>Ga0182013_10000570_pt1 | contig 50712 bp, 42 predicted proteins | sample 612S2MmetaG_FD_120487 | JGI IMG/M metagenome (GOLD analysis project Ga0182013, IMG submission 120487) | Permafrost microbial communities from Stordalen Mire, Sweden - 612S2M metaG | ecosystem: Environmental > Terrestrial > Soil > Wetlands > Permafrost | place: Sweden: Stordalen | collected...
GAGGTCCGCCGTCCATGCGGACGCTACCGGCGGTGCGGCGCATCGCAGCGCGAGCTTGGCCGCGATCTCTCGGTGGCCAACTACCGATCGGTGCTCAGAGGAAAGCTCACCGGCTCCCGCCGGCGCGGCCGTCAGGGTATCCGGGTGGTGGGATCTGTCGCCGATAGCTGGTCGGGGTCGTTGATCTCGACCCCCGACGGTGGATCGACGTGGCCCGCGAGCAGCGGGTCGGCTGTGTCGAGCATCCAGGCATGCAGGCGCTCGCGCATCTGCTCGAGAACCTCCGCATGCGCCGGGTCCTGAGCCAGGTTTCTCGCCTCGTTCGGGTCGAAGATGACGTCGTAGAGCTGCTCTTTGGGTATCTCGTGCTCGGCCCAGCCGTAGCTGAGCAGCAGATCCTTGCTCGGCCCGTCGTCTGTGTTGGGGAGCACCGGTGTCCTGCGCTCGCCCCACCGACGTATGTACTTGTGTCGTCTGGTGCGCACGGCCCGCTGAGGCTCGTAGGCCGCATGCCAGGTGGAGCCCGCGAAGATCTCCTCGCGGACCTCGGGCGCATCGTCCTGCAGCAGCGGCAGCAGCGAGACGCCTTGCAGGAACGGCGGGCGCTCCACGCCGATGTACTCGCAGATCGTCGGGAAGATGTCGATGTGCGAGACGAGCGCGTCCTTGACGCGGCCGCCGTTGAACGGCGCGGGGCCGCGCATGATCAGCATCACACCGAGGCCCCTGTCGAACAGCGTCGCCTTCGCTCCGGGGAACGGCATCCCGTGGTCCGTCGTGAAGATGATCAGCGTGTTGTTGGCCATCCCCGACGCGTCGAGGGCGTTCAGCACCATGCCGACGCCGTGGTCGAGCGAGCGCGCGCTGGCCTTGAAGGCCGCCATGTCAGCCCTCACCTCCGGTGTGTCCGGCAGGTTCGCCGGCGGCTTGGAGTACTGCACGTCGCGCAGCGACCCCGGCGCAAGGAATTCCCGGTGCGTCTCGAAGAAGCCGACCGACAGGAAGAGCGGGCTGTCGTGCTCGCGCGCGAGCACCTCCATGGCGCGCGGAGCGACCGCGTCGACATGGGTCGTCGGGATCTTCATCACCTCGTCGTAGCCGATCGCCTCGGGCTCCTTCGAGATGTGCTGCTCGCCGATCAGCACCGAGTGGTAGCCGGCGGCACGCAGGGTGTGCACGACGTGATGGTGGTAGTTGCGAAGCGACCAGCCGCGGTGGGCGAGACCGAGCATCCCGTTCGTCTGCCCGTACTGGCCGGTCAGCAGGCAGGCGCGACTGGCGGAGCACGTGGGGGCCGCGCAGTAGGCCTCGCGAAAGAGTACGCCCTGATCCGCGAGCGCCTGCACGTTGGGCATCGGTATCTGCTCGCCGTAGGGCTGCGCGAACCTGCCGGTGTCATGGGAATGCAGGTAGAGGATGTTCGGACGTCGGTCGGTCACTGTATTCTCACTAACCCAATGCGGTTTCACCGGATGCCGGCGTCATGACATCGCCGATGCTGTCGTACCTCGTTTGCGCTACGCCGCGAAGCGGCAGCACTCTACTCTGCCACGAGCTCGACCGGACAGGCGTCGCCGGGCACCCCGAGGAGTACTTCGAGGCGCTGCGCAAGTCCGGGCTCCCGCGCCGGCCCCACGAGTACTTCGACCCCGAGCGCCACGCGAACATCGTCGAGCGGCTTGCATTCCGGGAGATGCCCGACGGCGCCGCCAGCCCGAGCCCGCTCTGGCACCCCGAGACCTACGGCGAGTATCTGGCGTGGGCGCTGGAGGAGGGGACGACCCCGAACGGCGTGTTCGGCGCCAAGCTGATGTGGGGCTACCTCGGCGACTTCGCCGAACTGCTGCGCGGGATCGAGGGCATGTCCGAGAGGACGCTGCCGGACCTGCTCGCTCGCTCCTTCCCCGGTCTGCGCTACATCCAGATCACGCGCCAGGACAAGGTCCGCCAGGCCGTGTCGCTGTGGAAGGCGGTGCAGACGCAGGCGTGGAAGCACGACCCCGCCAGCGACTCGAGCAACGGGGTGCAACCCGTCTTCTCCTTCCGGGCGATCAACTACCTGGTGCGGCTGCTGACCGCCCACGACGCCTCGTGGGACGCCTACTTCCTCGGCCTCGGCTATGAGCCGCTCAAGATCACCTATGAGGAGCTCGCCGAGAGCACCGACGGTGTCATCAGGCGGGTGCTCGAACACCTCGGTATCCCCGAGCCTGACGATTTCGAGGTCCGGGCGCCGACCCTCAAGGTGCAGGCCGACGAGGTGTCCGAGGAATGGGTACGCCGCGTGCACGAGCATCTGGAAGCGCTCGAGGCTCCCGTCTAGCCTCATCACGGTGCCCGGTGGCCACGCCGAAGCTTGGGCCTACCGGGATGCGCTGCTTGCACGTGCAATCATTGTCCCATGGGCGTGATCGCAGTGACCGAGTACACCGACTGCGGGTGTCCGTGGGCGTACTCCGCGAGCCCCGCGATGGCGGTGCTGCGCTGGCGCTACTCAGAGCAGCTGAAGTGGCGGATCGTCACGATAGGCCTCGCCGAGGATCCGCAGATCTACATCGATCGCGGGTATACGACCACGCGGGCAGCACTCGGCTCGCTCGCCTTCCGCCGCTTCGGGATGCCGTTCCTGACCGAACCGCGAGCACGGGTGCTCGCTACCTCGCCGGCCTGCAGGACGATCGTGGCGACGCGCCTGCTCGACCCGCCGCGCGAGCGCGAGGTTCTGCGAGCGCTGCAGCTCGCATGGTTCAACACGCCGCTCCTGCTCGACGAGCCCAGCGATCTGCGTGTCGTCCTTGAGGGAATCGAGGGCCTCGACGCCGATGCGATCATCGACGCGATCGACGCGCCTGAGACCGTCGCCCAATACGAGGCCGACAAGACCGAGACGCGCAAAGCCGAGGGCGGCCCGACGCACTTCCAGGGAAAGGCACGCCAGACAGACGGCCCTGTGCGCTACTCCGCGCCATCGCTTGTCTTCGAGCACGAGGACGGTCGTCGACTGGAGGCCGGTGGCTTTCAGACGATCGAGGCCTACGACGTCCTGGTCGCGAACCTCGACCCAACGCTCGAGCGGCGCCCGCCGGCGGAGGATGCGCTGGATGCCCTGAGGGCGTTCCCCAACGGGCTCGTGACCCAGGAGGTCGCGGCGATCATGGCTCAGAACAACATGCCCGTCGACCGCGAGCATGCCGAGCAGCAACTGATCGAGCATCTCGGGGCAGGCGCCGTTCACCGCACCGCGATCGGCGACGGCGCTCTCTGGCACATCGCCTGAGCCGGCCGGCAGGTAGCCTGCGCTGGGATGTCGGTCACCGTAAAACTCCCTGACGGCAAGGCGCTCGAGCTCGACGACGGCGCTACCGGCGCGGACGCCGCCGCGGCGATCGGCCCCGGCCTCGCGAGAGCGGCGCTCGCCGTCGAGATCTCAGAGCCAGCGCTCGGAATCGACGGTGAGGTGCGCGATTTGGCACGCCCGCTGCCCGACGGGGCAGGCGTCTCGATCGTCACAAAGCGCAGCCCGAACGCGCTCGAGCTGATTCGCCACGACACCGCCCACGTGCTCGCGGCCGCGGTGATGGAACTGTATGAGGGCGTGAAGATCTCGATCGGACCGCCGATCGCCGACGGTTTCTACTACGACTTCGAGTTCCCCGCCGGCACGACGATCTCCGAGGCGGACTTCCCGGCGATCGAAGAGCGCATGCGCGAGCACATCAAGGCCGCGGAGGCGTTCGAGCGCGAGGACGTGACGGTCACGCAGGCCCGCGAGAGGTTCCTCGCCGAGGGCCAGGACTACAAGGTCGAGCTGATCGACGACCTCGCCGCAGGCGCCGATCCGCAAAAGCCCCTGGAGACCGTTTCGCTCTACACGAACGGCCCCTTCACCGACCTGTGCCGCGGCCCGCATGCCCCGAGCACCGCGACTGTCGGCGCCTTCAAGCTCAACTCGGTGGCCGGCGCCTACTGGAGGGGGGATTCGAGCAGGACGATGCTCACGCGCATCTACGGCACCGCCTTCTTCAGCAAGGCCGAGCTCGAGGAGCACCTCGAGCGCCTCGAGCAGGCCAGGGCACGCGACCATCGCAAGCTCGGGCGAGAGCTCGGGCTGTTCACGTTCTCCGACGTCTCCCCGGGGGCGGCGTTCTGGCTGCCTGCGGGAACGGGCATCTTCAACGCGCTCGTGAGGCTCTCACGCCAGATGGGCGCCGAGCGCGGCTACAGCGAGGTCAAGACGCCGCAGATCTTCGACGCGGAGCTCTGGAAGACGTCCGGGCACTGGGGCAAGTACCGGGAGAACATGTTCACGGTCAAGGTCGAGGACCGCGAGATGGGGGTCAAGCCGATGAACTGCCCCGGGCACGCGCACCTCTACGCCAGCACGCGGCACTCCTACCGCGATCTACCCGTCCGCTACTTCGAGCCGGGTCTGCTTCACCGCAACGAGCCGTCCGGCGTGCTGCACGGCCTGCTGCGGGTGCGGCACTTCGCTCAGGACGACGCGCACATCTTCTGCACCGAGGAGCAGGTGCAGGACGAGGTCAGGGGATGCCTGCAGATGGCCTTCGCGACATACGCGATGTTCGACTTCGATGTCAGGCTGGAGCTCTCCACACGCCCCGAGCAGCGCGTCGGCACCGACGAGATGTGGGACCGCGCCGAGCTCAAGCTGACCCGCACACTCGACGAGCTCGGCCTCTCATACGAGCTGAACCCCGGCGACGGCGCCTTTTACGGGCCGAAGATCGACATGCACATGACCGATTCGCTCGGACGCTCGTGGCAGTTAGGGACGGTGCAGCTGGACTACTCGATGCCAGAGCGCTTCGAGCTGACCTACACCGGCGCGGACAACCAGGAGCACCGCCCAGTGATGATCCACCGCGCGATGTTCGGCTCCTACGAGCGCTTCATCGGCATCATGCTCGAGCACTACGCCGGCGAGCTGCCGCTCTGGCTCGCACCCGTGCAGGCCATCGTGCTCACGGTGTCCGACCGTTTCGCCGAGTACGCAACGTCGGTGCGCGACGAGCTCAGCGGCGAGGACACCCGTATCGAGCTCGACGACCGCAGCGAGTCGATCGGCCGAAAGATCCGGGAGGCGGAGCTGCGCAAGATCCCGTACATGCTGATCGTCGGGGATCGCGAGGAGGGCGCCCGTGAGGTGTCGGTGCGCGAGCATCACGGCGGAGATCTCGGGAGCATGCCCATTGCGGCTTTCGCCGAACGCCTCGCCGGGGAGCTATACTCGACGACATTGAAGCCCGGCAATTCCTCACAGAGCCACGCGTAACGTCAGCTTGACGCCAGGCGACCACAGCTAGTGCCGGTTCCCCGCAGGTTCGACCGGCGCCCGCCCGAGCGGGACACGACAAGGATCAACGAGCGCATCCGTGTGCCCGAGGTCCGGCTCATCGACGACCAGGGCCAGCAGGTCGGCGTGCTCAAGACACCCGACGCGCTCGCGTTCGCCCAGGAACGCGAACTCGACCTCGTCGAGGTCGCCCCTGAGGCCAGGCCCCCGGTCTGCAGGGTGCTCGACTACTCCAAGTACAAGTACGAGCAGGCCCAGAAGCTCAAGCAGGCCCGCAAGCACCAGCAGCAGATAACCGTGCGCGAGATCAAGTTCCGCCCGAAGATCGCCGAGCACGACTACGACACCAAGAAGCACCATGTGGAGCGCTTCCTGCGCCACAAGGACAAGGTGAAGGTCACGATCATGTTCCGCGGCCGCGAGGTCACGCACCCCGAGCGCGGCACCGCGATCCTCGACCGGCTCGCGGAGGAGCTCTCCGAGGTCGGCGTCGTCGAGCAGCGCCCGATGCAGGAAGGGCGCAACATGACGATGATGATGGCGCCCTCCAAAGCGGTCCTGGCAGGCCGCCTCGGCGCGGAGGACGGCGAGATCGAGCTTGACGCGGACGCTGTCGCAGCAGGCGCCACGGACGGCGCGCCGCCGCCCGAGCAGAGCACTTCCGTCGACGCTGAGCCCCCTGTGCAGAGCGATGGGGATGCACCGGCCGGCGCCTCCGAGGCGTCAACCGAGGCCGCGGCTGAGCCGGCGTCGAACGGCGACGGGCAACTGCAGCCGAGCACCGCCGATGACGGTGGCGCCGCGGCCGCCGGCTCGACCGTGTCATAATCGCCGTTCAGCCATGCCCAAGATGAAGACCCACTCCGGCGCGAAGAAGCGCTTCAAAGTCACCGCCAAGGGGAAGGTGCGCGGGCGCCACCCGTTCACGAGCCACATCCTTGAGAAGAAGTCGCCGAAAAAGAAGCGTGCCCTCGGCGGCCCGAAGATCATGCACGAGGACGACGTTCCGCGGATCAAGCGGATGCTCGGGGTGGGCAGCAAGTGACGCGCGTAAAGAGGTCAGTCCACGCCCGCAAGAAGCGCCGCTCGACCCTCGAGCAGACGAAGGGCTTCCGCGGCGAGGCGAAATCGAATTACAAGCGCGCCAAGGAGGCCTTGATCAAGGCCGACACCTACGCCTACCGCGACAGGCGCAACCGCAAGCGTGACTTCCGCAGGCTCTGGATCACGCGCATCAACGCCGCCGCGCGCATCAACGGCATGAGCTATTCGCAGTTCATGCACGGCCTTTCCCTGGCCGGCATCGAGCTGGACCGCAAGGTCCTCGCGGACATCGCGGTCCGCGACGCCGACACCTTCCGACGTTTCGCCGAGGTCGCCCGAGAGGCGTCGGCTGCCTGACTTCGCGTACCGGCAACCGACTCGACAGCCTCGCGGGCGTCGCTCCTGAAAAGGACGGCGCCCTTTCTTTTTCCCGTACACCGCCATCAGGAACCCGGACAGGAACACCAGACGTGAGTGAGATCGCATCCCAGCAGAACCCGAGGTTGAAGGCCGTGCGCCGGCTCCACAGCAAGCGCGAGCGCGCACGCCGCGGCGTGTTCCTCGCCGAGGGTGAGGACCTGCTCGCAGCTGCCACGCGGGCCGGCCGGCCACCGCTCGAGGGCTATCGCCTCGCCGGCTGCGGGCTCGGAGGCGAGGACTTCCACGACGTGCACCGGGACGCTCTCGCGAGCGCCTCCACGCTCGGCTCGAGCACGCGGGTGCTCGCGGTGTACGAGCAGCGCTGGGGTCCCGCCGTGGGGCCGCTGTGCGTCTACCTCCACGGGGTCACCGACCCGGGAAACGTCGGGACGGTGCTTCGTTCCGCGGCGGCCTTTGGAGCCTCGTGTGTCGCGCTCGGCCCCGGCTGCGCGGATCCGCATGGCCCGAAGGCGGTCCGCGCGAGTATGGGCGCGATCTTTGAGGTGCCGCTCGCGAGGGTCTCCAGCGCGGCGGAGCTGCCGGGGGAGCTCATCGCCCTGGCCGCTGGTGAGGGCGATGAGCTGGCCGGCCCCGCGGACCTGTCTGCGAGCGCTCTGACGCTGCTCGTGGGCTCCGAGCGCCACGGTCTGCCCGCCGAGGTCCTCGCCGCCTGCGACAGGGTCGCGCACATCCCGATCGCGACCGAGTCGCTCAATGCTGCGATGGCCACAACGGTGGCTCTCTACGAGATGACCCGCCGACCATCTAGGGTCCGCTCGTCATGATCGACCGGATAACAGAGCTCAGCGAGCAGGCGCAGGGCGAGATCGCCGCCGCCTCGACGAGCGAGGCGCTGCAGGAGCTGCGCGTGCGCTACCTCGGCCGCAAGGCCGAGCTGCCGCAGATGCTGCGTGGCGTGGCAGAGCTACCCCCCGAGCAGCGCGGCGCCGTGGGCAAGGCCGCCAACCAGGCGCGACAGGCACTCGAGGCGCTGATCGACGCGCGCGCCGGCGAGCTCTCCACCGACGAGCTCGAGTCGAGTCTGCGTGGCGACACCGTCGACGTCACCCTCCCCGGTGCGCCGCCGCAGCCGATCGGGCGCCTGCACGTGCTGACCGCCACGACGCGCGAGCTCGAAGACATCTTCCTCGGTCTCGGCTTCACGGTCATGGAGGGACCCGAGATCGAGAGCGTGCACTACAACTTCGATGCGCTCAACCACAGCCCCACGCACCCTGCGCGCGCCCGGACCGACACCTTCTATGTGTCGCCCGAGGAGGTACTGCGCACGCACACCTCGCCGATGCAGGTCCGCGCTATGGAGGCTCACCCGCCGCCGCTCTACGTGGTGATACCGGGCCGCGTCTACCGCCCGGACTCCGACGCGACGCACACCCCGCAGTTCCACCAGATCGAGGGGCTCGCGGTCGACGAGGACATCACGCTCGCGGACCTCAAGGGCACGCTCCTGGAGTTCGCGCGCGCTGTCTTCGGCGACGAGCGCGACGTCAGGCTCAGGCCCCACTTCTTCCCGTTCACCGAGCCCAGCGTCGAGGTGGACGTCTCGTGCTTTCACTGTGGAGGACAGGGCTTCCTGAAGGATGGCGCCCGCTGCTACCTGTGCAAGGGAGAGGGCTGGCTCGAGGTCCTCGGGGCGGGCGAGGTGGACCCGAACGTCTACGAGCACGTGCCGAGGACCGATGCGAACGCGCCCGGCTATGACCCCGAGAAGGTCCAGGGGTTCGCGTGGGGGCTCGGAGTCGAGCGGATCGCGATGCTCCGGCACGGGATACCCGACCTGCGCCTGTACTACGAGAACGACCTGCGCTTCCTGGAGCAGTTCGGATGAGGGTGCCGCTGCCGTGGCTGCGCGAATACTGCGATCCGCCGCTGGACGCGCGAGCGATCGAGGAGCGCCTGACGATGACCGGGACGAAGGTCGAGGCGATCCACTCCCACGGTGTCCCGAGCTCCGAGAACTTCGTCGTCGGCCTCGTGCTGAGCGCGCAGGCGCACCCCGATGCAGACCGCCTGAGGGTGTGCTCGGTCGACCTCGGCCTGCAGGAGCCCGCGTGCATAGTCTGCGGTGCTCCGAACGTCGCGGCGGGCCAGAGCGTCGCGGTCGCGCGTCCCGGCGCGGTGATGCCGGACGGCACGAAGCTGGGCAAGGCCAAGCTCCGCGGGATCGTCTCCGAAGGCATGATCCTCAGCGAGAGCGAGCTTGAGATCGGACCGGGCGGCGAGGGCATCCTCGTCCTCGACGAGATCGACGGCACGCCAGCCCCCGGAACGGCGCTCGCGGACGTTCTCGCCATCTCGATGGAGGTGCTCGAGCTGGAGATCACCCCCAACCGGCCGGACTGCCTCGGCGTCTACGGGGTCGCCCGCGAGCTGCACGCCGCCACGGGAGCCATGCTCGCAGCCGAGCCCTGGGCGACGGACCCCGGATCGGCGGGACCGGTGGACGGTGTGCACGTCGACGTGCAGTGCCCGGAGTTGTGCCCCCGCTTCACCGCGAGGGTGCTGCAGGACGTCACGATCGGCCAGTCGCCCGCATGGCTGAAGGCCCGCCTGACCGCGGCCGGCCAGAGGCCGATCAACAACGTCGTGGACATCACCAACTACGTGATGCTCCTGACCGGGCAGCCGCTGCACGCATTCGACCTCGACCGGGTCGCAGGATCTGCGCTCACGGTGCGGCGTGCAGGCGACGGCGAGCAGGTCCAGACCCTCGACGGCCAGACGCGCACGCTCGACGGCGAGATGGTGGTGATCGACGACGCCCAGGGGCCGACATCGATCGCGGGGCTGATGGGCGGAGCGAGATCCGAGGTAGAGCCGCAGACCACGCGCGTGCTGCTCGAGGTTGCGACGTGGAACGGCCCGAACATCCACCGGACATCATGGGCGCTCGGGCTGCGCAGCGAGGCATCAGGGCGCTTCGAGAAGGGACTCGCACCAGAGCAGTGCATGCACGCCCAGGCGCTCGCATGCCGCCTGATGGTCGACCTGTGCGGCGCGAGCATCGCGGCGGGCACCATCGACGTCGGAGGGGTGCCGCCCGCCGGGGAGCCGATACTCCTGCGCGAGGAGCGGGTCAACGCGATCCTCGGCGTGCCCGTCGCCTCATCGCGTCAGAGCGAGATCCTCCGCGCGCTCGACTTCCAGGTCCAGGCGGTCGAGGGGGGGCTGAGCGTGAGCGTGCCCGCCGTGCGCCGCCAGGACGTCACGCGCGAGGTCGACCTGATCGAGGAGGTCGCCCGGATCGACGGGCTCGAGCGTCTGCCCGCCACGCTCCCCGCGAGAAGGGGCGCCGCCGGACGGCTCACCCACGCCCAGCGGGTCAGGCGCGCCGCCGAGGACGCGCTGGTCGGGCGCGGCCTGCACGAGGTCGTCGGGTGGAGCTTCGCCGACCCCGAGCTGCTCGACAGGCTCCGGCTCCCCGCGGACCACGACATGCGCAAGGTCGTGACGCTGGAAAACCCGCTCTCGGACGGGCAGTCGATCATGCGGCCCACGCTGCTCGGCTCCCTCATGGACGCCGCGCGCCACAACGTCGCCCGCAACGGCCCCGACATCGCGCTGTTCGAGTCCGGGACCGTCTACCGGGCCGTGCCGGACGGCCCCGGCGCCGACGAACACCACGGGCTCGCCGCCGTGCTCTCCGGCGCGCTCGCGCCGGTGTCCTGGAGCGGGCAGAGCCCGCGCGCCGACTTCTTCGCCGCCAAGGCGCTTCTCGAAGCGCTGCTCGGGCGCTTTGACGTCCCCTTCACGCTCGAACCCCGCCCGTGGCCGTTCCTGCACCCGGGGCGCAGCGCCGCAATCCTCACGGGGACGCACACGCTGGGGTTCATCGGCGAGGTTCATCCCCTCGTCGCCGGCGCATGGGACCTTGACCGGACAGCTGCCTTCGCGGTCGATCTCGGCCTCCTGGCGCGCTGCGCCCAGCAGACAGCAACCTTCCGGGGCTTCGGCGCGTTCCCGTCGCTGCGTCAGGACCTGGCGGTGACGCTCCCGTCCGACGTGCCCGCCCAGGCGGTCATCGACCACGCCCGCGCAGCAGCGGGCGAGATGCTCACCGACGTGCGGATCTTCGACGTGTACACGGGAGCACAGGTGGGGGAGGGACGTCGCTCCCTGGCGCTCGCGCTGACATTCAGCTCGCAGGAGCAGACGCTCACCGACCAGGACATAGCTCCGCTGCGCGAGCGCATCGTCAGCGCCCTCTCGGGCCTCGGGGGCGAGCTCCGTGGCTAGCATGAGCAGCCAGCCGCGCGAACAGGGAGCACCCGCCGTCGCCGTCGCCGGCGCAACAGGATTCGCGGGAGCTCTCGCCGCCCACCTGCTCTGGCGCCATCCCGGCTTCGACCTCGTCGCCGTCACCGGGCGCTCGGAGGTCGGCCGTCCGCTGGAGGACCTCTATCCCCGCTACCGCGTGCCACTTCAGATCCAGGAGCTCGACCCGCGCGAACTCGCCGGCATCGACGCCGCGGTCGTCGCCTACCCGCACGCGGCGGCGGCCCCCGCTGTAAGCGTGCTGCGCGAAGGCGGGGTGCGGGTCGTCGATCTTAGCGCCGACTTTCGCCTGCGCTCGCTCGAGAGCTACCGGCACTGGTACGGAGAGCACCCGCACCCGGAGATGTTGCCCGAAGCGGTGTACGGGCTAACCGAGCTGCACCGGCAGGAGATCCAGACGGCGCAGCTCGTCGCGAACCCCGGCTGCTACCCGACCGCATCGCTGCTCGCACTCGCACCGCTCGCGCGTGCCGGGGTCATCGCTGACGTCGTCATAGACGCAAAGCAGGGGATATCGGGAGCGGGCCGGGCGTTCGACGAGAGCACGCACCTGTCGATGGCCGGCGAGAACATCGTGCCCTACAAGGTCGCCGCCCACAGGCACACACCCGAGATCGAGGAGCAGCTCGCGCTGCTGGGCGCCGATGTCAAGGTCCAGTTCCAGGCGCACCTGGTGCCGCTGGACCAGGGGGAGATGGCGAGCTGCTACGTCACGACGACCCGCCCCGTGGGAGAGCCCGAGCTCGCCGACCTCTTCTACGACGCCTATCGGAACGAGCCGTTCGTCGAGGTCGTGGGCGCGCCGCCCGGTGTCCGCGAGGTGCGCGAGACCAACTTCTGCCGTGTCTTCGCCGCCGCGGACGGCCACACGGGCAAGGTGCTGGTGTTCTCCGCGATCGACAACCTCTGGAAGGGCACGTCCTCGCAGGCCGTCCAGAACCTCAACCTGATGTTCTCGAAGCCCGAGACCGGGGGGCTGGCGTGAGCTCGGCCGAGGGTTCCGCGCAGCCGTTCTTCACCTCGCGCTGGGTGCCGGCGCCGGCGCACGTCACGGACCTCGGCCCCGGCGCAGGTCTCCCGGCGGGGTTCCGGGCCGCCGGAGTGCCCGCGGGCCTGAAGCCGAGCGGCAGACCCGATGTGGGCCTGCTGATCTGCGACTCGCCCGCCCCGGTCAGCGCGGCGCGCTTCACATCCAGCGGCACACCCGCAGCACCGGTGCTCGTGACCCGCGAGCGCTGCCGCCTGGACCGCCTGCGGGTGGTGCTCGTCAACTCCGGCTGCGCGAACGCCGCCACGGGCCGACGCGGGATCGAAGATGCCGCCAAGACACAGGGCGCCGCCGCAGCCGCGGCCGGAGCCGACCCCGCCGAGGTCGCGCTCGCCTCCACGGGCGCGATCAGCCACATGCTGCCAGTCGAGAACGTGATCAAGGGAATCCTGCAGGCACGGGCCGGCCTCGGCGCCGACGGCGACAGCGCCTTCCAGCAGGCGATCCAGACCACCGATGCGTTCGAGAAGCGGGCCTGCCTGCAGGTCGAGCTCCCATCCGGCACGGTCCGGCTGAACGCCCAGTGCAAGGGCGCAGGGATGATCTCCCCGCGCTTCGCCACGATGCTGTGCTTCGTTCAGAGCGACGCCGAGCTCTCAGCAGAGACCGCGGACCTGCTGCTCGGCGTCTGCGTGCAGCGCTCCTTCGACCGCGCGTCCGTCGACGGGCAGCTCTCCACCAACGACACCGCGATCCTGATGTGCTCGGGCGCCTCCGGGGTGCACGTGGCCCCCGAGAGCGAGGATGAGCTCCTCTTCGGCCAGGCGCTCGACGCGCTGCTGCGCGAGCTCGCGATCAAGATGGTCGCCGACGGCGAGGGCGCTGCGAGGATCGCCAGGGTGACCGTCAGCGGCGGCCATCTGCCCAACGCGGAGGCGGCTGCGCGCGCCGTCGCCAACTCCCCGCTGGTGAAGGCGGCGCTGCACGGCGGCGACCCCAACTGGGGGCGGATAGTGCAGGCTGTGGGCGCGGCGCTGCCGGGAACATCGCCGCTGCCCGTCGACATCTCGATCGAGGGGACCCAGGTGTGCTCCGCGGGAGCCGCGATCCCCTACGACGAGCAGGCGCTCGCGGCCGCGGTCGCCCGGCGCGAGGTCGAGTACGAGATCGTGCTTCCGGGCGAGGGCGCCGAGACAGAGGTCTTCTTCTCGGACCTGTCGCACGAGTACGTGCGCATCAACGCCGAGTACACGACATGAGCGGGGGAGGCGCGCCGTGCGCGACGTAGGAACACTTCTCGAGGCGCTCCCCTACATACGGGAGTTCCACGGCAAGACCGTGGTGATCAAGTACGGCGGTGCGGCGATGGAGGATGAGGCTCTGCGCGAGGAGTTCGCGCGGGACGTCGTGCTGCTGAAGTACGTCGGGCTGAACCCGATCGTGGTGCACGGCGGCGGACCGGAGATAACGAGCTACATGGAGCGCCTCGGACTGCCGGTGCGCTTCGTCGACGGGCTGCGCGTGTCCGACGAGGACACGGTCGAGGTCGCGAAGATGGTGCTGGTCGGCAAGGTCAACAAGGAGATCGTGCTGCGCCTCAGCCGCCACGGTCAGCCCGCCGTCGGCCTGTGCGGTGACGACGGCACCCTGTTCCGGGTGGCCCGCCGCTCCGCTCCCGGCGGCCAGGACATCGGCTTCGTCGGGCGCATCGAACGGGTCAACGTGGGCGTCATCGAGCACATCGCCAGCGACTACATACCGGTGATCGCCTCCGTCGGCGCCGACCGCGAGGGCAACTCGTACAACATCAACGCGGACGAGGCCGCCGGTGCCGTGGCGGGCGCGCTTGGCGCACACAAGGTCGTGTTCCTCACCGACGTCCCAGGCTGGCTGGCGGACGCCGAGGACCCGGAGAGCCTCATCGGCCAGGCCACGGTGGAGCAGGTGCGCCGCGCCCTCGCGGACCTGCAGGGAGGAATGAGGCCCAAGCTCGAGGCCTGCGTCCAAGCAATCGACGACGGTGTCGGGGCCGCCCACATCCTCGACGGGCGCCTAGGGCATTCGCTGCTGCTCGAGCTGTTCACCGACGCCGGGATCGGAACGAAGATCGAGGCGGCGATGTGAGCCTCGCCGACCTGCAGCGGATCGAGCGGGAGAGCGTGATCGGCTCCTACGCGCGGATGCCGGTCGAGTTCGTGCGCGGGGCGGGCGCCAGGCTGTGGGACGCCGAGGGCAACGAGTACCTGGACTTCCTGTGCGGCATCTCGGTGACGAACCTCGGGCACTGCCATCCCCGTGTGGTGAACGCGGTGCGCGAGCAGACCGGGGTGCTGATGCACGTCAGCAACCTCTTCTACACCGAGCCGGCGATGCTCCTCGCTGAGCGGCTCGCGGGTTCGAGCCTCGGCGGGAAGGTGTTCTTCTGCAACTCGGGCGCCGAGGCCAATGAGGCCGCGATCAAGCTCGCCCGCCGCGCACGCCCCGGCGGCGACATCCTCGTCGTCCACGGCGCGTTCCACGGCCGCACCTACGGCGCCCTGTCTGCCACCCCGCAGGAGTCAAAGCAGGCGCCGTTCGCGCCGCTCGTGCCCGGGTTCCTGGCGATCGCCCCGCACGCCGGCGCGATCGACGCCGCGGTCAACGCGAACACCGCCGCCGTCCTGCTCGAGCCGATCCAGGGTGAGGGCGGCGTGCACGAGCTGCCGGCCGAGACCCTGCACGCCGCACGCAGGGCGTGCGACGAGCACGGAGCCGCCCTGATCTTCGACGAAGTGCAGTGCGGTATGGGGCGCACGGGCACGCTGTGGGCGTATGAGCAGACCGGAGTTGTTCCCGATGCGATGACAACCGCTAAGGCTCTGGGGGGTGGTCTGCCGATAGGAGCACTTGTGACCGGTGAACGCCTCGCAGACATCCTGAAGCCAGGGGACCACGGCTCGACGTTCGCCGGCGGCCCGGTGGTCGCCTCGGCCGCGCTTGCCGCGCTCGAGCTGAGCAGCGAACCCGCGCTGCTCGAGAACGTGCGCGAGCAGGGCGAGCTCCTGACCGAGGGGCTCGCGTCGCTGCCCGGTGTCACAGAGGTCCGCGGTCGCGGCCTGATGCTCGCGTGCGAGCTGTCGGTCAGTGCCCCGGAGGTCGCCCGGCGGGCCCTGCTCGAGCAGCGCCTGGTCGTCAACGCGACGGGGCCCAGCACCCTTCGTCTGCTCCCACCGCTCAACATCGATCGAACAGACGTCCAGGAGGCACTCGAGCGCCTCTCGGGCACTCTGAGGTGACCCGTGCGCAGGATTTCCTCCACCACGCTCGCAGCGCTCGTCTGCGCTCTCCTGCTCACCGGGGCGCTCACGGGCGCACCGGCTGCGTCCGCGAAGATGATCCCGCTGATCGTCGGCGGCCAGAAAGCCGAAATCAAGAACTTCCCGTGGCAGGTCTACGTCCTGGTCGTCGAAGGATCCACCGGCGTCAGCTGCGGTGGATCGATCATCGACCCGCTGCACATCCTCACCGCGGCCCACTGCGTGACGCACGAGGGCACGACCTCCCAGTACCCGGCGAACGAGATCACGGTGCTCGCCGGCGCCAGCGACGTGAGCGAATACCTTGAAAAAGGGCAGGTCCCGCCCGGAGCGCAGGTGGAGGGTGTGTCCGCGGTCAGGACGCACCCGGACTACTCGCCCCTCCCGAACATCCGCGATGACGTCGCGGTGTTGACCCTGGCCAAACCGCTGACCATCCTCTCGACCGACAACACCGCCGAGATCGCGCTCGTCGGGTCAGGTGCCACACCCGCACCGGAAACCACCCTGAGCCTCAGCGGCTACGGCAAACAGAACGGCCTGGAAGACGGGAGCGCGGGGTCCGAACCAGACGGATTTCTCTACTCGACGACCCTGACGGCGATCTCGAGCGACGCGTGCCGCAACGCCGTCGGTGTCAACTCCGCCGTCCTTCTGTGCGCCGTGTCCCAGAGCTCATCTGCCTGCCAGGGCGACAGCGGAGGACCGCTCACCGAGGGCTCGCCCGCCGTCGAGGTGGGACTTGTCGACTTCGGCGCCAAGGGCTGCCCGGTCAATTCGGTCAACGTGTTCACCAACATCGCCGCCCCCGAGATCCGCGATTTCATCGAAGGCGACGAAGCACCGCCGCTGGCCGTCAGGACCACCGCGCCGCCGGCGATCAGGGCGCTCGGCGCGGCCCCGGTCGACTACAGCCCCCTGACCTGCGAACCCGGCACATGGACCGGCGCGGCCGCGTTCACCTACACGTTCCAGACGGAAGGCACCTCGCCGCAGGTGCTGCAGAGCGGACCCAGCGACATCTTCGTGCCGGTGAGCGGCGCCATCGGCTACCAGCTCGTGTGCGTGGTGCAGGCCAGCAACCCGGGTGGCGTCAGCACTACGCGCAGCGCCGCGTCATCGCCGGTGACGCTCGACACCGCCGCCCCCGCGGCTCACATCTCAGGCCGGCCGGCATGCCACCTGCAGGAATGCAAGCTTCAGATCACCGCGAGCGACCCGAACGCGGATGCGGTCACGGTGGCAGCAACGGCGAGCTACAACGCCAGCGTCAGGTGCACGGTCGTGCGTCGCCACCGGCGGGTCAAGAGCACATGCAGGCGCACGAAGAGCACTCCGATGACGCTGGACGTCACGGGCTCCGGCACATACACCGCTTCGGTCGCCAGGCTCCCGTATGGAGAGCCGGTGCGGTTCGCGGTGCTCGCGACGGACGCTGCGGGCCTCACCCAGCACGGCGCCTCGGCGGCGAGCATGACGCTCAGGGCACCCCGGAGGAGCAGCAAGAAGCACTAGGGTCTGGGGTCGATGACCCCGGATGACGCAACAGCCTTCCCGCGCACCGCGAGCTACGAGGCGGACCCCGCGCACGTCAGCCGTGTGCTGCTGCTCTACTCCGGGGGCCTCGACACGAGCGTGATGCTCAAGTGGATCGGGGACCACTACGGCGCCGAGGTGGTCTGCCTGACGGTGAACCTCGGCCAGCCCGGCGAGGACTACGAAGTGATCAGGGGAAAGGCGCTGGCGCTCGGGGCCGTCGACTGTCACATCGTCGACGCCCGCGAGGAGTTCGCCCGCGAGTACCTCGCGCCCGCGATACGCGCGAACGCTCTGTATGGGGGCGGTTATCCGCTGTTCACCGCGCTCGGGCGCCCGCTGATCGCGAAGCTCGCCGTCGAGCACGCGCGCGCGAGCGGATGCGACACCATCGCCCACGGATGCACCGGGAAGGGCAACGACCAGGTCCGGATCGAGGCCACGATCGCGACGCTCGCACCCGAGCTCAAGGTGATCGCACCCGTCCGCTCATGGCAGATGGGACGCGAGGAGGAGATCGCCTACGCCCGCGAGCACGGCATCCCCGTCAAGGGCGGGACGGAGGCCGCGCCGTACTCGATCGACGACAACCTCTGGGGACGCTCATCGGAGGGACGCTGGATCGAGGACCTCGACCACGCTCCCGAGGACGACGTCTTCCAGCTCGTGACGCGCCCCGAGGAGGCCCCCGATGAGGCGCAGGAGATCACGCTCACTTTCAGCGAGGGCATCCCCGTCGCGCTCGACGGCCGCCAGCTCGGCCTCGTGGACCTCATCGAAGAGGTCGCCGGTGTCGCAGCGCGGCACGGCGTCGGCATCGTTGACCACATCGAGGACCGGATCGTGGGGCTGAAGGTGCGCGACATCTACGAGGCCCCCGCCGCGGCGATCATCCTCCCCGCGCATCAGGAGCTCGAGCGGCTCGTGTGCACCATCCACCAGAACCAGTTCAAGCCGGCCCTGGACCGCCAGTGGGCCTATCTGGTCTACGCCGGACTGTGGTGGGAGCCGCTGCGCGGCGACCTCGATGCCTACATGGACGGGGTCAACGCGCGCGTCACCGGGACGATCGGGATGAAGCTCTACAAGGGCCATGCCCGTGTGACCACGCGGTCCTCCCCGAACGCCGTGTACGACGCCGCACTCGCCTCGTTCTCGGAGTCCGGCGGACTGTTCAGCCAGACCGCGTCGCCGGGCTTCATCGAGCTGTGGTCGCTGCAGTCACGGATGGCCTGGCGGCTGCGCAACGAGTAGTTGCCACCGTCCGGCAGTGGGCGTACCGTCCGGGCCAACGTGATGGCAGAGGGACATGAAACGCCCGGCGGGTTCCCGGGCAGCGGGCCAGAGGGGCAAGGGCGCAGGGGAGAGGGCGATCTGTTCTCCGAACGCCGCGCGCGGCGTGCCGCGGAGAGCGGCGAGGCGGCGCTCACCCGTCGCGCCGAGGCCTCCGAAGCGACCGTTCAGACGCTCGAGCGCCACGTCGCCAGCCTCCAGCAGCGCCTGCAGGAGGCGGAGCAGGAGACCCGCCGGCTGTCGGAGATCCTCGAGGCCGAGCGCGAGGAGGCCGGGGAGCGAGAGCATGAGCTGCGCCGCGTCAAGCAGCGCGAGTACGCCGAGCAGCAGCTGAGGGTCGAGGCGGAGGACCGCCTTGCCGCGGTCGACCGCGAGAGCCGCCTGGAGTCCGAACGCGTGAGCCGCCGGCTGCAGGACCAGGAGAGAGGATCGCGCGAGATCGCCGAGCGCCTGCAGGCCGTGCAGCGTCAGCTCGTGACGGCCGAACAGGAGCTCGCAGCCGAGCGGGCGCGCATCAGCCGCTCGGACGAGGACCTCGGGGGTCGCGTGAGGGAGCTCGAGCGGCGCACCGGCGAGATCGAGGCCGGCCTGCGAGATGAGCGCGCGGCGCGCGAGCGGGCTGAGAGCGAGCTGAGGAGCATCCGCGAGGGCAACCGCCACGCGGCGGTGGTCGTTGGACAGGTCCGGTCAATACTCGAGCGCCTGGCCGCCGGGATTCAGCGCGTTCCGGCGGCCGAGCGGCCTGCTCCACCGCCCGAGCCCACGCGGCCGCAGGCGCCCGTCCCGCGGGCGCCGCTCGCGCCGCCTGTCGCAGGCACACGGGAGCAGGAGCGCGGGGCGGAGATGGCCCAGGCCCTCGCGGCTGCCGTCGAGCGCCTTCGCGCGCGCGCCGAGATCTCGCCGGAGGAGGCGCCCGCCGCCGAGCCGCAGCCCGCGCCAGCCGCCCAGGTCCCGGCCGCGCCCGCCGCCGAGCCGGAGCCCGCGCCGCAGCCCGCGCCAGCCGCCCAGATCCCGGCCGCGCCCGCCGCCCAGCATGCCTCCTCACGGGCCACGGAGGCGCTCGAGGAGGCACTCGCCCAGCCCGCGGCGCCCGCGGAGAGCCGCAAGCCCCACAAGCACAGCATGTCGCTGATCACGCGCATTCGCAATAGACGCAAAGAGCGACGCGGGCGCTGAGGCTCCGCCGGTCCGGGGCCTAGCATGGGGTGCCCGTGAGCAACGACTCCTGCGCCCACCTGCACGTCCACTCCGAGTACTCGCTCCTCGACGGTGCATGCAAGATAGAGAGCCTTGTAGAACGTGCGGCGGCGTTCGGGCAGCCGGCGCTCGGTCTCACCGATCACGGCGTGATGAACGGCGCCGTCGAGCTCTACAAGGCCGGCAAGAAGCACGGGGTGAAGCCGATCATCGGCTGCGAGATCTACCTCGTCGACGACCACACAGCGACGGGCCCAGGCAAGGTGGAGCGCAACCACCTCACGCTCCTGGCGTCCGATGACGAGGGCTACCGGAACCTCGTAAAGCTCTCCTCCGCGGGGTTCCTGGAGGGCCTGCATCGCGGCAAGCCGACAGTGGACCTCGCGCAGGTCGAGAGCCTGTCCGGCGGCGTGATCGCGCTGACGGGCTGCCTGGCATCGCGGTTCTGCCAGCGTCTGATCGACGACCGCGACGATGACGCGCGGGCTCACGCGGATGACCTGCTGAGGGTCTTCGGCAGCGAGAACGTGTACTTCGAGGTCCAGAAGAACGGGCTCACAGCGCAGGACAAGTGCAACGAGGGGATAGTCCGGATCGCGCGCGAGGTCGGCGGCTCGCTCGTCGGCACCGGGGACGTGCACTACCTGCGGCGCGAGGACTACGACCACCACACGGCGCTGCTGTGCGTGCAGACCAAGAGCACGATCGCGCAGCCGAAGATGACCTTCGAGACGAACGAGTTCTATCTCCGCGACAGCCAGGAGATGATCGGGGCGTTCGCGGAGTGGCCCGAGGCGATCGCCAGCACGCTGGAGATCGCAGAGCGCTGCTCCGTCGAGATAGAGCTCGGCAAGCAGCTGATCCCGAGCTTCGCGACCCCCGACGGCAGCGACGAGCGCGACTACCTGCGGGCCCGCGTGCGCGAGGGCCTGATCCTCAGGTACGGAGACCCGGCGCCCGCGGAGGCACTCGAGCGGATGGAGATGGAGCTCGGGGTGATCGACAGGATGGGCTTCAACGCCTATTTCCTGATCGTGTGGGACTTCGTGAAGTTCGCTAAGGAGAACGGGATCGCCGTGGGCCCCGGCCGTGGATCGGCCGCCGGCTCGATCGTCGCGTACTGCCTCGCGATCACGGACGTCGACCCGCTCCGCTACGACCTGCTGTTCGAGCGTTTCCTTAACCCCGAGCGGGTCTCGATGCCGGACATCGACATCGATTTCTCGGTTCGCGGCCGCGAGCGCGTGATGCGCTACGTGACCGAGAAGTACGGCCGCGAGTCCGTGGCGCAGATCATCACGTTCGGCAAGATGTTCCCGCGGGCGGCGACCCGCGACGCGGCGCGCGTGCTCGGCTACGACTACGGCGCCGGGGACAGACTCGCGAAGCTGATCCCCGACCCCATAATGGGCCGCTCGCCCTCGTTCGACGATTGCCTGAAGTCCGGTCAGCCGCTGCGCAAGGCATGCGATGAAGACCAGCAGGCGAAGCAGATCATCGACGTCGCGCGAGGCCTCGAGGGCATCGTGCGCAACTCCTCGATCCACGCAGCCGCCGTTGTGATCGCCGACCGGCCGCTCACGGACATCGTGCCGCTGCAGCTCGCCGACGCGGGAACCGACGAGAACGGCGAGAGAGCGTTCCGAACAGTCACCCAGTTCTCGATGAAACCGATCGAGGAGATCGGCATCCTGAAGATGGACTTCCTGGGGCTGCGCAACCTCGACGTGATCGAGGATGCGCTGGACATCATCGAGCGCTCGACCGGCTCGAGGCCGGACATGACGACGCTCCCGCTCGATGACAAGGCCACATACGAGATGCTGGCCCGAGGCGACGCGATCGGCGTGTTCCAGTTCGAGTCCGAGGGCATGCGGGAGGCGCTGAAGAAGGTGCGCCCGGACGAGTTCAACGACCTCGTCGCGCTCGGCGCGCTCTACAGGCCCGGCGCGATGGACCAGATCCCCGTGTACGCCAGGGGCAAGCGCAACCCCGCGACGATCTCCTATCAGGACGAGCGGCTGCGCCCGATCCTGGAGTCGACGAACGGGGTGATCATCTACCAGGAGCAGGCGATGCAGGTCTCGAAAGAGCTCGCGGGCTTCTCCGGGGCGAAGGCGGACGACCTGCGTAAGGCGATCGGCAAGAAGAACCGTCAGGCGATGGCGGCGCTGAAGCCGGAGTTCGTGGAGGGCTGCAAGGCCTCCGGCACGCGCTCGGAGGTGATCGAGTCCCTCTGGCAGACCAACGAAAAGTCGGCCGACTACTCGTTCAACAAGTCCCACGCCGCCTGCTACGCGCTGATCAGCTACCGCACCGCGTGGCTGAAGGCCAACTACCCGGCCGAGTACATGGCGGCGCTCATCTCCTCGGTCATGTCGACGAAGGACAAGGTCCCGTTCTTTGTTGCCCGCTGCGAGGAGATGGGCATCGAGATACTGCCCCCGGACGTCAACCTCTCCGACCACGAGTTCACCGTCGTGGACGGCAACATCCGTTTCGGGCTGGACGCCGTCAAGGGCGTCGGCTACCAGGCTGTCGAGGCGATCAAGCGAGCACGCCAGGACGGTGCGTTCACCTCGCTGTGGGACTTCTGTGAGCGCGTCGACAACCGCACGGTCAACAAGAAGGCGATCGAGGCTCTGATCAAGTGCGGAGCCCTCGGCTCCACCGGAGCCACCCGCAGGGGCATGCTCGACGTGCTCGAGCAGGCCCAGGCGGCGGGCCAGAAGATCCAGCAGGACGCGCTGATCGGCCAGGGCTCGATATTCGACCTGCAGGAGGACGAGCCGCAGGCGCAGGGCCCCACCGCAGCCGGCGCGGGCCTCGGTCGCCCCGTGCACCCGCCGATCTCCGGCGAGGAGTTCGAGCAGCCGCAGCTGCTCGCCGCCGAGAAGGAAGCCATCGGCCTGTTCATCTCCGCCCACCCGCTCAAGCCGCTGCGCGACGCCCTGCGGGCACGGGTCGACTGCCCGATATCCGCGGTGGCCGACAGGCGCGACAAGGACCAGGTGACGATCGGCGGGATCATCACCGAGGCCAAGCGGATCCGCACCCGCAACGGCGATCACATGATGTTCGCCACGCTCGACGACCTCACGGGATCGGTCGAGGTCCTCATCTTCGGCAAGGCTCTGTCAGAGAGCGAGGCGTCGGTGGCCGTCGACGCGCTGGTCATCGTCAGAGGGCGGGTCGATCACAGGGAGGCCGGGAAGACGAGCGTGGTGGTGCAGAGCGTCAGCCCTTTCGACCCGTCCGAGCAGGAGATCGAGCAGGCACGAGCGAGAGCCGAGGCCTCCCGCCGCGCCGCGAGCATGCACTCCCAGCCCGTCCACCTGCGCGTCAGCGCCGACGACCTCACCGGGACAGCGATCGATGAGCTCAAGCAGATGATCGAGGATTTCCCCGGGCCCGCCGAGGTCCTCATCGACGTGCTCACGAGCGGGGGCACACGCAGGCTGCGGCTCGGCAGCGAGTACCGGGTCCAGCACACCCCGACGCTCAGGGCGGAGCTCGAGAACGCGCTCGCGCCGCAGGCGTCTGCGGCGACCGGCTAGCGCCTTCGCGCCGCGAGGCCGCGTTTGCGCAGCCGCACGGCCAGCTTCACTTCCTGCGCTGAGGAGCCCTTGCGGTCCTCGCCGGGCGTCTCGAGCACACACGCAAGGCCCTCGAATGCAGGCGCCGCCAGGAATGCCGCGCAGCCCTTCTCGCCGAGCTCACCCTCGCCGATGTTCGCGTGCCGGTCGCGGTTGGAGCCGAGCGGCATCTGAGAGTCGTTCAGGTGCAGTGAGCCGATCCGCTCAAGGCCGATCTGCGCGCCGATCTCAGACAGGACGCTGTCGACGCCGCGCCGCGTGCGGATGTCGTAGCCGGAGGCGAACAGGTGGCAGGAATCCAGGCACAACCCGATCCTGCGGTCGCCACCGCATGCATCGAGCAGGCCTGCGAGCTCCTCGATGGACCTCCCCAGCGTCCCGCCCGCACCGGCGGTGTTCTCGAGGTGCAGCGGGCATCCCTCGCTCTCGGCGAGAGCCTCGCGTATGCACTCGCCCGCACGCGCGATCGCCGCCGCGGGGTCCGTCTTCTTCGCCGACCCGGGGTGCAGCACGACACCGGCCGCGCCGATCTGCTGCCCGGCGCGCAGGGAGTTGGTGAGAGACGCGAGCGATTTGGCGCGGACGTCGGGGTCCTCGCTCGCGCAGTTCAGCAGGTAAACGGCGTGGATCAGGACCGCATCGACCGGACTGTCGTCCATCGCCCTCCGGAAGGCAGCGACGTCCTGATCGGCGTATGTGCTCGCCCTCCACATGCGGGGCGACTGGTTGAAGATCTGGATCGACCGGCAACCCCGCTCGACGCCCCTCTCGACCGCCCGGCGCAGACCGCCCGCGGGCGAGACGTGGGCTCCGATCAGCATCGCCGCGCATTATGAAGGCTGAAGCGCGCGCGAACATCCACGGCACCCGCGGCAGATACGAGAGGGACCCCGGCGGCTGCTGCCCGCCGGGGTCCCTTCGCGCTGCTGAACTTCAGATCACGTCAGACGCTAACCGGCCTCACAGCACCGTTTCAGGCGACTTGATCGTGAATTCGGTCGTGTATGTCGTGTACGGCGCCGACGTCAGGCTCGCTTCGATCAGGCTGTTTCCGCTCGCGCACGATGCGCTGCCGAACAGCACGACGAACGCGTTGCCGCTGTTGTCGAGCTGAACCGTCTCGGCTTCGCTGTTGTCACCGAGGAACGACTCGTCCGGCCCGTACCACGTCGCGTACGGGAACACGCCACAGCGGTCGTACAGCTGTTCCGCCGTTATGTCGACGTACTTCTCGGCGAAGACGGACGGGAACTCCACCTCGACGATGGTTGCAACGCTGCTCGTGATGTCGTCCTCGATCTGGCTTGACGGGAGCGTCGTGACGCCCGGTGCCGTCGAGTGGGGCGGCAGCACGGCGAACGACGTCGTGAACGTTTCGTATGGCGCCGCTTCCAGGTGCGCGGTGATCAGGCTTTCGCCGCTCGCGCAGCTCGGTCCCCCGAACAGCGCCACCGTCGCGTTGCCGGCGTCGTCGAGCTGGATTCCGCCGATGCTCGAGCCTTTGATGTCCTCACGCTTGACGCTGCGCTTGGCCTCGCCTTCGATATCGATTTCTTCCTGCGGTGCGGGTATCCAGCTGATGCCGCCCTCGCACCGGCTGTTGAGCTCCGTCGCGCTCAATTTGATGTATTGCTCCCCGTAAACGGACTGGCAGTGGACTTCGACGATGTCAGCCACGCTGCCAGCCTGGCCAAACTCGCCCTGGTCCACAAACGACGGCTGCGACACCACCACACACGTTGGATCTTCCTCTCCAGCCGACTTCTTCTTTGGGGCCTTGTGCGCAAGCGCCGTCCCGCTCATCGCAAGAATGCCGATGAGAAGAACTGCAAGACCCGCGAAGAGATTCCTCCGCTCCATGACTTCCTCCAGTGACTTGGTTGCGTGCGGCCGTGCTCCGGAGAAGCCCCAGGGCACGGACCGAGACTGCATGCGCGAACATAACCGCTGGAGCACCCGATTTCTGTGATTTCCCGCACTTCCGACCATTTACTACCCGTGACCCCACCCACCCCTTCGGGTGGCGACGCCGGCCGTAAACCGGCCCCTCCGGCGCTCCGTCGCGCCTCCCTCTGGCGGTCGAGCAGGGGTAACGGTTCCCCCGCGCAACCTTCAGCTGCGCCGCCGGTTTGCTGGGTAGGCCTCACACGCCGCACGGCGCGCGAACACGGATTCGCGCAGTCCGGCGCCGGCGTGGGGCGAAACCTGGCAGTGGTCCACCGGAACCCCGTGATGGGGGAGACGCCGCGGGGGTCAGCCGAAAGACCGGGAGTGCCGAAGTGACCAGCCCACAGGACTTGACCGACATCAGCCTCACCGAGCCCGAGGCCGTCGCCCTGACCCATGCCGTCGAACTGCTGCGCGCCGTGTGCGTCGAGGCCGACATCGACGTCAGCGGCTCCGCGCTCGAGCGCGCCCAGGAAAAGCTGCAGCACGCGGTGGAATCGCAGCAGGGCAGCGCGGACCAGGAGAGCGAGTGGCAGGCGACGCGAACCGTCGATCCGATCGCGGACGCAGCGGTTCGTGTGGTCGCGACCCAGGAGTGACGTCCCGCGGCCGGGGCTGGGGCCCGTGTCGATTACCCTGCATGCGTGCCGGGAACGTCAAGGTCGCTGATCACGCGGGCAGGCGTCGACGCAAGGCGCATGACAGCGATGCACTCACCAACCACGACAACGACCGGCCGCTCGCCCGATCCGGTGCCCCTGGCGCACGCCGCGCGCACCGGCAGGGCACGGGCGTGAGCCGATGAGGGTTCGTTTCGCGCCATCGCCCACCGGAGCGCTGCACATAGGCGGCGCGCGCACGGCGCTGTTCAACTGGCTGCTGGCACGCCATGAGGGAGGCGAGCTCGTGCTGCGGATCGAGGACACCGACCGCGAGCGCTCAACCCCCGAGAACATCGAGCAGATCCTCGACGCCCTGCGCTGGCTCGAACTTGACTGGGACGAGGGCCCGATCCTGCAGACCGACCGCTCGCAGCGCCACACGCAGGCGCTGCAGGCGCTCCTTGACTCCGGTCACGCGTACCGTTCGAGTGCGACGGCAGAGGACGTCCGGGCATACAAGCTCGAGCACGGCTCCGAGCATGGGTTCCGCGGGCAGGCCGAGGCCGAGGGTGCGGTGCGCCTGCGGGTGCCCGCCGAGGGAGCGACGGTGGTGCACGACGTCATCCGCGGCGACACGCGCTTCGAGCACGTGCACATGGACGACCCGGTGATCGCCCGCGCCGACGGGTCGGTCCTCTACAACTTCGCGGTCGCGATCGACGACCTCGACTCAGGCATCACGCACGTCGTCCGCGGCGAGGATCACGTCTCCAACACCCCCAAGCAGCTGCTCGTCCTGGAGGCCACGCGGGAGGTCGGGCTGGGCTCCGGTGAGCCGCTGCCCGTCTACGCGCATCTGCCCCTGCTGCACGGCCCGGACGGGAAGAAGCTCTCAAAGCGCCACGGCGCCGCATCAGTGCAGGAGCTCCGCGACGCCGGCTACCTGCCTGAGGCTGTCCGCAACTACCTGGCGCTGCTCGGTTGGGGAGCCGGGGACGATGCGACCGTCCTCTCCACGGATGAGCTCGTGAAACGCTTCACGCTCGAGCGTGTCAGCCGCAACCCCGCTCGGTTCGACGAGGTCAAGCTGCGCTGGCTGAACGGCATGTACATACGGGACCTGCCGGTTCCCGACCTCGCGGCGCGCCTGGAAGCGTTCACCGGCCGCGAGGACCTCGAGCAGCTCGCGCGCATCAGCCAGGAGAAGATCCACACGCTCGCCGACTTCATGGACCTATCCGGGGCGCTCCTGGACGGCCCCGCGGAGGACCCGAAGGCGCGCGAGCGCTGGCTGGGGGATCAGGGCATCTCGGCTCTGAGGGATGTTCGCGAGGCCCTGGCGGCGAGTCCCGGCTTCCAGGAGGCCGATGTCGAGCAGGCCCTCGAGCGCGTCGTCTCCCAGCGCGCGGTCAAGCCGCGCGAGGTCTACCAGCCGCTGCGCGTCGCGCTCACCGGCGCCACCGTCTCGCCGGGGATCTTCGAGAGCGTTGCGCTGCTCGGTCGCGAGGAGACACTTCGCCGCGTGGACCGGGCGATCGCCGGAAATTGACCTCACGGAACGCTCAACATCTTCAGGGCGGGTGCCGATAAGGGCGTATAGAGATACACGGAGGGGAAATCCGTATCCCAAGGAAGGGGTTCGATGTAATGCAGTCCAAGCCGCCCGGCACCAAGCTGACTACTGTGAAGACTTCAAAGGCGGGTGCCGCCACGCGCAGGCCCGCCAGCGCCTCCTCCGGTGTCCGTTCAGCGGGCGCGGGGCGCGCGGGTGCCGCAGCCGCTCTCGCAACGAACCCCTCGGACGTGCCCGCCGAGCGCCGCAAGAACACGGCCCCCGGCGGCCGGCGCCAGCCCGCCGGCGAGCGCCACCAGAATGAGGGTCACGGCCGCCGCCTGACGATGGCCTTCGAAGCGCTCGAGGCATTCCCGGCCCTCGCCGAGTCCAGGGACCGCCTGCTCTCGGTGATCTCAAAGGACCACGTTGCGACCGCGGACGTCGTCGCCGCCGTGGAGTCCGATGTGGCGCTGATCATCGCCGTGCTCCGCCTCGCGAACCGTTCGCCTCAGGGCAACGGCCACGTCGAGACCGTCGTCGGAGCAGTCGAGTGCCTGAGCCCGCAGACCGTGCACGCGCTCGCGACCCGCGTACGGACATTCGACTTCTTCGAGCGCGCCAGCGTCTGGGACGCCGCACCCGAGCGCTTCCGCCTTCACGCGCTGGCCACCCAGCATGCCGCGGACCGGATCGCGGCTGAGGTCGGCTATGAGAACCGCGACAGGCTCACCGTCACGAGCCTCCTGCACGACGTCGGCAAGCTGGTCCTCCTCCACGCATATCCCGGCTACCCGTCACAGGTGCACCGGGGGGCGCGTACACCAGAGGAGCGCATCCACCAGGAGCGCCGCGAGCTCGGGGTGGATCACGCGCTCGTGGGCGGGGTCCTGGTCCGCAGGTGGGGGCTTCCGGCAGCGGTCGCGACGCCGATCGAGCGCCACCACAACCCTGACGCCGACGGCGAGGCAGCATTCATCCGCCTCGCGGACATGCTCGCCCACTACTCAAATGGCGGAAAGGTCTCCCCGTCGGAGATGCTCAGCACGGCAAGGACGGTCGGGCTCGGGCCCGTCGAGCTTCGGACCGTGATGTACGAGCTCCCGAGCTCCGGCGCACAGCGCCAGCGCCACGTCGACCCGTGCCCGCTCTCAGGCCGCGAGCTCGGCGTGCTGCAGAGGCTCGCCGAAGGCAAGGTCTACAAGCAGATCGCCCACGAGCTGACTCTCTCCACCAGCACGGTGCGAACCCACCTCCACAACATCTACGGCAAGCTCGGCGCGGTCGACCGCGCGCAGGCCGTCCTCATCGCCACAGAGCGCGGCTGGCTGTAGCTGCAGCTGCAACGAGCCCGCGGTCCGCGGGCTGTGGGCAATACGATCGGTGCAGCGCGCAATCGGCGCGCGAGAACCGACATGATCTCGATCACAAGCAAGTCGCCCTATGCAGTGCTCGCGCTCGCCGAGCTCGGACGCGCCACGGGTCCCGAGCCCGTGCCGATCGGCGAACTGGCGCGCAGGCGCGGGGTTCCCGTGCAGTTCCTCGAGCAGCTGTTCGCGGTGCTTCGCCGCGCCGGCGTCGTCAGCTCCCAGCGCGGCGTCAAGGGCGGCTACCGCTTCGCGCGCGATCCCTCCACGGTGACCGTCCTTGAGATAGTGGAGATCCTCGACGGCCCGCTCGGCAGGGATTCCCAGGGTGTCTTCGCCGATGCCGCCGAGGCCGCCAGGAACGTGCTCGCGCAGACCACGATCGCCGACGTGATCGAGCGCGAGATCCGCGAAGCCGGCGCGAGCATGTACCACATTTAGGAAGCGCCGCCCCGAAGGGCCAAAAGGTCGAGGTTCTCCGACATTGCTCGCCGAGTATCTCGCGTCCGGAAGGTCAGCGGAGAGACGTGGCCCGATGACTGACCTGCACCGCGCCCGTGCGGAACTGCGCGAGTTCTCGAACGCGATCGGGATTGGCACTTTCATTGGCGCTCGCCGAGCGTGTTTGGCTCTGACACGGCGATTCAGCGCAGATGTGCAGACGCACCACAAATAGAACGGGCCATTGGTGGAGCCTGAGGCGGCTCGACAAAGCCGAGACGGCTCCCCCGATGGTTCCCCGCTCCCTGGGGACGTTCCAGGCGCCTGAGCGCCCCGGCGCCGCTCACAGGGAGGCCGACGGCCGGCTCGCTGCCGGCCGCGCAGTCCCCGCCAGCTCGCGCGCACGGCCAGCCAGGTGCGCGACACCGAGCCTGTCGTACTCCGCCGCGGCGCGGTTCAGCGACGCGCAGGCCTCTGTTGGGTCCTGCTCGAGCATCCGCTGGCCGCGCAGCAGTTCGCACCGGGCGGCGTCCAGCGGCCGGTGCAGTGCCTGCCAGGCTTCGCGGGCATCCTGCAGGTCGCTGGCGCACTGAGGGAGCGTTCCCGCGATCCCGCCGGCTTCTGCAGCTGCAGCTCTGCCCGCCGGGTAGGGAACGCGTGCCGCGAGCTCCTGGGCTGCGCCGGCCGCCTCGCTGGCCTGCTCGCTGCGGCCGGCAAGCCGGTGCACCAGGGCACGCGCCGAGTTCGCCTGTATCGACTGTGCGATCAGCCCTGCGCGGTCGCAGACCTCCAGTGCCTGTGCGAGCGCTGCGTCGGCGCCGTCCAGGTCGCCCTGGTCGCGGAGCGTGTTCGAGAGGCCGTACAGGGCGTCGAAGCTGACCTCCGACCAGCCGATCTGATCGGCGAGCTCCTGCGCCCGCCGATATGAGGTCGCGGAGTCGTCCCAGTGGGCGGTGCGCCAGTGCAGCCTGCCGCGCACGGCGTACGTCAGGCACAGCTTTCCGATCAGTCCCTCGCGCTCGGCGAGCTGTGCGCTCGCGTCACTGCAGCGGATCACCTCGTCCCAGTCGGCGGCATAGATGGCGAGCTGGGCCATTGCCGCGTGAAGCTCGATCTCCGCAGGTACGTCGCCGACGAGCTGCGCAAGGTCAAGGGCCTCGCAATATGAGTCGCGGGCGCTGGCGTAGTCGCCGTCGGAGCTCTCGAAGTGGTGCCCCAGGGCGGTGAGTGCGAGGACGGTCTCGTGAGAGTCGGAGTCGCGGGCCAGTTCCACCGCCCTCTCGAGGTTCTCGCGGGCCTTGACGGTGTCCCCGATACGACCGAAGACCCTGCCGAAGATGCCGTGCGCGCGGCTCGCTGCACGGATCTCGCCGAGGCGCTCGGCGAGCCGCAGCGCCTTCTCGGAGGCATAGATGGCGAGCATGTTGTCGCCCGTCTGCATGTACAGCCAGGCGGCCTCCTCGTAGAGGCGCACGAGAGTAAGCGAGGGCTCTCCGTCCTTGATCAGGTTGATGCCCAGCTGGTGGTGCTCTATCGCGCGCCTGCGATCGCCGCGGTGGGCCAGGCCGGCACCGATCTTGCGGTGAAGCTCGGCCACATGCTCGAGCTCCCCGCGCGAGGAATGGAACTCGAGCGCCTGCTCCCAAACCTCGATCGCTGCGTCCACGCGCCCGAGGCGCAGTGCGACATCCCCGCGCTTCTCGAGCAGGCGCGCGCTGGTCTCGGGATCGTCGTCTGTGAGCTCGAACGCGTCCGCGTAGCTGGAGAACGCTCCGGCGTTGGAGTGCACGGCCGTCGCCGCATCCCCGGCTGCCTCCAGGAAGTGGCCCGCCCTGCTTCGGTAGAGGCTCAGCTGGGCGTCGGGGATCCCGAGCTCTCCGCCGAGCGCGGCAGCCGTCGAATAGTGCTCTGCGAGCAGAGCGACGACCTCCTCGACGCGCTCACCGGCACGCTCCTCTATGGAGCCCGCGACCTCGAAGTGCTTGCGTGCGCGCACTGCCTTCGGCAGCATCTCGTAGGCCGCGTCGCGGATCAGGGCGTGCTTGAACGCGAGCTCGGCCTGGTCCGCGAGGGTGCCGCCGTCGCCGGCGACGACGATGTCCTTCTCGCGCAGGATGCGAAGCGCCTCGGCCAGATCGCCCCCCTCGGCCTCGGCGACCGGAACGAGTGCGTCCTGGGCGAACGTGCGGCCGATGACGGACGCGTGTGCGAGCAGGCGGCGCTGGAACGGCTCGAGCGAGTCAAGGCGCGCGGCCAGCAGCGCCTGAACGGTCGCCGGGAGATCCTCCACCTTGGCGCTCTCCTGCTCGCCCAGCCGCCGGACCATCTCCTCAGCGAACAGCGGGTTGCCGCCGGCACGGGCCGCGACCGCCGCCGCCACCGGGTCGCTCGAGCCGGCGTCCTTCAGCAACGACGCAACGAGCTCGAGGCTCTCACCTTCCCCGAGCGGCTCCAGGAACGCGGTCGTCGCGTTTCGTCGCACGTGACCCCAGCCCTCGCGGCGCTCGAGCAGCTGTTCGCGCGCGAGGCATATCTGCAGGACCGGAGCGCGCACCCACTGCAGCAGGTACTCGATCAGGTCGAGCATCCCGTCGTCAGCCCAGTGGATGTCCTCCCAGACGAGCACCAGCGGACGCTCGTGCGCCATACCCTCGACGCACGAGCGGACCGCTGCGAAGAAGAGTTCGCGCGCCTGCGTGGGATCCTCCTCCGCCGGGACGCCCCCGTCCGGAGCCTCGATGCCGAGCAGGCGCCCGATGACTGCAACCCTCGCGGCGGTCGACCGCGGCTCGCCTCCCGGCTCGGCCAGCAGCGCGCCGATCCGCTCGGAGAGCTTGGCCCACGCGAGCGCAGGCGGGTCGGTCTCGATGATCTCGCACTCGGCGCGGATCACCTCCCCGAGCGGCCAGTAGACAAGGTTCGACCCGTACGGCAGGCAGCGCCCGCGCCGCACCACCTCGCCCGAGAGCTCTGACTCGAACTGGCGCAGCAGACGGGACTTGCCGACGCCCGGTTCGCCGATCATGGTGACCATATGGGCCGCCCCGGTGCTGCCGACGCGCTCGAACGACGCGTGCATCTGGGCGAGCTCGCCGGCTCGACCGACGAACGGTGCCTGCGCGGCGTTCGCCGGGGACAGCTCAGCGTGGATGCTCTCGCGCCCATCCAGGGCCTCCCACGCCCGCACGGGCTCGCGCTTGCCCTTCAGCGTCAACGCCTCCGGGACGGCGGCGTAGCGGACGGCGTCGCGCGTGGCACGGTAGGTCTCCTCGCCGACCGTCACGCTCCCCGGCCTCGCCGCTGCCTGGAGCCTCGCTGCGACGTTCACGGCGTCGCCGATCACCGTGTAGCCATCGCCGACGTTGCCGGCCAGCACCTCGCCGGTGTTCACACCCACGCACAGCTCGAACGTCACGCCCCACTGGGCGGCAAGGGGCTCGTTGATCTCGACCATCGCGGCCTGCATCCCCAGGCTCGCGCGCACGGCACGCACCGCGTCATCGCCGTGCGCGACCGGGGCGCCGAAGATCGCCATCACGTTGTCGCCGATGAACTTGTCCACATGGCCGCCGTACCTGAGCACCTCCTCGCCGAGCCGCCCGAGGATGCGCTCCAGCTGACGCTTCACCGACTCCGGATCGAGTTGCTCGGCGATCGCCGTGTAACCGGAGAGGTCGGCAAACACGACGGTGACGGTCCGTCGCTCATCGAGCGATCGGGTGTCCGGCGACGCCAAATCCATCGGTTCGGCGGGGAGCGCGGGCTCGGAGGGGGGATCGGCGATCCCGTCCACCGCTGCGCCGCACGCCATGCAGAAGCGCGCTCCGTCCGGTGTGGGCTCGCCACACGAGGCACAGCGACGCTCGAGCGCCGCGCCACATGACATGCAGAACCGCGCCGCGACTGGGTTCTCGGCATCACATGTCGTGCATCTCGGCATCCGGCGAGTATCACCGATCGCGCGCAAGCAGAAAAGGACTGACATCAGACTTCACCCTCTGGCGCCCGGACTTTGAGGTGGGACAGGCGCGAGCCGGTGGGAGAGCCGGCGCCTTGCGGATACCGCGCCTGATGATCTCCACGTTCACCTGCGACACCGCCTAGCCCTCCCGGCCCACGAACGCGAGGGCCTCATCACGCGAGGCGGCAGAGACTTCTCACCCGCGAAGTGTTCGCGGCTCGCCGAACGGCACGCGCCGGCGCGTGCTCCCGCAGCCCTCTGCATTCGCGCTGCTGAACCGGCCGGCAACACGTGGTGTGCGGGACGCCGGGTGCCTCTTCTGCGCGTGCCGCGAGTGCTGTCGGCCCTACAGCTCGTTCTGCTCGAGGGGCACGAGCAGCGTGTTCACCACGGGACCTTCGTGATGAATGTGTGCCGCCGGTGCATCCGCCTGCCCGCGCGCCGCCTGGACGTCCTGCTTCGTCGAGGCGACGTATGCGACGAGAACGATGAACACAGAGAGCGTGATCGCGCTGACGGTCCCGTCTCCGAGTCCGAGGCCCGTGATCGCGTGTGGCTTGCTGAACCAGTCCGCGAACGACGCTCCGAGCGGCCGGGTGATGATGTATGCGAACCAGAACGCGAAGATCGGGTTCATGTTGAAGCGCCACCAGCCCACCGCCGGGATCGCGATGATCGAGGCGAACAGCACTATCGATCCGAAGAAGCCGAGGTTCAGCGAGGTGGCTGTGAGATCGCCCGCAGCGGTTCCGAGCGCGAACGTGGCCAGCACGGCCGCCCAGTAGAAGCCCTCACGGCGCCGCGTGTTGATGGTGTGAATCGAGAGCGTGCCCTCACTCCTGTACCAGAGCAGGAACACACCGGCGACTACGGCCGCGAACAACGGCGTGGTGACCGAGTACGGGATGCTCGCGCCGTCGTGCACTCCGTCGGCGGCCATCGTGCCGAAGATCGCGACCATCATCACCGCGAACCAGTAGACCGCGGCACGGTATTCGCGGGTGCGCATCTGCAGCCTGAGCGCGAACCAGAGGCCGAAGAGGCCAGTGGCGCCTGCGAGGGGAACATTGACGCTGCCCATGAAATCTGACATCGCCTCGCCCATCCCGGTCGTGAGCAGCTTCAGCACCCAGAACATCAGGGCGATCTCGGGCACCTTTGCCGCGAGGGGCTCCAGTCTGTTGGTGCGCCGCGCGCGGATACTCGCCATCAACTCCTCTTTCGTCTCGTTGGCCGCGTGGACGATCGCCGTGCGGCCGAACCGGCGACAGTCGGAGCGGCGAAAGTTACGGGGGCTCGCTTTCGCGGACCTAAATCGGCACACGGCACAGGGCGCCTTGCGCGCCGCTCAGGCGCGGCGGTGAGATACTTCCCGCTAGAAGGCGACGGGATGAGCCACCTTTCGCGCAGGGAACGCAACAACGGGAGCCTCGATGAGCGATAAGCATGTCTTCATCTACGTCGCGACCTACGGCGACCTCGCCGACGCGCGAGCCGACTACGCGGCCCTGCAGGACCTTCACGAGAGCAGGGTCGTAGAGTCCTATGACGTCGCGGTGGTCTCGAAGGACGCCGACGGCAAGGTCCATGTTCACAAGCACGAGAAGCCGACGCAGCGCGGCGCATGGGGCGGCGTCCTGGTGGGCGCACTCGTCGGGGTCCTGCTCCCTCCGGCGCTCGTGGGAGCGGTCGCGGTCGGCGGCGTCGCGGCCGTGGGAGGCCTCGCAGGGGGCCTCGGTGGGCATCTGCTCGAGGGCTTCTCGCGCGGCGACGCCAGAGAGCTGGGCGACATGCTCGCCGCCGGGCAGGCTGCGCTGATCGTGATCGGCGACTCGAGCGCGCAGAAGGAGTTCGACAAGGCGCTCACGCGTGCCGAGAGGTCGGTCGAGAAGCAGATCGTCGCCGACCACGCCCAGCTCAAGCGCGAGCTCGAGCAGGCCGAGCAGCAGGTCACCTCCGACTAGCTGGCGCGCGGCACGCGCGAACAGCCGCCGGGAGCCGATTAGAACGGGGCAGCGCGGGTAAGGCCCCCGCATGGGGTCTCTGACGCTGACGGCCGCGAGCTTCATCCTCACTCTCATCGTGGCCTACGTCGCAGCGATGGTGCTGCTGATCCTCCGCGGCTAGCGATCCTGGAAGTTCGCGTTTCACGCGCAGCAGGCTGAACCGGCGTGCCAGCCGCGTCGGCTCTCGATGAACGGCGGTTAGGCCGTGCCGACCACGCACGGCGATGCATGTATCACCGGGCGATCGGTCCAAGCCCGTCGATGCCCGCGGCGCGAGGGCGAAGCCCCGATGTATTGTCGTGGCATGGGGCGAATCCCGATCAACATTTCCGAACTGGTGGGGGAGACCCCGCTGATCGGGCTGCCCCGCCTGCTGGACGGAACGACGGCCGCCGGGAACGGCGTCGAGCTCTTCGGGAAGATAGAGGCGCTCAACCCGGGCGGCAGCGTGAAGGACCGGATCGGCGTCGCGATGATCGAGGCCGCAGAGAACGAGGGCATGATCGAGCCGGGGCGCACGACGATCGTCGAGGCGACCAGCGGCAACACGGGCATCGCGCTCGCTTTCATATGCGCCGCGAAGGGCTATGACCTCGTGCTCACCCTGCCCCAGGGCATGAGCCGGGAGCGCGAGAGGCTGCTCAGGCTCTACGGGGCTCGTGTGGACATAACAGAGTCGATGGGAGGCATGGGGGAGGCCGTTGCGGCGGCACGCGCGATGGCCAGCCACGCGGACGTGTTCCTGCCGGACCAGTTCTCGAACCCGGCGAACCCGCAGGCGCACCGGAGCACGACCGGCCCGGAGATCGCAAGGGCCCTCGAGGACCGCGTGGATGTCCTGGTTGCCGGTGTCGGGACCGGGGGCACCATCACGGGTGTCGGGGAGTACCTGCGCGAACGCGTCGGCGACGGCGTGCAGATCATCGCCGTGGAGCCTGCCGGCTCGCCCGTGCTGTCCGGAGGTCAGCCGGGACCGCACCGGATACAGGGAATGGGGGCGGGGTTCATACCGCCAGTGCTGAACCGCGAGATCATCGACGAGGTGATCGCGGTCACCGACGACGACGCGATCGAGACGGCGTGGTCATGCGCGAAACGGGCCGGCGTCCTCGCGGGCATCTCCTGCGGAGCCGCGCTGTTCGCCGCCCTCCGGGTGGCGGAGCGGCCCGAGTCGGCGGGCAAGCGCATCGTGGTGATCATGCCGGACTCCGGCGAGCGCTACGTCTCACAGGCCTTCTTCGCGCCGTAGCGGCAATCCCCGTAGGGCGAGGGGCGACACGGCCGCTACCCTTGTTGCCATGCCCGGTTTCGACGCGTTCGCACGGGTGGTGAAGGAGGTTCGCCGCGATGTCCTCGCGGCACGCGATCGCGATCCCGCGGCCCGCGGCGTCACGCAACTCGAGATCCTCGCGACCTGGCCGGGGATCCACGCGCTTCTCGCATACCGCGTCGCGCACGCGCTTCTGGCCGCGAGGGTGCCGTTCCTGCCGAGAGCCATCTCGATGGTCACCCGCGCCGTCACCGGGATCGAGATCCACCCCGCCGCACGGATCGGGCAGGGCCTGTTCATCGATCACGGCACCGGAGTGGTTGTCGGTGAGACAGCCGACATAGGCGACAACGTCACCCTGTACCAGGGCGTCACCCTCGGAGGCACCGGCTTCGCGACGGGCAAGCGTCACCCCACCGTCCAGGACAACGTCACGATCGGCTCCGGCGCGAAGCTGCTCGGCCCGATCACGATCGGGCACGGGGCGAAGATCGGAGCGAACACCGTCGTGATCACCGATGTCCCGCCCAACTCGACGGTGGTCGGCAACCCCGGCCACCCCGTCCGCATCGACGGCAGGCGAGTCGAGGGCCCCGATGCCGACTGGATCCACCTGCCGGATCCGATCGCGGAGGCGATCCAGGCGCTCTCCAGCCGCATAGCCGAACAGGAACGGCTGATAGCAGAGCTCTCCGGCGAGCCGAAAGCACCGGCCGAGGTCCGGCCCCTGCGGACCGTCAGGGGACCCAACCCCGCCGGGGGTTGAGCCCGCGACCGCGCACGTCGCAGCCGGGTCCTCCGGACTCGCATCTATCCTGCAGGCAATGGCCGAAAACCCTCATGCCGAGCGGATCCAGGAGCTCCTGGAGGGGCTCAACGAGCCCCAGCGCGAGGCGGTCACGCACGGTGAGGGGCCGCTCCTGATCCTCGCGGGTGCGGGGAGCGGCAAGACCCGCGTGCTGGCGCACAGGATCGCCTACCTGATCTACACCGACCAGGCTCAGGCCGGGGAGATCCTCGCGATCACGTTCACCAACAAGGCGGCGAAGGAGATGCGCGAGCGCGTGGAGCTCCTCCTGGGCCGCGGCACCCGCGGCATGTGGCTGATGACCTTCCACGCCGCCTGTGCGCGGATCCTGCGTGCAGAGGCCGACCGCCTCGGCTACACGCGCCAGTTCACGATCTACGACCAGGCGGACGCCCGTCGCCTGGCCAAGCGCTCCGCGGACGCGGTCGGCGTCGACCCCAAGCGGTTCACGCCTGCGGCGATCCACAACCAGATCTCGGCGGCCAAGAACAGGCTGTGCGACGCGGCGTCCTTCCGGGAGGCCGCCGGCTCGCAGTTCGACGAGATGGTCGCCGACGTCTACGACATCTACGAGCGGGACATGCACCGCATGAACGCGATGGACTTCGACGACCTCCTGTTCAGGACCGTGAACCTGATGGAGCTCTTCGAGGACGTGCGAACGCGCTATGCGAGCGCGTTCCGTCACGTGCTGGTCGATGAGTACCAGGACACCAACCACGCGCAGTACCGCCTACTGCAACTGCTCGTGGGCGGCGGGCGTGCCCCCGTTCACCCGGCGCCCGCGATCGTCGGGCACCGCAACCTCGCGGTGGTAGGCGACGACGCACAATCCATCTACAGCTTCAGGGGAGCGGATGTGCGCAACATCCTCGACTTCCAGGACGACTTCCCCGACGCGCGGGTCGTCAAGCTTGAGCAGAACTACCGCTCCACCGAGACGATCCTGTCGGCTGCGAACGCCGTCATCGCCAACAACCGAGGAGGCATCGCGAAGCGGCTGTGGAGCGAGCTCGGCCAGGGCGATCAGATCCAGCTGCGCGCGCTCGAGGACGAGCACGCCGAGGCGCGGTACATCGTCGGGGAGATCGAGCGGCAGGTGGACGAGGGCGCCTCGCGGTCGGAGATCGCGGTGCTCTACAGGACCAACGCGATGTCGCGGGTCATCGAGGACACCCTCGTTCGCAGGGAGATCGCATACCAGGTGATCGGAGGCACGAAGTTCTATGAGCGTGCCGAGATCAAGGACGCGATCGCCTACCTGCAGCTGATCGCCAACCCGTTCGACGTCGTCAGCTTCACGCGCGTCGCCAACTCGCCGCGGCGTGGGATCGGGCAGACGTCGCTGGCTCGCGTGACAGCTCACGCGAGCTCGATCGGCAGCTCGGTGTGGGATGTCGCGAGCGAACCCGACGCGATCCCCGGACTCGGTTCGGCCGCGGTGAAGGCGCTGGGGCGGTTCATGGGCACGATGGCTGACCTGCGGGACCTCGCCGGGACACCGCCCGGTGCCCCCGATGAGCACGGGGAGCCCGTCTCCGCCGAGCCGGGAGCTCCGATCGCCGAGCTGATCGAGGCCGTCCTCTCCCAGTCCGGCTATGTCCAGGCGCTGGAGGCGGACCGGACGATCGAGGCGCAGGGGCGGCTCGAGAACCTCGAGCAGCTCGTCGAGGTGGGGAGGGAGTTCGATGAGGTCGCGGCCGAGGGGGAGGACACGCTCGAGGTCTTCCTTCAGCAGATCGCGCTCGTCGCCGACGCGGACACCCGCACCGACGACGAGGGCCTCGTGACGCTCATGACCCTCCACAACGCGAAGGGCCTTGAGTATCCGACGGTGTTCATCGTCGGCTGCGAGGAGGGTGTCTTCCCACACTCGCGCGCCATCGACGAAGGCGGCCTCGAGGAGGAGAGGCGCCTGTTCTACGTCGGGATCACAAGGGCGATGCGGCGCCTGCACCTCACCTATGCACGCCGGCGTGCGCTGTTCGGCGCCCAGACATTCGGCATGCGCAGCCGGTTCCTCGACGAGATCCCCTCGGACCTGCTCGAGGAGCCACGGGAGCAGCTGTTCCGTGCGGCGTCGATGGCCTCCGCGGCGCGGCCGTCGGGCGCCACGGCCACCCTGCCGCGCGCGGGCACCGGCCAGCGGACATGGACCCAGAGCACCGCAGGCGAGAGCCTGCCCGCGGCTGCGCAGTTCCGTCTCGGCGAGGACATCGTGCACGCCGCGTTCGGAGATGGGGTGGTCACCGGCGTCGAGCCCGGGGGAGTGATCGTGGTGCGCTTCGCGGACGATGGTTCCGAGCGCAAGCTGATGGCCGAGTACGCACCGGTCTCCCGCCGCTGACCCGCCGCCGGGACCCCCACCGCCCGAGCGCATAGCATCTGTTGCGTGAGCGCGAGGATCATCGACGGCAAGGCGATCGCGGCGCGTGTGCGGGCGGACGTCGCGGTACACGTCCAGGCATTCACCGAGAGGGTCGGGCGCCCGCCCGGCCTCGCGACCGTCCTGGTCGGGGATGACCCCGCGTCGGCGGTCTACGTCGGCGGCAAGCAGAGGGCATGCCGCGAGGTCGGCATGGTGCCGTTCGACCGCAGGCTCCCCGCCGATGCCTCCGCCGAGCAGGTCGCGGATGAGCTCGAAAGCCTGAACGCCGACGAGGCTGTGAGCGGCGTGCTGCTGCAGCTGCCGCTCCCCGACCATCTCGACGGGCCCTCGCTGACGTCGCTGATCAGCCCCGACAAGGATGTCGACGGCCTCACGCCGGTCAACGCAGGACTTCTATCCCTGGGGCGTCCCGGGCTCAGGCCGTGCACGCCGTGCGGTGTCATGGAGCTGCTGGGCGACACCGGCGTCACCCTCGAGGGAGCGGAAGCGGTGGTCGTCGGGCGATCGAACCTGTTCGGAAAGCCGATGGCACAGCTGCTGCTCGGGGAGAACGCGACGGTCACCGTCTGCCATTCGAGGACCCGCGACCTGCGCGAGGTGTGCGCCCGCGCCGACGTCCTCATCGCCGCGGTCGGCCGGGCGCGCCTGATCGGAGGGGACTTCATCAAGCCGGGAGCCGTGGTCATCGATGTCGGGATGAACCGGCTGACACCCGAGGAGGCCGGCAACAAGAGCGGTCTCGTCGGCGACGTTGACTACGCCGCCGCGGTGGAGGTCGCCTCTGCGATCACACCCGTCCCGGGAGGGGTCGGCCCCATGACGATCGCGTTCCTGCTGCGAAACGCGCTTCAGGCCGCGAGCTACCACGCGGAGCTCGCGAGCATGTTCGCCGACCTGAGGGGCGGCGAGGCCACATGAGCTTGCGCCGCCTGCGAGCGGGCGAGTATGTGGCGATCGTCGGCTGCGTGTGCGTCGTGTTCTCGCTGCTGCTCCCGGCCTACCACAGCCCGATCGGCAACCTCGACGCCTGGCAGACGTTCGGCCCCGCCGTCGCGCTCACCCTCGCTGCGCTGTTCGCGGGGCTCGCGATGATCGTCAGCGCGATGACCGAGCGCTCACCGGCGCTGCCGATCGCGACCGCGGTGTGGTGTGTCCCGGTGTCGCTGATCGCCGTGATCGCCGCGGTCGTGCGTGTGCTCGAGCGCCCCGACAACGCGAGCTCGGTCGCCGCCGGGGCGTGGCTGGAGCTCGTTGGCACCTGCGTGATCCTGATGGGAGCGTGGCTGTCCATGCGCGACGAACGCACGTCGCTCTACAGCCCCGCGACGCCCGAGCCGCGCCCCAGGCCCTAGCCCCGCCGCAGGCGGGCGAGGGTCCCCGGCGGGCGCCACGTAGAATGCGCGGGACCGTGATCGACCGCGAAGAGGTACTCCACGTCGCCCGCCTCGCCCGCCTCGAGCTCTCCGATGAGGAGATCGAGCCTATGGCACGCGAGCTGTCGGCCGTGATCGAGCACATCGCGCGGATCGGAGAGCTCGACCTCGCGGACGTCCCGCCGACGTCCCACGTCGTCGAGGTCACCGGTGCGCTCCGCTCCGACGAGCCGCAGCCGTCCCTTCCCCGCGAGGTGGTCCTCGCACAGGCTCCAGCCGTGAGCGACGAGGGTTTCCTCGTCCCAAGCCCGCAGGCATGAGCGACGCGGGGATCCTCGAGCTGTCCGCGCGGGCCGCGGCGGCCGCGATCGACGCGGGCTCACTCTCCGCCGGCGAGCTGTTCGACGCGTACCGGGCCCGTGCCGCCGAGGACCGCTCCGCCGGCGAGCAGGGTCTGAACTGCTTCACATGGGTCGCGCCGGACGGGCAGGCGCCGACGGGCCAAGGCGAGCTGGCGGGAGTCCCGCTGGCGGTCAAGGACCTCTTCTGCACCGAGGGCGTCCCGAGCCAGTCAGGGTCGCGGATCCTCGAGGGATACCTGCCGCCGTACACCGCGACCGCCGTGCAGAAGCTCACCGACGCAGGAGCGTCGCTGCTCGCGAAGACCAACCAGGACGAGTTCGCGATGGGCTCCTCGAACGAGAACTCCGCATTCGGGCCCGTCCGCAACCCCTGGGACCGCGAGCGCGTGCCCGGCGGATCCTCGGGCGGCAGCGCGGCGGCGGTGGCGGGCGCTCTTGCGCCATGGGCGCTCGGGACCGACACCGGCGGATCGATCCGCCAGCCCGCCGCGATGTGCGGGATCGTCGGGCTCAAACCGACGTATGGCTCGGTGTCCCGCTACGGGATGATCGCGTTCGCGTCCTCCCTCGATCAGGCGGGCCCGCTCACACGCGATGTGGCGGACGCAGCCCTCATGCTCGCCCACATGAGCGGGCGCGACCCGCGCGATGCGACGTCCCTGCAGATCCCCGCGGCGATTGCGCTGCCGAGCGCGGAAAGCCTTCGCGGGGTCCGGCTCGGGGTCCCCGGGGAGCTCACAGGGGAGGGCATCGAAGAGGGGGTCCTCACGTCCTTCCGCGCCGCCCTTGAGCTTGCGCGGGGGCTCGGTGCTGAGATCACCGAGGTGGCCCTGCCGCACGCTCCGCACGCGCTCTCGGCCTATTACGTGCTCGCCCCCGCCGAGGCGTCCTCGAACCTCGCCCGCTTCGACGGCGTCCGCTACGGAATGAGGGCACAGGGCGCGCAGGACCTGCTGGAGATGTACACACGCACTCGCCACGACGGTTTCGGCCCGGAGGTCAAGCGACGGATCATGCTGGGCACGTACGCGCTCTCCTCCGGGTATTACGACGCCTACTACGGCCGTGCCCAGAGGGTGCGCACGAAGATCTCCGAGGATTTCGCGGCGGCATTCGAGCAGGTCGACTTCATTCTCACGCCGACCGCGCCGACTGTCGCGTTCAGGCTCGGAGAGAAGACCGGCGACCCGCTCGCGATGTACCTGAACGACTACTGCACGGTGCCGATGTCGCTCGCAGGGATCCCCGCGATCTCGATCCCGTCGGGGCTCAGCGACGGGCTTCCCGTCGGCCTTCAGATCGCCGGGCCCGCGTTCAGCGAGAACGGTCTGCTCGACACCGCGCACGCGCTCGAGCTCGCGATCGGCTTCGACGGCGGAGCGCCCCGTGTCTGAGCGGGCCGGAGCGCTCGAGCCCGTCATCGGACTGGAGATACACGTCCAGCTCGCGACGGCGACGAAGATGTTCTGCGGCTGCGAGCTGTCCTTCGGAGAGCCCCCCAACACGCGCACGTGCCCGGTCTGCCTCGGACTTCCCGGAAGCCTGCCGGTGGCGAACGCGCGTGCCGTGCACTTCGGGCTGATGATCGGTCTGGCGCTCGGCTCAGAGCTCGCGCCAAGGTCGATCTTCCACCGCAAGAACTACTTCTATCCCGACCTGCCGAAGGGCTACCAGATATCCCAGTACGACGAGCCGCTGTGCAACGGCGGCCGGCTGGGGGACGTCAGGATCCACCGTGTCCACCTCGAGGAGGACGCCGCCAAGCTGATCCACGTCGGCGCGAGCGGCCGCATCCACGGATCGGACGCGAGCATCGTCGACTTCAACCGCGGCGGCACGCCGCTCGCGGAGATCGTGACCGAGCCCGACCTGCGCTCGGCCGAGCAGTCCGGGCAGTGGCTGCGCCTGCTGCGGAGCACGCTGAGGCAGCTCGGGGTCAGCGACGTGAACATGGAGGAGGGGTCGCTGCGCTGCGACGCCAACATCTCGCTGCGCCCCGCCGGCTCAGACGGACTCGGTGTCAAGACGGAGCTCAAGAACATGAACTCCTTCCGTTTCATCGAACGCGGGATCCGAGCAGAGATCGAGCGCCAGCAGCGGATCCTCGCCGGCGGCGGGCAGGTCACGCAGGAGACGCTGCACTTCGATCCCGCAAGCGGTGCGATCACGTCGCTGCGCTCGAAGGAGGAGGCCCATGACTACCGGTACTTCCCGGAGCCCGACCTCGTCCCGGTCGCGATCGACCAGCAGATGCTGGATGCCGCCGGCGCCGCGATGTCCGAGCTGCCCGCCGACCGGGCACGCCGCCTGGCAGAGCAGCATTCGCTGAGCCGCGACAGCGCCGAGATGCTCGCCTTCCGGCCCGAGCTGGGCGACTACTTCGAGACGGCGATCGCGGTCGCCGCGGACCCTCCCGCTCCGCCGCAGGCACTCGCCAACTGGATCTCGGGCGAGCTCGCGGGAAGGCTGGAGGACGGGCAGTCGCCCGCGGACTCGCGTGTCTCACCCGAGGCCATCGCGGCACTGGTCGCGATGGTCGACTCCAAGCAGGTGAGTGTCGGCGCCGGCCGGCAGGTGCTCGAGAGGCTCATCGCCGAGGGAGGCGACCCTGCGCAGATCGTCGCCTCCGAGGGGCTGGCCGCGATGGGCGCAGGCGACGAGCTCGCCGCGATCGTCGCCGCCGCGCTGGCGGCCAACACCGACGCGGCGGAGCGTGTGCGCGCAGGCAACGCGAAGGCGATCGGCCCGATCGTGGGACATGTGATGCGGGAGACGAAGGGCCGTGCGGACGGGACAGAGGTCTCCAGGCTGATCAACGAGCAGCTGGGGATCTGAGCGGGGCCGTCTTACATCTGACGGACGGCCGCGTCCACATTTTGGACTGCAGGCCAATTGAAAACAGGGCCCGCTGCGCAAACATGCTGACCATGAACCGTTCGGCAGCCAAATCCAACCTCACATCTTCTCGGCGGTTCATCCTGCTGCCCGAGGAGACGGCGGCCGGGGTGCCTCATGGGCCTCGTGTTCGTCGTTACAGCCTCACGAGCATCGCCAGGACGGCCGGCATCCAGGGCGCCGGCCGCGCCGACGGTGATGCCGCGAGCGCGGGCGTCCGCGGCATCGGACGTCCGGGTCACATGTAGCTCTAAACCCCTGAAGTGACATGAGCCGGCTTCCCTCAGCCGGCGAAAGCGGGGACTGCGGCCGGGCAGGGGTAGTACTTCCTTCCCGGCCGCGTCGCCGCTAAGCTGGGAACACGATGAGCGACCCCAACGCAGGCAGCTCGAGGTCGATCGGTCGCACCGTGGTCGCAGCACTGGTGCTCCTGGTGGCCGGATGGCTGCTCCTCTCAGTGATCGGCCACGTGCTGTCGTTCCTGTTCGGCACGGTCCTGCTGGTCGTCGCCGTGGTGGCCGTCCTCTGGGCGCTCACCGTGATCTTCTGATCAGGGGCCGCAATGGCATACGTCATCATCGCCATCTGCTTCGGTCTGGCGGGAGGCATCGTCGGGAAGATCAAGGGCAGCTCGTTCCTCCTGTGGTTCCTCATCTCCGCGGCCGTCCCGTTCTTCGGTCTCATGGCGGCGATCGCATACCGCTTCGAGCGTGACGAGCTCAGGCGCCAGTGCCCCAAGTGCGGTCGCGTGACGAAGATCTACGACGCTGTGTGCACCCGCTGCGGCGCCGAGCTCGAGTTCCCGGATGTCGCGATCGCGCCGGAGTCCTGGGAGAGCACCCCCGCCATTCATCCGCACTGAACGTACCGGCCTTATTCGGATGCCCTAACCGGGCCGTTCGCCTACGCTTGCGCTTGCCATGAGCGCGAAAGCGGACAGGTCACGGGCGTCTGCGCCCGGCGAAAGCTTCCTGGAACGCAGGATCCACAGGTCCGGCTTCAGGGACGAGCGCGATTTCGTGCTGCGTGTCGTGCAGCCCGCGCTCGTCGGGATGATCGACGGGACCGTCTCCTCGATCGCACCGATCTTCGCGGCCGCGGTCTCCTCGGACTCCCACACCGCGCTGCTGGTCGGCTTCGCCACCGCGCTGGGAGCGGGGGTGAGCATGGGCTGGTCGGAGGCACTCTCGGACACGGGAGAGCTGACCGGTCGCGGTTCGGCGCTGGTGCGGGGCTCGATCACCGGCGGGATGACGACCCTCGGCGGCATCTTTCACACCCTCCCGTTCCTGATAGCCAACGTGCACACCGCCCTGATCGTCGCCGGGGTGGTAGTGGGCATCGAGCTGATCGTGATCGCGTGGATCCGCAAACGCTTCCTGGAGGTCTCGATGCGCTCGTCGCTGCTGGTCGTGACCGTCGGCGGGGTGATCGCGCTCGCGATCGGTGTCGGCCTCGGCTCGGCGTGATCACGCCGCAAAACCGCTGTTACACTGGGGTTTTCCCCTGGATGCAGGAAAGGAGGTCGGCGATATGCGGGCTGTCGATGCCCTGATGGAGTGTCTGAAGGCGGAGGGCGTTGACGTCGTCTTCGGCCTGCCCGGCGGGGCCAACCTCCCGACCTACGACGCGTTCGTCGACGGCGGAATCCGCCACATCCTCGTCAGGCACGAGGCCGGGGGCGGACACGCCGCCGAGGGCTACGCGAAGGCGACCGGGAAAGTGGGTGTGTCGTTCGCCACCAGCGGCCCCGGTGCGACGAACCTGATCACGCCGATCTGCGACGCGATGATGGACTCCGTTCCCGTCGTGTTCATCACCGGGCAGGTGCGGACCGAGCTGCTGGGAACCGACGGCTTCCAGGAGGCAGACACGATCGGGATCACGATGCCCGTGGTCAAGCACTCGTTCATGATCCAGAACCCTCAGGAGATCCCGCGTGCGATCCACGAGGCCTTCTACATAGCCCGCACGGGACGCCCCGGTCCGGTCCTCGTGGACATACCGATGGACCTCTCGCGCGCGGAGATCGACTACGAGCCCGTCACCGACGTCAGGCTTCCCGGCTACCAGCCGAAAGTCGAGGGCAACCAGAAGCAGATCCGCCAGGCCGCGAAGGCGCTCGCCGCCGCCCAGCGACCCGTCATCTACGCCGGCGGAGGGGTCGTCAACGCGAACGGCGCCCGCGAGCTGACGGAGTTCGCGACCTCCGACCGTTTCCCGGTGACGTGCACGCTGATGGGCCTCGGGGCCTTCCCGGCCCCGCACCCTCAGTGGCTCGGGATGCTCGGCATGCACGGGACGCGCGCCGCCAACTACGCGATGGACGAGGCCGACCTGATCTGCGCCGTCGGAGCCCGCTTCGACGACCGCATAACAGGGAAGCTCTCGGAGTTCGCGCCGCGGGCGAAGTTCATCCACATCGACGTGGACCCTGCGGAGATCTCCAAGAACGTGCCCGCGCACATTCCGATCGTGGGTGACGCGCGCGCCGTGCTCGCCAAGCTCGTCGTGGAGTACCGCGAGCTCGGCGCCGACCCCGCCCGCCTGGACGCCTGGTGGGCGCGAATCGAGGGATGGAAAACCAAGCACCCCCTCGGGTGGGAGGAAAGCACCGACCACGAGATCAAGCCGCAGTTCATGATCCGCGCCCTGTATGAGGCGACGGGCGGCGAGGCGATCGTGACCAGCGACGTTGGACAGCATCAGATGTGGACCGCCCAGTACTACGACTTCCCCGAGCCGCGGCGGTGGATCAACTCCGGTGGCCTCGGCACGATGGGATTCGGCCTCCCCGCCGCGATGGGCGCCGCCGTCGGGTGCCCCGACAGGGTGGTCGTGTGCGTCGCGGGCGACGGTTCGGTCCAGATGAACGCGCAGGAGCTGGCGACATGCGCCCAGAACGAGATCCCGATCAAGGTGTTCATCATGAACAACGGCTATCTCGGGATGGTCCGCCAGTGGCAGGAGCTGTTCTGGGACGGCCGGTACAGCCATGTGGACATGGGAGAGTTCCCGGACTTCGTCAAGCTCGCCGAGGCATACGGGGTCACCGGGATCCGCCTGCAGGACAAGACGACGCTCGTACAGGACATGAAGGACGCCCTGGCGATCGAGGGGCCGGTGCTCGTGGACGTCCGCGTCACACGCGAGGAGAACACCTTCCCGATGATCCCGGCAGGGTCCGCGGCACGGGAGATGGTCGGATGAGCGCCCACTTCGAAGGAGGCTCGCATGGGTGAGCCAGGCACGAAGGAGCCGCTGAGCCTCGAGGAGCTGCAGGCCGCGACGAGCATGCGCACCGGGCGCAAGCACGTCCTGTCGATCCTCGTCGAAAACAAGTCCGGTGTCCTGACGCGGATCGCCGGCCTGTTCGCCAGGCGCGGCTTCAACATCGACACGCTCACCGTGGGTCCCACGGAGGACTCGCAGGTCTCGCGCGTCACGCTCACCGTCGACGGCGCCATCCACCCGATCGACCAGGTGACCAAGCAGCTTCACAAGCTCGTGAACGTGCTGAAGATCCGTGACCTCGAGCCCGCCGACACGGTCTCGCGCGAGCTCGCTCTGTTCAAGGTGACGGCAGACGGTGTCCAGCGCGGCGAGCTGCTGCAGATCGCCGAGATATTCCGGGGCAAGGTCGTCGACGTCACGAAGCGGGCGATCATCATCGAGATCACCGGCACCACTGACAAGATCCACGCCTTCGAGACGATGGTGCGCCCGTTCGGGCTCATCGAGATGATGCGCACGGGCGAGATCGCGATCTCGCGAGGGCGCAGCGAGACGTAGGGGTTTGCAGACCGAGCGCGCACGCTCGCGGTTCTCGCTCCCGTCACAGGACCGGGCGCGGCTCTTCGACAGGCTGCACCTCGCTGTGCGCCGCGCCCGCGCGGACGGCGAGCAGACCCTTGCGGCGATCTCGCTGCCGGTCGATCCGGCGGTCGACCCGTCCGAGGTCATCTGCGGCTCGCGCCGGGCCGGCGAGCGGTGGTTCCTGCTCGAGGAGCCCGACCGCGGATCGTGGGCGCTCGCGGGGGCGGGGGAGGCGGTGAGCCTGGCCGCCGAGGGCCCCGGGCGCTTCTCCTCGGTCGCCGCGACCTGGCGTGCCATGTGCGCCCGTGCCGTCTACGACCCGGCCGACGAGCCGGGCGGGGGGGACCCTGTCGCGGTGGGAGGCTTCGCCTTCGCGCCCGACGGTGGCGGTGCGCCGCACTGGAGGGGCTTCGAGCCGGCGTCCCTGACGGTCCCCGAGCTCACGCTGGTGCGTGCGCGGCGCGGCGGCGAGCCGTCTGTGCGGATGGCGATAGCGGTCCTCGCGAATCCGGACGACCTGCCCGAGGAGCTGCTGGCGGGCGTCGAGCGCAGGCTGAGCGAGCTCAGGCAGGCGCCGCTGCCGATGCTCGACCCGGCGCCCACCGGGCGTTTCCAGGTGGCGAGCACGATGCCCCCCGAGCATTACGAGCAGGCCGTGGGACGCGCGAGGGAGATGATCGCCGCGGGGGAGCTCGAGAAGATCGTTCTCGCTCGCGAAGTCCAGATCCACGCGCCGTCGGACTACGACCCTGCCGCGCTGTTCGGCGTGCTGAGGCGGGAGTTCCCGTCCTGTTTCGTGTTCTGTGCCGGACGCGGGGACGCCGCGCTGATAGCCGCCAGCCCCGAGTTACTGGTCAGGCGCCAGGGCCAGCGCGTGAGCACGATCGCGCTCGCCGGGTCCACCAGGCGCAGTGCGGACCCCGCCGTGGACGACCATCTCGGCGAGCAGCTGCTGCGGGACGCGAGCTACCGGGAGGAGCATGCGATAGTCGCTCGCAGGATCGAGCGCACGCTTCGGCCCCACTCGGTCTGGGTGACCGCCGCTCCGGAGCCCGAGCTGGTGAGGATGGCCAACATCCAGCATCTCGGCACACCCATACGCGCGCAGCTCGCCGCCCCGATGGACGCGCTCGAGCTCGCCGGTCTGATGCACCCGACCCCCGCTGTCGGCGGTGAGCCGCTCGCGCAGGCAGCGCCGCTCATCCCCGCGCTGGAGGGTCTTGACCGCGGCTGGTATGCCGGCCCGGTCGGGTGGACCGACGCCTCCGGCGACGGGGAGTTCTGTGTCGCCCTGCGCTGCGCGCTGCTGCGCGGCAACGTCGCCCGCTGCTACGCCGGCAACGGGATAGTGCGCGACTCCGATCCGGCGAGCGAGCTGGCGGAGACGGAGATCAAGCTGCAGGCCCTGCTGCCGCTGCTGAGCGGCTGAGCTCCTGTGCGACCGACCGCCAGATCCGTGCGTGGAGCGCGACGTTCTCCGCGCGTGCGCAGCGCACCTCGATGATGCTCGAGCCGGGTCGCTCGAGCTCGGTGCTGAGCGCCGAGCGGAGTTCGGGGACCCCGCGGGGGAGATGGTGGGAGAGGCCGTAGAGCGAGGCGGCGCCGGCGAAGTCAAGGCCCGTGGGCGTGAGAACGTGACGTGAGTAGATGTCCTGCCCGCTCTCCGCCGAGGCGTCGGGTGCGAGCGCGAGCCCGGCACGGGAAACCGGCAGGAAGTCGAAGATGCCGCCGCCCTCGTTCTGCAGCAGCACGATTGTCAGCGACAGATCGAGGCGGCGCGCCGCGAGCAGGCCGCCGATGTCATGCGCGAGCGCGACATCCCCGATCAGCAGCACGACCGGTCCCTCGTCTGCGGCGGCGGCGCCGAAAGCCGCGGACGCGGTGCCATCGATCCCGTTGGCACCGCGGTTGCAAAGGACCCGCGGCGGGCGCTCGCGCACGGGCCAGAAGCTCTCGATGTCGCGCACCGGCATCGACGAGGCCACGAACACCGTCGCGTCCGCAGGCAACCCCGCGAGCTCTACGGCGACGGCGGGCTCGGACAGGCCCGAACGCTCGATCTCCCCGGTGATCGCCCGCGCAGCCGCCCGATCCGCAGCCCGCCAGCGCTCTGCCCAGCCGGCCTCACAGCGGCTCTCCAAACCGTCCGAGAGTTCGGCGAGAGCACCCGCAGGCTCGAGCTCGAACACGGCGCCGAGAACGCAGTCGGGGTCCTGCCAGGACTCCTCGCAGTCCACTGCCACCTGCTGGCTGTCAAGGCCGGCCAGCCAGCCACGCAGGGGCTTTGAGACCGGAAGGTCGCCGACCCTCACCACCAGGTCGGGCGCGGCCGCGGCCGCGAACTCGGGGTCGCGCAGCAGCGCGTCGTAATAAGCGACCGCATCCGGGCCGCTGCGTGCCCCCGACATCGGGTCCGCGAGCAGCGGCCACCCCGCGGCTCGCGCCAGCCGCGCAGCGGCGTCCCCGAGCGGGGTCTCACGCTCGTGGCGTCCCGCGACGATGACGCCCCGGCGCGAGGAGCATACGAGCTCGCGCAGCCGGTCGGCCGCGGAACCGCCCGCCGGCGGCGAGGCGCAGCGCGTGAGATAGGGCCGGCCTGCCGGCCTGGCGGTCGGGTCGCGCGCGTCCTCGAGATCCCCGACCAGCGGCTCGCGGAGAGGGAAGTTCAGGTGCACCGCGCCGGGGCGCCCCTGAAGCGCGGTCCAGTATGCGCGGCATGCGAGCGTGCGCATCCAACGCAGCTCACGCACGCCCGCGTCGTGGACGGCGACCTCGAAGAACCACTTCTCGGCGCCCGCGAACATCTTGATCTGGTCGATAGCCTGACCGGCGCCGTTCTCGCGCAGCTCGGCCGGGCGGTCCGCGGTCAGCACGATCAGGGGCACGCGTGCCTCGCGCGCCTCGATCACGGCAGGGGCGAGCTCGGCTGCCGCTGTGCCGGAC
>Ga0182013_10000571_pt1 | contig 50703 bp, 39 predicted proteins | sample 612S2MmetaG_FD_120487 | JGI IMG/M metagenome (GOLD analysis project Ga0182013, IMG submission 120487) | Permafrost microbial communities from Stordalen Mire, Sweden - 612S2M metaG | ecosystem: Environmental > Terrestrial > Soil > Wetlands > Permafrost | place: Sweden: Stordalen | collected...
AACGAGCCGACGGCCTCGCGCTGTGCAGCCGAGATCAGCGGCCCCATCTGCGTCGCCTCATCGAGCGGGTCGCCGACCTTCAGCGACTTGACGGGCTGCTCGAGCAGGCCCAGGAACTCCTCCATCGCGCTGCGCTCGACGAGGATTCGCGAACGGGCGCAGCAGTCCTGGCCCGCGTTGCCGAAGACCGCGAGCGGCGCTGCCGCTGCGGCCGCCTCGAGATCCGCATCGGCGAAAACGATGTTCGCCGACTTTCCGCCGAGCTCGAGCGTCACCCGCTTGATCGTGCCGGCGGCGCCCGCGGCGATCGAGCTGCCGACCTCGGTCGAGCCGGTGAACGCGATCTTCGCCACGTCCGGGTGTTCGACGAGCCGCTGACCGCAGGTGCGTCCGGGCCCGACGAGCACGTTGACGACGCCCTCCGGGAAGCCGGCCTCCAGCGTCAGCTCCGCAAAGCGCAGTGCCGTCAGCGGGGTCAGCTCGGCCGGCTTGAGCACGATCGTGTTGCCGGCCGCCAGGGCTGGAGCGAGCTTCCAGCTGGCGATCGTCAGGGGGAAGTTCCAGGGTGTGATCAGGCCGACGACGCCGAGCGGCTCACGGACCGTGAACGCCTGGCCGCCGGCGACGGGGATCGTGTCGCCGAGCAGGCGCTCGGGTGCCCCGGCGTAGTAGCGGAAGGTTTCGATGACCATCCCGATCTCGCCGCGGGCGTCACCGATCGCCTTGCCCGCGTTGCGCGCCTCGAGCAGCGCGAGCTCCTCGTGGCGGGCCTCGATAGTGTCGGCGAGCGAGCGAATCAGCGCGGCGCGATCGCCCGGCGAGACGGCCTTCCAGCCGGGCAGGGCGGCCTTCGCAGCGGCCACCGCGGCGTCGGTGCTCGCGACGTCGGCGCGCTCGACGGTCGCCATAACGCGCTCGGTCGCCGGTTCGATTACCTCAAGTGTCGAGCTCATAGCGCGCACCGTAGCGGCGCCGCCGGGGACTCCCCGACGGCGCCGTGAGCCACGGTCGTCCTGTTACGGCGCCTCTGAAACTGCGGGCAGCGAGACTTCGGCGTCGAGTTCGTCGATCGTTCGGATCGGGCCCTTGAACGTTTTTTTCGCCGAGGTCGCGTACCAGATCGTCACCGCGAGAATCGTGAGGATCGTGACGATCGGCGCGTAGTTCACCGACGACCAGCTGAACCCGGTTTCGCCCGGCACGCCTTCGGGCGAGAACGGCAGGCAGAAGATGATCACGCAGAGCGCGACCCAGATGACCGCGATCGGGTTGATCCATTTGTACTTCTTGCCGAGCGTCCAGGTTCCCGGGACGAATTTGTCGCCCTGGCGCCAGCGCAGGTAGACCGGGATCGTGTAGGCGATGTACAGGCCGATCACCGAGATCGACGTGACCGCGAGGAACGCGACCGGGGTGCCGAGGTGGTTCGGGAAGTAAGCCGGGATCGTCACGATCACGCCGAACACGACGACGAACAGCACGGCCCAGGTCGGCGTCTTGTTTTTCCCGAGCCGCCGCCAGAGGTTGTGGCCGGGTACCGCACCGTCGCGCGAGAAGGCGAACGTCATTCGCGAGGCGCTTGTCACGCAGGCCAGGATGCAGAACAGCTGCCCGCCGGTCGCGATCAGCACCACGGCCTTGGCGCCAGCCGATGTGAGCGCCGCGCTGAAGATCGTCAGCGCGGGGTAGGCCGCTTTGTAGATTTCGGCTTCGTGGCCCTTCGGAATCGCGAAGGTGATCGCGAGCAGCACGATCCAGCCGAAGATCGCCGAGTAGACGACCGAGCGCCAGATTCCCTGCGCGGCCGACTTTTCGGCGCCCTTGGTCTCCTCGGAGATGTGGGCCGACGCGTCATACCCGGTGATCGTGTACATCGTCAGCAGGAACCCGAGTGGAAGTATGTAGAGCCAGAATTTCAGGCCGCTGGTGGCGCCGCCCGAGAAGCCTGATTCGTTGGCGCGGTGCGTGAACACATACGAGATGCTCGCGTGGTGGGAGGGAACGAGAATCAGGATCACGACGATCGCCAGCACACCGACGATGTTCCACCACGCCGAGAAGTTCAGGACGCTCGAGACGAGATGGCTCGAGAAGACGTTCACAAGGCCGGCGATGGCCACCAGGAAGAGGAACATCCAGAAGTTGACGTGGGCGCTGTAGTGGATGTCGGGGTTGGCTACGAGCCCTGCCGCCTTTGTGAAGTTGAAGACGAAGTCGACGTTGTAGAGGCCGAGCAGGTAGATCAGGAACGTCGCCGCGACATAGGCCACCGAGGCCACCACGGCGACAAGGCCGATCAGGTTGAACCAGCCGGTGAACCAGCCCCAGCCGGCGCCGCCGAGCTTGGAGGCCCAGTAGTAGATACCGCCGGCCGTCGGCATCGACGAGGCGAGCTCGGACATCGAGACCGCGACGGTGAGGATCAGGATGCAGATCAGCGGCCAGGCGATCGAGATCGCGATCGGCCCGCCGTTCTTCAGGGCCTGGCCGTAGGTGGTGAAGCACCCGGCGAGGATGCAGATGATCGAGAACGAGATCGCGAAGTTCGAGAACCCGCTCCAGCCGCGGTTCAGCTCCTGCTTGTAGCCGAGCTCGGCAAGTCTTTGCTCGTCGGCTCCCAGTGACTCAGTGCTCATTTACTCCCCCCCGGGTGTATTTGAAACCAAAGGTGTGGTCTTCCGCCCTTCAAACGTCACAATACGCTCGAACGCGGATGCGATGGGTGAGAAATTTGTCCATTTTGCGGGTTCTCCTGCCTCTGCATCGCGGGGAGCATCCCGGCGAGGACGTGCTCGGTGCCCCTCACGTGGTCGGTCATCTCGAGCATCGCCCGGCGACCGTCGCGCTCGCGCAGCGCTTCGACGAGGCGGCGGTGCTGCGCGTTGGACGAGGCGAGCACCGGCGCGGGGTGGGCGATCAGCGCGATCAGGTCGCCCATCCGGCTCTGCGCTTCGGTCATCGCCCGGACCAGCGGCGCCGAGTGGGTCGCTTCGGCGAGCGCGATATGCAGGCGCACGTCTGCGCGGCGATACGCCGGAAAGTCCGCGGTCACGCTGTCCAGTTCGCGCACGAGCGCCTCGAGGTGCTCGAGCTCGTCGCCGCCGGCGCGCTCGGCGGCGAGCAGCGCTGACGGGAGCTCGGCGGCGAGGCGGCTGTCGCACGACTCGCGCCATGACTCGAGCGCCGCGGCGCTCGGGGGCGGCGCCGGCGGCGGATGCTCGCTGACGAACGTCCCCCCGCCACGCCCGCGCGTAGCGTGGACGTAGCCGCTCTCGGCGAGCGCGGCGAGCGCCTGACGCAGCGTCGAGCGCGCGATCCCCAGCCGGCTGCACAGTTCGCGCTCGGCGGGCAGTCGCTCGCCGGGCACGAGCAGTCCGAGCTTGATCGCCGTTCCCAGCCGGCCGACCGTCTCCTCGAGCGCAGTGTGCGGGTGGACCTGGCCGAAGATGATTTCGGCGGCCGTCCCCGGACCCTTCTCGCGCTCGATCAGCGCCATCGCTAGGTGGGCGTCACAGCCGCTCGAACCCCCGCACGCGCTCCCAGTCGGTGACCGTCGACTCGAAGGCGCGCAGCTCGACATCCGCGGCGTTCAGGTAGTGATCGACGACCGCCGGGCCGAAGGCCTCGCGCGCCACCGCGCTACCGGCGAACAGCTCGCGCGCCCTGGCCAGCGTCGCGGGCACACGGGGATGGTCGCTGTCGGCGTAGGCGTTGCCCGCGAGCGCGGGCGGCAGCTCGAGACCCGCATCGATGCCGTGAAGCCCCGAGGCGATCAGCGCGCTGAGCGCCAGATATGGGTTCAGATCGGCGCCGCCGACGCGGTTCTCGAAACGCAGCGACGCGCCATGGCCGACGATGCGCAGTGCGCAGGTCCGGTTGTCCTGCCCCCAGGCGATGGTCGTCGGCGCGAAGCTCCCGACCGCGTAGCGCTTGTAGGAGTTGACGTTCGGTGCGAGGAGCAGCGTGAGCTCCTCGAGGCAGGCCAGCTGGCCTGCAAGGAACGAGTCGAACAGCTCGCGCTCGCGCGCGAACAGCGGGCCGTCGGCGTCGGCGAGCGAGAAGTGGATGTGGCAGGAGTTGCCCTCGCGCTGGTCGTACTTGGCCATGAAGGTGATCGCCATGCCCTCCTCGGCCGCGATCTCCTTGGCGCCGTTCTTGAAGATTGCGTGCTCGTCGGCGGTCCGCAGCGCGTCGGCGTAGCGGAAGTTGATCTCGTGCTGGCCGAAGTTGCACTCGCCCTTTGAGTCCTCGACGACCATCCCGGCGCCGGCCATCGAGTTGCGGATCCGTCGCAGCAGCGGCTCGACCCGCGCGGTGCCGAGCAGGGAGTAGTCGACGTTGTACTGGTTCGCGGGGTGCAGGTCGCGGTAGCCCTGCTCGAAGGCCTGCTCGTAGGTGTCGCGGAAGACGATGAACTCCAGCTCGGTTCCCGCGTTCGCGCTCCAGCCGCGCTCGCTCAGGCGCGCGAGCTGGCGGCGCAGGATCTGGCGCGGCGACGCAGCGACTTCGCTGCCGTCGTGCCACTCGACGTCGGCGAGGCAGATCACGGTGGCCTCCTGCCACGGGACGGGCCGCAGGGTCGCGAGGTCGGGCCGCAGGACCATGTCGCCGTAGCCCGTCTCCCAGGAGGACATCGCATAGCCGTCGACAGTTGCCATGTCGACGTCGACCGCCAGCAGGTAGTTGCAGCTCTCGGCGCCGTGCTCGGCGATCTCCGCGAGGAAGTGTGTCGCCGTCAGGCGCTTGCCCTGCAGTCGTCCCTGCATGTCCGTCAGTGCGAGCACGACGGTGTCAATCTCGCCGCGCTCGACCGCACCGGCAAGCTCCTCGATCGTCATCGCTCCCTCCCCCGAAGCTGCTGCCATCGCTCGCGCACTCTACAGGCGCGCGGAACTTCGACGGTGGCTAGGCGAGCTTGACCGGCAGCGAGCGCAACTGGTTGATGAAGAACGAGTCGGTGCGTTCGGGTGCCCCGGCGAGCTCGATGTTCGGATAGCGGGCGAGCGTTTCCTCGATCAGGATCCGCAACTCCAGGCGTGCCAACGCCGTGCCGAGGCAGAAGTGCCGGCCGCCGGCGCCGAATGCCTGGTGCTCGGGGTTGCGTTCGACGTCAAAGCGGTCCGGGTCCTCGTACCGGGACTCGTCGCGCCCGCTCGAGACGTACCACATGACAACCTTCTCGCCGGCCTTGATCTCCTGGCCATGCAGCACCGTGTCCCTTGTTGCGGTGCGCCGGAAGTGTGCGAACGCCGGGAACATCCGCAGCGCCTCCTCGACGGCCGACGGGATCAGGTCCGGGTCGTCGATCAGCTTCTGCTTCTGGTCGGGGTTTTCCATCAGCGCGCGCATCGCAGCCGAGTAGGTCGAGCGCGTCGAGTCGTTTCCAGCGGCCATCAGCAGGGCGAAGCCCATCACGATCTCGTGCTCGGCCAGTTTTTCGCCGTCGATTTCGGCGTGTACGAGCACGCTCATCAGGTCGTCGGTCGGGTGCTCGCGCCGAGCTTCGATCAGGCTCTGCGTCCGTTCGAAGATGAGTTTCAGCGAATTCTGCAGCGCCTCGTCGATGCCCTCAGGGTTCAGCGTTTCGTCACTCGCCGCCAGGAAGCGGTTCATGATCTCCGCCCACGCGGCGTCTTCGGACTCGTCGATTCCCATGAAGCTGCCGATCACGCGCGAGACGACCGGCTGCGCCACGTCGTCGACGAGGTCGGCCCGCTCTCGGCCCTCAAGGCGATCGAAGACGCGCTTGGTGATCGCACGGACCTCGTCCTCGTGCTCGGCGATGCGCCGCGGCGTGAAGCCGCGCTGGAAGAGTGCCTTGACGCGGTCGTGCTTCGGCGGGTCCATGCCGATGAACATCGCAGTCGCAAGCTCCAGCGGGAACGAGGCGCTGGCTGCGACGATGCCGCCCAATTCGGAGGAGTACGTCTCCCAGTCACGGCTGACGGTCAAGATGTCGTCGGCGGTCGTCGCCGACCAGAAGCCGGCCTCCTCGGGCAGGTCCTGGATGTCCGGCGTCCAATGGACCGGACACTTGCCGCGCATCTCCCTGAACGCCTCGTAGGGGACGCCGTGCTCCCACGTCTCCCGCTTCGCGAGACTCACCTCGCGGATGTCGCGACCGGTCGTTGCCATTGCGTTCTCCCCTCCCGTTGAATAAGCCGTGGCGAGCGAATCCTAGCTGGCCAGCCAACCACTTTCTATCGAGGTTCCCGCGCGCGCCGCGGGCGACCTAGAGTCCCGTCCGTGATCGACGAAAGCGTACGCCTCGACATCGACGAGCTCGCGGCGATCGAGCGCGGCTCGACGGGACCCGGCGAGCACCGTGCGGCGGCGCGGATCGTCGAGATGCTCGGCGTCCGCGGCGTTCGCGCGCACGTCGAGCACGAGCCCGCGGTCGGTGACTACTGGCGCGCGACCGGAATCGCGACGGCGCTCGCGGCGCTCGCCGGGCTGCGCGAACGCCCACGACTGGCAACGGCCGTCGTCGCGGGCGCCGCGGCGGCCCTGATCGCCGACGACGTCGACGGCGGCCGCCACATCCTGCGCGGCGTGCTGCCGCGGCGCAGCGCCGCGAACGTCGTCGCCTGGACCGGGGACCCCGCCGGCGAGCGGACCGTCGTGCTCGTCGCCCACCACGACTCCGCGCGGACCGGCCTCCTCTTTCACCCCGGCCTGATCCCGGCAGTCAGCCGGATCGCGCCGCGGGCCTACGAGCGCCAGCGCACCTCGACGCAGACGGGGCGCCTGATGGTCGCGGGGCCGGCGCTCGTGGCCGTCGGTGCGCTGCTCGGGCGGCGTTCGCTGCGCCGCGCGGGTGTCCTCTGGAGCGCGGTGACGGCGGCACTGATGCTCGACGTTGAGCGCTCGGCCGTCGTGCCCGGCGCGAACGACAACCTGAGCGCCGTCGCGGTGCTGCTGGCGCTGGCCGGGGAGCTCGCCGATGACCCGCCGCCCGGCGTGCGCGTGCTGCTCGTTTCGACGGGCAGCGAGGAGTCGTTCATGGAGGGGATGCGCGGCTTCGTCGCGCGCCACCGCGGCGCGCTGGACCCCGCGACGACGAACGTCGTCGCGATCGAGTGCGTCGGCTCGCCGCACCTGGCGATCGTCGAGGGCGAGGGGATGCTGCGCATCCGTGAGTACGACCGCGAGCTGCGTGACGGGCTGCAGGCGGCCGCCGACCGGCGGGGGATCCCTGTCTGGCGCGGGCTGCGGCTCGGCGCCGGGGCGACCGATGCGCTGCCCGCGCTGCTCGCCGGCTACCCGGCGGCGTGTCTGGCCGCGGTCACCGACCTCAAGACGCCGTCCAACTACCACTGGCCCAGTGACGTGCCCGAGAACCTCGACTGGGGCACGATCGATCAGGCCGCGCAGGTGCTGCGCGGCCTGATCCGCGACCGCTAGGCCGTCAGGGCCTGGGCCATCTCGTCGAACGCGCGCACGTAGTCGTCGACCGACTCGTCGGTGTGAGTCACCGAGAGCGTCCACTCCTCCTCGCGGCCCGGCGTCATGTAGATGCCGCGGTTCATGTTCCAGAGCCACGCGAGGTCGGTGACGGCGGCATCCTGGTTGGCCTTGAAGGACTCGTAATCGACGATCTTCGCGGGCGAGAACGTCACGCAGCCCTTCGAGCCGACGCCGACCGAGTAGCCGGGCAGGTTGTAGCGCTCGATGACCGCTTCGCAGCCGGCGAGGATCCGGTCGTTGAGCGCATCGAGGTGGGCGTAGGCCTCGGGCGTGAGCACCTTTTCGAGGCTCGCGCGGGCCGCCGCCATGACCAGCGGGTTGCCGTTGTACGTCCCGACCTGGTAGACGGAGCCGTCGCCGACGACGCTCATCACCTCCTCGCTGCCCCCGATCGCGCCGGCCGGCAGTCCGCCGCCGAGCGTCTTTGCGAGCGTCACCATGTCGGGCTCGACCCCGAAGCGCTCGGTCGCGCCGCCGGCGGCGATCGCGAGACCCGTCTTGACCTCGTCGAAGATCAGCACGATGCCGTGGCGGCGGGTGATCTCGCGGACGGCCTCGAGGTAGCCGGGCTCGGGCAGGACGACCCCAAGATTCATCATCGCGGCCTCCATGATCACGCAGGCCGGCAGACGGTCTTCGGCCTTCAGCTTCTCGATGCGGCGCTCCATTGCACCGGCGTCGTTGAAGGGCACCGCGATCGTCATGTCGCTGACGACCTTCGGGATGCCGGCGCCGTAGGGGAGCGAGTCGTATTCCTCGCGGTCGCCGATCTGGTCGTAGGGGACGCCGATCGAGACCATCACGGCGTCGTGGTGGCCGTGGTATGAGCCGAAGATCTTCATCACCGTGTCGCGGCCTGTCAGGCCGCGCGCGATCCTGATCGCGTCCATCGTCGCCTCCGAGCCGGAGTTGACGATCCGCCAGAGCGGCAGCCCGAAGCGCTCGGCGAGCAACTCGGCGACGACGATCGTGTCCTCGGTGACCGCCGCGAAGTGGGTGCCGAGCCGAGCGCGGTGTGCGACGGCCTCGGCGATCGCCTCGTTGCCGTGTCCCTGGACCATCGAGCCGAAACCGTTGTGAAAGTCCCAGTACGTGTTGCCGTCGACGTCGGTGACGCGCGGCCCGTCGCCGTCGACAAGGTAGATCGGCCACGGATCGCGTTCCTGATAGGAGGAGGCGACGCCCCCGCTGAGGCTGCGCCGTGCGCGCTCGTAGGTCTGCTCGGAGAGGGCCGTGCGCGCGTTCAGGCGCTCGAGTTCGACCCGCGTGAGCTCGGCGACTCGCTCGCCGTCAATCTTGATTGGACTGTCGACTGCCATATCTCCTCCGTCAAGGGCTTTCTCCAGCAGGGTACCCCACCAAAAGGCCACTGAATTAGTGATATTAGGTATACAGTAATACTTATTTGTGTTAGCTTGCGTTTTGGTTATGGCCGCTAACCGCATCGAAGCAGCACCCGGACCACCTCTAATGGGGGGTGTGCTCACGATCGAGCCGCCGGTCGGCGAACTGCGCGAACTGTTGCTCGACGGCTGGGAACTCGATCGCGCGGGGCCAGAACCGGCATACGCCCAGATCGAACGACGCCTTGCAGATCTGATCCGTGGCGGGATCGTCGCCGTCGGCGACCGCGTACCCTCTGAGCGCGACCTGGCGGCCTGGGTCGGCGTGTCCCGCCCGACGGCTCGCGCCGCGCTCAGCAGCCTCGCCCGCGCTGGGATGCTCGAACGCGGCGCGGGCCGTCAGGGCACGACCGTCGCGCGGACCGCGATCGTCCGCGAGCTCGGTTCGTTCGCCGGCTTCTCGGACATCGCGCGCAGCCAGGGGATCACCGTCCGCACGACAGTGCTCGCGACACATCGCCGGAGCGCCGAAGGTGTCGTCGCGGACGAGCTGCGCGTCGAGCCCGGCTCGCCCGTCTGGTACGTGAGCCGCCTGCGCGCGATCGACGGCGAGGCGGCGGCGATCGAGGAGACCTTCCTGCCGATCGCTCGTTTCCCTGACCTGCCGAACCACGACCTTGCCGGCTCGCTGTACAAGCTGCTCGACGAGCACTATGACGGCGCGCCGACGTCGGCGACCGAGCAGCTGCACCCGGTCGTCGCCCGCGGCTCGGTCTGCGAGCTGCTTGGGGTCGAGCCCGGCAGGGCGCTGATGCTCGTCGAGCGCACCGGCTACTCGCGGTTCGGCGAGCCGGTCGAGTTCGCTCGCGACCTTCACCGCGCCGATCGCACGCGCTTCGTCGTCGACATCAACCTTCCGGCGATCTGATCTCATACCCCGCCGTGCGGGCGGTGCTGTTCGACTTCAACGGGACGCTTTCCGACGACGAGGAGCTGCTGCGCGAGCTCTTCGGCGAGCTGCTCGCCGAGCGCGGGCTGGAGCTTGGCGCCGACACCTACTACGCGGAGCTCGCGGGGCTGCCGGACCCCGAGATCGTGGAGCGCATCTTCGCGTTGCTGATCCCCGACGGCGACGCCGCGGAGCGCCGCGCGTTCCTCGCCGAGAAGGTCGCGCGCTACAAGCGCCGGATCGAAACGCGGCCCTGCATCGGGCCCGGCGAGATCGCCGCCGTCGAAGCGGTAGCCGAGAGGTGCGTTCTCGGGGTTGTCACCGGTGCCGTGCGCGAGGAGGTCGAGCACGCACTCGAGCTCGCCGGAATTCGCGAGCGCTTCGCGGTGCTCGTCGCGATCGATGACGGCCATCGCGGCAAGCCCGCCCCGGACGGCTTTCTCGCCGCGCTGGCTCAGCTCAATGCGGCGCTTCCGGCGGGCCAACAGATCGCGGCCGCCGAGGTCTTGGTGTTGGAGGATTCGCGGTCCGGTGTCGAGGCCGCGAAGGCGGCGGGGATGCGCTGCGCGGTGATTGATGGCCCGGCGTACGCCGGCGCCGCCGCAGAGGCCGACGTCGTGCTCGAGCGCCTCGACGGGGGCGCGGTAGCGAGCCTGATCTAAAGCGCCGATCGGTGCGGTGATCCGACCTTCACCGAACCCGGTCCCGTCGCCTGGCAGGAGAGCGCGGATCCGACCCTTGCGGGCGATGGCACGCTACTTCGCCCGCTCGCGGCGCCGGACGCCTGGCTCGAGCCGGTACTCGTGCGCTAGGCACGAATCCGTTCCCCCTGCGGGTCAAACAGCGGCTCCTTGGCGACCTCGCCGGCGACCCACCGGCCGAAGATGTCGACCTCCACGCCGGCGCCGACCGCGACGTCCGGGGGCAGGTACGCGTAGGCGATCGAGCGCTCGACGCTGTAGCCGTAGCCGCCGCTGGTGACGCGGCCGACGACCTCGCCGTCGATCCGCACGGGCTCGTTGCCGAGCGCGACCGAACGGGGATCCTCGAGCACCAGGCAGCGCAGCCGCCGCTCGGGGCCCTGCTCCTTGAGCTCGGCGAGCCGCTCGGAGCCGATGAAGCCGCCCTCCTTGTCGAGCTTGACGCAGAAGCCGAGCCCCGCCTCGTAGGGGTTCTCGTCGGGCGTGATGTCGGCGGCCCAGACGCGGTAGCCCTTCTCGAGGCGCATCGTGTCGATCGCGCGGTAGCCGCAGGCGGCGAGGCCGTAGGTCTGACCGGCCGCCCAGAGTGTCCGCCAGAGGTTCGCGCCGTACTCCGTCGGGCAGTAGAGCTCCCACCCGAGCTCACCGACGAACGTGACCCGCAGGGCCCTGACCGGCACATCGCCGACTGAGATCTGGCGTGCGGTGAGATACGGGAACTTCTCGTCGGAGACGTCGTCCGGGGTCAGCGGCGCGAGGATCTCGCGCGCCCGCGGACCCCACAGCGCGAAGCACGCGAAGCGCGCCGTGACGTCGGCGACGCGGACCGAGCCGTCGTCGGGCATGTGCGAGCGGATCCAGGCCGTGTCGTGGTTTCCGAACGCCGTGCCGGTCACGATCGAGAAGAGGTCCTCCTCGAGCCGCGTGACCGTGAAGTCGCATTCGATCCCGCCGCGCGAATTGAGCATCTGCGTGTAGGTGATCGCGCCCACATCGCGCGCCACGCGGTTGTCGCAGAGCCGTTCGACGAACGGCGCGGCGCCCGGGCCGGAGATCTCGAGCTTGGCGAACGAGGACTCGTCGAACAGGCCGGCGCGCTCGCGCGTCGCGCGGTGCTCGGCGCCGATCGCCGGCGACCAGTGCATCCCGGCCCAGCCGCGCGGTCGCAGCGAGTCGTCGCCCGCCGGTGCGTTGCTCTCGTACCAGTTCACGCGCTCCCAGCCGGACTTCTCGCCGAAGTAGGCCTCGTGCTCGCGGTGCCAGCCGTAGGCGCTGGAGACGCGCAGCGGCCGGCCGGCGAGTCGCTCGTGGCCCGGGTACCGGATGTCGTAGTAGGTCTCGTAGACCTCTTTTGCCCGCTTGAGCGTGTAGCCGGGGGAGGCGTACTGGGGGCCGAACCGGCGGATGTCCATCTCCCAGAGATCCTCGGTCGGCTCGCCCGCGACGATCCACTCGGCGATCACCTTGCCGATCCCGCCGGCGCCCGCGAGGCCGTGCGCGCAGAAGCCAGCGGCGACGAAGAAGCCGGCGACCGGCGTCTCGCCGAGGCAGAACTCGTTGTCCGGCGTGAAAGCCTCGGGACCGTTGATCAGCTTCGTGATCGTCACCTGGTCCATCACCGGCACCCGGAGCTTTGAGTTGTCGGCGATCTCTCCGAAGCGCTCCCAGTCCTCTTCGAGCAGCTGCCCGTTGAAGTTCTCCGGGATCCTGTCGACCAGGTGGGCGTCGAGTGACCACGGGGCGCTCTGGCGCTCGTACCCGCCCATCACGAGCCCGCCGCCCTCCTCGCGGAAGTAGATCAGGTTGTCGGGGTCGCGCAGCGTCGGCAGGTGCTCGCCGCCACGCTCGCGGAACGGCTGCGTGACGAGGTACTCGTGGGCGAACGGGACGATCGGGATCCGCACGCCGGCGAGCCGGCCGATCTGCGCCGCGTACATGCCACCGGCGTTGACTACGACCTCGGCCTCGATGTCGCCCCACTCGGTTTTCACGCCGCGCACGCGCCCGCCGCGGACGTCGATCCCGGTCACCCGGGTGTGCGTGAAGATCTGGACTCCGCCTTTGCGCGCACCGTCGGCGAGCGCGTAGGTCAGCTGCGAAGGGTCCAGGTAGCCGTCGGTCGACAGATAGGACGCCGCGCGGACCCCGTCGGTGACCATCAGCGGGAACAGCTCGAGTGCCTCGTCGGCGGAGATCCGCTCGAGCGGCAAGCCGAACGTGCGCGCCCAGGCGACCTGGCGCTCGAGCTCTTCCTCCCGCTCGGGTGTGCAGGCAAGACGGATGCCGCCGCATTCGACCCAGCCCGGATCGGTGTCGGTCTCGGCTGCGAGGCGGCGATAGAGATCGACCGAGTGCATCATCATCCGCGTCAGCGGCAGTGAGCTGCGCAGCTGGCCGACGAGCCCGGCCGAGTGGAACGTCGAGCCGCTCGTCAGCTCGTTGCGGTCGACGAGGACGACATCGCGCTCGCCGAGCGCGGCGAGGTGGTAGGCGATCGAAGTACCGCCGACGCCGCCGCCGATGATCACGATGCGGGCGCGGGCGGGAACCTCGCGGGGACGGGCCATCTCTCTCCTCCGTGGATGACGGGCTTTCCTGTCGAGCGGGGCTGATCGTATGAGACGGCGTATGGCGCCGCTTTCACCTCGACGGTTACCGGGCGATCAGGCCCGGACGGCCCTCTAGACTGCGCGCGGTGGGCTCGAGCGTCGCGAACAGCCGCAACGACCGCCGCCCGTGAGCGCCGCCGCACCGACTTCCGGCGGCGCCGCCTCGGCGCCGAAAACGCCCGTCCGCTCCGGCTGGTGGGTTGCCAAGCGCTTCCTGCCGGCGGCTCTGGGGATCGTGATGGTCAGCGCCATCGCGACCGTCCTGATCGCGCGCAACGAGGTCGCCGGCGTCGTTGAAGCGTTCGGGACGCGGACCGTGAAGGTCGCCCCCGGGCTGCTCGCGTCGACCTCGCGAGGGCAGCCCGAGACGATCCTGCTCGTCGGCAACGACGAACGTCCGCCCCCCGCGGACAACCCGTCAGGGGCCGTGCTGCCCCACTCCAACGAGATGCTGCTCGTGCGCATCGACCCGAGCAAGCCGACGATCTCGATGCTCTCGATTCCGCGCGAGTGGTGGGTGCCGATCCACCGTCTCAACGGTGCGATCGAAGAAAACCGGATCAACTCCGCGTACACCTTCGGCTATGTCGAAGGCGGTCCCTCGGCCGGCCTGCGGCTGATGCTCGAAACGATCAAGCAGCAGACGGGCCTGTCGGTCAACCGCGTATTCATCACGAACTTCCACCACTTCCGCAATGCGGTGGACGAAATGGGCTGTGTCTACGCGATGGTCGACAAGCGCTACTACCACCGCAACGAACCCGGCGGAGAACAGTATTTCGAAATCAACCTGCAGCCCGGGTACCAGCGTCTTTGCGGCCAGGAAGCGCTCGAATTCGTCGCCAACCGTCACGAAAGCACGTCGCTGATCCGCGACTCCCGCGACCAGCGCTTCCTGCTCGAAGTCAAGTCGCAGTACGGCCCGAAACTCTTTGAAGACCGCGAAAAGTTCGAGCGGATCTTCGGCCACGCCGTCCAGACGGCGAATCTGCACGGCGAAGAACAGGTGCTGCAGCTGCTGGACCTGCTCGTCGAATCGGCCGGCAAGCCGGTGCGCCAGGTCCACTTCCCGATCACGCTGCACAGCGACTACGACACCGCGAGCCCCGAACAGGTCCACGAAGCAGTCAGCAACTTCCTCACTGGCACGGCGGCGATCGCGCATCGTCGCGTGCGACCCGCGGCACGCGCGCCGCGGCCCGCGAGCAAACCAGCGGCGGTCGCGAACGCCGGGATCACGGCACCGGCCGCGTCGATGGTGCCGACAAGTTCCGAAGATCTCGCCGCGGCCCGTGCGAAGACGCCGTACCTGAGTTTCCCGCTGGAGTACCCGCGCGTGCGGGAAGCATTCGGCGGCGCCGAACCGGACAATCTTCACCTCTACAAGATGCGGGACCTCACCGGCCGGCGCCACGAGGCCTACGTGATCTCGATCGATCGCGGCGAACTGGGCCAGTTCTACGACGTTCAGGGAACCACCTGGACCGATCCTCCGCTGCTCGCCAACCCTGCGCAGACGGTGGCGATCGGCGCGCGCAACTACGAACTGTTCTACGCCGGAGAACACCTCAAGACGATCGCCTGGCGCGAACACGGCGCGGTCTACTGGATCGAAAACACGCTGACCAACGACGTGCCTCCGGCATCGATGCTGACGATCGCGGAGAACACCCGGCCGGTACTCGCGCCGACACCGGCGCGGATCGCGCGCCCGACGCGCGCGCAGGCGCGCTCGGTCGCGTACGGCAGCAAAGAAGCCGTGCGTTCGACAGCCGTGAAGATCTGGGCCCTGTGCGGCGTACTCGCGCTCGCACTGATCGGATTCATCTCACTGATGCTCGTCGCGCGCCAGCGCGACATCCGGGCGCTGGCCACCCACCGGCAGGTAGCCGACCAGCGCCAGGCGCGAGTGGCCTCGCTGTTCGCGATCGCCGGGCCCGCCACACCGCCTGCACAGGCGCCGCCCCCGCCGCAGCCGCCGCCCCCGGCCGGCTAGCGGTTACTCGCGCGGCGCGGCAGCGCGGCGCAGCCGGTCCGCGACCGCGCGACCGAGCCCGCCCGGCGGCGGCGCGACGGCGATCACGACCTCGGCGCCTGCGGCATCGGCGGCGCGCAGCATTGCGTACAGGCCATGCGCGTAGGCCGCGGGATCCTGCGGCTCGCCGAGGACCAGCGCGCCGGGGGGCAGGGGCGGCATCGGCGCGGGGCAGATCACCGCGGTGCGGCGACCAGCGGCGATCGAGAGCGAAGCCAGGCGCGTGACGTCCTCGCGGGCGCCGAGCTCGATTGCGGCGTTCGGGGCGTAGTGCGAGCGAAGCGTCCCCGGCGCGCGGACGCCGGGGCCGGCGAGCGCGAGCGGCGCGCGCAGGACCCGCTCGACGTCCTCGACCGCGAGGCCGCCAGGCCGGACGAGCAGCGCCCGCTCACCGCTCAAGTCGATGATCGTCGACTCGACTCCGACGCGGCAGGGGCCGCCGTCGAGGACCATCGCGACCTCGTCCGCGAGTCCCTCGCGGGCGGCCTGTGCGCTTGTCGGGCTGACCGCGCCGAAGCGGTTCGCGGAAGGAGCGGCGAGACCGCGGTCGACCGCTGCGAGCAGTGCCAGCGCCGTCGGGTGCGCCGGCACGCGCAGCCCGACGGTCGGCTGGCCGCCGGTGATCCGGTCGGACACGCCGTCGGCGCGCCGCAGGATCAGCGTCAGCGGCCCGGGCCAGAAGGCCTCGGCGAGCCGCTTGGCCGCCTCCGGCACGCTGCTGGCCCAATCGATGACCTGGCCAGCATCCGCGAGGTGGACGATCACCGGGTGCGCGGCCGGCCGACCCTTCACGGCGTACAAGCGGGCGAGTGCGCGGTCGTTACCCGCGTCGGCACCGAGACCGTAGACCGTCTCGGTCGGAAAGGCGACGAGCTCCCCGGCGCGCAGCAGCCGCGCGGCACGCCCGATCTCTGCTGCGGGGGGTTCCTGCGGTTCTTGCAGATCGTCGCCTGGCACCAAAAGCGGGCCGCACTGGCCGCCGCGTGAGTCTAGGGGCGCCGGACCGTTGGCGTGAGCCTAGGACTGCAGCGCGGGGACACCGACCTCTCCCTGGCGCTCGTGGCCGGCGCCGTTCTCGTTCACGCCGAACCGCTCGTGGAGCCTGTGCAGCGCCGCGGGCGACCACCAGTTCCACCGGCCGAGCAGGCCCATCAGCGCTGGCACGAGCAGCGAGCGGATGATGAACGCATCTATCAGCACGGCAGCAACCGCGCCGACACCGATCTCCTTGAGGAACACCACCTGGGAGGTCGCGAAAGCGCCGATCGCGACAGCCAGCAGGATCGCTGCGGCCGTGACGATCCCGCCTGTCCGCTGCAGCCCGATCGCGATTGACTCTTCGTTGGTCTCGCCGGCGTCGTGGGCCTCCTTGATCCGCGTCAGCAGGAAGACGCCGTAGTCGGTCGACAGCGCGAACGCGATCGCCGCGAGGACGAGATAGTCGCTCTGCTCGATCCCCTTCTGGGTCACGTAGTCCAGCAGCCCGGTAAATCTCCCGTCCTGGAAGATCAGCACGAGGATGCCCGTCGCGGCGCCGACCGTCAGGGCGTTCATCGCCAACGCCTTGACCGGCAGCACGACCGAGTCGGTCATCAGCCAGAGCACGAACAACGTGCCGATCGCGAGGATCGCCAGCGCGAGGGGCAGGTTGCTCGCGATCGCCGTACGCTGGTCGTGGAATTCGGCCGCAAAGCCACCGACCTCGCGCTCGAACGGCGCGGCGACGGAGCGCTCGGCTTCGACTATCCGCTGCGCGGCCGGCGAGATCGCCTCGTCGCGCGTGACGGTCGTGATCTGCCACGTCGAGTCGCCGACGTAGCGAGCGGGGGAGACCGTCGTCGCGCCGACCGCTGCCAGCCGGGCCGCGTAGGCCGCAACCGCGGGGCCCTGGTCCGCGCCGGCGCGCACTGCGATGAAGCCCGGCGAGGCCGCGGTCGAGGGATAGTGGCGCTCGAGTTCGCTTTCGACAACGTGGGCGCTCGCCGAAGCGGGCAGCACGCGCGCGTCGACGCCGCTCCAGTGGGTCTTCAGAGCCGGCAGGGCCATCACGATCAGTGCGCTCGCGGTCACGGCGGCCACGAGCCCGGGCCTGCGCAGCACCGCGTGCGCAAGGCGGTACCAGCGCCCGTCGTTGGCCGGGCCGGGCGTGGCCCGCCCGAGTCGGCGGCCGAACAGCATGAACGCGGCAGGCAGCAGCGTCAGGGCGGCGCCCGCGGCTGAGAGCGCCGTGACCATGCCGCCGATACCCATCGACTGCAGGAAACGCAGCGGGAAGACAGTCAGCGAGCTCATCGCCACGGCCACGGTCACGGCACTGAACGCCACCGTGCGCCCGGCGGTGCGCATCGTGACGGTGACCGCTTCAGCCACATCTCGCCCTGCGGCGACCTCCTCGCGAAAGCGCGAGACCATGAACAGGCTGTAGTCGACGGCCAGCCCGAGCCCGATGCCGATCACCAGGTTCAGTGCGAACACCGATACGTGGAAGCCGGTGTTGACGGCCACCAGCAGCGCGAAGGATGTGAAGACGCTGACGGCGCCGACCGCGAGCGGCAGCAGCGCCGCCGTGCCACGGAAGATCAGGAACGCGAGCAGCGCAAGCAGCGGAAAGGCGAGCGCCTCGGCGAGCCCCAGGTCACTCGCGGCCTGGTTGCCGACCTCGGGGCCGGCGATCGCCGCGCCGCCCAGGACGACCTGCGGGTCGTGGGCGAACCGCGACTTCAGGCCTTCATAGAGGACCTTTTCTTCGGTCCCGGCTCGCGCCGTCGCGGCGAGCAGAGTCGTGCGGCCGTTCGCCGCAGGTGTTGCCGGCGCGACCCGCGCGATACCGGGGTCGGCGGCGAGCAGCGCGGCCGCCCGGCGCACCGCGGGGCCGCCCGGCCGTTCGCGCACGAGCGCGAGAACGCCGGGTGCGGGCGCGGCGCCGGTCGCGTGTTCGATCGTCGTGCGCGCCTCGGCGGACTGGGCGCCGGGGTCGACAAAGTCGTTGCGCGCGGTGAGCACGCTGCTCGCGCCCGAGCCGATCGCGAGGGCGATTACGAAGAAGATGCCGACGGCGGCCGCGAGACGGCGGGGGTGGCTGACGGCCAGGCGGGTGATTGAAGTGAGCACGGCGGGGGGCCTCCTCGGGACGGATACGACTTTACGGCCGTAAATATACGCACGTAGATCAACGGTTGTCAACCCAGGTTGTTACGATCTTCGACATGAGCGCCACGACGCGCCCACGCAAACGCAACCCCCGCGGAGAGGGAGAGCGTCTGCGCGCAGCCCTGATCGATGCCTGCGGCGAGCTGCTGCTCGAGCGGGGCACCTCGGAGGGGCTCTCGATCCGGGCGGTCACCTCGCGCGCCGGCGTGTCGCCGACCGCCCTGTACCTGCACTTCGCCGACCTCGACGAGCTTCTCGCCGCGGTCTGCGACGAGGCGTTCGAAGAACTCGTCGCCTACCTCGTCGGCGCCGCCGCGGGCAGCGACGGGGACCCGCGCGACGAGCTGCGCGCAATGGGACGCGCCTACGTCGACTTCGCCGAGCAGCGACCCGGCCTCTACAGGATCCTGTTCGCCACCCCCGCGCGCGGTGTGACCTCGCCGCAGGAGGGCAGCGACCCCGGGATGGATGCGTTCGCGGCGCTCGTCGTTGCGACCGAACGATGCGTCGGCAAGGGAGCGGACGCCGAGGAGATCGCGGTCCAGCTGTGGACCGCGCTGCACGGCTTCGTGACGCTGCGAACCGTCCTGCCGGCCGACAAGCCGGGGCTCACCGCCTGGCCGACCGCCGACGAGTTCCTCGATCGCCTGTTCGCGGCGTACGTCGCCCCGCCCGCCCGGCGCGGCAAATCCGTCTGAGCGCCGGGTCCCTCGCAGGTGTCCCCGGCGGCTGTTTCGCCGCCGCGGATCGCGGGTAACCGCGCTTGGGGTCGTCTGACCGAGGGGGAGAAACGGATGCAAAACAGATTTCTGAGCGGCGCCAGGATGCGTCGCTGCACTTCGCTGACGGTCGCGCTGCTGCTGGTCTGTGCCGCAGGCGCGTCGGCGAAAACCACACCCAACCCGGAATACCTGCCGTTCAAGGAATGCCCCGCGCACACGAAGGGCGTGATCTTCTGCCTGGTCGCCACGACCACCGGCGGTGAAGTCAAGCTCGGCAGCAAGGCCGTCCCGATCGAGCATCCGATCGTGCTCCAGGGAGGGGTCGCGAACAAGTCCGAAAATCTCGTGCCCGCAACCGGCCAGACGTTCATCTCGCCGCCCCAGACCGTCCCCGGCGGCCTGGTCGGGATCGAAGGTCTCGGCGGAGAAGTCACGGCGCGCACCGAACTCGCCGCGCCGGCGACAGCCGTCGTGGTCAACGAGGCCAACACCGTCGATGAAAGCGGCATCGCCGTGCGACTGCCGCTCAAGGTCCACCTGGAAAACCCGGCGCTCGGCTCCTCGTGTTACGTCGGGTCGGAAGCCGACCCGATCGTGCTGCAGCTGACGACGGGTACGACCAAACCGCCCGCGCCGAATACTCCGATCAAAGGCTCAAAAGGGAACCTGACCTTCCGCGAAGGGGGGAACATCATCGCGCTGACCGACGTCTCACTCGTCGACAACGCGTTCGCCGCCCCTGAAGCGACGGGCTGCGGCGGACTGCTGTCGCTGGTCCTCAACCCGCTGGTCAATGCGATCATCGGCCTCCCGTCGGCGGCCGGCAACAACACGGCGATCCTCGACGGCTCGATCGAGCTCGCGACCGCAAAGGCCGTGCGCGCGGCGCACGTCCTGCCGAAGACCTGAGGAGGAAGGCAGCTGGCGCCCGCCCCGTCCGCGGGGCGGGCGCCAGCCGGCGTTCGGCGGGCGTCCGCCTCAGCGTGCGACCGCGGCGCGCGTCTGCGCACGCGCCTTGGCCGCCGCGACCGCGGCGCTCAGCGTCGCGAGGTCGTAGACGCCGTAGTGCCGGCGGCCATTGATGAAGAAGGTCGGCGTTCCCGAGACGCCACTCTCGTCGGCGCTGGCGACATCGGCGCGGATGCGACCTGCGTACTCCCGCCTGCGAAGGGCCTCGGCGAAGCGGCGCGTATCGAGTCCCAGCTCTCCGGCGTAGCGCTCGAGGTCGGCGGAGGTCAGCGCGCCCTGGTGGGAGATCAGCACGTCGTACATCTCCCAGAAACGGCCCTGTGCAGCGGCCGCCTCGGCGGCTTCCGCGGCGAGTTGCGCGTACGGGTGCACGTCGGCGAGGGGCAGGTGCCGCCAGACGTACCGGACCTCGCTGCCCGAGGCGGCGAGCAGCTCCCGCAGAACCCCCTCGGCCTGGCCGCAGTAGACGCACTCGAAGTCGCCGTACTCGAGTAGCGTCACCGGCGCGTCCTGTGGCCCGCGGATGTGGTCGCGCTCGGGGTCGACGTCGTCGGCGAGGTCCGCAAGATCCTCCGCGGTGCCGGCGATCTGGCGCTTGCGGACACGATCGGGCAACCGGCGGACCACCTGCAGGGCGGCGGCGGTGAGGACCGGCGCGAGCATGATCGTCGCGAGCGCGGCGAGCTTCGCCTCGGCCAGGGCGGTTCCGCTGAACGACAGCGACGCGATCAGCAGCGTGACCGTGAAGCCGATCCCGGCGCAGGTTCCCGCAACTACGAGTATCGGTCCGCTGACGAGCGGCCGCGCACCATGCAGGCTGGGCCGCGCCGCGAGCCAGGCTCCCGCGACCGTGCCGAGCGGCTTGCCGACGAGGTAGGCGATCACGATTCCGAGGAAGATCGGCGACCCGAGCGCCGCCGAGAGCGTCGCGCCGGTGATCAGCACGCCGGCGTTGGCGAGCGCGAAGAGCGGGAGCACCGCGTAGCTGACGAGCGGATGGAGTTGGTATTGCAAGCGCTCGTTCGCGGAGATCACCGAGCCGACGTCGCGCTGGAGCGAGCGCGCGAGGTCTGCCGTGGGCTGTTCGCGGAACGCCAGCGAAGCGCGGCTCGCTCGCTCAAGGTCCTCGCGGGAGGGCGGGTAGGCGCCGGTCACCAGGCCGATCAGCAGTCCGGTCACGACGGGGTCGATGCCCGACTCGTAAGTAGCGACCCACAATCCGATGGCGATCACGACCGAGGGCGCAGTGCGGGCGACAGGCAGCCAGCGCAGAGCCAGCAGCGCCGCGAACAGCACTACGGCGATGAAGAGCGCCGCAAAGGAGATCTTCCCCGCATAGACGGTCGCGATCACCACCAGGGCGCCGAGGTCGTCGAACACGGAGACGGTCAGCAGGTATACGCGCACACGCGTTGCCGAGCGAGGGGTCAGCAGCGCGAGCGCGCCCAGCGCAAAGGCCGTATCGGTGGACATCGCCGCGCCCCAGCCGTGCCCCGCAGGCGTGCCGGCGTTGAACGCCAGGAAGATCGCGACCGGCAGCGCGAGTCCGCCGATTGCCGCGAGCAGCGGCGCGACGACGCGCCGGCGCTCGCGCAGCTCGCCCATGTCGAGCTCGCGCTTGGCCTCGAGGCCGACGACCAGGAAGAACAGGGTCATCAGGCCCTTGTTGACCCAGTGCTGCAGGTCCATCGCGATCGCGCTGCTGCCGACCCGCACCGACAACTCGGTCGACCAGAACTGGCCGTAGCTGTGGAACGCGACGTTCGCCCACAGGAGTGCGAGCACCGTCGCGGCGAGCATCGCCGCCGCCCCGCCGGTCTCGGTGCTCAAGAAGCTGCGTACCGGCGCCGCGAGGTTGCGGCCCCAAGCCGTATGTCCTGCGCCGACCGGTTGTGCTGCGGCGTTCACCGTCGCCGCTGCGCGAAACCTCGCTGGCAGCCCCCCATCGAGCGAACGTTAAAGCCCGATCGCCCGGAAATCGTCCTGGACTTTCTCACCTTGGCATGGTCAGATGCCCAGATGCCAGATCCCTCACGCGCAATCCTGGTCACCGGCTGCTCGACCGGCATCGGCCACGCCACGGCCGCGCGGCTCGCGCGCAGCGGACACACCGTCTATGCAACCGCGCGTCGTCCCGAGGCGATCAGCGATCTCGCTGACGTGGGCTGCAGGACGCTGGCCCTCGACGTCCTCGACGAGGCCTCGATGCAGGCCGCCGTCGACACCGTCGTCGCCGAGCACGGCGCGGTCGGTGCACTGGTGAACAACGCCGGTTACTCGCAGTCGGGTGCGATCGAGACGCTGCCGATGGATTCGGTGCGCCGCCAGTTCGAGACCAACGTCTTCGGGCTGATCAGGATGTGTCAGCTGGTTCTGCCGGGAATGCGTGCGCAGCACTGGGGCCGGATCATCAACATCAGCTCGATGGGAGCCAACTTCACGATCCCCGGCGGCGGCGTCTACCACGCCACGAAGTACGCGGTCGAGGCGATCAGCGACGCGCTGCGCTTCGAGGTCGCAGGCTTCGGTGTCGAGGTCACGGTCCTGCAGCCGGGCCTGATCCGCACCGAGTTCGGCTCGACCGCCGCGGCGAGCGTCGAGGAGGACGCCGACGGGCCCTACGCGCAGTTCAATGCCGCCGTCGCCAGCGCGACGACAGAGGCCTACGAACGGGGGCCGCTCGCAAGGCTCGGCGGTGACAGCGATGACGTCGCATCCGCGATCGAAAGCGCGATCGACGCGCGGCATGCGCCGATCCGCAAGCGCATCACGCCTTCGGCGCACCTGCTCGTCGCCCAGCGGCGACTGACCCCCACAAAGCTCTGGGACCGATTCATGGCCACCCAGTTACCCCGACCCGGCAGCTAGGGCGCCGGCGCGTCGGCGCGGCGAACGAGCTGCACGGCGGCGCGTCGTTCGACGCCGCTGGCAAGGAGCAGGTCGGTGGCGATCAGGCGCACCTGGTTGACCGCCGCGCCGACCCCGAGCCCGGGGCTCACGGCGAGTGCGAGCGTCGCCTCACGGGCGGCCTGCAGCGCCGGCACTTCGACGTGCTCCAGGGACTCATCGCCCGCGAGCTGACGCCCGGCCGCGGATGTCGCGGAGGCAATCAGAGCGATGCCTTCGGTGAGCTTCTCGGGGGCGTGTTCGCCGCGTTCAATCGCGCTCACTGAAGCGCGCGTCAGGACGCGCGTGTTGAGCAGCGCATGTTCGATGTGCGGCACGGCGTGGGCGATGCGCTCGAGTTGACCGCTCGCGCGTCGCCGTCCGGGGGTCACGGCGACGGTCTCTCGCGCCGCCGCCGCGATCTGGATGAACGGCTCAGGGTCGAGATCCCGAGCGCGCTCGAGTGCCGCCTGTGCTTCGCCGAGATCGTTGTCGTGCAGCGCCGCGGCTGTCATTTCCAGGGACGACGAGAGTCCGCTCGTCAGCGGCGTGAGCTCGGACTCGATGATTCGCAGCGGGTCGTTCGGGACCAGCGAGCGCGCGAGGACCGCAACGGCGCCGCCGATCAGCGCGTCGATCAGCCGCCCGTCGCTGATCGTGCCGCTGGGCGGTTGCACGACGACGATGAAGATCGCGGTGATCGCCGCCTGGTTGATCAGCAGCGTGCCGCCTGCGATCAGGACCGCAGCCGACATCGTCAGGAACAGGACGACGACCAGCTGCCAGCCGCCGGCGCCGAGCAACAGCACGAGCCCGTCGGCGATCACGATCCCGAGCGCCACGCCGAGCGAAACCTCGACGGCACGGCGGACCTGGTGGCCGATCGAAAGCCCCAGCGCGAGCACTGCGGCGACGGGAGCAAAGAAGGGGTGCGCTTCGCCGCCGACTTCGCGTGCGATGACCCACGCGACGCCCGCGGCGATGCTCGCCAGTGCGATCGCCCCGACGCGTGCCTGGAGAACCGAAAGGCGCTCGGCCGCGATCCGCTGCAGCTTGGCGGCGTTCGGCCGGCGGGCTCCGCCAACCCTCACCGCGGCACGCTCTGCGCTTCGCCCGCTATCGCGCCCACGTGCCTGGTCGCGCGCTTCGTGACCGCCAGCAGGCGCAGCGCCACCAGCAGCTCCGTCGCGCGCGGTCCGACCGGGCCGCCGATGCGCTGTTCGACTACGCCGACGCGGTTTGTGACGGTGTTTTCGTGGACCCCCAGGCGCCGCGCCGTGCGCCGCGGGCTCATGCCCTCTTCGAGGTATGCGCGTAGCGTCCCGGCAAGCCGGCGCGAGGTGTCGTCCTCGCCGGCGAGCGCGCCCAGCGAGGCATCGACGAAATCCCTGGCGCGCTCGATATCTACGCTGGCGAGCGCCGTGACGGCCACCGACGCGTAGCTCACGATCGAGCCGGGCGCGCGAGCGGAGAGGCGCGCGACCCGGCGGGCGTCCATGGCCTCCCGGTGACTGCGGCGAAAGCCAGCGAGACCGTCGCCACTCGATCCGATTGCGGCGCTGGCGCCGTCGGGCAGCCGGACCGCGGCGAGACCCGAGTCCTCGCCGCCGTCAACCCAGCCGGCGTAAAGGTTCCCCTGCAACGGCAGAATCAGCCGCTGCCGCCCGCGCAGCGCGTCGGCAATCGATGACGCTGCCCGGTCGAGCCCGCCGGGCCGCGCGTCCGGTTGCCCGTCGGGTCGCCAGACGACGAAGGCCGTGTGCCGGTGCGCAAGCTCGTAGCCGAGGAGCTCGCTGACCGCGGACTCGTCGGCCCCTCCGCCGGCAAGCAGCGAGCGCACGGCGTCGGCCTGGACGGCGGCCGACGAGCGGACCCAGCGCTCGCGTTCCTCGGTCCAGCGACGCACCAGCCCGCTGTCCAGCGCGCGCACGAAGGCAAATGTCAGCCCCGCGACCTCCTGGATCGCCTGCGCCACATCCGCCGGGTCATCGAGCACCGCGCGCACGTCGGTGGACCAGCGCTCGAAGAACGCGGCCTGGCCGATGTGGTACGAACGCAGCAGGCGGTCCAGCGGCTGGCCGCGCTGCACGAGGTCTCGTGCGAAGACAATCGCCGCCTCGGGGGGCTCGACGCTCGTGACCGGCTCCCCGCGCCGGATGCGATCGACGAACAGCTCGATGACGCTCACCGTGCTTTCAAGCGTCTCGCGCGCGAGGTCCTCGTCGGCGGCGAGTTCCGGCAGCTCACGGTGGATGGCGGCCGTCAGCTCGGCCGCCATCGACTCGGTCCACTGTCCGTCGGCGGCGAAGCGCAACAGCAGGTCAGGAACGCTCACGGCCATCGCGAGATCATCGCCGAAATGTGGAGATTCCACAACTTCAGGCGGTCAACGTCGGTAAATCGGCCCTATGCGGATGGGTTCGGTAGCCATACGCTCGACCTCGACCGTCGAGGAGGTGGAGGAAACGATGCAGCGCACACCGCGGGTTCTGGCAATCGACGCCGGGGGGACGATGACCGACACGTTCATTGTCGACGAGACCGGCGAGTTCGTCGTCGGCAAGGCCCAGACGACGCCCGACGACGAGTCCGTCGGGTTCATGGCCTCCGCGGACGACGCACTGGCCCAGTGGGACAGTTCACCGGACGAGGCGTTCGCAGAGATCGCGTCGGGGATCTTCAGCGGCACCGCGATGCTCAACAGGCTGCTTTCGCGCACCGGCCTGCGGATCGGGGCGATCGTCAGCGCCGGGCAGGAGGACTACCTGCGGATCGAGCGGGCGATCCAGACGTATCTCGGCTTCTCCTACTCGGACAAGCTCCACCTGGCGACTCACTACCACAACGCTCCACTGGTGCCGCGTGAGCTGATGAAGGGGGTTCGCGGGCGCGTCGATGTCCTTGGCCGCGAAATTCTGCCGCTGCGCGAACAGGACGCGCGCGACGCCGCGGCCGACCTCGTCGAGGCCGGCGTCGAGGGGGTCGTCGTGTGCCTGCTGTTCTCGTACCGCAATCCGGCCCACGAGCAGCGGGTCGCCGAGATTCTCGCCGAGGAGATCTCCGCCCGCGGCGCCGAGATCCCCGTGTTTCTCTCCAGCGAGCTGTACCCGATGCGCCGCGACCTGCCGCGACTGAACTCGACGCTGATCGAGGCCTATGCCGCAGAGCCCAGCCGCACGACGCTGCAGGCGGTGCGTTCGAAGACCAAGGACGCGGGGGCCAACTTCGAGCTTCGCGTGATGGCCGCGCACGGCGGCACGATCTCGATCGAGGCGCGCGAGCTCGCCCGGACGCTCGTCTCGGGCCCGATCGGTGGCGTCGTCGGAGGCGCCGAGCTCGCACGGCGCACCGGCGAGCGAAACGTCCTGTGCACCGACATCGGCGGCACCTCATTCGACATCGCGCTGATCACCGACGGGCGCTACGACATCACGCCAACGCCGGCGATGGCGCGCTTCATGCTCAACATGCCGCTGGTCCAGATCGACTCGATCGGCGCTGGGACCGGTTCGTTCGTGCGCGTGAACCCCAACTCCAACCGACCCGAGCTCGGCCCCGACTCGGCCGGCGCGCGGATCGGGGTCTGCTGGCCCGAGGGCGCGCTGGACACGGTTTCGGTGACCGACCTGAACGTCGTGCTCGGGCGGGTCAACCCCGACTACTTCCTCGGCGGCGACGTCGAGCTGGATCCCGAGCTCGCCGAGCGCGAGGTTCGTCGCCAGATCGCCGAACCGCTCGGGATGGAGACCGCCGCCGCAGCGGCCGGGGTGATCGAGCTCTTCGAGCAGACACTGCGCCACGAGGCGGTCGGCAGGATCCTCGGCAAGGGGTACTCGCCCGCCGACTACACGCTGCTCTGTTACGGCGGCGGCGGGCCGCTGCACGTCGCGGGCTACACGGCCGGTGTGACCTACCGCGATGTGCTCGTCCCGGCCTGGGCGGCGGGATTCTCGGCCTACGGGTGTGCCTGCGCGGACTTCGAGTACCGCTACGACCAGACCGTCGACATGCCGCTGCTGCCGTCCTTCGACGCGGCCGCCAAGGCCGGGATCGGGGGGCTGATCAGCAGCGCCTGGCGCGCACTCGAGGAGCGCGTCGCCGACGAGTTCGCGAAGTCCGGGATCGCCCGCGAGGCGATCAGCTTCACGCAGATCACGCGGATGCAGTACTACGGCCAGCTCAATGACATCGAGATCGTCTCGCCGCACGCTTCGCTCGACAGCGAGGCGGCAGTTGACGAGCTGATCGCCGAGTTCGAGGAGGCCTACGGCAAGGTCTACGCGAGCTCGGCGCGCTCGCCCGAGCTCGGCTACCTGGTCACGCAGGCCGTTGTGCTCGGCCGCGCGGAGGTCGAGAAGCCGGTGCTGCCGGACCGGGCCGAGAGCGTCGGCACGCCGCCGCTGAAGGCGACGCGCCCCGTCCACTTCGATGCCGGCTTCGTGGCGACCGACATCTACGAGCTGAGCGACGTGGCACCCGGCAACGAAATCGTCGGCCCGGCGATCGTCGAGTCGGTCGCCACGACGCTGGCGCTGCCGCCGGGCAGACGCGCGCGACTGGACCGGCACGAAATCTTCCACCTGAGCTCCGAGGAGGCCTGAGATGGCGACCGCAGACGTAACACGCGAGACAGCACGCGCCGCACAGGCGCCGATCGGCTGGGAAGGCAAGACGCTGCGCGAGATGCTCGAGGAGTCCGAGCAGCTGATGGGCTCGACCGGGGCCTATTACGGGCTGACCGGGGAGCTCGCGATGAAGGAATCGGACCCGATCGGTTACGAGAAGCTCTTCGCGCGGCTGCGCGGCGGGCTGGTCTCCGCACGCGAGACGGCGCTGAACATCTCCGCCTCGCCGATCGTGCGCGAGCTCGGCGAGCTGTGCTTCGCGCTGTACACGCCCGAGGGCGACTCGATGGCCCTCTCGACCGGGATCATCGTCCACGTCCACACCATGTCCGACGCGATCAAGTTCATGGTCCGCGGCGGCTGGGAGCAGAACCCGAAGATCCGCCCGGGAGACATCTTCGCGAACGACGATCCGGTGATCGGCGACGTGCACAACGCCGACGTACAGACCTTCGTGCCGATTTTCGACCCGGACGGCTCGGGCGAGCTGATCGCCTGGGCGGGCGGCGTCACACACGTGCTCGACATCGGAGCCTCGACGCCGGGCGGCGTCCCGGTCGGGCCGACCAGCCGGCTCGACGACGGCATCGACCTGCCGTGCATGAAGATCGGCGAAGAAGACGAGCTCGCCCAGTGGCACCTGTTGCGCTGCAGCAAGCGCTCGCGCGCGCCGATGTACTACCTGCTCGACGAGCGCACGCGGCTCGCCGGCTGCCACATGGTTCGCGCGGCCGTCGAGCGGATCGTCCGCGAGGAGGGACTCGAGCGCTTCAAGCAGTTCTCGCGCGAGGTGATCGAGGAGGGGCGGCGCTCGTTCAAGTCGCGAATCCGCGAGATGACGGTCCCCGGTCGCTACCGCGCCGCATCGCTGATGGACATCGAGTTCGCCGACAAGGTCCAGCTGCCGGCTCGCGCACGTCGCGACTATGTGATGCACGGGCCGTTCGAAGTGCGCATCGGCGGGGACGGCGACTACGCGCTGGACCTCGACGGGACCTCGGCCTGGGGCTGGCACTCGATGAACTGCACGCCGTCGGGAATGCAAGGCGCGATCTGGGTGCAGTTCACGCAGACGCTGATCTGCAACGACAAGGTCAACGACGGCGCTTACCTCGCGCTCGAAACGAACTTCCCGGAGGGCACGATCGCCAACCTCGGCGACGCCGACGGTTCGACCGGGATCGCCTGGGCGTTCCTGCAGCCGGCGTTCACCGGCTTCCCGCGCACGCTCTCGCGCGCGCTGCAGTCGCGCGGCTTCATCGAGGAGGTGATGGGCTCCTATTCGGTTTCCGGCAACGTCGTCCAGGGCGGTGGCATCGACCAGTACGGCAACTCGTCGGCGATCATGAACTTCGAGATCGCCGCGCAGGGGGTGGGGGCCCTTTACGTGCTCGACGGCACGGACACCGCGGCCGCGATGTTCAACCCCGAGGGCGACGCCGGCGACGTCGAGATGTGGGAGCTGATCTGCCCGATGATCTACCTCTCGAGGCGGATCAAGCCGAACACGGCAGGCCCGGGACGCCACCGCGGCGGCGCGAGCTTCGAGTCGCTGCAGATGGTGTCCGGCACCTCCTTCTGGGAGCTGCAGAACCTCGGCACCGGGAAGATGTTCAGCTCCCCCGGGATCTTCGGCGGCTATCCCGGCTCGTGCGCCTATGTGCACAACATCAAGCAGAACGACCTGCGCGAGCGCGCCGCACGCGGCGAGGCCTATCCGCTCTGTGACGGCGACTTCGACGACCCGGCGCTGATGGCGATCGAGGGCGTGCGTACTTACAAGCAGGACAGCTTCACGCTGCTCGAACCGTTCGACGACGGTGACCTCTATCTCTCGGTCATGAAGGGTGCAGCGGGTCTCGGCGACCCGCTGTTCCGCAAGCCGTCGGCCGTTGCCCAGGACGTCGCCGCCGGGATTGTGATGGCGCGCTTCGCCGACTCGATCTACGGCGTGGCGCTCGACGCCGACGGGGCGAGCGACGAAGCGGCGTCCGCCGCACGGCGCGAGGCGCTGCGCGTCGCCCGGCTCGCCGCAGCTCGCCCGGCGCGCGACTGGTGGGCCGCCGAGCGTGAACAGGTGCTCGCCGCGGCGATCATCGAGCCGGTCCGCGTCGCGTACGCCGAGTCGATGAAGCTTTCGCCGAAATGGGCCGCGGAGTACCGCGGCTTCTGGGACCTGCCCGAGGACTTCGAATTCCAGGCGCCGACGCCGACCGTGACGGTCCCGGCCGCGGCGCCGGGCAGGATCACGCCGGAGGAATCGGCCGACCGCTTCCTGGCCGAATCGAGCGTCGCGAAAGTCGCGCCGCCCCGCGGCGGTCACGCCCTCGAGCAGGAGACACTCGAAGCACTGCTCGACGAGCGTCTTGCGCGCAGCGAGGTCCGCGCGCTGCAGTCCGGCTACAAGGACGCGAACCGCTTCGACGTCTGGCTCGCGGTGCTCCAGAGCCGCGTTCGGTACGAGGACTCGATCGTGCTGCCGGTCGGCGAAGCGCTGAACATCGTCCGTCGCCGCGCCGACGACGCGCTGGTGATCCGTTGCGACTGCGGCCACGACTTCTGTGCCCACGACCGCAACTGGAAGATGGACTCGGTAGTGCGCGTCCGCGACGACGAGGATGCGATGCGCGAGATCTACCCGCGCTTCGCGCACTCGGACCCCGATTGGATGCAGCTTCGGGAGTTCTTCTGCCCCTCGTGCGCGCGGCTGCTGGAGGTCGAAGCGGTGCCGCCGGGCTACCCGGTGATCCACGACTTCCTGCCGGACGTCGAGGGTTTCTACACCGGTTGGCTCGGGCGCGAGCTGCCCTGAGCGCGCTGCGCGGTGAAGCGTTAGGGTCGACGCCGCGCGGTCGCCCTCGCGTGGTGAGCGCGCGGGCACGCGCGGTGCGCATTCGGCCGCGGTGCGTGCGGCGCTATAAAGTTCACTGACTTTATGAGATTCGACCCCAAGGAGCACTTGTGAGCGAGCACCCCCGGCCCGAGACTCTCGCCCTGCACGCCGGCCAGGAGCCCGACAGCGCCACCAACGCGCGTGCCGTCCCGATCTACCAGACGACGTCGTACGTCTTCAACGACACCAAGCACGCCGCGGACCTGTTCGCGCTCGCCGAGCCGGGCAACATCTACACGCGGATCATGAACCCGACCTGGGATGTCCTCGAGCAGCGTCTCGCGGCGCTCGAGGGCGGGATCGCGGCGCTCGTCACCGCGTCCGGCCAGGCAGCCGTCACCTACTCGGTGCTCAACGTCGCGCGTGCCGGCGACAACATCATCTCCACGTCGCAGCTCTACGGGGGCACGTACAACCTGTTCGCGCACACGCTGCCGCAGTACGGGATCGAGGTCCGCTGGGCCGACGCCGACGACCCGGGCGCCGTCGCACGCCTTGCCGACGAGCGCACACGCCTGGTGTTCGGCGAGACGATCGGCAACCCGCGCCTGAACGTGCTCGATGTCCCGGCCTGGGCTCAGGCCGCGCACGCCGCCGGCCTGCCGCTCGTGCTCGACAACACCGTCCCGACACCAGTCGGTGCACGCATCTTCGAGCAGGGCGCCGACATCGCCGTGCACTCGCTGACCAAGTTCATCGGCGGCCACGGCACGTCAATCGGCGGGGTGATCGTCGACAGCGGCAACTTCGACTGGCCCGCGCACGCCGAGCGGTTCCCCGGGCTCACGCAGCCCGACCCGTCCTACCACGGAGTCGTGTGGGCCGACGCGCTCGGCCCGGCGGCCTACATCGGACGCGCGCGAACCGTGCTGCTGCGCAACCTCGGCGCCGCGCTCTCGCCATTCAACGCGTTCCTGATCCTGCAGGGCGTCGAGACCCTGCCGCTGCGGATGGAGCGCCACAACGCCAATGCGCTCGCCGTCGCGCGGCACCTCGAAGGGCACCCGGATGTCGCGTGGGTCTACTACCCGGGGCTCGAGTCGAGCCCCTACCACGCTGTCGCCGACAACGTGCTGCAGGGGGGCTACGGAGCACTCGTGACGTTCGGCGTGCGCGGCGGCGCACAGGCGGGCAAAACCTTCATCGAGAGCCTGGAGCTGTTCAGCCATCTGGCGAACATCGGTGACGCCAAGTCGCTCGCGATCCACAACGCCTCGACGACCCACTCACAGCTCAACGAGGATGAGCTCGAGGCCGCCGGCGTTACACAGGAGACCGTGCGCCTGTCGATCGGCATCGAGCACATCGACGACATCATCGGCGACCTCGACCAGGCGCTCGCAGCCACGCGCACCGTCGCGCAGGTCTGAGCCGGGCGCTGCTTCAACGGGTGGCGTCCGACGGCCTCGGACTGGTGCAGACACAGCGGGCGGTCCTCTTCGACGAGGACAGCCCGCTGGTCATGCACTCCGGCGCGACGCTCGCGCCCGTCACGGTCGCCTACGAGACATACGGCGAGCTCGACGCCGACGGCTCCAATGCCGTTTTCGTCTGCCACGCGCTGTCCGGTGACGCGCACGCCGCCGGACACCACGGCGACCCCGCCCGGCGCGGCTGGTGGGACAACATCATCGGCCCGGGCCGGCCGCTCGACACCGACCGGTTCTTCGTAATCTCGCCAAACATCCTCGGTGGCTGCGGCGGCACAAGCGGCCCGTCGAGTATCGATCCGCGCAGCGGGCTGCCCTACGGGCTGCGCTTTCCACTGATCACCGTCCGCGACCTCGTGGCCGTCCACCGCGCGCTGCTCGCGCAGCTCGGCATCTCGCGCCTGCACGCGGCGATCGGTGGATCACTCGGCGGCATGCAGTCGCTGCAATGGGCGCTCGACTACCCGGACGAGGTGGCACGGGTCGTGATGATCTGCGCCAGCGCGCGGCTGACCACGCAGAACATTGCGCTGTCCGCAGTCGCACGCGCGGCAATCACCGAGGATCCCGACTTCCAGGGGGGCGACTACCTGCAGGGCCCTCGCCGCCCCGAACGGGGGCTGTCGCTCGCGCGACGCATCGGACACATCACGTACCTCTCGGAAGAGTCGATGCGGCGCAAGTTCGGTCACGCCCGCCGCGGTGGCGACGGCGCTCCGATGACGATGTCCAGCGACTTCGAGGTCGAGCACTACCTCGACTATCAGGGAGAGAGTTTCGTCAAGCGCTTCGACGCACTCAGCTACCTCTACCTCACACGGATCATGGACTACTTCGACCCGTTCGCCGATCCGGACCTCGACCTCGCACGCGTCGCCAAAGCCCGCGGCGGCGACGGTGTCGACTTCCTCGCGATCTCATTCGACACCGACTGGCGCTTCGGTAGCGAACACTCACGCAACATCGTCGCCCGGCTGGCCGCCGGCGGCGCACGAGCCCGCCACGAGGAGGTCACGTCGCCCTGGGGGCACGACTCCTTCCTGCTCGAGCTCGAGCCCTACCACCAGCTCGTGGCCGACGCACTCGCCGGCCCGGTTTCGGCGAAGCCTCCCGGCGCCTGAGCGCCGGAACGCTCCCCGCAGACCCGCAGCTACTTGAGCGACGTGTAGCTGTAGTCCCAGGTGCCGGCGTTCCAAAGCTGCCCGACGCCCTGCACTGTCGACCCCGCGACCAGCGCCGGCTTGGACCATTCGAACGGAATCGCCATCGCGTGTTCGATCACCTGGTCATCGAGTTTCGCCCAGTATTCGGCGCGCTGCTGGTTGCCGAGGATTTCTTCGCCCTTGGTCATCTCCGAGTTCAGCCACGGGTAGTTCGTCAGGCTGAAATTGACCGAGCCTTCGGGTTTGATGAACTTGCCGTTGAAGGTCACGTTGAGGATCGTCTGGGGGTCGGCGAAGTCGGCTCCCCATTCGACCGACGGGCAGATCGTGATCTTTTCTTTCGGGACGCCGCAGTATTTGGAGTACATCGCGGGTTTTTCGACCTCGCTCAGCTTCGTCTGGAAGCCGAGCGAGTTCAGTGTCTGATTGACGATTTCGGCCTGGCCGCGCTGCGAGGGTGTCGTCGAAGCGACGATCGTCACGGTTCCGCCCCCGGTGTACTTGCCCGATGGATAGCCGGCCTTCTTGATGTATTCGGCGGCGAGCTGCGGGTCGCCTTCGAAATGCTGGTTGAAGTCGAACTGCGAGCCCTGCGGGCCCTTGTAGCCCCCGGCCTGTTCGAAGCCGGGGATCGTCGGGTAGATCATGTGCGTCGCGTTGGAGGCCACGAGCGACCCCCCGGCGAGCTTGTTGAGCGCGTTGCGGTCGAGCGCCACGTAGAGCGCCTTGCGCAGGTCTTCATTCTGGAACGGGCCCGACGAGTTGTTCACGCCGATGTAGTGCTCGATGCCGGCCGGGGCGATCTCGAGCTGGTTGCGATGGTGTTCATAGGCCTGGCGCAGCACCGACGACGGTGTCGCTTCCTGGAAGACGATGTTCTTGCCCGCAACGGTCTGTTCTGCCAGTACCGTCGCGTCGCCGCCGATCTTGATCTGGATTTCGTTCAGGCACGCGGGGCGGAAGTCGGTCTTCGGGTTCCAGTTCGGGTTGCGCACCAGGGTCGCCGACTGGCCGACGATGTAGCCGATCCCCAACACTTTGCCTTCCGCGTTGTTCTTGAACATGTACGGCCCGGTCGCGACCATGTAGTCGGAGTACTTCGACGGTTTCTGTTCGTCGTACTTGAGCGCGTATTCCTTGGGCACCGGTGCCGTCACGGGCAGCACAAGCGCATCGGCGACCAGCTGCCCCAGTGGCCGCGTCAGTTTGAAGACGATCGTGTACGGGTTCGGTGTCCTGATCCCCGGAATCGGCCCGCCCGTAGCCTGCGGTGCGCCTTCGATCGCGCTGAAGTAAGCCTCGAAGTACGGCGTCGCCACGTTCGGGTTGGCGCCGCGATCCATCGCGTATGCGACGTCGGCGGAGGTCACTTCGCGGTTCACGGGCGGGCTGAAATGGATCCCGTGGCGAATGTGTACTGTCACGAGCTTGCCGCCTTCCGAGATCACCGGCATCGATTCGGCGAGGTCCGGCGTCGGTTCGACGCTGTTGGGCTTGTTCGAGTAGAGCGGGCGCTGCGTGGCGAACACCGACGCGTATTCCAGCGAGGCGTACGCGATCCCGGGGTCGAGGTGTTCGAAGTCGGTTTCCTGGAGGGAGACGAGCGTGCCGCCGCGGGTGGCGCACGTCTGTGGCTGGCTGGAAGGCGAGCTGACGCCGTTCGAAGAAAGCGTCGCGGTGCTCGAGCCGCAGGCGGAGAACCCGACCGCTAGACAAACAATCGCTGCAACACCGATGAACCTCATGCGCCCTCTTCCTCTCTCTGCGCCCCTGACAGTGGCGATGCTACCCGCCGCGAGACTGTTGAGTGCAGACGAGAATTGACGCGCGTGGCGGGCCCGGCTACGTTTTTCGTGCCGGAATCGGCTGGGGTGAACTACGGAGGGGGAACCGGAGTGGTCGGGGGGCTTGTCGGCGCAGTGGAGAAGCACCGGTGTTGATCGGCGGCCGAGCCTCTGCATTGTTTGCGCTGTGCCTGCTGGCGACCCTCGGATCGGCGTCCGGGGCGTCGGCGTCGACCACGATCGGACCCGAAACGATCACCGTTCAGGGGGCCGAAGCGAGTGCGACGATCACGCGCTCTCCGTTCGCGATCGCATTCCGCGACGCGGCGGGTCACACCGTTCTGTCCGAGGCGCCGGCGCCCGCGTCGAGCGAGTTCACGCTGCCCGTCACGCCCGCGCGCCTGGCTGCTGAACCGCCCGGACCCGCTCTGTACGCACCGCTTTCGTTCCTTGTCGGGAGCGACCGGCCCGCGACCCTCACCGGCGGCTCGGACGCCGGCGACCTCGCATCTGTGGAAGAAAACGGCACCGAGTACTTTGCGCGGGAAGTGCTCGCCGCGGAACCCGAAGGCGAAGGAGTCCGGCTGCTGCTCGCAACCAGCGACCCCACGGGCCGCACGCTGAGGGTGACCGTGACGCCGCAGGACGCGGCCGCGATCCGGGTCGAAGCGGCGCCGAGCGAAGCGAGCGGCGTCGCGGCGATGGCCGATTCATTTGCGTCCGGCAGCGGCGAGGCGTTCCACGGCTTCGGCGGCCGGCACAACGCCCTCAACCAGAGCGGCCAGACCTTCTACAACTGGGTTGACCAGGAGAACGTCGGCAGCGGATCCGGGACGGACCTCTCGCCGGACGGACCCCAGGCGGGCTACTACGTCCAGTCCCAGTTCGTCTCCAACGACGGTTATGGCTTCCTTGTCCCGCGGCCAGAGCTGACGACTTGGCGAATGGATTCGGAAGACCCGGCGGCGTGGCAGGCACAGGTTTCCGCAACAACGCTCGCGTACGTGGTGGCGCCGGGCGCGATGAGCAAGGCGATCGCGACGCTCACCTCGATAACCGGACGCCAGCGCGCAGCTCCGAACTGGGCCATCGGGCCGACGTTCGATCGCCTGGTCGCCTACGACGAGGGCGCCGCGGAATACGAAGCGCAGCTCGCCTCAGATCTCAAGGAAATCAAGGCACACGCGCTCCCGGTCTCCGCATACCGCGTCGAGGGGTGGCGATTCCTGAGCCCGGAAAAACTCGAGAGCGAGTTCGCCGCACTCAAAGGGCTGGGCATCAAGCCGCTCGTCTACTTCCGCGCCTTCCTTGGCGATGAAGTCAGCGGTGAAACAAGTAAAGAAGACTTCGAAACAGCGGTCCACAACGGCTACTTCGCCGACAACGCAAGCGGTGAACCGTTCCTGTTCGACGACAACTTCGGGCGGCCCGCGGGACTGATCGACTTCACCAACCCCGCGGCGGCGCAGTGGTGGCGCGAACGGATCGAGGCCGCTTTGGAACTGGGCGCCGAAGGCTTCATGCTCGACTTCGGCGAGCAGGTCCAGCCCGGAATGCACTTCCACGACGGAACGACCGCCGAAGCGATGCACAACGCCTACCCGGTGCTCTACGAGCGCGTCACGCGCGAAGCGGTCGAAGCATTCGAAGCCGTTCACCCCGGCAGGCAGATCGCCTTTTACACGCGCGCCGGCTACAGCGGCGAACCGGGGTCGGCGGCGTACGAGAGCTTCAACTTCCCCGGCGACGAGACGACCGATTGGAGCCAGTCCTCGGGTCTCGCCTCGCTTACTCGCGACATGCTGAACCGGGCGATCGGCGGGGCCTACGGGTATTCGACGGACATCGGGGGCTATTTCGACCTGGCGTCGCCACCGACCACGCACGAACTCTTCGTGCGCTGGGCCGAGTGGGCAGCGCTCTCGCCGCTGTTCCGCCTGCACGGAGCACTGACACAGGAGCACACGCCGTGGGCGCGTTCGATCCGCGCGGTGGCTGTCTACCGCAAGCTCTCGGAGCTGCACCTGAGCGCCGCGCCGCTGATCGAAGCCCTCTGGCACCAGGCCGACGAAACAGGCATGCCGATCACCCGTCCCTTGTACCTGCAGTACCCGCAGGATCCGCGTGCCGCCGAACAGGACCAAGAGTGGCTTCTTGGCCCCGACGTGCTCGTGGCGCCGGTCGTCGAAGAAGGTGCGCGCGCGCGAAGCGTCTACTTCCCCGCGGGCTGTTGGCGGGACCCCGAAACCGGCTTGGAAGAGACCGGTCCGGCGTCGGCGACGGTTCCGGCGCAGCTCAACCAGCTGCCATTCTTCTTCGCGTGCGGATCCAGGCCGTTCACGCCATCGGGGAAGTTCGGCAAGAAGCTCAAGTAACCCCGCGCGTCGCCACGGGTGTGACAGGTGGCCTGTTCCGGGACAGCCGGTTGCGCCAGCCGTCCAAACGCCCCGGTTGCTGATCGACGGATAATGCTCGGGTGAGCACCGACGTCGAGACCAGGCCGGGCGGCGGCTATCTGCCGCGCACACCGTTTCTCGACGAGCTGGTCGGGGACGACGGGACGCCGCGGCCAGTCGCGCGCGCGCTGATGGCAGAGCTCGCACGGCTCGGCCCCGAGTGGCTCGCGGAGGCCGGGCGCCGGCGCGATGCGATCTTCATGCAGCGCGGCATCACGTTCGAGACGATCGGCACCGGCAGCATGTCGACCGAGCGCCCGTTCCCGCTGGACCTCGTCCCGCGGATCCTCGACAGCGCTGAATGGACCCAGATCAAGCGCGGGCTGGCCCAGCGGATCCGGGCGCTGAACCACTTCGTCGACGACGTCTACCACGGCCGCGAGATCGTGCGCGAGCGGATCGTGCCATGGCGGCTCGTAGCCTCAAGCCCGCACTTCGCGCGCGCCGTTCACGGCATCCGGCCGCCCGGCGGCGTCTACACCCACGTCGCGGGCTGTGACCTCGTGCGCCACAGCGACGGGAGCTGGCGCGTGATCGAGGACAACGTCCGCGTGCCCTCGGGGATCTCGTACGTGCTCGAGAACCGTGCCGCGATGGCGCGCGTCGCGCCGGAGCTTTTCGCCTCCTATCGCGTGCGGCCCGTCGACCACTACCCGCAGCTGCTCCTGCGCGCGCTGCGTTCGGTTGCCCCGTCGGCCGAGAGCGAGGCGACGGTCGTCGTCTGGACGCCGGGCCCTGCGAACCCCGCCTACTTCGAGCACGCGTTCCTCGCGCGGCAGATGGGCGTCGAGCTCGTCGAGGCCTCCGATCTGGTGGTCCGCGACGACGTGCTGTACCTGCGGACGACCCGCGGGCTCGAGCGCGCCCACGCGGTCTACCGCCGGCTCGACGACGACTTCGTCGACCCGCTCGAGTTCCGTGGCGATTCGATGCTCGGCGTGCCGGGGCTGGTGCGCGCATATCGCTCCGGCAGCGTCGCGATCGCCAACGCGCTAGGCACCGGCGTCGCCGACGACAAGGCGATCTACTGCTTCGTCCCGGAGATGATCCGCTTCTACCTCGGCGAGGAGCCGATCCTCGAGAACGTCCCGACCTACCTGTTGACCGACCCGGAAGTGCGCCAGGACGTCCTCGCGAGGCTCGAGCGGCTCGTCGTCAAGCCGACCGACGGCTCCGGCGGAAAAGGGGTTGTCGTCGGCTCCCACGCCAGCGCGGAGGAACTCGCGCGCGTCCGCACGCAGATCGAAGCCGACCCCGAACGCTGGATCGCCCAGGACATCGTCAACCTCTCGACGATGCCGACCGTGGGCCCCGACGGCCGGCTTGTCCCGCGCCACGTCGACCTGCGTCCGTTCGCGGTCTTCGGCGAGCGGATCGACATCGTCCCCGGGGGCCTGACGCGGGTCGCGCTGGAAGAGGGCTCACTGATCGTCAACTCCTCGCGCGGCGGCGGATCGAAGGACACCTGGATCCTCGAAGACGGGCAGGACGCAGATCACGCCGGGCCGCCGATCGCCGACACGCAGCCGCCGGTCCTGCCGGACCTCAACTACGGGACATGGTCGGGCCAGCAGCAACAGCAACAGCAGGGAGGTCGCTGATGCTCGCCCGGATCGCCCACGAGCTCTACTGGCTGGGGCGCAACCTCGCCCGTGCCGAGTTCACCGCCCGCGCGGTCGAAGCCGTCTACCACGCCGAGTTGCAGGGCGCCGCCGACGTCGGCGCCGGGGGCATCAGCTTCGGCGCCGGGGGGCTGCTGGCGATGCTCGGCGCAGCTCAGGAGGGCCAGGAGCGCGGCGGCCCGCTGATGCAGCTCGCGCTGGACCCCGAGCACCCGGGTTCGATGGTCGCGAGCGTCGAACGGGCCCGCGCCGGGGCGCGCACGGTGCGCGACGTGATCAGCGCAGAGATGTGGGAGGCGATCAACACAACGACGCTGCAGCTGCGCCGCCGCGGTCGCACCGGCAGCTGGGATGCCGCTTCCGGGCCCTACCTCTCCGCGCAGTACGTCAAGGAACGAAGCGCGCTGATCTGGGGGATCGCCTCACGCTCGATGCTCCGCGACGAAGCGCGCTGCTTCCTGGACGCCGGCGGCCAGATCGAGGTCGCCGACATGGTCTTGCGGATGCTGCGCGTCTCCCTGCCGAGCGCGCAGGGCGGATCGGCAGACGGCCAGGCGCTGATCCTGCTTCACGCCGTCGGCGGCTTTCACGCCTACCTGCGCGCGGTCACGGCGCCGCCCAACGCGCATCCCGTGGCGCGATTCCTGCTGTTCGAGCGGACCTATCCCGACAGCGTCGCGGCCTGCGTCGACGAACTGCAGATCGTGCTCTCGAGCGCCGACGCCGGGCCGCGCAACTCCAAGCCGGTGCTGCGCATCGGCCGGCTCGCGGCGGACCTCGACTTCCAGCGCCGCGCGCTGCCCGAGCGCGCCGAGCTCGGCGGCATCTGCGAAGACGTGCAGCAGGAGCTCGCGCGGATCGACGGCGACATCGCCGAGCGGTACTTCGCCGGGGCGCCGCCGATGGCGGGGGTGCGCTGAGCGATGCAGTTCGCGATCCGCTACACGACCGAGTACCACTACGACGCGCCGGTCACCGACAACCTCAACGCGCTTCGCGTCAGGCCGGCGACGACGCCCAGCCAGCACTGCGACGAGTTCCACACGCTGATCCTCCCCGAGGCGCGTGTCAGCCGCTACCTGGACTACTTCGGCACCGAGGTGCTCGAGTTCGGCGTGCCGATGGCCCACCAGGAGCTCACGATCGATGTTCGGGCCCGGGTCGCCACGAGCGCACCCGCGGATCCCCCGCACGGTCCCTGGGAGGCGCTCGCCGACGAGCGCTACGTAGACGTCGCCGGTGAGTTCGCGCTGCCCTGGCAGGACCATCCGCCCGTCGAGGGGATCGCGGACCTCGCGCAGGAGATTCGCGGCGATAGTCCACGCGCGACGGTCGAACGCCTCTGCGAAGTCGTTCCGCGGCAGTTCGAATACCGCCCGGGCGTGACGTACGTCGGGTCCGCGATCAGCGACCTCCTGGATGCGGGGGCAGGCGTCTGCCAGGACTTTGCGCACCTCTCGCTGGTCTTGCTGCGCCGCCACGGGATCGCCGCCCGCTACGTCTCCGGCTACCTCTGGGCCGCCTCACCCGAGTCCGGCGCCGAGTCGCTCGAGGTCGAGACCCACGCCTGGATCGAGGCATTGCTGCCCGCCTCCGACGGCGAGGAGCCGGTCTGGGTCAGCGCCGACCCGACGAACGGCAGCCTCGCCGACGAATCCCACGTGAAGATCGGCCACGGGCGCTTCTATGCGGACATCGCCCCGATCAAGGGGCTCTACTACGGTGATGCCACCTCGCGGCTGCTGGCGTCGGTGACGATGTCGCGCCTGGACGGCTGACGGGGCCTCAGCGGGCCCGCCGCGGACGGCCGCGGCGCGCGGCGGTCAGCGTCGGATCGAAGCCACGAGCGCCTCCCAGTTGCCGTGGGCGATCCGCTCCTGGTCGGCGCGGTCGAGCCCCGAGGCGGCGAGGAACGCCGCGACGCCGCCCTCCGGGCCAGGCCGGTACGGGTAGTCCGTTGCGAAGAGGAGGCGCTCGATGCCTGCGACCTCGGTCGCCCAGCGCATGTAGCGCTGGCTGTAGAGCCCGCCCGCCGTGACGTAGACGTTGCGACGCACATACTCGGAGAAGCTCAGCGGCAGGTTCGCCTGGGCCGCCAAGCCGTCGGCGCGGTCGAGGTAGAACAGCGCGACCTCTCCCCAGTGGCCGAGGATCACCTGGAGGTCCGGGAAGCGATCGAAGATGCCGCCGAGCGCGAGCCGCAGGAACTGCACCCCCGACTCGTAGTGCCAGCCGATGCCGTAGGTCGCGAAGCCCCGGTCGATCACGTCGCCGAAGCCGCTGTAGACCGCGGCGCGAACGGGTGCCTGCGGAGGCTGGGGGTGGATGTAGAGCGGTGCCCTCAGCGCCTCGGCGGCCTCGAAGATCGGCCAGTTGTCGGCATCGTCGAGGTTGCGCTCGCCGGTCCGCCCGAACAGCAGCGCACCGTTCAGTCCAAGCGATCGGACCGCGCGCTCGAGCTCCTGCGCGGCCGCGGCGGGTGCAGGCATCGCCAGCGTCGCAAAGCCCTGCAGACGGTCCGGGCTCTCCGCGACGAGCGCGGCGATCTGATCGTTCGTCGTGACCTGCAGGTCCTTGGCCGCATCGGCGGCAAGGTCGTGCAGCCCCGGCGAGGTCAGCGAAATCACCTGCACGTCCAGTCCGGCTTCGTCCATCGCCGCGAATCGTCTCGCGCCGACCTCGCCGAGGCGCTCGCCCATCTCGCCCGGCGGGACGCTGCCGCGCTGGTCGGCTCCGGCGACATTCCAGGCTGCGAGCACCTCGTCGGTGATGAAGTGCTCCTCGGTGCCGATTGTCTTCATTGGGCTACCTCGCTCTCGTCGCGGGCGCCGCGGCGCGGCGCATGTGCTGAACGCTAGCCGCGCCGCGTGCCCGGCGCCCGAACCCGCCGAGCCCACATTGCGGCCGGGAGTCGCCGGTAGCCTGAGCGCCATGGACCTCGACGGCAAGGTCGTGCTGATCACCGGTGCCTCGTCCGGGATCGGCGCGGCCACCGCCCGGCTCGCCCGCGCGCACGGAGCGCATCTGGTGCTCGCAGCCCGCCGCGCCGAGCGCCTTGCCGCACTGGCCGAGGAGCTCGGTGACGCGCTGAGCATTCCGACGGACATGCGCCGTCCGAGTGAGGTTCGCGCAATGGTCGATGCGGCCTGCGCGGCGTTCGGCGGCGTCGACGTGCTCGTCAACAATGCCGGCCAGGGGCTGCACGTGCCGGTGCTCGAGATCGAGCTCGATGACCTGATCGCCGTCACGGAGCTGAACGTCTACGGGCCCCTCGTCGCAATGCAGGCGGGCGTGCCGACGATGCGTGGGCGCGGCGGCGGGAGCATCGTCAACGTCAGCAGCGGCACGACGCTGATGGTCCCGGTCGGGACCGGCGGCTACACCGCCACGAAGGCCGCGCTCAACGTACTCTCACGCACGGCGAGGGCTGAGCTGGCCGACGAAAAGATCATCGTTTCGACCGTCTACCCGTTCGTCACGGCGACCGAGTTCCACAGCACGCTGCGCGCCGGCGCCGGACCGGGCCGGCGGCCGGGCTTCGAGCCACATCCGCCGGAGCTCGTCGCAGAGGCGATCATCGACCTCGTCCGTACCGGCGAGGAGGAGGCGATCCTGATCCCGGAGCGCGCACGGGGTCCACGCCGATGACCTCTGCCGGCGCTCGCTTTCCAGCGTGGCCCGCCGGCCGTGCAGGCTCGCGCTCGCCCGTTATCGTCAAGACGAGGACGCCGCGCCTGCGGCGCGGCAACTGAAAGGACAGGCCGATGCAGGTCGATGTCTGGTCGGATATTGCGTGCCCATGGTGCTACGTCGGCAAACGGCGCCTGGAAGCCGCGATCGCGGCATACGAAGGCGCCGATCCGGTGAACGTGACCTGGCACAGCTTCGAGCTCGACCCGTCGGCGCCGGCTGCGTATGACACCGACGCCGCTGCGCACCTCGCGCTCAAGTACGGCCGCACACAGGAGCAGGCCGCCGCGATGCTCGAGCAGTTGACCGAGCTCGCATCCGGCGACGGACTCGACCTGCGCTTCGACCTCTCGCGCGGCGGCAACACGTTCGACGGGCACCGGGTCGTCCAGCTTGCACTGCGACACGGCAAGCAAGGGGAGATGAAGGAGCGGCTGATGCGCGCCTACTTCACCGACGGCGAACTCGTGTCCGACCACGCCACGCTGCGCCGGCTCGCGCTCGAGGTTGGCCTGCCCGCCACGGAGGTCGACGAGCTGCTCGCCGGCGACGAGCTCGCCGAGGACGTGCGCACCGACGAGTACACGGCCGCGCAGCTCGGCATCGACGCTGTGCCGTTCTTCGTCGTCGACCGCCGCTACGCCGCCAAGGGCGCGCAACCCGCGGAGTACCTGGCAGAGGTCCTCCAGCGGGCGGCGGCCGACGCCGCGTGAGCGAGCGAGCCACGCACCGCGATACGGGTGCAGCGCGCGTGCGATCTCGGAAAGGCGATGGCAAGCCGGAATGCCTAGACTCCCGGCCCGTGCCAATCGACGACGCCGTACGCGGGGACCTCACGGAGGTCGACATCAACACCCTCGACCCCGAGCGGCTGCGCAGCGTGCTCACCGCCGACACGGTCTCCGGCTTCGAACACACCCTCACGCGCGGACATCAGCTGCTCGACGGACGGGTCTTCTGGAACGTCAACTCGACCGCCCAGGGCGGGGGCGTCGCGGAGATGCTGCGCTCACTGATCGGCTACGCACGCGGTGGGGGCATCGACGCGCGCTGGGTGGTGATCGAGGGCAACCAGGAGTTCTTCAAGATCACGAAGCGGATTCACAACCGCCTGCACGGCCACGACGGTGACGGCGGAGAGCTCGGCGAGCACGAGCTGGCCGCCTACGCCGCCTGCACGCAGGCGAATGCCGAGCGCTTCGCGTCCCAGGTGAGCGAGCGGGACGTCGTGCTGCTCCATGACCCGCAGACCGCGGGCATGATCCCGATCATCCTGCAGACCGGCGCACGGGTCGTCTGGCGCGCGCATGTCGGCATCGACCCGCCGAACGACGTCGCCCGCTCGGCCTGGGATTTCCTGCGCCCCTACGTCGAGCAGGCGCACGCGTACGTCTTCTCCGAGGCCGACTACGTCTGGGACGGGCTCGATCCCGCGAAGCTCAAGGTCATCCCGCCGTCGATCGACGCGTTCTCGCCAAAGAACCACGCGATGTCCTTCACCGGGGTCTCCGCTGTGCTGCGGGCGTCGGGTCTGACGACCAATGGCGCCGCCGAGCACTCCAGGGCGGTTTTCGAGCGGCTCGACGGCAGCGTGGGCCGCGTCGAGTCGCAGGTCACCCTCGTCGAGGAGGAGCGGCTGGCGCTGGACGCGCCGCTGGTGCTGCAGGTGTCGCGCTGGGATCGCCTCAAGGACCCCGTCGGGATCGTGGCGTCGTTCGCCGAGTACATCCACGCGCAGGAGGACAAGCCGCACCTGATGCTCGCCGGGCCCGACGTGACCGCGGTCGCCGACGACCCCGAGGGCAAGGAGGTGCTCGAAGAAGTCGAAGCGCTCTGGTCGACGTTGCCGGCCGAGGTCCGCCGGCGGGTCCATCTGGCGCTGCTGCCGATGCAGGACGCGGACGAGAATGCGGTGATCGTCAACGCCCTCCAGCGCCGTGCGGACGTCGTCGTGCAGAAGAGTCTGGCGGAGGGGTTCGGGCTAACCGTTGCCGAGGCAATGTGGAAGGGGCGTCCCGTTGTCGCGTCCGGGATCGGCGGGATACGTGAGCAGATCGCCGACGGACGCACCGGGCTGCTCGTCGCGCCGACGGACCTTCGCGGCTTCGGCGAGCGGGTCGTCCAGCTCCTGAAGGACCCTCACGCCGCCGAGCGGATGGGCGAAGCCGCCCAGACGCGAGTGCGTGAGATGTTCCTCGGCCCGCGGCATCTCGGCCAGTACGTCGAACTGCTCGAAATCGTCCTGCGCAACCCCTGAGGCGCGCCGGAAGGCGGCGCGGCTCAGGCGCTCTCGGTCAGGCTCGGCGCCGTCTCGGCGCCGTCAACCTCGGTCGGCGCGCGTGTCGGCTCGGCGTCCGCGTGGACGCCGTTCGCAGCGGCCTCTGCAGTCAACGGCCCCTCGGCGCCGAGGGCCATGTCGGCCGTCAACTCGGGCTCCGGCGGTGCGTTCCTGCGTGCATCCTTCTTGGCCTGTTTCATCTGGCGGCGTTCGCGCAGCCGGCTCTCTCGCGCCAGCTTCGCCATCGTCGTCTTCTTCTTTCCGCTTGACGCCATCCGTCATCCGATCTGTTGGTTGTTTATTGCCTGCCGCGGCTGCCGACTCGCCGGTCGCTCGGGCCGGGCGAGGCGTGACTCAAGGGTCACGCATGCTCGGCCGCCTCGCGGCTACTCGAAGTCGGTGACCGAGTAGACGTCCGACTGGCGAAGCACCACGGGCTCCTGCCGGGGCTCATTCAGGCACGACTGGTGGATCGTGAAGACGTCGCGGCCGAGCTGGAATATCGCCTCGACGACCGTGCCGCTCGCCACGCCGGGCTCGCCGACGCACATCCTGCGGTCGGCGCCCTGGTAGCGGCATTCGATCTCACGGATCCGGCGGTCGCGAACCAGTCCTCCTGTACAGGCCTCGGCCTGCTCGCGCATCTCCTGGCTGGGCTCGCCCGGTGCGGGCGGCGGCTGAACGGCCATGCCCCTAAGGGCGTCGCTTGCTGCGCTGCGGGCCGCGCTCGCCGGGCGTGTAGCGTGCCCGCTCCTCGGGTGTCATCTTCCTGATCACGAGCTTTCCCTGCGCGACCTGCTCGCGGATGTCCTGCAACTTCTGCTCGTGCCGTTCCTGCTGGCGCAGCTGGTGGGGTCCTGGCCCTGCCATCAGCTCACTACTCCTGTCTCGCGGCCGGGTGCTCACGGGGCACACGGAGCAAGGTGGCGGACCGTGGGCGGCGAGAGTATGAACTCTCATCGTACCGCGCCGGGGCCTCACTTCCCGGGTCCCGGGCCGCCTTCGCGGTCCGCGCGCGCCCGCGAAAGCGCTACGCTCGCCACACCACTCGGCATGGGGGACAGGCGTTTGGCCCGCCCCAGCCGTCAATAGAGAGGGGCGTCCATGGACCCCGTCGCGAGGCCGCCGCAGCCGGCCGCCGCAGAAACGCAGGACGCCGCGACCACGCGCGCGCCGCAACAATTCGACGTCAGCGGCTGGCGCGAGGTGCTCGCCCCGTACACCGAGCCGCGGCTGGGGCGCGCGGTCTTCGACATCGTGACCTCCGTCGTCGCCTACCTGGCGATCTCGGTGGCGATGTACTACGCGCTCTCGGTCTCGCTGGCGCTCGCCCTCGCGCTCGCAATCCCAGCCGCAGCTCTGCTGGTGCGCACGTTCATCGTCTTTCACGACTGCTCGCACGGTTCGTTCCTGGCCTCGCGCCGCGCAAACCTGTGGCTCGGTACCGCGCTGGGCCTGCTGTTGTACTCGCCCTTCCTGCGCTGGCGGCACGACCATGCCGTGCACCACGCGACGTCCGGCGATCTGACCCGGCGCGGCACCGGCGACGTGAAGATGCTGACGGTCAGCGAATACCACGCCCTGTCGCGGCGCGGGCGCCTTGGCTACCGACTGCTGCGCAACCCGCTCGTGATGTTCGGCATCGGGCCGGTGGTGGCGCTGATCATCGGCCCGCGGATCGTCGCGAAGGAAGCCCGGCCGCGGATGCGCCGCAGCGTGCTGCTGACAAACCTCGCGCTGGCGATCTTCGTGGGCGGCCTTTGCCTGCTGATCGGCTGGCGCGACTACCTGATCATCGTGCTGCCGCCGGCTCTGCTGGCGGGCTCGGCGGGAATCTGGCTGTTCTACGTGCAGCACCAGTTCGAGGACTCCTACTGGGAGGATCGCGAGCACTGGACTTACGCCGACGCGGCGCTGCGCGGAAGCTCGTTCCTGAGGCTGCCGCGGGTGCTCCAGTTCTTCTCCGGCAACATCGGCTACCACCACATCCACCACCTCAGCGCGCGGATCCCGAACTACAACCTGCAGCGCGCCCACGACGAGAACGCCGTCTTCCACGACGTGCCGACGCTCTCGTTCTGGGACGGGATCAGGGCGGTCAGGCTCAAGCTGTGGGACGAGGACAGCCAGCGCCTCGTGAGCTTCGGCGAAGGCCGCCACAAGGTGTCCGGAGGGCATCCGGGGGCCGCGAGCTGAGCGGGCGCCCCGCGCCGCCCCTGCTACGTTGGCCAGCAGCGGTCGACTCCGTCGGCCGCGAGGCAGCTCGCTTGTGTACCGCTCCGAATCTGGTTTGGGTCTTCGGGTCAGCATCAGCCTCCGAACCGATTGCGGCCGCTTGGCCGCCCAAAGGAGCTTCACCCATGCAGTCCTTCGCCGAACTGGGCGTCTCGCCCAACGTCGCCCGTGCCTTGGCGCGCCGCGGCATAACTGAACCCTTCGCCATCCAGCGCCTCGCCATCGGCGACGTGATGGCCGGCCACGACGTCCTGGTCAAGTCACCCACCGGCTCTGGCAAGACCCTGGCCTTCGGAATTCCGCTGGTCGAGCGCATCGCCGCCAACGGGCCTACACCGTCGGCCCTTGTGCTCGCCCCGACGCGCGAGCTCGCAAGCCAGATCACCAAGGAGCTCGAGGAGATCGCCCGCGCGCGTTCCCTGCGGGTTTGCGCCGTCTACGGCGGCGTGGGGATCGGCGCCCAGGCGCGGGCGGCCGGCCGGGCCCACATCGTGGTCGCCACGCCGGGCCGCCTCGAGGACCTGCTCGAGCGGCGCTCGATCTCGCTCGGCGCGGTGCGCCTACTCGTGCTCGACGAGGCCGATCGTATGCTCGACATGGGCTTTCGGCCGGCGGTCGACCGCATCGTGAAGGCCTGCCCCACAGACCGTCAGACGATGTTCTTCTCCGCGACGCTCGACGGCCTCGCCGGCCAGGTCGCCTCGCGCTACACGACCGACGCGGTGGTGCACGAGCACACTCCGGCGGTCACGACATCGGTCGCCAAGGTCGAGCACCGGTTCGTTCCGGTCACGGCGGACGACCGCATGGACGCCCTGATGGGCGAGCTGCGGGGCGAGCGGGATCTCGCCCTCGTCTTCGTGCGCACGAAGCGGGGAGCCGACCGGCTCGCCAAAAAGCTCCACGGCGAGGGTGTCAAGGTCGCGGCGATCCACGGCGACAAGTCCCAGCGCCAGCGCGAGGTCGCACTTTCACGCTTCCAGTCGGGCTCCGTCGACACGCTCGTGGCCACCGACGTCGCGGCGCGTGGAATCGACGTCGCGAGCGTCTCACACGTGATCAACTTTGACGTGCCGGACGGGCACGACACCTACGTCCACCGGGTCGGCCGCACCGGGCGTGCAGGTCGCGGCGGCGTGGGCGTCACGCTCGTCGCCGACGCCGACGCGCATGAGATGCGCCGGATCGCCAACCGGCTCGGGATCAAGCACAATCTGGGCGGCGAGCGCCGCGCGCACGAGCGCCCCCAGCCGCGCGGCAACGCAAGCCGGCGCCGCCGGCGCCCGCGTGCCGGCACGGCGAACGGCAGGTAAGAGCAGGGCCGGCCTGGCGGCGCAACCGCGCTGCCGGGGGCCCGCCGCGGCCGACCGGGCGGGTACGGCCGGCCGCTACGCTCAAGCGATGCGCCTGCGCCGACGCAGCGGCGTCGCCAAGGATGCCCCGGTAGCGATCGGCGACCCGCGCCTTGAAGACTGGGAGACCGTCGCCACGTTCGAGGACCAGACCACGGCCCTGGCTTGGCGCGATCAGCTCCGGAACCTCGGGCTCGACGCGGCCTGCGCCGCCGATCACCCGCTCGACCGGTACGGCCGCGGCGATATCTACCTCGTCGTCGCGCCCGGCCAATGGTCGCGGGCGAACGAGATCATCGAAAAACTCGACTGAGCCGACGCGCGTCCTGTGAACGGACGACACGCGGCCCGAGGGGCCCTGTTCACAGACCCGACGAAGTGCGCCGCTGCTGATACCGTTGCTGTACACGGTCGGGCATTGGCCCGGCAAACCAGTGCCCGCGCTCGTAGTTCTTGCTCGTCAATCTCCGCGTTCGCAGCACTATCCACGCTGGAGGTAAACAGCAATGACTACAGGAACCGTCAAGTGGTTCAGCGACGAGAAGGGCTTCGGCTTCATCACGCCTGACGATCAGTCCAAGGACGTTTTCGTGCACCACAGCGCGATCGTCGGGGACGGATACCGCTCCCTCGCCGAGGGCGCCAAGGTGTCGTATGACGCAGAGCCCGGCGACAAGGGCCCCAAGGCCGCGAACGTCAAAGTCGTCTAGCGCCGCACTGGCCCTGCCGGTCACGACCGGCAGGGCCTGAAGTTCTTCGCAGTTCTCAAGCAGGCACGCCGCGCGGAGCCGAAGAAAACAGCCCCGCCCCCGCGCAACGTTGACCAGCGCGCGCTCGCGCGCCGAAGCCGACTCAGTCCCCAGCGCCCTGGCGCCGAGCCACATACGGTGGCGCCGCGTGTACGATCGCCGCGTCCAAGATCCGGATCGCGATGCACGGGGGTGCACTGATGCTCGGTGGTTCCAAGAAGAAGCTGCTCACAGAAGGTGCGCAGGCCATCGCGGCTGTCACGAAAGTCGACTACGCGACGACGCTGGGCATGAACGTCGCGCGTAACTACAACTACAAGCTCGACCTGACGATGCTCGTCCGCCCCGAGGACGCCGCACCGTTCGAAGTGCACGTCAAGGACTACTTCTCGCAGTTCTCCCAGCCGAGCGTCGGCGACCAGTTCTGGGTCCGCTACGACCCCGCTGACACGAGCCGTGTCGAGATCGACCAGGCACGCATCAACGCCGATAACGCCGCGGCCGAGGCGAGCGTTGCCGCTGCCGCGGCGAGCGCCGTGCCCGCCGATCTGGCCGCCTCCGGGATCCCAGGCCGCGGGAGCCTTGTGGACATCCAGAAGCAGCCCGCCGGCCAGCTCGTGGACTGCGCGATGACCGTCGGGGTACGCCTGACCGACGGAAGCGCTCCCTACCGCGCCAACTGTCGCGTGCCGCTGGACGCCGCCACGGCGGAGTATCTGATCCCGGGGCAGACGATTTTCACGGTGCGCGCCGACCCGAACGACCACTCGCGCATCGCCGCCTCGCTGCAGGAGCCGACGCCCGTGATCACGATCAACGATCCGGCAGTGCTCGAACCCCCCGCCCGCGCACTTCGCGAAGGCGTCCCGGACAAGGTGACCGTGCTCCAGCACGCTCCGCAGTGGCTTGCCACGCCAGAGGGTGAAGAGTTCTTCGCCGTCAAGGTCAAGCTGGCGTCCAACGGCTCCGAATTCCAGGTGAACCTGCCGGTTCCGGACGCGGCGGTCGACCTGCTCGAGGACGGCGCCGAACTGCCCGCCAAGCGTCTGGCCGCCGACGCCTCGGTGCTGGCGGTCGACTGGGCAGCGGCCCAGGCCGCCGCGTAGCTGGACGGCGCTTGCTCGGCGAGCGCCTGAGCGCACAACTGCTCGCCGGCGATCGGGCGCGCGACCCGGTTGCCGTCGCCGGACGTCTGCTCGCGGTGCAGGCGCAAGATCCACGTGGGGTACGGCTCGCGATCCGAGCGCGGACGGCGGGCCTGAGCGCCGCCGACGTCGACCGGGCGCTCAGCGAGCAGCGTTCGCTCGTGATCACCTGGCTTAACCGCGGCACCCTGCACCTCGTACGCCGCGAGGACTACGCCTGGCTTCACGCGCTCACGACGCCCGGTCAAGGGACCGCGACCGCCCGCAGACTGGCGCAGGAGGGCGTCTCGCCGGACGCGGCCGCGCGGGCGATGGAGGTCATCGAGCATTCACTCGCAGACGAGGGCCCGCTGACCCGTCAGCAGCTCGGCGAGCGGATCGGCGCGCGGGGCGTCCGGACCGAGGGCCAGGCGCTCGTGCACCTGCTCATCCTCGCCTCGCGTCGCGGAA
>Ga0182013_10000572_pt1 | contig 50694 bp, 39 predicted proteins | sample 612S2MmetaG_FD_120487 | JGI IMG/M metagenome (GOLD analysis project Ga0182013, IMG submission 120487) | Permafrost microbial communities from Stordalen Mire, Sweden - 612S2M metaG | ecosystem: Environmental > Terrestrial > Soil > Wetlands > Permafrost | place: Sweden: Stordalen | collected...
AACGCCGATTCGGTCGAGGCGACGGAAGTCAATGAGGACGGATCGCCAAAGAAGACGCATAAGATTGCGTCGAAGTTCACAATGTTCCTCCCCGCTTTCCGCGGCGTCGACTGCCTTAAGGGCGAGGACGGCAAATGGATCGAGGGTTTGACCAATCCGCGGGGCTTCGTGACCGTCGATAGAAAGCAGAGGAACGCCAAATACCCCAACATCTTTTCAGTCGGCGTCTGCGTCGCCCTTCCGCCATTCGAGCCGACGCCGGTGCCGGTGGGCATGCCCAAGACCGGTTACATGATCGAGTCCATGTGCTCGGCGGCCGCGCATAACATCCGCGATTTGATCGCGGGCAAGGAAGCGACGCACGAGGGAACTTGGAACGCGGTCTGTCTCGCGGATTTTGGCGATAACGGCATCATCTTTATCGCCCAGCCGCAAATCCCGCCGCGCAATATCAACTGGTCGGCCCAAGGTTATTGGGTGCATCTGGCTAAAGTGGCCTATGAGAAGTATTTTATGCGCAAGGTTCGCGGTGGGCATTGCGAGCCTGTCTATGAGCGCGTCATAATGAAGGCGCTTGGAATCGTTCGTTTGCGTTCGGGGACAAACGCGTAACGCAAATTTTGGAGAACGCCAGCCATGAGCTACTACATCACAAAGTCGACGAAGGGCGATTTCGACGCCGTTGTATCGAAAGTGATAGAGAAGTTGAAGGATGAAGGCTTTGGCGTCCTCACCGAAATCGACGTTGCGAACACGCTGAAACAAAAGCTCGGCGTCGAAATGAAACGTTATCGCATTCTCGGCGCCTGCAATCCGGGCTTCGCGCACAAGGCGCTGAGCGTTGAAGACAAAATCGGCGTGATGCTGCCTTGCAACGTCGTCGTTCAGGAGAAGGACGGCGGCGAGGTGGACATAGCGGCCATCGATCCCCGCGTGGCGATGCGTGGAGTCGGAAATCCCGCGCTCGCCGAAATAGCCGCGGAAGTCGCGGAGCGGCTTTCGCGGGTTGTCAGCGCAATTTGAAGGCGCCAACGCGATATAAGCGGGGCATGATCCATTGAGACGCTGGCCTTCGACGACATATTGGTTTGCGCCGTCTCGCTGTCTCATGCGTCGGGCCGGTGGGCGCGCGCGCATCTTTCCGACCGGGCTGGGCGCTACCGCATTAGTTATGTCGTTCATCGGACTCCCCGGCCAAGGCGCATTCGCCGAAACCTTGAATTCCGCGCTGGCAAGAGCCTATTCCGGCAATCCCGAGATCAATCAACAACGGTCCGGCGTCCGGGCGCAGGACGAGGACACGACGAACGCGCTTGCGGGAATGCGGCCGAAGGCAGGCCTCGCCGCTTCCATCGGACCGGAATTTTCCACCATCGAAATTCCGTCCGGCCGCACCGTGACCGGCCAACGCGCCTATTTCGCCGACGAATATCTGGGCAAACCGCGTAGCGCGACGCTTTCCGTATCCCAGACCATTTTCGATGGCGGCCGCACGCAGAGCGCCGTCCGGCAAGCCGAGTCTGGCGTGTTCGCGGCGCGGGCGAACCTTGGCGTCAGCGAGCAGACCATCCTCCAGAACGGCGTCATCGCCTATATGGACGTGTTACGCGATACGGCGATCCTCGCTCTGCGCAAGAACAACAACGCTGTGTTAGAGGAGCAACTCAGGCATACGCGCGTACGTTACCAGTTCGGTGAGGTGACCGCCGCGGACGTCGCGCAGGCGGAGGCCGCCTTGGCGCACGGGCGTTCAGATTTCTATAACGCTCAGGCGGTTCTCCAAATGAGCGGGGCCACATACCGTCAGGTCGTGGGTGTCGAACCTAAGCGGTTGGAGCCCGCGGTGACCATCGAGAAGCTGTTGCCCAGATCGATGGAAAACGCGGTTTCCCTCGCACTCGTGGAGCATCCGGCCGTGGTTGCGGCGCTGCATCAGGTCGATGCGGCGGACGAGGCGGTGAAACTGGCGGAAAGCGCTTTGGCGCCGACGTTGGCGGTAGGCGCGCAAGTCTCGCCGCAGGGGGATTCTTTTATGGGCTGGACGGGCACCCGGCAGTTCTATGCTCTGGCGGCGGCGACGCTGAATGTCCCCCTGTATCAGGGCGGCTCGGAATATGCCTCGATCCGCAAAGCGAAGGAACAATTGGGCCAGGCGCGACTGCGCGCCGACGTGCAGCGTGACTACGTGCGCAGGAGCGTCGTCTTTGCTTACGCGCAGTTGCAAGCGGCCAAGGCGTCGATTGTCTCGAGCCAGGCGGAGGTGGCAGCTTCGGAAAAATCGCTCGCGGATGTGCGTGAAGAGGCGAAAGTCGGACAGCGAACAACGCTGGACATCCTCAACGCGCAACAGGCGCTGTTGAGCGCGCGGGTCAATCTCGTCATCGCGCAGCATGATCGCGTGGTCGCATCCTTCGCCGCGCTCGCGGCGGTCGGCCGCTTGTCGGTGCGCGATCTGAACCTCAATGTCGCGGAATACGATCCAACGATCCACTACGAGCAAGTCAAAGACAAATGGTTCGGTCTCGACACGCCAGACGGAAGATAATTCGGAGCAGCGTCGTGAGATCTCAAAGCAGTGACCGTGATCGCCCTCGGAAGTTTCGGGTAGACCCATGATCTCGAATTGGATTGACGAGCTTCCGTCATTGAGAGATCTCGATGAAGAGACCAAATCGGCGCTGCGACGCGCGGCCGTCCGTGTGAACCTACCACAAGGAAAAACTGTCTTTCGACCCGGCGACGCTTGCGTGCAATTTCCTCTCATTGTTTCGGGCTCCATAAGAGTTCAGCGTGTCACCGAGAGCGGCCGGGAAATTGTTCTGTATCGCGTAACGGCGAATGAAACCTGCATTCTGACAATCGCCGCATTGCTCGCCACGGAATGCTATTCCGCGGAGGCGATTACGGAGACGGAGGTAGTCGCCTATGTTTTAAAGGCGGCTCCGTTTAAAGGGCTGATGAATCAATCTTCGGGTTTTCGAAGTCTTGTCTTCGAGGGATATAGTCGCCGCATTACGACGCTCATGTCGAAAATCGAAGAGCTTATTTGCACGAGAATCGACGTGCGTCTCGCAGAGCGGCTTCTCGAGTTAATGGGCGCGAATCATTGCATCGGAACGACTCAACAAGCGCTCGCCGCGGATCTCGGCACGGCGCGCGAGGTCATTGGCCGCATGCTCAACAGTTTTGAACGTTCCGGCTGGGTGAAGCTGTCGCGCGGCGCTATCGAGATCCGCGATGCAAGCGCGCTCTCCATGCTTATTGACGGCAAACGGGACTAAGTCGCGGACGAGCTCTTGATAAAGAGGCATCACGGATGGGTCGATCGCGCTTCAATTGTCATTCTCCCCTGGCAAAGCGCGTCAATGAGGAAAATTGTAACGCACGAAGGATTGCCGGCTCGTGCACTTCGTTCTTCAAGGCTCAGCAGATTCAGACTTCCGCATGCGGGTTAGAAGGCGAAACCGCGCATCCCACCGATCGTCGCGATGATTCCGGGCAGGTCATCTTCAAGCACGTCGTCCGCCGCATGAAGACAGCCGGCTATATGTGGACCAACCAACACAAGCGCTGCCAGGATGCGCCGGTCTCGACCAACTTACTTTGCTATCTTCCCGACAGAACCTTTGCACGCGCGATTACGACCGCTCAGGTCGCATCCGAGTAAGCGAGCATGCCATCGCACCGATTGCAAGATAATCGATCTTGCACCGATGTGAGCGGAGGGTTGCCTTCATTCGAATCGGCGCACGAGCGCGTCAACAAAATCTGCTGGTCAGGCGTTGCGAACATCTGCGTCTCGCGGGGATTTTTGGTGGATCGCCACGCCGTCGCTCAGGCCGGGGATGAAGGGTTCGAACAGTCGAGTGGAGACCTCGGGGGCAAACCTAGTTCTTATCAGCTACCGCAATCTCCTCGGTCTCCGAGTCCAGGATCCGCGCTTCGAGACTCACCCGGGCGGCGCTATTCCACGGCGGCTTTCGTATCGACAATGCAGCCAACAAATCGTTCCCCACGGGTCGACGGAGGCGGAACGGCGGCTAGATTGGTGTTCAGGCAATGCAACTGCGCTGAGGCGCCAACATGCTGCATTCGAGCGCATCCGAGTCGGCGGGAATTCCGGCGACCCTGACGCAACCTGGGGCGTTGAAATTCTGGGCGGCGGTGATGGTCACCGGATTTGGAGCCGGCGCCAGCGCGGCCGCGCTGATGCTGCTATTGCGGGTGGTGCAACACTGGGCGTGGCCTGGGCCGGGCACATTGCTTGAATCCGCTTCGGCGGCCAGTCCAGGACGGCATTTCGCCGTTCTCTTGGCCGCGGCACTGCTGACGGGCGCGGGGCAGATGATTTTGGTTCGGCTCGCAAGCGGCAACGGCATCGACATCACGGAAGCCATCTGGTTTTCCGCCGGGCGATTGCCGGCGTTGCGCACGGTTGGCAGCGCTTTATTGTCGATCGTTATCGTCGGCATGGGGGCTTCCCTGGGCCGCGAAGGCGCGCCAAAGCAAGTTGGAGCCGTTATCGCCAATGCGCTTTCCGATACAGCCAAGCTGTCCAACGAACAACGCCGTCTGCTGGTGGCGTGCGGCGCCGGAGCGGGGCTGGCCGCGGCCTATGGAGTGCCGCTTGGCGGCGCGTTGTTCGCGATTGAAGTGCTGCGCGGAATCCTGGCGTTGCGGTTGGTGTTGCCCGCGCTGCTCACATCGTTGATCGCGACGCTCGTTTCCTGGACGGTTCTTCCAGATGCGCCGACCTATTTCATACCGAGCTTTCAAAGCTCGGCGTCGGTCATTTGCTGGGCGATGCTGGCCGGACCCGTCATGTCGGCTTTGTGCGATTGATCGCTTTCGCGGATCACCACAAGCCCGGCGGCTGGATGCGATTTTACGCTCCCGGCGCGGCGCTCGGCCTGCTCGGGCTTGTCTCGATTTCATTTCCGCAATTGCTCGGCAATGGCAAAGACCTGGCGCAGCTGACTTTCGCCGGCGAAGTCGCGACGGCGCCGTTGCTAATGCTGCTGGCGCTAAAGCCGATCGCGACCGCCCTTTGCCTCGGCAGCGGCGCGCCGGGAGGATTGTTTACGCCGTCGCTGACAATTGGAGCGCTTTTGGGAGCCGCGCTGGGCTATGCTTGGTCCTTGCTGTGGCCGGGGCCGCAAATGGGCTTGTTCGCGGTGATTGAGGCGGCGAGCACGCTGGCGGCGACAACGCAAGGACCAATCTCGGCCGTGGTGCTGATGATGGAGCTGACCGGTCATGACCGATCGTTTATCGCTCCGTTGCTGCTCGCGGTTGTCGGCGCCACGTTGGTTTCGCGCGGCATCGAACCGCGATCCATTTACGATGCGCGTCTCAGCGACGAACAGGTGAATGCGCGGCTAAAAGCCAGAGAGCCCGCGACGTTCTGATTTTAAGTTTGTTGGGCACTACTCCGGCCCCAGCAGGCCGGGCCCGCGCCAAGACGGCGCGATACTGAATTTTCAGCCACGCGGGATCGATTCCCCGGGCATCGCGTTCTCGCCCGCGGGAGACCTTTCTCGTCGGGTCAAGGGCCGTGAATTGGATCATGGCGGGCACGGCGCCGGGCTTGCTTTGGCTAGTGCGCCGAAGGCGCAAGCACCGACCGGGGTGAACGGCCAAATTGCACAAGCGACGAAAACACACTTCTCATCCCGAACTCAGCTTTTGGGCGACGAGTCCGCGCAATAAAAGCCCCACGGCGCAACGCCCATAGGGGTTCGCGAGCGGCAAGGCTAGGCGCGGGCAAAGCCGAGCGCGCGTATCGGAGTGGCGACAACCGCTACAGCCGTAACTTATCGAGCGTAATCGGTAGGTCGCGGACACGCTTTCCGGTCGCGTGGTAGACCGCGTTCGCGATCGCCGCCGCGACGCCAACAATGCCGATCTCGCCAAGTCCCTTGATGCCCAGTGGATTGCTATCGTCGGGCTCGTCGACGAAGATGACCTTGATGTCGTGGATGTCCGCGTTCACCGGCACATGATATTCGGCGATGTTGGCGTTCATGATGCGCCCAACCTTGTGATCGATCAACGTCTCCTCGTGCAGCGCCATGCCGATGCCCCAGACCACGCCGCCCAGGATCTGGCTGCTCGCGGTCTTGGTGTTCAGTATACGCCCCGCGGCAATCGCGCTGACGACGCGCGTGACGCGGATCACCCCGATCTGCTCGTCGACTTTCACTTCGGCGAAGATCGCCGAGTGCGTGTTGTGCGCGCGCGTGACATCATTGCTGGGGTTGTAGGTTTTCTCCTGTTCGATCCGGTCCACGGCGGCGTGCCGCATGGCGTCCGTGATCGACACCGACCGCGACGCGTCGCCCTTGCTTATCAGCTTGCCGTCCGCGAGCGTGACTTCGCCGGACGCTATGTTCGCGAGTGGCGAGCCCGGCATCTGTTTGGCCAGACGCAACAGCTCGTCGCGGATTGCGTCGGCTGTCGTCGCGATCCCATTGGACACCGAGGCCGCGATCCATGATCCGCCTTCGACCGGCGATTGCGGGAGACTCGAGTCGCCGAGGTTGATGCTGATGTTCTCGAGCGGCAGCCCAAGCATGTCCGCCGCGACCTGCGCCATGATGGTGTAGCTACCCGTGCCAATATCGGAGGTGGCGCACGCGACCTCCGCGTGGCCGTTGGCGCTTAGCGCGATGCGCACGGTGATCGGCATTTGCAACGCCTCCCACACGCCGGTCGCCATGCCCCAGCCAACCAGGTCGCCGGCGTCACGCATCGAGCGCGCCTCGGGATTGCGTTTGTCCCAGCCGAACGCCGTGGCGCCCTGGCGGTAGCATTCACGCAGCGCCTTGCTGCTGAACGGCAGATCGTTGTGCTGATCGCGCTCGGAATAACAGCGCAGACGGAGTTCGAGCGGATCGAGATTAAGCGCGAGCGCTAGCTCGTCCATCGCGGATTCAAGCGCGAAGAGTGCGGTTGTGGCGCTTGGCGCGCGCATGTCGCATGGGGTCGCAAGATCGAGCCGCGCGAGCTTGTGCTTGTATCCCGCATTGGCGCATTTGTAGAGCAGGCCCGACCAGCCGGTCTCTTGCCGAAAGAAATCCTCGTATCGCGAGGTCACGGTGATCGCGTCATGCATGATCGCGTCAAGAGTTCCGTCGGCGTTGGCGCCGAGCTCGATCAGCTGAATCATCGCGGGTCGGTAGCCCAGCACATACATTTGCGGTCGCGTCAACACGACTCGGACCGAGCGCCGCAGCGCGCGCGCCGCCAACACCGCCAGCACCACCTGAAACTGCGGGCGCAGGCCCGAGCCGAACGCGCCGCCCACGAACGGCGACATGACACGCACATCCTCGGGCTTCATGCCGAATACGCGACACAGATAGTGCTGGACGTTCTGCACGCCTTGCGTCTTGTCATAGACCGTCAGCTTGCCGTCGCCATCGTAGATCACCGTCGAGGCAAAGAGCTCCATCGGGTTGTGATGCTCGATCGGAACGTAATATTCGCCGGCGTGGCGCACCGCCGCGGCGGCGAGCGCCTGCTCGGGCCTACCGCGCGTCTTCGGCGGCGTGAACATCGCCTCGATCGGATCGCCTGGAGGTTTCAACGGAATGGCGGCCTCGCGCTGACAATGCACATCCGTAATGTGGGTATCCGTCTCGTAATCGACCCGCACCAGCGATGCCGCAAAACGCGCGATCTCCGACGTTTGCGCGACGACGAGCGCGATCGGCTGGCCGCTGAACATGATCCTGCCGTCGTAGAGCGGCCGGAACGGCGATCCCGCAGGCGCTACGTCATCTTTATAAGCCTGATCGTTGTCCGCCATGGTCGGACGGTTCTCGTGCGTGAGCACGTCGAGCACGCCCTCGACGCGCAGGGCCGCGCTAAGATCGATGCGCGCGATGCGGCCCTTCGCGATTGTCGAGGTTACAACGCTGCCGTAAACAAGGCCCGGCACGTTGAACTCGGCGGCATATTTCGCCGCGCCGGTGACCTTCGCGAAGCCGTCGACGCGGGATGTGGGTGTGCCGATGTAATGCGCCATGGTCGTGCTCAGGCGATCTTCTTGGACGACTGCGACTGCGGCGTGCCGCGCGCGGCTTGCATGAGCGCGCGCGAAATGCAGCGGCGCGCGAGATCGATCTTGAAGGTGTTGTGCGCATAACCTTTGGCGTCGCGCAGCAGGACGTCGGCCGCGTCAGCGAATGTCGCCGCATTGGCGCGTCGCCCGCGCAACGCGGCTTCGGCCCGTGGATCGCGCCAGGGCTTGTGCGCGACGCCCCCGAGCGCGAAGCGGCAGTCGTTGATGGTGTCGCCATCGAGCTCGAGCCCGACCGCGACGGAAACCAGGGCGAATGCATAGGACAGCCGGTCGCGAATCTTCAGATACGTATAGTTCGTGGCGAAGCCTTTTGGCGGCAGTTCGACCGCGGTGATGATCTCGCCAGCGTCGAGGTTCGTATCGCGCTCCGGTGTTTCGCCGGGCAACCGGTGAAACTCCGCGAACGCGATCACGCGGTCGCCAGACGCGCTGCTGACATGAACCTTCGCTTCCAACAGCGCCAGCGCCACGCACATGTCGGACGGGTGCGTCGCGATGCAGGCGTCGCTGGCGCCGAGGATGGCGTGCATGCGATTCTGGCCGGCGATGGCGGAGCAGCCGCTGCCCCGCTCGCGCTTGTTGCAGGGCGTCGCTGTGTCGTAGAAGTAGCAGCAGCGCGTGCGCTGCAAGAGGTCGCCGCCCGTCGACGCCATATTGCGCAGTTGCTGCGAAGCTCCGGCCATGATCGCGCTGGCGAGAACCGGATAGCGCGCCTCTACTTGGGGGTGATAGGCGAGATCGGAGTTGCGTACGAGCGCTCCGATACGCAGGCCGCCGCCCGGCGTGTTTTCGACCTGCTTCAGTGGCAGCCGCGTGATGTCGATCACTTTTGTCGGCCGTTCGACATCCATCTTCATCAAGTCGATCAGATTGGTGCCTCCAGCGACGAATTTCGCGTCCGGGTCGCCAGCGATCTGGCGCACCGCGTCCGCGACATCGTTGGCGCGCGCATAACGGAAGCTAATCATGATCGCCCCATCACTTGCTGAATCGCCGCGACAATGTTGGTGTAGGCGCCGCAGCGGCAGATGTTGCCGCTCATGAGTTCGCGAATGTCGTCCGCGGATGTCGCCCTGCGCTCCGCGATCAACCCGACCGCCGAGCAGATTTGTCCCGGCGTGCAGTAGCCGCACTGAAACGCGTCGTGGTCGATGAACGCCTGCTGGAGCGGATGCAGCGCGCCGTCAGCCGCGAGACCCTCGATCGTGGTGATCCGCGCGCCGTCGTACATGACGGCGAATGTCAGGCACGAGTTGACGCGCCGCCCGTCAATGAGCATGGTGCAGGCGCCACACTGGCCTTGATCGCAACCTTTTTTCGTCCCGGTCAGGTCCAGATGCTCGCGCAACAGATCAAGGAGTGTCGTGCGGGGATCGAGCAGGAGCGAATGACGCGTCCCGTTGACGGTCAGGCGCACCGAAACCGCCTCCGGCGTCGTCATAGGCGACTGAGCTCCGACGCGTTCACGAACAGTTGTTTGGACGGCGCGAGGCAATTTTTCCGCGTCGCGCCCCGAGCCTGGATTTTCGACTTCGGTCATGGCACACGCTCCCAATCCTCCGTGCCGCATTCCTGTGAGCGCCAATCAACAGCCCATAACCGATCATGCCGACGTCGCCCCGGTCCACGCGATCGCCCCCACGGCTCATTTAATCGAGTTTTGTCAAAATCCATCCTCCCGAGACAATTTTTCAAACCGCGGTCCTCGTCGAGGATGAAGCCAGCGGCTTTCGACGCATTTTCGAACAATGCGCCACGGAGCGCCGGGCGTCGGAATTCGGCGCTTGCGCACCTGAACTTTGCTAGGACCGCGGTTTGGGTTATGCTCCCTTCGTAGGAGGCGGAATGAAACGGGCTATTTACGCGGTCACGGCGTCGACGCTTGCACTGGCGGGTTGCGCCAGCACAGGCGCGCCGGACTATGTCGCGCGGACGTCCACCGAGCCGCCGCAAGCGTCGAAGACTTCATCGCACGAGGCGCTGGACGCGCGCATCGCCTATCACGCCCGGGCTTATAAAATACCGGAATCATTGGTTCACGCCGTCGTGCAGCGCGAGAGCAAGTATAACCCATCGCTTAAGCATGGCCCCTTCTGGGGATTGATGCAGATTCGCCACGACACCGCGCGGAGCATGGGCTACACGGGCGCGGCCAACGGGTTGCTCGATCCCGAAACGAATCTGACCTATGCGGTGGCTTATCTCGCCAATGCCTTCCGGGTAGCCGGCGGCGACGCGCAACGCGCGATAAGGCTCTATGCCAATGGCTATTATTACGAAGCCAAGCGGCAAGGCCTGCTCGGCGAAATGCGCGCAGCCAACCATTCAAACGAGATCCAGACAGCCTCGGACGAGGCGCCTCCCGCGGAGTAAATCCGCCGCTGCGCTGGGCAGGTCGCTTCCGTGGGTCGGCATACGGGTTGGCGGCTTCCTCGCCTCATTTAGCCACGCGCCATTCGCGACCGTGTCTCCGCGCGAGAAATTTCCTTTGCGGTCCCAGTCGATGCATCCGCGATGAGAGACCGGTTCGACTGAGACCGGTTCATTCCGACATGGCCGGGAGGAAAGACGCCACGGGCGTCGGTGGACCAATGGCTCCGCCGGACGCGCCTTCATATTAGCGCGGAGACTCGCATCTCGGCCATTTCATTGTGCTCTCACGGAAAGTTCGCGCCACCGCCGTTCGACGCGAATGCGGCCAAGGGGCACTTGTTCAATTCGTCGATTCGGCCCAATTGAATATCCGCGGGCTGAGAGGTCGCGAGGATATGCGGGTCTCGCGCGTAGTGACCTTGCTTCGGAAACACGGTCCTGACGCGCTCGCCCCAAATGTTCTTAATCGTATTGAGGATGTGCAGCTTGTCATCAATCATCACGTAACGCTTTGCTGGATAAAAGCGCTCCACATCAGCAAGCTCTTGTTCCTTGTGAACATAAATGAGCACGCGCCCGTTGAACGCCTCCCAAAGACCGGAGCGATCGATTTTTCGAGGCTGGAATACCGCATCGCCATCGGACAGAATGACCGCGGGACCCCATTGCTGGACATATTGGACCGCGCCAAGGGCGCCTTTATAGATCCGATCGCCGAACGGATAGTCCACGAGCCAGCTCGACATCAGCAGAACCCTCGGATCGTGCATCTTCTCAAGCCGGAATCGTTCCAACGCGCCGAGATAGTCAGCGTAGCCGAGTTCGCGTCGTACTTGCTCAAAAATTTCCCAGTAACGGTTGCAGTCCCTGACTCCGAAGGTTCTTGATAAATATACAGCTAAATCGGCTTGGACACGATCATTATCAAGCAGAGTATTATCGACATCAAAAAGAAAAACGAGGCTGTGCATTGTGATCACGGGCGCGGCGTCGGAGGCAGCGGGTTGTGCCATGGTCCGTCCGGACCAATCAACTGGTTTGCCTCGTCTGGCCCCCAGCTCCCCCGTGCATAGGGAATCGGCGCGGAGTTTTCGTCCAATACCGGCTCCACGATACGCCATTGGGCGTCGACAATATCCTGTCGACCGAATAGGTCCCCGACGCCAAGCATGGCGTCGTGAAGAAGACGCTGATAGGGCGGCTTGAAAGCGGACTCCTGCTCGGTCAGGACCAGCTCGACATTTTCGCCCTTTAGCGCGTTTCCCGGAAGCTTGAGCCGTAGACCCTCCGCGATGCAGACATCAGGGCTAATTCTAATGCGCATATGGCCGGATTTCGGCGGAGCGATCTCCGCGAAGGTTTCTCGCGGAGGTCTTTTGAAATACACCATCACCTCGGCGGCCGTCGCTGAAAGCGCCTTGCCAACGCGAACATAAATCGGAACGTCGGCCCACCGCCATGAGTCGATGAAAAGCCTGGCGGCGACGAATGTCTCGACAGTCGAATTAGGCTTGACGCCAGGGACGGACTGATAGTCCGCGTATTGACCACGAACAACTTGCGCCGGATCGAGCGGCCGCACCGACTTCAGCAACGCCGCCTTCTGTTCGCGCACCGCGTCGCACTCCTCGCCCGTCGGAGGATCCATTGTCAAATTGGCCAGCACCTGCAGCATGTGGTTTTGGAGAACGTCGCGAATGGCGCCCGTCTCATCATAGAATTTGCCGCGATCCCGCACCCCGAAATTTTCAGCCATCGTGATCTGAATGCTGTCGATATGCGTGCGGTTCCAGATCGGTTCGAACATCGAATTCGCGAACCGCGTATAAAGTATGTTCTGCACCGGTTCCTTGCCTAGGTAGTGATCAATCCGGAAGATGCACTCTTCGGGGAAAAAGCGGTTGAGAATACGGTCGAGTTGGCGCGCGGACTCTCTGCTGTGACCGAACGGTTTCTCGATGACGAGGCGCGGCTCCGTTCCGGCGCTCTGCTTCGCGAGCCCCTCGGCCACCGTCGCAAACAGGCTGGGCGGAATGGCAAGATAATGGAGTGGCCGCTTCGCTTCGCCCAGTGCTTGGCGTAGCCGCGCATAGGTGGAGGGATCCGTGTAGTCGCCGGCGACGAAGCGCAGGAGGCTGGTCAGCTTGGCGAAGGCTTTGTCGTCGAAGCCGCCGTGGCTCGAGAGGCTCTCCCTTGCGCGGGCCTTCAACTGATCGAGCGACCAGCCCTCTCTGGCCACCCCGATGATGGGCGCGTCAACGCCTTCGTCGCGAACAAGGCCCTCCAGCGCGGGGAAAATTTGCTTCTTGGCGAGATCCCCCGTGGCGCCAAAGAAGACGATCGCATCTGAAACCGGACGGCTCATTCAGATGACCTTTTTGTTGCAGTCGTCTCGACGTGGCCGCCGAATTCGAATCGCATCGCCGACAGCAGCCTGTTGGCGTAATCCGCCAGCCCCCGCGACTCGAACCGCTCAAACAACGCCGCGCTGAGAACCGGGACGGGAACTCCTTCATCGATCGCCGCCTGCAATGTCCAACGCCCTTCGCCGGAGTCCGCGACATGCCCCTCGAAAGCAGCCAACTCAGCATCCTTGCGCAGCGCCGAGGCGGTAAGATCGAGCAGCCATGAGCCGATGACGCTGCCACGCCGCCAGACCTCGGCGATCTCGGCGATGTCAAACTCAAATCGGTAAAGTTCGGGATTTCGCAACGGCGTCGTTTCCGCATCGACCCTGCTGGCCACACGACCTGCATTGGCGTTCTTGAGAATGTTCAGACCTTCCGAATAGGCGGCCATGAGGCCATACTCAATCCCATTGTGAACCATTTTGACAAAATGCCCGGCGCCGTTCGGGCCGCAATGCAGATAGCCATATTCGGCTTTGCTCGGCTCGCCCGTCGCGTCAACAGTGCGCGGCGCGGCGGCTGTTCCGGGAGCAAGGCTTCGGAAAATCGTATCGAGATGTTGGACAGTTGGCGGCTCGCCGCCAATCATTTGACAATAGCCCCGCTCCACGCCCCAGACTCCGCCGCTTACGCCGACATCGACATAATGGATTCCAGCTTCCTTAAGTCGCGCCGCGCGGCGAATGTCATCGTGGTAGTAGGAATTGCCCCCGTCGATCACTATGTCGCCTGGATCGAACAGCGGCGTGAGCGTATCAAGCACGGCGTCAACAGCGGCGGCGGGCACCATCAGCCAGACAGCCCGCGGTTTCGTCAGCGCGCTCACAAAATCGGCGAGAGTCGTCGACCCCTTCGCGCCCTTCTCGACCAACGCGCGCACCGTTTCCGGATGACTATCGTAAGCGATGCATTCATGGCCAGCCCTCATGAGCCGTATCGCCATATTGGCGCCCATGCGACCAAGACCGATCATGCCGAGCTGCATTTTATTCGTCCTTCGAAGGCAGTCTTTTTGGGTTAATCGCAATACGCCAAAGCACAGGATTGGCGTCCCTTTATCCGTCGCGCTGATCATATAGGGTCGGCTAACAAACCATCCAGCCTGGAGGCCGAGAGGCCGCGCTAACGCGATCTGAGCCGCGCCTCGCCAAGCGTTTCTTTCGCGATTTCCGTCACACGCTCCGGCTCGAAGTGGAATTTTCGTTGGAGTTCTTTAAGCGGGGCCGAGGCGCCGAATGTATTCATGCCGATGATGCGGCCGAACCCACCCACGTAACGCTCCCAGCCTAGAGTCGACGCCTGCTCCACCGCGACGCGAGCTGTCACGGCGGGCGGAAGCACGCTGTCCCGGTACTCCCGCGCCTGGTGTTCGAAAATGTCCCAGGACGGCATCGAGACCACGCGCGAGCGAATGCCCTCGGCGAGCAGTTCCTCGTGCGCTTGAACGCACAGAATTACCTCGCTGCCGGATCCGATCAGGATCAATTCGGGGTTGCCGTCCGGAGCGTCGGCGAGCACATAGGCGCCGCGTGCGACCCCCGAGGCGGCCGCGTATTTGCCGCGGTCCAGAGTCGGCAGCGGTTGGCGCGACAACGCCAGCGCGGCCGGCTCATGTCGCAACTTCATGATGTAGCGGTAGGCCTCGACAACTTCGTTGGCGTCAGCCGGTCGCAACAAGACGAGGCCCGGAATGGCCCGGAAGGAAGCAAGTTGTTCGACCGGCTGGTGGGTCGGACCGTCCTCGCCGTCCCCCATGGCGTCGTGGGTGAAGACGAAGATCACAGGCAGCTCCATCAGGGCGGAAAGTCGAATGGCCGGCCGCGCGTAATCGCTGAAGATAAGGAAGGTGGAGCCGAAAGCCCGCAGTTTCGACAGGGAGAGTCCGTTGACGATGGCCACCATCGCATGTTCGCGAAGGCCGAAGTGCAGATTTCTGCCGCCAAAGGCGCCGGGTTCGAAGTCCCCGGCTCCTTCGAACTTCAGCGCGGTTTTGGTGGACGAGGCGAGATCCGCCGATCCGCCCAGCAGCCACGGCACGTTTTGCGCGAGCACGTTGAGCACCTTGCCCGAAGCCTCGCGTCCCGCGACGCCCTTCGGATCGGCGGGAAATGTGGGCAGCCCCGCATCCCATCCGCGCGGCAGCTCACGGCGTTGCATCAAATCTATCTCGAGCGCGAGCTCTGGATATGCTGACCGGTATGCGGCGAAGAGTTCCGTCCACCGCGCGTGAGCCGCTGGACCCGTGGTCCCGATCCCGGCCGCGAAGTGATCGCGGACCGCGTCGGGAACCAGAAAGGTGGCGTCCTCGGGCCACCCGTAGTCACGTTTGGTGAGGCGAACTTCCTCTTCGCCTAGCGGTTCGCCATGAGCCGCGGCGGTATCCTGCTTATGCGGCGAGCCGTAACCGATATGACTGTCGAGAATGATGAAGGTCGGACGTTCCCTGGTCTTGTGGAAAATGTCCAGCGCCTGCTGGATCCGGTCAATGTCATTGGCGTCGCCGACGCGCAGGACGTTCCAGCCGTAACCCAGGAACCTGGCGGCGATGTCCTCCGTAAAGGTGATGCGCGTGTTGCCGTCGATGGTGATGTGGTTGTTGTCGTAAATCCAGCAGAGGTTGTCCAAGGCGAGATGACCTGCGAGTGACGCGGCTTCCGATCCAACCCCTTCCATCATGCAGCCATCGCCGCAGACCGCATAAATATTGTAGTCAAAGATCTCGTGGTTCGGCCGATTGTAGCGGTTGGCGAGCCATTTTTCGGCCATGGCCATGCCGACGCTCATCGCAACACCCTGTCCGAGTGGGCCGGTCGTGGCCTCGACGCCGGAAACCAAGTGATATTCGGGGTGACCGGGAGCCTTGCTGCCGAGCTGGCGGAAGTGTCTGATATCGTCGAGCGACACGGCGAGTTGCCCGAGGTGCTCATAGTCAGCATTCACCGCCCGGACGCCCGCGAGATGAAGCACCGACCACAAAAGCATCGAAGCATGACCGTTGGAGAGCACGAACCGGTCGCGATTCGGCCAAATCGGGTCTTGCGGATCGAAGCGCATGACTCGATTCCAGAGCGTGTAAACGAGCGGCGCTAGCGCCATCGGCGTACCGGGATGCCCCGACTTCGCCTGTTGGACCGCATCTATCGACAACGTGCGAATACAGTTGATCGATAATTGGTCGAGTTGCGCGCCGAGCATCGGTCGGGACGAGTCGGTCGCGGCGACGGTTGCGGTGCTCATTTTCGCATCTCCAAATTCTCGCTCGCGCCGAGTTGCTCCGCCGCCGCGCGCTCGGCAAGTATCAGCGCCACGTCCTGACGCACGCCTGACGCCGGAATCGATGGGTCGCTGTCGCATAGTCGCGCCAGCGCTCCAGCTTTCTCGCGGCCCGTCACCAGCCATAAGACGCGCCGGGATCGGTTGATGCTTGGAAAGGTCAACGTCATTCGGCGTCTGCCCTGGTACGGGCGGGTCACCGCGACGTCCACGTCGGTGACCTCGAGGACCGGATCGCCGGGAACCAGCGAGGCGGTGTGACCGTCGACGCCAAGGCCGAGATGAACCAGATCAATTACCGGCGGCGATCCCGCCAAATCCCTCAATATCGCCGCATATTGCAAAGCCGCGGGATCGAGATCGGGCGCTTCGACAGGCATTGCGTGGACGTGGCGAAGCGGCAGCGGCGCATGCTCAAGCAGGCTTTCGCGGAGATGTGTGAGGTTTCGCTCCGGACCGCCCGCGGGCGCCACCCGCTCGTCCACTTGAACGACGTGCAAATTCTCCCAGGGAATTTGCTCGTCGGCCAATGCGCGCAGCATAAGCCACGGCGTGCTGCCGCCGCTTACCGCCATGACGTAGCGCCCTCGCGAAACAACGGCCTCGCGAGCGTCGGCGGCGATGATCTCCGCCGCCTTGCGCGCGACCGCGGCCGCGTCGGGATGAACTTCGATCTTCACGCGGAACCTCATAATGAAGACACGCGCATATGAGTCGCCGTTGGAAGATATTGGTTGGGCTTCCACATGCACCCCGCTCGCGCGCCGCGGCGGCGAAGAGTTACTTAGAGCGCGGTCGAGAGGATTGGCGGCGCACCCGCGTCCTTTTTTTCAACCAGCTTGTCGCGAGCCGCGCGATAACCGCCCGCGTCAGAGCCGTATCGCGGACCGCAGCCGCTCCATGGCGGCGATGACGCTTTCGCCGTCATTGAAAATCGCGGATCCGGCCACGAGCACGTCGGCTCCCGCTGCGACGGCCAGCGGGGCGGTTTCCGCGTCGATCCCTCCGTCGACCACGAGGCCGCACCCCGGCTTGATTCGGTCGATCATCCGCCGCGCGCGCGTGATCTTCGGAAGCGTCCCGTGAAGGAAGCTCTGATGTCCGAATCCTGGGTTCACCGTCATGACCAGCACCTGGTCGAGGTCTTGCAGGATCTCTTCCAGCACGGCTGCGGAAGTCGCCGGGTTAATGGCGACGCCGACCCGCTTTCCCAAAGCTTTGATGCTTCGAACGGTGCGCGACAGGTTGTTGTTGCCCTCCCAATGGACCAGAAACGAATCGACGCCAGCCCGCGCGAATTCGTCGACAAAGGCGTCTGGATTCGAAATCATCAGATGCGCTTCAAGCGGCAGGCGGGTCACTGTTCGCAGCGAACGGATGATCATCGGCCCCATCGAAAGATTGGGCACGAAATGCCCGTCCATGACGTCCGCATGGATACGGTCCGCGCCGGCGCGCTCAGCCTCCAGGACCTGATCGCCGAGATGTGCGAAATCGGCCGCTAGGATCGACGGAGCGAGTTTCACTGGATCGGTCGTCACGTTGCGCCCTCGGGCTGACGGAAACGGCGGATCAGGTTGTTGGTCGAGCTGTCATGACCGAGCCTTGGCTCCGTCTTGCTCTCCAATTCGAGGATGATGCGCTGGGCCAAAGCCTTGCCGAGTTCGACGCCCCACTGATCAAAGGAGTCGATGTCCCATATGACGCCCTGGGTGAACACGCTGTGTTCATAGAGCGCGACCAACTTCCCCAGCGCCGCCGGGGTCAGTCGTTCCATCAGGATGGTGTTGGACGGGCGATCGCCTTCGAAAACCCGGTGCGGAACAAGCCACTCAGGCGTGCCTTCCGCCTCGACTTGCTCGCGCGTTTTTCCGAAGGCGAGCGCCTCGGCCTGGGCGACGACGTTCGCGAGCAGCATTTCGTGATGCCGGCCGAGCGGGTTGAGCGCCTGTTCGAAAGCTATGAAATCACAAGGAATGAACCGGGTGCCCTGATGGATCAATTGATAGAAGGAGTGCTGGCCGTTGGTTCCCGGCTCGCCCCAATAGATCGGGCCGGTAGGAGATTTCACCGGCGTCCCATCGAGCCTCACATGCTTTCCGTTGCTCTCCATCGTCAACTGCTGGAGATAGGCGGGGAAGCGTTTGAGGTACTGATCGTAGGGCAGCACCGCGACGGTTTGCGCGCCGCAAAAGTCGTTATTCCAGACGCCGAGAAGACCTAGCAGCGCCGGCAGGTTGCGCTCGAACGGCGCCGCGCGGAAGTGCTCGTCGATCGCCTGGAAGCCCTCCAACATCGCGCGGAAATGATCCGGGCCGATGGCCAGCATGGTTGAGAGCCCAATCGCGGAATCCATTGAATAGCGGCCGCCGACCCAGTCCCAGAACTCGAACATGTTCGCGGGATCGATGCCGAATTCCGCGACTTTTTCGGCGTTCGTCGAAACAGCGACGAAATGTTTGGCGACAGCCTTGGCGTCGCCTCCAAGGCCCCGAAGCGACCAATCGCGCGCGCTTTTGGCGTTGGTCATCGTCTCCAGCGTCGTGAAGGTCTTCGAGCAGATGATGAACAGCGTTTCCGCCGGATCGAGATCCCGAGTCGCCTCCACGAAGTCGTTGCCATCGACGTTCGAGACGAATCGAAACGTCATGCCGCGGTCGCTGTAATATTTGAGCGCCTCATACGCCATCACCGGCCCGAGGTCGGAGCCGCCGATGCCGATATTGACGACGTTGCGGATGCGTTCGCCGCCGTGGCCTTTCCATTGACCGCCGCGGACGCGTTGCGCGAAGTCGGCCATTTTGTCGAGCACGGCGTGGACCTGCGTCACGACGTTCACGCCATCGACGATTGTGATCGCGCCTTTTGGGGCGCGAAGGGCGACATGCAGGACGGCGCGATTTTCCGTCGCGTTGATTTTCTCGCCCCGAAACATCGCCTCGATCTTGGCGCGCAATCCGGATCGTTCGGCGAGTTCGATGAGCAGCCTTAGCGTCTCATCGCGAATGCGATTTTTTGAGTAATCCAGAAAGACGCCGGCGGCCTCCGCCGTCATCCGCTCGCCGCGCGTCGGATCGTGGTTGAACAGGTCTCGCAGGGGTTGGCCGCTCATGCTCGCGTGATGAGCTTCGAGAGCGCGCCACGCCGCGTCCTTGCTTGTCAAGGACCTGGAGAATGTCTCTGCTTTCGCGGTCGGTCGCGGCGTTCTTTCCGATCCTCCACGCGCCTCGTTTCGAACGACCCCCGGTTCGCGGGACAGCGACGCCGCTTCCCACAGCTTAAATCCGCCACGAAAGGCGTTGGCGTTATCGCCCGCTCGACAATGCGGCGGCAAAGTGTCGAGCTTCTTCGCATTGCCCCCGCCGAGCACTGTTTCGTCGGGCTCCAACGCCGCGACGAGACGCGCCACGACGTCGGCGACGTCGCTCCGCCACCGCTTCTTGCCGTGGCGCATCAGTCCCGCCCGGCCCACATAATCCTCGTAGGTGCGCTTCTTGTAAGGCAGATGGCCAAGCTCCATCGGCTCAATAACGCCGTCGACGATGATGGTCGATCCAAGCCCGGTTCCAAGGCCCAGAAAGAGCATCTTGCCGCCACGGTAGCTTCCCAGCGCCTGCATGGCGGCGTCGTTGACAAGTTTCACGGGGCGGCCAAATGCGCCTCCGAAATCGAAACCCACCCACCCGCGCCCCAAGTTGTAGGGCTCCATGATTGGCCGGCCGTCCATCACGGCGCCGGGATAGCCGATCGACACGGCGTCATAGTTCCAATCTTGCGCGAGCTTCTTGACCTCTGAAATCATCCGGCCGGGCGTCAGAGTCGGCCCGGATGGAAATGATCGCGGCTCGCTCTGGCCGGTCGCGAGAATCTTGACCGAGTTTCCGCCCACATCGACTACCAGCACGCTTTTGACCGAGGGCGCGCTCGCAACGTCGTCGCGCCGCGCCGTTCGGTCCTCGCCGGCGAGCAGTGATTTCGCGCGCATCGGGCTAACTAGCTCGTTTGAGAAGCGCGCATTTGGACCCAACCACGCTCATTAGGTCGCTCCATGAATTGGTGAAGGATTTCGCGCCCTCTTCCTGAAGCTGGGTCGACAGCGCACGGACATCGATCCCCGCCTCGGCGAACCGCGCCAGGACGTCTTCGCAATCGCCACCGTCCGCAGGCATTGTCGCGCCGATGGCGCCGTGTTCGGCGAGCGCTTTCAGCGTGCCCTCCGGCATGGTGTTCACGGTGAATGGCGCGGCCAGCGCCTTGACGTAAAGGACGTCCGAAGCCTTTGGATCCTTGGTTCCGGTGCTGGCCCACAAAAGGCGTTGCGGACGCGCGCCGGCGTTGTAGGCGCGCATCCATCTGGGCGAACTCAGCAAACGTAGATAGGCCTTGTAAGCCCGCTTGGCGACGGCGACGCCGAGCTGGTTATTGAGCGCCTCTGGAACCTTCCCGGCCACCGCGACGTCCCAGCGGCTGATGAAGATCGAGGCCACCGAGCCGATGTCGGGGTTCAATCCCGCTTCGATGCGGCGTTCGACGCCCCGCATGAACGCATCGGCGGCGGCGAGATATTGATCGTCGGAGAACAACAAAGTAACATTGACCGGCACGCCGGCGAAGATTGCATCTTCGATCGCCGGCAATCCCTCTCTGGTGCCTGGAATCTTGATCAGGAGATTGGGTCGCCCAGCCGACGCGTGCAGCTCCTTGGCTTGGGCGATCGTCGCCTTCGAGTCGTGCGCGAGCAGAGGCGAGACTTCCAGCGAAACCCAGCCGTCGACGCCGTTTGTTCGGTCATGGACAGGCCGGAACAGGTCCGCCGCCTGCCTAAGATCCTCCAGCGCCAATTCAAAAAATAATTTCTCCCCGGACTTGCCCTCCGCGAGCTTGGTTTTGATCTCGTCATCGAAATCATTGCCGTTCCTGATCGCGTGATCGAAGATCGTCGGGTTGGAGGTCAGGCCGGTGACCGACAGCTCGTCAATGTAGCGCTGGAGAAGGCCCGTCCTCAACATGCCGCGTGTGAGGTTGTCAAGCCAGAGGCTTTGGCCGAGGTCGCTCAGAGTCTGAGTAGCTTTCATGGCGTCACATCGAAATAATTGACACTTCGAGCGTAAATATTGCGAAGGCCCCTCCCGTCAACCGAGAGCGTGAACGCGCCGTCGCTTTTGGAAATAAAGCGGCTGGCGGCGCTTGTTTCACGCCAGTTTCGCGCTCTGTACGCCGCCAGTCGCCTCTCTCGGCGAGAGCGTCGGCCGCGCTCTGGCTCGAGGGAACGGCGCTCCCGACGCACCGAGAGGGAGACCGTGGCGCGAAAGAAAGAGACGCCCCGCTCATGAACTCGCCGATGACGTTCGACGCCGCGGCTAAACAAATTTTGTTTCGAATGGCAGGCGGAGGCGGTCGCCCGCGGAACGCGCGGCGCCAATTTCGAAGGTTGAAGTTTCATGTCTAGTCGCATCGAGGATTACGCGCTCATTGGCGATTGCCAGACCGCCGCGCTCGTCTCCAAGGACGGCTCAATCGACTGGCTCTGTTGGCCCCGCTTCGATTCGGGGGCGTGCTTCGCCGCGCTGTTGGGTGACGCGGGCAATGGCCGTTGGCGGATCGCGCCAGCCGTCGCGGGCGCGGAGGGGAGCATGCGATCGAGGCGCCGCTACCAGCGCGGCACGCTGATCCTCGAAACCGAGTTCACCACCGCCGATGGCGGCGCTGTCGTAGTGATCGACTTCATGCCCCTGCGTGGAGAGCGGTCCTGGTCCCAACTCGTGCGTCTCGTCGTCGGTCAGCGCGGCGTTGTGCCGATGCGCTCGGAGTTGATCGTCCGGTTTGGTTACGGCGCCTTTGTGCCGTGGGTGACGCGAGGCGAAACCGGCGATCTCCTCGCGATCGCCGGTCCAGACATGCTGCTCCTGCGCACTCCAATCGAGCTTCGCGGCGAGGAATTGACGACGGTCGGCGACTTCACGGTGTCGGCCGGTCAGCGGACGCCATTCGTTCTCACCTACGTCCCCTCCCACTTGCCTCCTCCCGATCCAGTGGACGCCGAGGATGCGCTGCGATCCACGCAAGAATTCTGGCGGTCGTGGGCGAGCCCCTGCCGTAGCCCCGAACAGCACATCGAGATTGTCACGCGCTCGCTGATCACGCTAAAGGCTCTGACCTATGCGCCGACGGGGGGCATCGTCGCCGCGCCAACCACCTCGCTGCCCGAGCGACTAGGGGGCGCGCGAAACTGGGACTATCGGTACTGTTGGCTGCGCGACGCCACGCTGACGCTCCTCGCCCTGATGAACACGGGATATTACGACGAGGCGAAGGCATGGCGCGATTGGCTGCTCCGCGCCGCCGCCGGTAGCCCGGGGGATATCCAAATCATGTACGGGACCGCCGGCGAACGATGGCTGCCCGAGCGCGAGGCGCCTTGGCTCGGCGGGTATGAGAACTCGAAACCCGTGCGCATCGGCAACGCCGCCGTCGACCAGCTCCAGCTCGACGTATTCGGCGAGGTGATGGACGCGCTCCATCATGCGCGGGCGGGGGGACTCCAGGACCTCGCGGCCGCGTGGGAGTTTCAGGTCGCGCTGCTCGAACATCTGGAAGCGGAGTGGCGCGCCCCCGACGAAGGCATTTGGGAGGTGCGGAGCGGACGCCAGCATTTCACCCATTCGAAGGTGATGGCGTGGGTGGCGTTCGACCGCGGGATCAAGGCCGTGGAGGCGTTCGGGCTCGTGGGCCCGGTCGACCGATGGCGGCGGACTCGCGCGGACATCCATGAAGAGGTCTGCCGGCGGGCGTTCAATACGGATCTTGGCTCGTTCGCCCAAGTATACGACAGCGATCTGTTGGATGCGAGCGCGCTGCTGATCCCGCAGGTCGGCTTTTTGCCGCCCGACGATCCGCGTATCCGAGGTACTATCGAGGCCATCGAGCGCAAGCTCCTACGCGGTGGATTCGTGCTCCGATACGACTCGGCCGAGACCCAGGACGGGCTGCCGCCCGGCGAAGGCGCCTTCCTTCCCTGCAGCTTCTGGCTTGCCGACGCCTATGTCCTGACTGGGCGTCTCGCGGACGCGCGACGGCTGTTCGAGCGGCTGACCGCCTTGTGCAACGACGTTGGGCTGCTCGCGGAGGAATATGACCCGAGCGCTCAACGTTTGGTTGGCAATTTCCCGCAGGCGTTCTCCCATATTGCGCTCGTGAACACGGCGCATAATATCGCCCACGTAACGAAGCCATGCGAGCAACGATCCGGAAACGTGCGGCTTGCGGAGGCGGAGTGACAAGTTTGCGTGGCCCGGGTTCCCCGTCCTGATGCGGGGTTTTTGAGGAGTAAGGCAATGAACAAGGACCAGCTTGTTCGGACCGCGGAGGCGATCGTGGCCCCAGGGAAAGGGATTCTCGCCGCGGACGAGAGCAGCGGAACCATCGCCAAACGCTTCGCCGCGACGGGAGTCGCGTCGACCGAAGAAACGCGCCGTGATTACCGCGAGTTGCTGTTCAGCTCGGAGGGCGCGATAAATCAATATATTTCCGGGGTCATCCTGTATGATGAAACGATCAGACAGACGGCGAAGGATGGAACGCCACTGGTGAAATTGATTGAAGCCGCGGGCGCGGCGCCAGGGATCAAGGTGGATTTGGGCGCCAAGCCGCTCGCCAATTTTTCCGGCGAGACGATTACCGAGGGTCTCGACGGCCTCCTGGAGCGGCTCAATGATTATCAACGCCTGGGAGCGCGCTTCGCCAAATGGCGGGCCGTCATTGACATCGACTCCTCCAAAGGAATCCCTTCGGCCTTCGCGGTCGAGGCGAATGCGCAAATGCTCGCGCGATATGCGGCCGTTTGCCAAAACGCCGATCTCGTGCCCATCGTGGAACCCGAGGTTTTGATGGACGGCGACCATCATATCGATCGTTGCGGCGAAGTGACCGAGTTCGTGCTGAAGACCGTTTTCATGCGCCTCTATGAGGCCCGCGTCTTTCTCGAGGGGACGGTGTTGAAGCCCAATATGGTTGTCCCTGGCCGGAAGAATCCCAAGCAGGCTTCTCCGGAAGCAGTCGCGCGGGCCACGATTCGAGTGCTTAGAAACTGCGTACCCGCCGCGGTTCCCGGCGTCGCCTTCCTCTCCGGCGGGCAATTGGATGTCGAGGCCACCGCTAATCTTGACGCCATCAAGAATCTCGGCGGACCATGGGCGCTAACCTTTAGCTACGGTCGCGCGCTGCAGGCCGCGGCTCTGCGAGTCTGGGCTGGGAAGCCCGAGAACGCGCTCGCGGCGCAGGCGGCCTTCAGCCACCGGGCTCACATGAACGCACTTGCCGCGCAGGGACGATGGACGGAAAAGGACGAACGTTTGGCGGCGTGATCATCAGCGTTGCGTTTGTCGTCTCCCCACTGGCGACATTCACGCGATAGAGCGCGGAGGTCTCGCGTTCGCGGCTGGTCAGCATATGGACGCGCGGCGCGAGCCAAGAGTTCCATTTGCCGTCCGGGCTGATGGCGGCGCCGGCCTTGACAGGATTGCCGAACAGGTCTTTGCGCGCAATGAGCGCGGCTGGCGCGTCATCGCCCGCGAGCGCCCGCAGCGCGCCGAACAGGAGGGAAACCGTCGGCGCCAAGCCGGTGAAAAGACGATTAAGCACGATCCTGTCAATGCAAGTTTTTCGCCTACCTCGTCATGAACACATCCTTGCGCGGAAACTTTTCGAAGACCGCGGGATCTTGCGAAAAATTCGTGGCGAGGATGTCGACGGGATTGCCAGCGATCCATTGCGACAGATTGATGGTCTGATAATGCCCATTATTGAAGACGATAAGGATGCGGGCTTTGTCGCGCCCGATGTTTTCTATCGAGTGGCCGAAGCCCTGAGGAATATAACCAACATCGCCCTTGCTCAGATTCTCCTGGCGCCAGCGCCCATTCGAACCAAAGAGCGACACGCGGAAGTCGCCGCTCAGCACATACTGCCACTCGGCCGCGTTGGGATGCCAATGCAATTCCCGCAGAGCGCCCGGCTCCATCTCAAGGACGACGCCCGTCATCGTGGTTGAGATGGGGAACTGGGAGCCGTCGACACGCCATTCGAGGCCGCCGTTGAATGTCTCATAAGGCTTCTGGGAAAGTAGACTGTATTTGTGCGTCAGCGGCGGCGGCTTCCAACCTTGCAAGGGAACCGAGGGGACCGCGGGCGGAATCGTCCCCTTGGCGAAATAGACCTCGCTCTTGGGGAAGTTTTCGAACGTCGACGCCGGAAGCCCGAAATTCTTGGCGAGCAACTCCTTTGGGGCGTGACCGAGCCAGTCGGTGATGCTGAAGGTGCCAAATTCGGAAAAGTAACCATTGTCAAAGACGAGAATGAAGTGACAGGGGCTTTCGCCAAGCGTCTCCAAGACATGAGCATGACCGCGCGGAAAATACCATACGTCGCCCGGCCCAAAGTCGTTGGTCTCCGAACAGCCCTGGGGGTCGATGACCGTGGTGCGCACGCGCCCCTCGGTGACGAAAGCCCACTCGGCCGCCGTGGCGTGCCAATGGAGTTCTCGCATGACGCCTGGCTGCATGCGCATCGAAACACCCGCGAGGGCCTTGGAGATCGGCAACTGGACCACCGTGGCCTCCTTGCCGTAGCTGCCATCGATGACCCGCCCTTCGGATTTTTCCAGTTCGAACTTGAAGGTTGGCAGCTCCTTCTCCGAAGTTACGGGATCAGGAACATTATTCTGAAAGCTATTGTCGCCCCCTTCGGAACTAATGGGGATGTTGGAAGAGAACATGGAAACCTCCTGTTGAGCGCTGTTTTACGCGCGATTGCCTTGCCCGTGTCATTGCTCGGCCGAAAGGCGGCCAAGCAGCGCGCTCGGCGTCGCCTTCGGGTTGGACACGGTCTGACCAGGATACTTCAGGATTTTTGGCGAAGCGCCGCGCGCGTTGGATCTGGGATAGCCGACGACGAGATCGTCGTATGGCGCGAGGACAGCCTTCGTCATTTTGAACATTCCTTTCCTGTCTAGACATAGAGGAGCATTCGGCCATTTCGCGATGGTCAAGCACATTTCGCCGACATCACCCATGTGTGTGAACCCGCATCAAGCCGGCCCTCATGGTCGATCGGACTTAACAGACTGATTTAAGAAAACGCTTGAAGAGCAAGGCGACGGTGTCGACGTTGTCGTATATGTGTCGGTGGCCATGATGCGAAACTCCACGTTCGCGTCGATGGTAGGTCAGCTTCCGGGATCAAGCACCGGGAGCGGTCCGCGCCAGCATCGCGGCGACCCCCTTATAACTTATTGATCTAACAAACATTCACCGGAGCGAACTCCCCGCTTCGCGTCGGCGGACCTTTGCGCCGAGCGCGTCCACGCCGTCCGCGCGGCGCCTGTCGGAGGGTCTTTTTTGCTGGTCCGCGACTTGCGTGTCGCCGGTCAGACGTTCCTTTTCAGAAGGCGACCCCGATGGCGTTCACTTCTATCTGTCACACCAGCGCCGTGAGTGAAGGGAGCATGGGGCTCTTTCAGGCCGGTCGCAAGAGCGTGCTCTTGGTCTGGCCAACGGGCGGCGAACTCAAGGCCTATCGCGGGCGTTGTCCGCATGCGGATATGCCGTTGAACGACGCCGCCTTCAACGGGCAGACCGTCACCTGCTTGCACCACCAGTGGGGTTTCGACTGCGCCAGCGGCAAGTGCGTGACGCACCTCGTCCGAAACGCGCTCCACCCGTACGCCCTGCGCGTGGAGGGTGACGAGATTCAGGTCGACGTTGGACCGACCAAGGCGGCGCGTTCGCCGGCGTGATCTTCCGCCGATCGGCCGCGGCGACCAGAAGCGATTTCCAGTTAGTCGCGCGGAAATTTTGCCCGACCCGGCGGCTCCACAACAGCTTACTATCGCGAATTCGCGCGGCCTTGTGCGTCATCGCACGGCGTCACGCCGGCCTTTCGGCTTTAATGCTCCCCATGCCGCCTCGGCATGCGCGCAAGGAGCGTTCCAATGACCACGTTCTGTCTTCTGCTCTTCGTTTTCGGGCTGGGCACGATGTTCGCGGCGGGCTCCGCGCCGTAAGCGCTTGTCAAGATCCGTGACTCGCATCGACGGGCGCAGTGGCGCCTCATTTCGACTTCCCCTTCACCGCCCGCGTCCCCGGCTTGCCCATGGTGGACCTCGGCAGGGGCCGCCCCAGCGGCCTCGCCTCGCCGCCGCCGAAGTTGTGCGGGCCCATGTCGGCGTCAGTGGGTTTTCGCGCCCTGCTGCCGAGAATCCCCCCGTCTCCCTCGCGGCGCGCGGCGGAGAGATGCTTTAGCGGCCCCGCCTCGGCCAGGAGCTCCGCGCGCTGCAGGCGTTGGATTTCGTCGCGCAGCCGCGCGGCCTCCTCGAAGGCGAGATCGGCGGCGGCGGCCTTCATCCGCTTTTCGAGATCGGCCAGCACCGCCTGGAAATTATGCCCCGGCGCCAATTCGCTGTCTGTGTCGACGGTGAGATGATCGTGCTCGTAGACCGAGCCCAGAATATCGGCGATGCCGCGCTTGATCGACGCGGGGGTGATGCCATGCTCGGCGTTGTATGCCTCTTGCTTGGTTCGGCGGCGGTTGGTTTCGTCGATCGCGCGCTGCATCGAGCCCGTGATTTTGTCGGCGTAGAGAATGACCTTGCCGTCGACGTTTCGCGCGGCGCGCCCGATCGTCTGGATCAGCGAGGTTTCCGAGCGCAAAAAGCCTTCCTTGTCGGCGTCTAGAATGGCGACGAGGCCGCATTCCGGAATATCCAACCCCTCGCGCAAAAGATTGATGCCGACCAGCACGTCGAACGCGCCGAGGCGCAGGTCGCGGATGATTTCGATGCGCTCGATCGTGTCGATGTCCGAGTGCATGTAGCGCACGCGCACGCCGTTCTCGTGCAGATATTCGGTCAAATCCTCGGCCATGCGCTTGGTCAGCACGGTGACCAGCGCGCGATAGCCCAATTGCGCGACCGCCCGCGCCTCGTGCAGCAGATCGTCGACCTGCGCGCGCGCCGGGCGGATGTCCACGGGCGGGTCGATCAGCCCGGTCGGGCGAATGACCTGCTCGACGAAAACGCCGCCAGTCTGCTCCAGCTCCCATTTGCCGGGGGTCGCCGAAACGCTGACGGTCTGCGGCCGCATGGCGTCCCATTCCTCGAAGCGCAGCGGGCGGTTGTCGAGACAGGAGGGCAGCCGAAAGCCATATTCGGCCAGCGTCGCCTTGCGACGGAAGTCGCCCTTGTACATCGCGCCGATCTGCGGCACGCTTACATGACTCTCGTCGGCGAACACCAGCGCGTTGTCGGGCAGATATTCGAACAGCGTCGGCGGCGGCTCGCCCGGCTTGCGTCCCGTGAGATAGCGCGAGTAATTCTCGATGCCGGCGCAGGCGCCCGTCGCTTCCATCATTTCGAGATCGAAACGCGCGCGCTGCTCCAGGCGCTGCGCCTCGACAACGCGGCCGACGCGGTTCAATTCGGCCAGCCGCCCGCGCAACTCCTCCTTGATGCCCTTGACGGATTGCAGCAGGGTCGGGCGCGGCGTCACATAATGCGAATTGGCGTAGACCTTCACGAATTCGAGATCGACCGTCTTCTTGCCGGTGAGCGGATCGAATTCGTAAATCGCCTCGACCTCGTCGCCAAAGAAACTGACGCGCCAGGCGCGGTCCTCGTAATGCGCGGGAAATATGTCGACCGTGTCGCCGCGCACGCGAAACGTGCCGCGAATGAAATCCGCCTGGACGCGGCGGTATTGCAGCGCGACGAGATCGGCGATCAGTTGCCGCTGTTCGAGCTTTTCGCGCAGCGTGACGCCGAAGGTCATAGCGGTGTAGGTCTCGACCGAGCCGATGCCATAGATGCAGGACACCGAGGCGACGATGATGACGTCGTCGCGCTCAAGCAGCGCGCGCGTGGCGGCGTGGCGCATCCGGTCGATCTGCTCGTTCACCGAGGATTCTTTTTCGATATAGGTGTCCGAACGCGGCACATAGGCCTCGGGCTGGTAATAGTCGTAATAGGAAACGAAATATTCGACGGCGTTGTTGGGAAAGAAGCTTTTGAACTCGCCATAGAGCTGCGCCGCCAGCGTCTTGTTGGGCGCGAGGATCAGCGCCGGCCGCTGCGTGCGGGCGATGACCTGCGCCATCGTGAATGTCTTGCCGGAGCCGGTGACGCCAAGCAGCACCTGGTCGCGCTCTCGCGCCTCGATCCCCTTCACCAGTTCCTCGATGGCGTGTGGCTGGTCGCCGCAAGGCTGATATTCGGACACCAGCTCGAATTTGACGCCGCCCTCGGATTTTTGTGGTCGCTCGGGACGATGCGGGGTCCAGGCCTTCTTGTCCCGGATGTTGGGGTCTCCGAGCCGCAGAAGCTGATCGAGACTGTCGATCGTGGCCTGCACGCCGCCGCCTTCGCCGATGTTTTGAGCGGCCTTTCCCCCGGTTTCGTCGTTAAGCCCGTACGTTTCGATATCCGCCGGGTCGAGGCCCGCGATCGCGCCAGAGTCGTAAATCGCCTGCGCCGCCTCTCCGAAACCGGCGCCGGGCTCGACCAGAGCGGGGTTGAGCAGCGCCGCCAGATGCGGCGCCAACGGCGAAAGCTCCGGCTTCGAGGCCTTGGCCCGCGTCGCGCGGACGGGGGATTTCTTCGAGGATGAGGTCATGGACGCCCTTTGGGACGCGCGCCGCGAGCAGCGGGCTCAGCCGGCAATATAAGCAGCCCGCGCGCGGATGGAAGCGGGAAGCGACGCCCGCCGCGAGATACGCGAGCGACGCGGCGCCGATTGTGCTAAAAAGGCGCGGGATCGTGTGGTCTGGAGCCTCTCCAGCCGCGGCCGAGCGGGGGTTAATCGCCATGCGCAGGAAAATGCCCAATTGGACAAGGTTGTTGACCGATTCGGTCAAGCTTGGCGTGAGCGCTAGTCACGTGATCGCGCTGCGCATGGCGAAGCTCGCGCGCGGAGACGCCGCCGCCCGCGCCGAGAGCAAATTAATGGTCGACGAGAAGGTCAGGGCCGCCATGGAGGCTAATATGGAAGCCGCCCGCAGCATCATGACTGGCCACGCCCATCTCGCGCCCACCCGCGCTCTGAGCATCTACCAAAAACGCGTGCACAAGAATTTGAGTCGTCTGTCGAAGAAAAGGTGAGCGGCTTCCGGCGATCGCGCGCGAGCCGTTGAAACGCTCATCGCGCGACCGCCGCGGCGCGGCGCTTTATGCGCCGCACGCCGCTGCGTGATTAGTTATCCAAGAAGCTCCGCAGCTTCCGGCTCCGCGACGGATGCTTCAGCTTCCTGAGCGCTTTCGCCTCGATCTGGCGGATGCGCTCGCGTGTCACCGAAAACTGCTGGCCGACTTCCTCCAACGTGTGATCGGTGTTCATGCCGATGCCGAACCGCATGCGCAGCACGCGTTCCTCGCGCGGCGTCAGAGACGCGAGCACCCGCGTCGTCGTCTCGCGCAGATTCGACTGTATCGCCGCCTCGATCGGCAGCACCGCGTTCTTGTCCTCGATGAAATCGCCGAGATGCGAATCCTCCTCGTCGCCGATCGGCGTCTCCAGCGAGATCGGCTCCTTGGCGATCTTGAGCACCTTGCGCACTTTTTCCAGCGGCATGGCGAGCTTTTCCGCCAGCTCCTCCGGCGTCGGCTCGCGGCCGATTTCATGCAGCATCTGGCGCGAGGTGCGCACGATCTTGTTGATCGTCTCGATCATATGCACGGGAATGCGGATCGTGCGCGCCTGATCGGCGATCGAGCGGGTGATCGCCTGCCTGATCCACCACGTCGCATAGGTCGAGAATTTATAGCCGCGGCGATATTCGAACTTATCGACCGCCTTCATCAGGCCGATATTGCCTTCCTGAATGAGGTCGAGGAACTGCAATCCGCGATTGGTGTATTTCTTGGCGATGGAGATGACGAGACGCAGATTGGCCTCGACCATTTCCTTCTTGGCCTGGCGCGCCTCGCGCTCGCCCTTTTGCACCATATGCACGATCTTGCGGAACTCGGAGATCTCCAGCCCCGTCTCGGTCGCGAGCGCGTGGATGTCCGAACGCAGTTCCTTGATGCGGTCCTTGTCCTCGGCGACAAACTCCTTCCAGCCGCGCGACCCCAATTTCGCGACGCGGGCGACCCATTTGGGATCGAGTTCGGAGCCGTGGAATTTGTCGAAGAAATCCTCGCGCGCGACGCCATGCGAATCGGCGAGGCGCAGCAATTTGGTCTCGAAGCCGATCAGCCGCTTGTTGATGTCGTAAAGCTGCTCGACCAGCGCCTCGATGCGGTTCTGGTTGAGCGACAGCGACTTGACGTCGGCGACGATCTCCTTCTTGAGCGTCTTGTATTTGCGCTCCTGGGCGGGCGTCAGCGTTTCGTTCTTTAACCGGTTCTCGACGTTCTGATCCTGCAGCCGGCGCAGCTTCTTGTATGCGTCGGCGACGCGCGCGAAGGTTTCAAGAACCTTGGGCTTGAGCTCGGCTTCCATCGCCGAGAGCGACACGGAATTGTCCATGTCGTCTTCCTCGTCGAAATTCTCCTCGGGCGGCGGCGCCTCGTCGCCAAGGCCTGCTCCAAGACCCGCGGCGAGCCCCGCCGGGGGCGTTCGCGGAGCGGTCGACGGCGCGAGCCCCACGGTATCGGCGGCGCCCGGCGCCTTGGCCGTCGCCTTGCCCTCGGGGCCGGCGTAGGTCGCCTCGAGGTCGATGATGTCGCGCAGCAGAACCTTGCCGGCTTCGAGTTCCTCGCGCCAGATGATGATGGCCTGGAAGGTCAACGGACTTTCGCACAGGCCGGCGATCATCGCCTCGCGGCCGGCTTCGATGCGCTTCGCTATCGCGATTTCGCCCTCGCGCGAGAGCAGTTCGACGGAGCCCATCTCGCGCAGATACATGCGGACGGGATCGTCCGTGCGATCGGTCGGCTCGGAGACGCGGGTCGCGACCGCGGTCGTCCGCGCGGCTTCCACCAGTTCGCCGCCCTCGGGCTCTTCTTCCTCGGCCGGGGCCGCCTCTTCCTCGGCCTCCTCGGCGTCGTCGCCCTCGGAGACGGTGATGCCCATTTCGGACAGCATCGAATAGACGTCCTCGATCTGATCCGAGGACACTTCCTCGGAAGGAAGAACGGCGTTCAACTCGCTATAAGTGACGAAGCCGCGCTTTTTGGCGAGCTTGATCATTCGCTTGACGGCCGCGTCATTCAGGTCGAGCAATGGGCCGTCCGAGGCCTCGGCGATGACAGCGGCCTCGCCTTCAACCTTTTCCTCGTCTTTTTTCGCCATTCACTCGCTCCGCGACTTTCCACGGAAGATCGTCGCGGGGCAAGGACCCGACGCAAACGCGCTTCCATATAATGGCCCCCGATCAAGACTTGCCAAAAAGCCTTGCGCGGGGCGCCTCGAATTTGCTTAGAGATGAGCCATTGGAAAGCCCATCGACCCGCCTGGTTGCGACATTGTCGCCGAATCGCTCAAGCCCACACTTGCTGGCGACCGCCTAACGCTCCCTTAACCATCTGGCGACGGCGGCAAGAGTATTACAGCACACGGTTCGCCCGCCCCGACATTGCTCCAAAACCCTCCAGAGCGGCTTCGGTTCCATCGAGCGTCGACAATTGTGTCTGAATATCCGCCAGTCTCGCGGCATCCTCCTCGTTGGGATCCGCCGCCAGACGCCCCTCGATCACACGCAACTCTCTATTTAGCGCCCAAACCTTGTGATGCAAGCTCAAAGCTTGTCGCAGCGTCGCGGCGGCGTCGGCGGTCGCCGCCTCCGGCTGAACGCTCCAGAGATTGGCGTGGGCGACCATGCCCTCGAGACGCGCGTGGAATGGCGCAAGTCCAGCTTCTTCAATGAGTTGGATCAACGCGTGCGTGGACGCCGCCTCGCCCTCGGCCTGCGACGAGGCGCCGCGCACCATCAGATCGCGCAGCGCATTGGCCTCCCGCGCCTCGAAATCCATCGCCGCAAGGTCCTCGATATGGTCGGCGAGCAGGGGCGGGTGGTTGATAAGAACCAGTAAAATAAGGCATTCGCGCGCCGACACCTGTGGCTTGACGCCCTTGAAGAGCGGCGAATTGGCCAAGGCCGCGCCGACCCGCACCGGTCCCGACGCAACGCCCGGGCGCCCGAAGCCTCCCCCTCCCGCGCCTGGTCCGCCAAGGCCGGTTCGGCCAAAATTTTTGCGCGGCCGCCAGCCCTGCTCCCCGGCGCGCGAAGGCTCGTCGCTGAACAGTTTCGACAGCCGCGCGGAGAGATCTTGCCCGTAATAGCGGCGTAGCGCGGAGTCCTGGATCTGGCCGGCGACCTCCGCGAGGCGGCGCTCCAGGGCGGCGCGGCGCTCGGGCGTATCGAGCGAGCGCTCCTGCGTTTCACGCCGCCATACCATCTCGACCAGCGGCAGCGGCGCGCTCATCGCCTGCTCCAGCGCTCCCGCGCCGCCCGATCGCAAAAGTTCGTCCGGGTCTTGCCCGCCGGGCAGCAGCACGAAACGCAGCGTCCTGCCGGGGCCGATCAGCGGCAAGGCCGTGTCGATGGCGCGATCGGCCGCCTTGAGGCCCGCCTTGTCGCCGTCGAAACACAGGATCGGCTCCTCGGCCATGCGCCACAGCAGCGCGCATTGTTCAGGCGTCAGCGCCGTGCCAAGCGGCGCGACGACATGGGCGAGGCCCGCCGCCGTCATCGCGATCACATCGATATAGCCCTCGACGGCGATCACCGTCCCGGCCTCATGCGCCGCCTTGCGGGCGTTGTGCAGATTGTAGAGCGTCGCGCCCTTGTGAAACAGCGGCGTTTCCGGCGAATTCAAATACTTGGCAATAGGGCGTTCGTCAGGACGCCCGTCTTTCGCCGGGCTATGCACGTCTTTTTCCAGCGCCCGCCCGCCGAAAGCGATCACCGCGCCGCCCCGGTCGTGGATCGGAAACATCAGCCGATGGCGGAAGCGGTCATAGGGGACGGCGATGTCCTCGCCATTGATGAGCAGCCCCGCCTCGATCATCGCCTCCACGCCGACGCCCTTGGCGGCAAGAGCGTCGCGCAGGCCGTGGCGGTCCGGCGGGGCGTAGCCGATGCGAAAATGCGTCTGGGCGGCTGGCGAAATCTCCCGCCGGGCGAGATAGTCGCGCGCGTCCCCGCCCTGCGCGCCCTTGAGTTGCCTTTGAAAATGCTCCGCCGCCCAATCCATGACTTGCGTCAAGGAAGCGCGCTTCCGATCGCTCTCGCGCTGCTCGCCCGTCTCGACCGGCATGGGCAGCCCGGCCACGCCAGCGAGCCGCTCGACCGCCTCGGGGAAGGAAATCCCCTCGGTCTCCATCAGGAAAGTGAAGCCGTCGCCATGCTTGCCCGATGAGAAGTCGTGGAAAAATCCTTTTTGGTCGTTGACGAAGAATGAAGGACTTTTCTCGGCGTTGAACGGAGATAGCCCAACCCACTCACGCCCTTGCTTTCGCAGCTTGACTTTTTTCCTAACCACCTCCGACACGGAAACCCGCGCCCGAATTTCGTCGAGAAAGGAGGGAGGAAACTTCATGGCCAACCCATGTTAGCAGCGGGCTTCGCTCACCGCCATGCTATTGGCTGGCCCAGATGATGCGCGACACCCAGGCGATCTCCTCCCGCGCCAGCACGCGGTCGGAAGCGCCGCCGTCGAGGGGCTTCAACTCTAGCGTCCGCTCGTTTTGGTCCTTCAGTTCGGCGATCAGCAATTCGCCTTCGAGGGTCTTGGCGGCCACGCGGTCACCCGGCCGCGTCGGCGCGTGGGGCGAGACTACCAGCAATTCGCCGTCGCGAAACAACGGCGCCAGCGAACCGCCGGAAATCTTGAGCGCGTAGCATGCGTCGTCGAAGCCGGCGGGAAAGCCGATTTCGGCCCAGGCCGGGCCGGCAGGGCGGCCAGCAGCGTCAAACGAACCGTCCTTTCTGGCGTCGGCGAGACCTATCGCGGGGACGCGGCGGCGTGGCGCGACGCCCTCGCACTCTCCCGACAGCGCCAGAAATTCGCCGGGCCCCTCCCCCGTCGCGACCAGCGCCTTGGCGACGGATTCAGTCGAGGGCCAGCGTTGGCGCCCGCCCGACGACGCGCGCTTGGAAGGGTTGAAGGTCGTGGGATCGAGGCCCGCCTTGCGGGCAAGTCCGGAGGCCGACAGCCCATGACGCTCCGCCAGCGCGTCGAGCGCCGCCCAGATTTGTCGATGCGAGAATCCCGGGGCCATCTCGGTTTGTCTTCCTAGCGTCAAGAAATAGAGGATGAGTAGCCATCCCGCAACGCCTCGGATCAATGGCCGTAGCTCTCCGCCGCCTCGGGGGTCAGCGACTGCGCCGCCGCCAGCGTCGCGAAACGCCCGCCCTTTTTCACCAACTCGTCGAACGAGCCGCTCTCGACGATCTCGCCATTTTCGAACACCAATATGCGATCAGCGCTCCGCACGGTCGCGAGCCGATGCGCGATCACGAAGGTCGTGCGCCCCCGGGTGGCGGCTTCCAGCGCCTTTTGAATCTGCTTCTCCGTGGTGGCGTCGAGCGCGCTGGTGGCTTCGTCGAGCACCATGATCGGCGGGTCTTTCAGCAATGCGCGGGCAATCGACAGGCGCTGGCGCTCGCCCCCGGAGAGACCGCGTCCACGCTCGCCGATATTGGTCAGGACGCCCTCGCTCTGGCGCACGACGAAGCCCGTCGCCTGCGCCAGTTCGAGCGCGGCGTCGATTTCCACTTGCGTCGCGTCCGGCTTGCCGATGCGCAGATTTTCCTCGATCGAGCGCGCGAACAGCATTGGCTCCTGAAACACCACGCCGATGTTGCGGCGCAGGGATGCGAGCGTCAGATCACGGATGTCGACGCCGTCGATCGTGATCGCGCCCTCGATCGGATCGAATACGCGATGCAGCAGGCCGAGCGTCGTCGATTTGCCCGAGCCGGTGGCGCCGACCAGCGCGACGGTCTCGCCGGGCCGCGCCGAAAAGCTCACGCGGCGCACCGCCATGCGCTTGCCGTCGTAGGAATAGCTCACATTCTCGAAGGCCACCGCGCCGTCGAGGCGGCCGGGGTCCTTGGCCTCGGGGCGGTCGTCGATGGCGGGATGCGTGTCGAGAATGGCGTAGAACTCGCGCAGCTTGGCCGATTGCTGAAACAGGAAATTGACGAAGCCGACGGTCTGTTCGAGCCGCCCGATCAGCATGGTGGCGAAGTTGATGAAGGTGACGATCTCGCCGACCGAGGCCTGTCCCTGCATGTGCAGCCAGGCGCCGAGCAGAAAAATCGCCAGCACGGTGATCGTCGCCGAGGCGCGGCTCGCCACCACCACCAGCGCCCACCAAGACAGAACCGGCAGCTGCGCCGCCAGCAGATCGTCGATGATCCCGCGCAGCGCCAAGGACTCGCTCTGCACGCGGGTGAAGCTTTGCACGACCGGCACATTGCCGAGCGCGTCCGAGGCCCGGCTGGCCAGCGCCGCGTTATAGGTCTCCACCGCCGCCTGCAGCGCGTCGGTGCGGCGCAGCACCCATGTCGTCACCAGGTAAAACAGCGCCACCATGACGATCAGCAGGCTGGCGAGGCGCCAATTATACAGCAGCGTCGCCGGCAGCAGCAGAAACAGCGCGAAGAAGGACGCGCAATTCTCGCGGAAAAACGACAGCCATAGGCCGAACATCGCGCCCGCGCCCTCGAGCATCGACTGCAGCAGCCGGCCCGAATGGACATTGGAGTGAAAGCTTAGCGGCAGATCGAGCACATGATCGAAATATTCGGCCATCGCGTCGAGCCGGCTGCGATGCGCCAGTCGATCCGCGTTGAGGCCGACCGCCATCGAGGCGAAAATCGAAAACAGGCCGAAGCCGGCCCAGGCGGCGACGGTAGGGAGCAATTCGCCCCAGGTGAGCGCCGCCGCCCCGTGCGCTTGCGCGCCGCTCATCAAATCGATGATCCGGCCGAACAGGATCGGCTCGGCGAATTGCGCCCCCGCCAGCACGAGATTGGCGATGACCAATATATAGGCGAGCCTCGCCTTGGGCCGCAGCTGGCCCAGCACGCGCAGATAGACGGAAAATACGGACATTGGGGGCTTTCGGTCTAGCGGACAGCCGGCCTTACAAGGCGCGGCGGCGCGACGCAAGGGAGACGGCGCGGCGGCGGCGGGAGGGGTCGGGATTTCGTCTTCGCGCCGCAAGCGGGGGCGCAACCGCGAGAAAGCAAGAAAATGGGCATCGGTTAGCGGCGAAGGGCTTTCCGTTCGCACTCGCCTTTTCGGCCATGACCCTCTCTTGTCAATTCTCCCGAGCGCCCAAGATTGTTCGTGCCCTTCCCATGAGGGGAAGGCGCGCGGGGTCGCGATAATCGGAGCGCGCGCGACGATGAAGAAAGGAGAGGGAGCATGAAAATACTTATGGTGCTGACATCGCACGATCAACTGGGCGACACCGGCCGCAAGACGGGCTTCTGGCTCGAAGAGTTCGCGGCCCCCTACTTTGTTTTCCGGGACGCCGGCGTTCAGCTGACGCTCGCTTCACCGAAAGGCGGGCAGCCGCCGGTCGATCCCAAGAGCGATTTGCCGGAAAACCAGACGCCCGCGATGGCGCGGTTCAAGCAGGACCCGGCGGCGCAAAAAGCGCTTTCCCAGACGGTCAGGCTCGCCGATGTGAAAGCGCAAGATTACGACACGGTATTCTACGTGGGCGGGCACGGCCCCCTGTGGGACCTCGCGGAAAACCCCGATTCCATCGCCTTGATCGAGGCGTTTTACAATTCCGGCAAGCCGGTGGCTTTGGTTTGCCATTCGCCCGGCGTGCTTCGCGGAGTCACATACAAGGGCGCGCCGATCGTGAAGGGCAAACGCGTGACCGGCTTCACCAATGACGAGGAGGAAGCCGTGCGCCTGACCAATGTCGTGCCGTTCCTCGTCGAGGATGAGTTGAAGCGGCTTGGAGCCAAGTTTGAGAAGGTCCCCAGCTGGCAGCCGTTTTCAATCGTTGATGGCCGTCTCGTCACGGGGCAGAATCCCGCGTCCTCGACCGGCGCGGCCGAAGCGCTTCTAAAGCTGGTCGCCGCGGAAAAAGCCGCTTAGGCGACCGCTTCAATCGACGCACGGTCTCGCTCAGGATTTTTAGCGAGCCGTTTTCATGCGTCGCGGTTGATTTCAGATCAAGTGGAAGCAATTGGTCGATTGATATCAGCGAGGCATTGTTCCAGTAGCGAGACCATATAGGGGGTTCGCCATGGGCGCCGCACGGAAAGTCGCCGTGATCACGGGCGCGTCGCAAGGGATCGGCGCGGCCCTCGTCAAGGCCTATCGCGATCGCGATTACCGCGTAGTCGCGACGGCGCGGTCCATCAAGGCTTCGAACGACGCCGACATTCTCACGGTCCCTGGCGACATCGCGGATCGAAAGACGGCGGAACGCGCGATCTCCGAGGGCATGACACGGTTCGGGCGCATCGACACGCTCGTCAATAACGCCGGCATTTTCATCGGAAAGCCCTTCACCCAATACACCGAGGCCGACTTCTCCGCCATCTTGGGCGTCAACACCGCCGGGTTCTTCCACGCCACGCAGCTCGCCGTCGCCGAGATGGAGAAGCAGGGCGGCGGCCATGTCGTCCAAATCACCACGAGCCTCGTCGAGCACGCGATGTCCGCCGTGCCCTCGGTCCTCGCTTCGTTGACGAAGGGCGCTCTCAACGCGGCGACCAAGTCGCTCGCCATCGAATACGCCAAGCGCGGTATTCGCGTGAACGCGGTCTCCCTCGGCGTCATCAAGACGCCGATGCATCCGGTAGAGACCCATCAGGCTCTCGACGCCCTTCATCCCGTCGGGCGCATGGGCGAGATCTCCGACGTCGTCGAGGCGATCCTATACCTTGAGTCGGCGAGCTTCGTGACGGGCGAGATCCTTCACGTCGACGGGGGCCAGAGCGCTGGCCATTGAAGCCGCGTAACGCCGTGCCCGGTCGCGGCGTATGGAGCTCTCTTTCCGCTAATCGGATCGTCCGATCAACATGGGCTTGGCGTCCGCTGACGGAAATTCCAAACCGACTTGCTCACCCCACCGGCGCATCAGCCGCCTCCCGCCGAAAACAACGCCCCTCCGATGGCGCCCAATCCTGCCGCTTTTCTAGGCGCCCACGTCCCACGCAAGCGCCATGTTGCGGGAATTTCTCCCAATCGCCTCGCATTCGCGCACAAGCGATTGACTCCAAACCGAAGCGGCAACCAAATTCACCCCACGCGCGTCGCGCCAAATGTCTACGAAAGGCCGTCAGCCCCGTGTCGATCCAGGTCGCCCTGCACCACGTCACCCATTACAAATATGATCGCTATGTCGCGCTTGGGCCGCAGGTCGTGCGGCTGCGCCCGGCGCCGCATTGCCGCACCGGCGTGCCCAGCTATTCGCTCAAGATCACGCCGTCGCAGCATTTCATCAATTGGCAGCAGGACCCGCACGGCAATTGGCTGGCGCGGCTGGTGTTCACCGAAAAAACCACGGAGTTCCGCGTCGAGGTCGATCTTTTGGCCGATCTCGCGGTGTTCAACCCGTTCGATTTCTTCGTCGAGCCCTACGCCGAGGAGTTCCCCTTCACCTACGCGCCGGAACTCGCGGCCGAACTCGCGGCGTCGCTCGAAATCGAGCCGGCCGGCGCGCCGCTCGAAAATTTCGTGGGCTCCATCTCGCGGCAAAAACTCCGCACGATCGATTTTCTCGTCGGCCTCAACGCGAGACTGAGCCAAGAAATCAAATATGTGATCCGCATGGAGCCCGGCGTGCAGCCGCCGGACGAGACGCTGACGCTGGGGTCGGGCTCCTGCCGCGATTCGGCCTGGCTGCTGGTGCAGACGCTGCGCCGGCTGGGCCTCGCCGCGCGTTTCGTCTCCGGCTATCTGATCCAGCTCACCGCCGACGAGGAGCCGCTCGAAGGCCCCAAGGGCCCGGAACATGATTTCACCGATCTGCACGCCTGGGCCGAGGTCTACCTGCCCGGCGCCGGCTGGATCGGACTTGACGCGACCTCGGGGCTGTTTTGCGGCGAGGGTCATATTCCACTGTGCGCCGCGCCGCATTACCGCTCCTGCGCGCCGATCTCTGGCGTGGTCGAGCCAGCCCATTGCGAATTCGGCTTCGAGATGCGGGTCGAGCGCATCCGCCAAGCGCCGCGCGTCACCGCGCCCTTTTCCGACGAGGCCTGGGCGCGGCTCGACCGGCTCGGCGAGCAGGTCGACGCCGATCTCGTCGCGCAAGACGTGCGCCTCACCATGGGCGGCGAGCCGACCTTCATCTCGATCGACGATTTCGAAGGCGCGGAATGGAACGTTTCGGCGGTCGGCCCGACGAAGCGCGCGCTCGCCGACGATCTGATCCGAAGGCTGCGCGAGCGCTTCGCGCCCGGCGGTTTTCTGCATTACGGCCAGGGCAAATGGTATCCGGGCGAGAGCCTGCCGCGCTGGGCCTTCGCCCTTTATTGGCGCGCCGATGGCGAGCCGATCTGGCGCGACCCCGAGCTCGTGGCCCGGCTGGACAAGCCCGCGAGAAAGGCCAATGACGAAGCCAAGGACGAACCGAAGCGCAGCGCGATCACGCCGAAGGCGGCGGAAGCTTTCGCCACCGCGCTGGTCGCGCGTCTCGGCGTCGACAGTTCCTACATCATCCCCGCCTATGAAGACCCGCTGCACCGGATCGGCGAGGAAGCGGCGCTGCCGATCAACATTGATCCTTCCGACCCCAAGATCGATGATCCCGAGGAACGCGCCCGCATCATCCGCGATTTCGAACGCGGCCTTTCGACCCCCACGGGCTTCGTGGTGCCGATCCAACGCTGGAACGCGCCGGCGAGCCGCACGGGCTGGGTGTCCGGACATTGGCCCCTGCGGCGCGGAAAGCTGTTTCTGGCGCCGGGCGATTCCCCGGTGGGCCTGCGGCTTCCGTTAAATTCGCTGCCCTGGGTGCGTCCCGAGATCTATCCGCACATCGTGCAGCAGGACCCGCTCGACGAGCGTCCGGAACTGCCGCCGGCCGCCCATTTTCAACTGGCCTACCGCGCCGGCTCCGCGAACTTCCGGCAGGAGGTGCGGGAGCAGAATCCCGACGAGGGCGGCGTGCGCACGGCGCTGACCATCGAGCCGCGCGACGGGACGCTCTGCGTGTTCATGCCGCCGGTGGAAAAGCTCGAACATTATCTCGAACTGCTCGCCGCCGTGGAGCGGACGGCCGAGGAGGCCGGCCTGCCATTGCATATCGAGGGTTATGAGCCGCCGGTCGACCCGCGCCTGAATGTCATCAAGGTGACGCCCGACCCCGGCGTGATCGAGGTGAATATCCACCCGGCCAAATCCTGGCGCGAGGCGGTGGCCAATACGACGGGGCTTTATGAGGATGCGCGGCAAGCCCGGCTGACCACCAGCAAATTCATGACCGACGGGCGCGGCGCGGGCTCGGGCGGCGGTAATCACGTGGTGCTCGGCGGCAAAAACACCGCCGATTCGCCCTTCCTGCGCCGGCCCGATCTGCTCAAGAGCTTCATCCTCTATTGGCAGCGCCATCCTTCGCTGTCCTACATGTTCTCCGGCCTGTTCATCGGCCCGACCAGCCAGTCGCCGCGCATCGACGAGGCGCGGCACGAATCGCTCTATGAAATGGAGATCGCGCTCGCCAACACGCCGGCGCCCGGCTCCAGCGACTTTCCGCTCTGGCTGGTGGACCGGCTGTTCCGCAATCTGCTGGTCGACGTTTCCGGCAACACCCATCGCGCGGAAATCTGCATCGACAAGCTCTATTCGCCGGACGGCCCGACCGGGCGGCTCGGCCTCGTCGAATTTCGCGCTTTCGAGATGCCGCCGGACGCCCGCATGAGTCTCGCCCAGCAATTGCTGCTGCGGGCGCTCACCGCCTGGTTCTGGCGCGAGCCGCGCGAAGGAAGCCTCGTGCGCTGGGGAACCGCGCTGCACGATAAATTCATGCTGCCGCATTACGTCTGGGAGGATTTCGTCGACGTGCTCGGCGATCTCGAGCGGGCGGGATACGCATTCGAGCCGGAATGGTTCCAGGCGCAATGGGAGTTCCGCTTCCCGCTCGTCGGCGCGGTGACGCATGACGGCGTGCGTTTGGAGTTGCGTCATGCGCTGGAACCCTGGCATGTCATGGGCGAACAGGGCGCGCAGGGAGGCACGGTGCGTTACGTCGATTCCTCGGTCGAGCGGTTGCAGGTCAAGGCGCAAGGCTTCGTGCCGGGCCGGCATGTGATCGCCTGCAACGGGCGGCGGCTGCCGATGACCTTCACCGGCAAGAACGGCGAGGCCGTGGCCGGCGTGCGCTTCAAGGCGTGGCGGCCGCCTTCCGGTCTGCACCCCACCGTTGCCGTCCACGCGCCGCTGACCTTCGACGTCGTGGACACATGGAGCGCTCGCTCGCTGGGCGGCTGCGTCTATCACAGCGCCCATCCGGGCGGACGCAGCTACGATACTTTTCCGGTCAATGCGCAAGAGGCCGAGGCGCGGCGGCTGTCCCGCTTTCAGGAGCACGGCCATAGCCCCGGAAGGATCCTGCCGCCGCGCGAGGAGCCGGCCGGCGAGTTTCCGCTGACGCTGGATCTGCGGAGGAGCTTTGCCTTCTGAACGGGCCTTCGGCCGCGCCGACGCCGACGCCTTGAACGCGCTGCTCGCGTCCTGGCTCGCCGGTTATCGCGTCGCGCCTGGAACAGCCGACGAACTGCTCGGGGCGGACGGGCGGCCGCGCGAACATTGGCTCGCCTTGCTCGGCGCGCTCGCGAAGCTCGGCGAGGCAGACATCGACCAGCGCTTCGCCAGCGCCAACCGTCGCATAGACGAGATGGGCGTGACCTATCGCCCGCCCGGCGAAGCGCGCGAGCGTGTCGCGCCGCTGGCCCGCCTGCCGCTATTGTTGCCGCAAGCGGAATGGGAGGCGATCGCGGCCGGAATCGTCCAGCGCGCCGAACTGCTCGATCTGATCCTGCGCGACATTTACGGCGAGGGGCGGCTGATCGAAGACGGCGCGCTCCCGGCGACGGCGGTGACGGGCTCGCCCGAGTTCATCCGGCCGATGCGCGGCGTCGCGCCCCCCGGCGGCCGTTGGCTGCGCTTTTACGCGGTGGAGATCGCGCGCGGCCCCGACGGCGCGTGGCGGGTGCTCGGCGATCGCGCCCAGGCGCCCTCCGGCGCCGGCTATGCGCTGGAAAACCGCCTCATCATGGGGCGGGCGGTCCCGAGCCTGTTCCGCGACATGAAGGTGCGCCGGCTGGCGCCGTTCTTCCGCGATTTTCGCGCTGGCCTCGCGAGCTGCGCGCAGCGGGTCGATCCGCGCATCTGCCTGCTGACGCCCGGCCCATTCAGCGAAACCTACGCCGAGCAGGTCAACCTCGCCCGTTATCTCGGGCTGCTGCTGGTCGAGGGCGAAGACCTCGTGGCCAATGACGGCAAGCTCTATGTGCGCACCATCGCCGGACTGAAGCGCGCCGACGTGCTGTGGCGGCGGGTCGACGCCGACTGGTGCGATCCGCTGGAGCTGAACGCGGCCTCGAGGCTCGGCGCGCCCGGTCTGCTCGAGGCGATCCGCCAGGGCGCGCTCGCCGTCGCCAACATGCCCGGCGCGGGCCTCGTCGAGGCGCGCGCGATCATGAGCTTTCTGCCGGCGCTGGCGCGGTGCCTGCTGGGCGAGGAGTTGCGCCTGCCCAATGTCGAGACGCTGTGGTGCGGCGACGACGCGACGCGGGCGCGAGTTCTCGCCAGTCTTGACACACACCGCGTCAAGGACGCCTTCGCGCCGGCGCCGATGTTTCGAACGACCTTTCCAGGCGGCGTCGACGCTCATGGCCTGCCGACGGCGGCGATGAGCGCCGCGGAGCGCGAAAAGCTCGTCGCCTGGATGATGGCGCGCGGCATGGATTTCGTCGCGCAGGAGGAACTAACCTTCTCGACCACGCCGGCCTGGGTCGACGGCGCCTTGACCCCACGCCCCTTCGCGCTGCGCGTCTTCGCGGCGGCGACGAAGGACGGCTGGCGGGTGATGCCCGGCGGCTATTGCCGCGTCTATGAGCAGCAAAGTGGAGACGGGCGGGCTCTCCATGTCGTCGCGCCCTGCGCCGACGTCTGGGTGCTCAGCGAGGGCGAGATCGAAGCGGCGACGCTGCTGCCGCCCGCCGACGACGCCCGCATCGTGCGCGTGCTCGGCAATCTGCCCAGCCGCGCCGCCGACAATCTGTTCTGGATGGGGCGCTATCTCGAGCGCACCGAGGCGGTGCTGCGCATCGTGCGCTGCCTATGCAACCGCCTCACCGAGACGCAGGCGCCGCGCGCCGAGGCGGAGGGCTTGAGCGAGCGCCAGCCGATCGACCGGCTACGGCGGTTGTTGATCGCCTGGGGCTGCGTCGAGGAGGAGGCGCGGGAATCGCCGGCCGCGGCGCTGGCGCTCGCGGCGCTCGCCGACGCGCAAGCCTATGGCTCGGCCATCGCCAACGCGGTCCGCGCCAAGGGCGCCGCGTCGATCATACGCGAGCGCCTATCGCAGGACGTCTGGCAACTGATCGGCGCGCTGCAGACGCGGCTGCGACAAGCCGCGACCTTGGGAGGCGGCGAGCAAAACATCGCCGCCGAGCCCGAGATCATCGATTGCGTGGAGCGCGCGCTGTATAAGCTGGCCGCGCTCGCGGGCCTCGCGGACGAAAACTTCAACCGCGTCGCGGGCTGGAACTTTCTCGACCTCGGCAAGCGCATCGAGCGCGCGATCAACACCTGCCGTTTCGCCCGCCAGTTCGCCGACGCGGAGCCGACCATGGACTCGCTCGACGCGCTGATCGAATTGATCGACTCGCAAATCACCTATCGCAGCCGCTACATCTCGGGGGCGGCGCTGGCGCCGGTGCTCGACATGGCGATCCTCGATCCATTCAATCCGCGCTCGGTGAGTTTTCAGGTCGCCCGCATGGACGATCATCTCGCGGCCCTGCCGGCGCTTGTCGACGACGGCGTGATGGAGAAGCCGCGTCGGTTGGCGGTGCGGCTGCGCGCGGAACTCGCGACCGAGGAGGCTCGCGGCCTCTCGCCGGGCGCCATTCTCAAGATCGAGCAACGGCTGTGCGGCCTCGCGGACGCAATCGCCGAGCGTTATTTTCTGGCCGGCGGCGACAGGCAGCGCCCCGACAAACGGTCCCAACTCGGGTGATCTACGACATCCGCCACGTGACGACTTACAGCTACGCCGCGCCTGTTTCCGCGACGCGCTGCGCGCTGCGATTGAGCCCGCGCTGTGACGGCGGTCAGCGCGTGTTGCGAAGCGCCATCGAGTTGACGCCCGAACCGACGCGGCGGCGAGAGCGGCTCGACTTTTTCGGCAATCGCCTCGTCGAGGCGCGGATCGACACGGCGCATACGAGGCTGCGCATCACGCTTGAAGCGCGCGTCGCGGTGCGGCGGCGACCCGCGCCCGCCGCCGCGCTGACCCCGGCCTGGGAGACCGTGCGCGCGAACGCCGCCGCATCGAAATCGCTCGACGCCGAGTCGCCGGCGCATTTTCTGTTCGCGGGGCGGCTGACGCCGTTGCTGGAGCCGATCGCCGCCTATGCGCGCGAAAGTTTTCCGGAGGGGCGGCCGGTTCTCGAAGCGGCCCTCGATTTGATGCGGCGCGTCCACGCCGATTTCGCCTATGATCCGAAGGCGACCCAAATCACGACGCCGCTCGCCGAGGTTTTCGCGCGCCGCGGCGGCGTTTGCCAGGATTTCGCCCATATCATGATCGCCGCTCTGCGCGGACTCGGCCTGCCGACCAACTACGTCAGCGGCTATTTGCGCACGCTGCCGGCTCCCGGTCAAAAGCGGCTCGAAGGCGCGGACGCCTCGCACGCCTGGATCTCGCTGTGGTGCGGCCCGGCCTTCGGCTGGCTTCAACTCGACCCCACCAACGATCTGTTCGTCTGCGACGATCATATCGTGCTGGCCATCGGACGCGATTACGCCGACGTTTCACCGATCGATGGCATAATTTTGGTCTCTGGACGGCAAAAGCTGTCGGTGAGCGTCGACGTGAAGGCGGTCGAGGGTCGAAACGACGAAGCGCGGCCGGAGCGCGGCCGCCTCGACGCGGCAGGGATCTAGCATCAACTTGGTCGCGAGCGCTCGGCGGCCGAGCCTGAAGGCTCGCGTACCCAGGCGCGCAATAGGATCGCGAGCCTTCGGGCTCGCTTTTGAAAGCGCTCAATTTGAACGCCTCAGTCCACCAGCAGCTTTCGGCGGAAGCGGAAGCCGGCTCCGCCTTCCGAAAGCGAGTCCAAACAACTCAAATCGCCGGCTTGCGCGATGAAGCACAGTCGGCCCTGGTTGTGGCCGACGTTGCGCGACAAGCGGCTGACGCCGTAGCCGCGCCGTAGTAACAGGCCTTCCAATTCCTCCGCGCCATAGCGGAAGAATCCCAGCTCATTGCGTAGTCGCCGGTAATCCGAAAGATACAGCCGCGCGAGGCTCGCCGACGCCGCGCCGAGAAAGCCTCCGCGCCAGCCGAACCGCAACAAGGCGGCGGCGTCATTCAGCGGATTGGACCGCGGCGTCGGGATGTCGGCCAGCAGCAGCCGCCCGCCGGTCTTCAACTTGGCGCGCCAAAGATCGAGCAGGCGCGAAAATTCGCTTGGACCCAGATATTGGATCAGCGAATTGGCGACCACGAGATCGAGCGAGGCGTCGGCGACGCCGCTCAGCGTCCCGTCCTCCAAAATCTCTATGCGTGGCTCGTTCCCAAAGCGCGCGCGCAGCTTTTCCCGCACAAGCGGCGCGCCGTCATAGAGCAGCAGCCTCGAGCATTCCCGCGCCAGCCGGGCGGCGAAAAGCGCCTCGCCGCAACCGTAATCCAGCACGAGCGAATCGGGCGAGGGGACATGCGCCGAAAGATCGCGCGCGACGCCTTCGTAATGCAGTTCCCTGTGGCGGTCGCAGGCGTAGATCGCCGTGTCGCCGTTCCAGAAATCGACCCAGCTTTTCGCGCCGTTCCGCCGCATCGCTCGGGAGCTCCAAAAATCTCAATATTTCCAGATGAGCCCGATCGAGGTCGCGGTCGGCGTCGGCGGAAACGGGCTCGCGCGGCGCAGCGCGGTCAAGGCCGCCTGATCCAGCGCCGCCGAACCCGACGATTGCCGCAGCGCCTGATGCACCAGGTGCCCCTCGGGATCGACGTAGAAAGTGATGACTCCATCCCCGCTTCGACCGCCGCCGGCTGGGTGGAACTGCCGCTTGATATAGCCGAGAACCACGGAAAGATAGGTCGGCTTGGCGGTCCCGCCATTGATGGGCGCGGTCTTGGCCGCGCCGCCGATTTGAAAATCCGGCACTGGCGCAAGCGAGGCCACCATGTCGGAGATCGACTTTTGCTTCTCGCCGACCACCGCCTTGGGATCGGGCTTCGTTGGCTTTTTATCGGTTTTCACGCCAGGCTTCGGCGCCTGTTCGACGACCTCGGCCTCGCGCTTATCCTCTTCCTGAGGCGCGGTCGCGTCGGGTTCCTGCGCGGGTTGCGGCGCGACTTCCTGCTGGGGCTTTTGCTTGATGGGGGTAGGCGTCGGCGCGACCTGTTCGTTGGGCTGGGTCTGCTTTTGCGCCTTGGTCGCGTCGTCGGGCGCCTCGCGGTCGAGCTTCTCCTTATTCTCGGCGCGCGGCGCGTCGAAGGCCGGCTTTTCGTCGAGCGTGAGCTTTTCCTGTGGCGGCTTGGGCTGCGGCTTTTTCTCGGGCTCGGGCGGCTCCGGCGGGCTTTGCTCGGGCGGCGGCGGCTGCTCGGCCTGTTGCTCCGGTGGCGGCGGGGGTTCGTTGACGACCTCGACCGAGATTTCCTCCTCGGGCGTCGGGAGGGGCGCGCCGATCCTGTCCATGAAGATCAGGAAGGCCACGATCGTGATGTGGACCAGCAGGCAAGCCACGAACAGCAGGAGAAAGCGCTTGCGCTTGACCGGAACCGGCGCGTCGAGTCGCTCGTCGGACGTAACGCGCAACAAGGGCGTCGTCGCTGGCGAAGTCTCGGACGATGCAATCACTTTAACGCCGCGCTCCTGTCGAGGGCTTGGGCCGCGAGGGCTCAATGGTCCGTCCGCCGCGGCCTTGGCCCTGATAGCCGTCATTGCGAGCGGAGTGAAGCAATCCAGGGCCAAGTCAATCCCCTTGGATTGCTTCGCTCCGCTTGCAATGACGCCGCCCCATGCGACGAGTTGTTTTTAACAGCCAACGGCGTGAATCGATAGACGGCATATTTGGGGACAAGTCTTAAGTTCAATCTTGGGGCGAAATTTTGTCCCCGGCGCGCCAGCCGCGCGCCACGGCCCGTTTTTCGTGGCAGGGGAGCAACCGCGCTTGATAGCTGGCTGTGGGTCATCTGAAATTTCCCCGTCGAGCGGGGAGCAGAAACCGGCGGAAATTCCGCGCCTAACTTTCGCACGGCATAACCGACTGATATAACTTATTGAAAATCCTTAGTTCTATATGGCGGATGATCTGACGCTCGGCCCGGACTGCGTTCAGTCCAACAGAGTTTCCGCATCGGCTTCTCGCTGCAGAAACTCTAAAGTCTTTTTTAAAAGACGCTCGCATGTGCGGGAATGTTGAGATCCAAAAAGAAAGTCAGCGTTCCCGTCCAATTTGATCTGAACTTTAGCGGTCTGCCAGCCCTGGCGCGAGAAGGAGATTGACTGGGAGTCGTTCCGCCAAGCTGTAGGGACTTGCCTTATTTTCCTTCACCCACCGCTTTTCACCGACCGATTCAAAAGGCGGGGGCGGCTCTCCTTGAAGAGTCCACAAATCGAACGGGGTCTCATCAATGGAAATTTCCCAGTCGTATCCCCTGTCCTTGACCCAAGGCGCGATGACTTCATCAAGCGTCCTCATCCACCATTCTCTGAGGATCGGGCCAGGAATCGTCCTCGCGATTTGATCAATCCTGAAGCGCACGAACTTGTCGTGGGCTTCACCTCCCACGAAGCAGGAACCCGCCGGAATCTCCTCAAAAATGATTACGGCATAGAATTTAGGAATGGGCACGCTCGCATAGACGGAAGTGATGCGCTCAGCCAAACCCTTTTTGTCTTCAGCGGTAAACGCCCCGACAGGGTGATAAACTTTCCATAAAGGCATGTCCTCGCTCCTCTTATGTCGTTGCTACCTGAGCTTAGGGCCACTCGCGATCGGGAAGGCCAGAGGTCTGCTCATTGAACTTACGGTAGGCGATGACAGGTTCATTGACAAGACCTATCTTCGATCTTGGCGCGGAACTCTGCTATATGTGGAACGAAATATCCGGGCTCGGATCGCTTCGAGCGCGAAGTTCCGCCGCGCTGACAAGCTGGTTCGCGGCGGTGATAGGTCACGCGTCCGCGTGGAGTTCGAAATTTTTCAAAGAGAGGAACCGGGCTTCATGGCGTTGGCGCAAGACTATGATCAGCAGGATTGCCCGGTCGCGCGCGCGCTCGAACTGGTAGGCGAGCGATGGACCATGCTTATAATTCGCGACTGCTTTTTGGGGGTGTCCCGCTTCAACGATTTCCTCGATCACCTTGACATCCCCAAAGCGACGCTCAGTTCGCGCTTGGCCAAGCTTGTCGATTCTGGGGTGCTCAGGCGCGAAGAGTATAGAACTGGACAGAGCAATTACCTTCTGACCAAACAAGGCGAGGCCTTGTGGCCGATCTTGTATGGTCTCGCCGCATGGGGCGAAGCGTATCACGCGCCGCGGCGCGGCCCGCGACGAATTTTCTCGCACGTCAATTGCACGACTGTTCTTGACAGTTCCGGCTCATGTCCGACCTGCAAAATCGTTCCACCGGCCAGCGACGTCGTTATTCAGCCAGGGCCGGGCGCGATCCCTAATTTCCGGCACGACGCGGTGGAGCGAGCGCTACAAAAGCCGCACCGTTTTTTAACAAAACTGCAAAATTCGGAGCCGACGCCGACGCCGACGGCAAGGCGTCGCGCATGAACAGCGCGCGCTTGCCGTCCGCATCGGACAGCGAACAAAACCGCATTGCAGCTTTATTATCTCGGCGACGCCGTAATTCTTCGAACGTCTGGATTTTATCCGCAATCACGGCGGCCCAGAAGTAGAAATTCAATTTCACCTGTTAGCCGACAGCTGACGAAGCGCGGCAATTCACGAACTTGACCGCGCCACGTTCAGAGATATGGTCGATCCGCAAGGGAGACGCTGGCCAGCGTTTTCCATCAAGCCAAGCAAAAAATATGGGGCTGGAAATGATACGTGAATTCAAGTATCGGGGCGAGACCTTCAGGGTCAACGCCCATGGCGTCGCTGGTCACGAAGAGGTGTTCATCATTCACTTGGTGGACGGCGAGGAGTTGGCCGAAATTTCCATCGACCGCATGACCGAGGAAAATGACACCAGCGCTCCCATCGAAGCGATTTGCGTGATGCTTTGCGACAAGCTCATCGCCGAAGAAAACATGGATTGCGCCGACGTCGGCGGCGGCTTTGTCTGGGTCGAAGGCGCGCGGGCCAGAGACGTCCTTCCAAGCAACAAAGACGCGCTCGCCCACTAAGGCGACAAACACCAAGCCGCCGCGTCAAAGAGGCTTAT
>Ga0182013_10000573_pt1 | contig 50651 bp, 35 predicted proteins | sample 612S2MmetaG_FD_120487 | JGI IMG/M metagenome (GOLD analysis project Ga0182013, IMG submission 120487) | Permafrost microbial communities from Stordalen Mire, Sweden - 612S2M metaG | ecosystem: Environmental > Terrestrial > Soil > Wetlands > Permafrost | place: Sweden: Stordalen | collected...
CGGCGCGGCTCCTCTCGAGGTCGGGCGAAACAGCGGTGTTCGAATTCGCGGCGACCGACTACCCGCGGCTCCTGAGCATCGAATACAGCGGCGCCTGAGCACCCGGGCCGAGCCTACAATCGCCGGATGGCTCCCGGTTCCGCCGATGAACATCAGGCGGCGCCGGGGCCAGGCCGCGTCCCGGCACCGCGTGCGCACCACGGCGGACTTCGTGAACTGCCCACGTCCTACGTGTCGGCGATCGCCGCGGTGCTCGTGTGCGCTGTGGCGCTGTTCCTGCTGATACCGCCCACCCACTCGCCTCGGGTCCTCGCCGGTCGCGGCGCGAGCGGCGAACATGCCCTGCCCGCGTGCGGCGTGGCATGCGACCCGATCGACCCCAGGTACCTGCTCGATGTGCCCTACGGGACCGTCTCTTTCTGGCTTCAGCCGTGGCGCGCCTATCTCGACACGTGGGCTGCGTCGAGGCTGCCGCAGGCCCTCGGGGCCGACTTCGACGTAGGGGCGGCGCAGGCCGACGCGACGGCGAGGGTCCTGCACGAAGCAGGTTTCACGCTCGCGCGCATCGAGGTCGACTGGAGCGCCCTCTCCTACCGCCACCCGCAGCGGTTCAGAGACCCCGCGAACGTGATCACGATCCTGCATGCGCTGCGCCGATACGGCCTGCGTCCGCTGATCGTCCTCTCCGACGGCGGCGCAGCGCCCTGCCCGTGGACGGCTGTGACCCTCACGCTGGCAGACCCGGCGCCGGCCGGGGCGCTGACGGTGCGCCTCTCCCCCGCGAGCGCCAGATCGGTGGCGCCCGGCAGGACAGCGCTGGGCATGAGCCGCGGCGGCGCCGGGGCGATCATCACCTCCGTCTCGCCGGGCGGCATCGCGACTCTCTCGAGTTCGCTCCCTTCGGCTCTCGCAGCCGGATCCCGCCCGGCGATGCGACTCCGGTACGCGCCGTTCGGGTCCCCCACCCTCGCAAATGGCGCTCCCGGCCCTGTGTTCCGGGAAACCCTCGCCGGCTGGCTCTCCTACGTCGCCACCGTGACCTCGCAGGCCAGCAGCATCATGGGATCCTCGGGCTTCGACGTCGAGGTCTGGAACGGCGTGTCATCGAACACCCGGTTCCTGGACCCCGCCGAACGCACGCGCAGAGGAGCGGCTGCGTCCGTGCGCGCCCCCGGCGGCGCCGCCGGCACGGCGGTGCTCGACTCCACGGTCGCCTTCATCCGCAGCCCCCAGAGCGGTCTCTCAGCGGACGTGGGCGTGAGCGACGGGTTCGCCAGCCGGACGCCTCTCGTGAGCGGCGTGCACTCGCCCGTGGGCCTGACGGCACTGAGCAAGGACCCGGACTCCGAACCACGCGTCTTCCCGGTCTCCTATGTGGCCGGGCCGATACCGATCAACGCGCTCGGCCGGCGAGACACGCGAGGCAGGCGAACCCCGGTCCCCCGTTTCATCCCGTCCTTCAGGGCGCTCCTGCCCGAGTACTCGCTGCTCGCGACCTCCACCGACACGTTGGTTCGGGACATCGCGCCGCTGACAACGAGGATCGGACGGCTCGAACACGGCAGGTATGTCGGCCCCGCCGGAGGCGGACCCCTGCAGAAGTGGGTCACCCAGTACGACTTCGCTCCGTCGGGCTACCCCGTCGGTCCCGACGGCCAGACACCCCTGCCGTCGGTGCGGCTCACCCAAGCCGACCGGGAGCACTTTCAGGCGAAGGCGCTGCTGCGGAGCCTCGTCGCGATCGTCAGCGCTGGAGCGAGCCGTATCTACTTCGCCGCGCGGCACCCGGGCTCGTCGGGGCTGATCGGCCCGCAGTTCTGGGCGGACCTGCGCCGCGACCCGGCGCGCTACCCCGGCCTGGCGGCCGCGGGGCAGGCCCTGAGCGCCATCAGGGAGACGGTCGCGACACTGGGCGGTCCGGGTCCCGGAGCCGACCGGGCCCGGCTCTCGCTCCTGTCGATCACCCAGAGCGGCGACCATGCGCAGTTCAGCGGCGACGGCACCGCCGCCCACCCCTCCCTCCATGACCGGGACGCGCTCGCGGTCTTTCCCTACCAGAGCTCCCCCACGCGTTTCGTCGTGGCGATATACGTCATGACGAGAGATATGCTCACCCTCTACAGACCAGGAGAGACCGCAGACCACGACACGCGCTTTGACCTACCCGACGAGCGATTTCGCATCACACTCGCCCACCTCCCGGAATCGGGAGCCTCTCCGTCGGTCGCCGCATTTGACCCACTCCAGGATCGGCCGGCGCCCGCGCGTCTGATCAGCCGTCATGGCGGCACGGCAGAGTTCGAAATCGCCGCCACCGACTACCCTCGGCTCCTGACTATCCAGTACAGATGAGATTCCGCGTTCCCCTCTCCACGATCTTCGCATGCCTGCTCGCCGCCGTGCTGCTGGCGGGCTGCGGGACGTCAGGCTCGGGAAGCGCCGGCGCGTCCGGGCACGCCAGCGAAGAAGCGGCCGAACGGGCTGAAGAAGCCGCGGCCAAGCGGGAAGAAGCCGGCGAAATCGCGCACGACCGGGAACTGCTCTCGGCGATCGAATCCAAGAAGAAAGAACAGGCCGCGGAAGAAAACTCCAAGAAGCGCGAACAGCAGGCGAACGCTCGCGCGAAGAAGCGCGAAGAAGCCGCGAAGGCAGCGGTGAAGAAGCGCGAAGCCGAAGCCGAAGCCAAGCTGAAGCAGAAGGAAGCCGAAGCACAGGCCAAGCGGCGAGAGGAAGCAGCCAAGCTGGCCGCCGCGAAGAAGCGTGAAGAAGCGGAAAAGAAGAAACGTCTCAAGGAGACCCAGAGCGGCACGTCGACCGTGCCGAGCACCACCACGACCCCAGCCCCGTCCGGATGATCAACGGACGGCCGGGAGAACCGGCCTGCCGCCGCACGAGGACGCCTACAATGGAACCATGAGGGACCGCGCCCCCAGCCGGCCGCGACGCCTGCGGCTGCTCATGTTGATGCTCCTCGCGCTCGCGCTCGCGGGCGCACTCGCGGGCTGCGGTGGCAGCGGCGGGACCTCGAAGGGTGAAGGGGCGGAACCGTCCGCGAGCGCGACGCCGCTCGCCGCCGAAGAAGAAGCCGAAACCAAGAAGCTCGCCGCCGAAGCGAAGGCGCATGAAGCTGCCTCGGAAGCCGAATTCAAGAAGCGCCAGGAAGCGGCGCGCCTCGCCGAAGAACAGTCCTCGCAGAGCGAAGCCAAAGGAAAAGGCAAGGGCAAGGGAAAAGGCAAGGGCAAGGGAAAAGACAAGGGCAAGGGCAAGGGCAAGGGAAAAGGCAAGGGCAAGGGAAAAGGCAAAGGCAAGAGCTCGGAAACGGCCGCGGAACAGGCCGCCCGCAAGAAGTTCGCAGGTGAAGAAGCCGCTGAAGAGTCCGCTGCCAAGAAGAGCGAAGCTCAGGAACGCAAGGAACGCGCCGAAAACGAAGAACCCGAACGTTGATCGGCCGCGGCTAAGCGCCGGGTGCCGCGAGCCAGTTCACTATTCCTCCCGGATCGGTGAACGCCTGACGGGTGAATGGTCCCTCGCCTGTGACAGAGAAGATCTGGTAACCCTGCTCGGTGAGGAGGTCCCACGGCGCTCCGCGCTGAGCACCGTAGAGGGCCGAGGCCTCGTAGACGTGCTCGAAGATGATCAGTGGTCGAGCCGCCGCTATCAACTCACGTCCGCCGGTGAGCACATCCACCTCGGCGCCCTCCACGTCGATCTTGAGAACGGTCGGCGTCAGGCCCTGCATCTCGTGGTCCAGCGTCGAGACCTCCACGGTGATGAATTCGGGCTCGCCGGCATCGTCGCTGATCTCAGGGCGGCGCCTCAGCCCGCTCCATCCGTCGAGCCGCCGAAAGTGACAGAACTCAGTCGTTTCCGCCCTCGCGCCCACCGCCTTTACACGGCACTCGACGGACGGGAAGTCGCGCGCGATCTGGCCCGCGAGCTCGGGGATCGGCTCGAACGCCACGTGGCGCGCCTCCGGGGCGACGCGCAAGGCGTCGCGGAGAACCTGACCGCGGTTGGCACCGACGTCCACGTACGTGCCGGTCGAGCGCAGGCAGCTTGCGATGATCGCGCTGATCCCGATCTCCTCGCGCTGGGCCTGGCGCGCCCCGGGGTCGACGAGCGCGAGCAGTTCAGGCCGGCCGAGACGCCTCGACAGGCCCCCGGCGACCCTAGCGACCGGCCGCATGCGCGTGGCTCCTCCGGCCCGGCTCGCCGGCTGCCGGCGTAAGGCGCTCGATGACCGCGGAGCAGGGCCGCTGCAGCGCTGCGGTGACCCGTGATCTCGGTCCGGGCCGGACGGGCTCCCGCTCGAGCGCGATCACAGGCGTACGGATCACCCGGTTGCCCTGGAAGGCGAGGCCGGTACGCATCGCGCTGAGGTCCGGGGCGGGCGGGTGAAGGCCCGCGAGTCCCACTATCGCGCCGACCACGGCCTGAGGATCGGCGATGAAGTCCTCATATCTCACAAACAGGCGCCGCTCGCGCGGGTGTGAGAGAAACACCATCACGGACAGCAGCGCGGTGAGCCACAGGTACACGTTGGTGGTAAGTGTGGACTTTGAGTACTGCGCCACATCCTTGCGGTTGAACGATGCCACGACACTCTGCGGGTCCCTCACCAGGTAGATGAGGTACAGGTCCACACCCGTGAGCCGTTGCATCTCGCGGGCCCGCAGCGGATAGTGCGAGGAGTCGACCACCGCCGCGGCACCGGAGACGGCCGCCACGGCCTCGTACAGGCTTTCCGAGACACGCCTGTATGGGCCGCTGAGACTCCGTCTTTCGCGCCAGAGCCGCACGCGGAAGAGCGACAGCGATCGCTCGATCGTGCGCTGCGCGCGGTTGCCGTAGAGCTCGGCTGCACCTGTGACCCGATTGCGCACGGTCTCCCAGAACCGTAGCCTGTCGGCGTCCTGCACCTGTGGTTCACCCGACCGCGCCAGCCAGGCGTCGAGCTCGCCCGCGAAGAACACTCCGTCGCAGTTGCCGAGTGTGACGCCGAGGATCGTGCTTCCGCTCCGGCCGGCGCCCATCACATAGATGACCTTCGGCCGAGGCGTGCGACCGGCGCCGTTGGATGACCCACTGGGTGGGGCGATTGGCTCGGCCATTGAGCACCGTAGGCTATCATCGCCCTCTCGCAGTCCGTGACCGTCGGACCGCCTCGACGCAGCGGGTGCGGCGCTGCGATCTGACGATGCCGCCACGCCCATGACGACCAAATCGGTTCTTATGATCACGCCGCGGTTGACGAGGGACGGCGGCGTGGCAGCGCATGTGAACTGCTCCGCGCGGGCACTCGCACAGCACGGCCTGACGGTGTCCGTGATCGCGGCACGTGTCGAGCCTCAGGACACGATTCCGGGGGTCCAGGTCATCGAGAGACGCAACCTCATGAACGCGAACGTGTCGGTGGAGGAGCGACTCGGTGACCGGGTGTGGGGCTCCCCCGACGTCATTCACCTCCACCAGGTTGAAAACCTCGACCTTCTCGATGATCTGAGGGGGACCTCGCCGTCGGTGCTGAGCGCGCACGGCTACACGGCGTGCACGTCCGGCGTTCACTATTTCAAGCCCGGCCAGGAGTGCAACCGGGCGCATGGGCCCGGCTGCATCCCGAACCTGGCGCGGTGCGGCCATACGCGCTACCCGAAAACCCTGCCCGCCAAGTACAGGAATGCGAGCCGCGGCCTCGCTGCCCTTCGACGCTCGGACTTCGCGGTCTCCTATTCGACGGCCGTCGATCGCCATCTGCGGGCCAATGGAATCGGCGATCGGGCGGTGGTCCCGTATTTCCCGACGATGCCCGCCCGCGAGGGTTCGGGACACGAGGGTCGCCGGCGTGTGGTGTTCGCGGGCCGCATGGTGCGCTCGAAGGGCGTTGGGATCCTCATCCGGGCAGCCCGCGATGTGGACGGCGAGTTCGTGCTGTGCGGCGACGGACGCGAGATCGAGGCGCTGCGCGCGCTCGCGGACAGCCTCGGGCTGAGCGACAGGATTCGCTTCACGGGATGGCTGGACGGCGGCGAGCTGGCGGCGGAGCTCGCGGAAGCGTCGGTGGTCGTCGTTCCATCCCTGTGGCCCGAGCCGTTCGGGCTTGTCGGCATAGAGGCGCTGGCCGCCGGCCGTCCTGTGGTGGCGAGCGCGACAGGGGGCGTGCCGGACTGGCTCCAGGATGGTGTCGGCGGCCTGGCAGTGCCGCCGGGCGACCCCGCCCGGCTCGCACAGGCACTCGATGAGATGCTCGCGGACACCGCCCGGCAGCGGGAGATGGGGCAGGCCGGCAAGCACTTCGTCGAGCAGAGGTTCACAGCCGACCTGCATGTCGAGCGGCTGATCGACGTCTACTCACGGGCACAGGCCCTGTGGGAGGCGGCGCGACGCTAATCCCGGGCTGTGAGCAACTCCCTCACGGCCTCGGCGGTCCTCGCCACGCCCATCTCGCTCGCGGCGAACGCGCTACCGCGCGCGCCCAACGCGTCCAGACCCGCGCGATCCACGAGCAGCGAGTCGATCGCCCCGGCAAGGGCGTCGGCTTCGGGAGCCACGACACGCGCGGCGCCCGCGCTGACGAGCGCCCTCCAGGTGTGGCGGCCGTCGATGGCGATCACCGGCCTGCCGGAGGCGAGCGACCCCGCGAGTGTGCCCTTGCGCGGCGACGGCCCGTCCACATCGACGAAAAGCAGCACGTCGCAGCGGGCGATCGCGTCCGATAGATCCTGCGCCGTAAGCCGCCCGGTGAACGACAACGCATCCTGCATGGAGCGCTCTGCCGTCCCGGCGACCCAGGCCCTGCCCGCCTCGGAATCCTCGCCGGGTGCGCCCAGCAGCCGCAGTCGCACCTGCCGCCCGTTGCCCCGCAGGCCGCTGATCGCGTCGAGGACCAGCGATATGGCGGCGCCCTGGTAGGAGTAACCGAACAGGCCGACCACGGGCTCCGTCCCATCCGGAGAGACGCCGGGCGCTGGAGATGGAAGGTTCGAGAACACGGGCGCCACGAGCACCGGCCGGTGTGGCAGCAGACGACGCGAGCCGATCCAGCGCGCCCGCCAGTCGGTGGTGACGATGAGCGCAGAGCATGCCCCGAGGAGGTCCGCGAGGACCGCGCGCTGCGTCAGCGCCCATACCAGCCCGCGCAGGCCGCCCAGACCCCAGGGGTAGGCGAACTCGTGCAGCACACCGATGACTGGTATCCGCAGCCTGCGGAGCATCCTGACGAGCGGCGGGACGAGGACCGGTGCGCCGCGATAGGAGTACGAGAACACCGAGTAGTGCAACACGATCGCTCGCGGACGCTCACGCTCCAGCTCCCCCTCGAGGCCTCGCAGCCAGCTCCTCATCTCACCGTATGAACCGGAGAGAGAGCGCTCTCTGCGAACGAGCCAGTGGCTCGAGCACTCGATGCCATCGCGCGTCAGCTCCGCCGCGAGCAGGTCAGCGTGATCGTGCACGCCACAGGTGTCCCGAACGGAGACGCCCACGACAGCGATCTCGGGCCCGCCGGGCTGGTCACGCTGCGGGCTAGCCACCGAGCATCAGGCCCCTGTAGCAGTCGTCCATCGCGCTCGCGAGCGCATCGACATCGCCGGTGGGGAGGATTTCGCCGGTGACACCCGGATCCACGAGGTCCTTCGCGCCGGTGTCCTGGCTGACGAGGACCGGCACCCCACATGCCAGAGCCTCGGCGGCGGCGTACGCGAAGCCGTCCTCGTAGGAGGGATGCACGCACAGGCTCGCATCCAGGTAGTGCTCCAGCGGGTCCCCGTGGGTGACGGTGATCCGCGGGTCCTGAGCGCAGGAGCTCTCGATGAAGCGGCGCATGCCCGCCGTTTTCCACCCGCCGACCAGGGTCAGACGCATGTCCTCGTGCTTCAGCCGCCGGAAGGCGTCGACGAGCAGCGGGACCCCCTTGTGGACGACGAGGCTCCCGACGTAGAGGATGTTGAACGTGCTCGAGCTCGGCGGCTCGCGCCGTCTGGCTTCTTCGTAGCGCGGGTGGGCTGTGAGCGGGAAGAACGCGAGGCGTTCGTCGGTGAAGCCCTCCTCGTTGAAGGATTCCCAGACGTAGCGCGAGGCGACGTAGATCTGGTCCGCCTCGTGGTACTCGCGGACGTTGCGGCCGAGCAGCCATTTCGACCACGGTCGTTCGATCGGATACTGGCGGTGGGCCAACTGGTGCTGGCGGATGACCCGTCGCATGTGCGAGTTCGCCGACATCAGCGACAGCGAGCGGGTGCCCATGCGGCGGGCGACGGAGAACTGGTCCAGCGCCGTCCCGTTGAACGCGATCAGGTGGTCGGGCTTCTCGCCGGCTGCCAGCGCGCGTGCGGCGCGGCCGTCGAAACGCAGGCTCCCCAGCCAGATCCGCCCGGCGGGCGAGAGGCGCATGAGCGGTGCGGCGAGTGCCGTCGGGCGAAGGCGTGCGAGCGCTCCGTGCTCGGGCTGCATGTTCGACGTGCACAGGTGCGTTCCGGGCTCGCCTCGGCGCTCGAGCGCGAGAACGATCTCTTCAAGGTGGCGTCCCAGGCCGCCGGTGCCATACGGGGCAGGGCAGGAGACCACCACCCCGCCGGAGGGCAGCGCCTCCTCCTGCAGGCGAGCTGATTGAGCACGCAGCTGCGCCAGGGGGTCGCGGTCGCCGCGCTCTGCGCTCACGCCGCCAGCCGCTCACCGGCGAGCACCGGCTCACCCGAGCTTGTCATAGCCCCACAGGCTCACGAGGTCGCGGCCGAGGTATTCGCTCGCGGCTTGCACCTCGCCCTTGTAGCGCTCCCGGATCTCCCTCATCAGCTCCTCGTCGGGCGGCGGGGCGTCCTCCCACAGCAGCTTCCTGCGCAGTCGCGGCATGACCGTCTCGCGCACGCGGTCGGTCGCCACCGCGTCCAGCATGCGGCGCACCGTCGCGAAGCCGGGCTCACGGCCGTCCCGCACTTTTTTGGTGAGCATCGCCACCGGATCGCGGCGGCGCAGACCGGAGGGGTTGACCCATTCGGCCTGCAGCGACACGCTGTCGTCGACGTCGAGGAACCGCAGCACACGGCGAACCGTCGCCACGTTGTCGCTGCGAAGATCGTCGTAGATCAGGACGAGCATCCTGTCACGGCCGAAGGCCTGCTCGTAGCGGCGCAGCTGCTCCACGTAGCGGACCCGGTCGGAGTAGATCAGGGCCGCAGGCCAGTACATCTCGTGCGGGATCATGCGGCCTTCGCGCCGTGGCCCGTCGAGCGTCAGCGCCGTGCGGAAATCCGTCTCGACCTCGTTTTTGTTCTGCAGGAGCTGCAGGTGCAGGGATCGCAGAAAGCTCGCCGGCTCGCGCAGGATCGCGATGATGCTGGCATCGGGCCTGAGCTCGGCGATGCGGGCCGCGGCGGTCGGGGACCACAGGTATGACGTCGAGGCCTCACCGACGCGCTGCCCGGGCTGCGCCTGCTCGAACAGCGAGAGGTATTCCTCCAGGCTCATCGTTCGCCTGCCCGTGAACGCGACGGAGCGCTCGGGGGTCCTCTGTGGCTGGGGGTTATCGCGCGAGAAGAACCACGGCTCCTTGCCGGCGCCGAACGCGTAGTCGGGCATGTATATCTGCGGATGCTGCCTGAGCATCTCGTAGAGGGCCGTGGTGCCGCACTTGGCGTGCCCGACGATGTAGAAGTCGGGGACCTGCTGACGCTGGTCGTGGGCAGGGCTGTCTGGCCGGTCCGCCATGCTCACCGGCGGGCGGCCCTGGCGCACCGTCCGCTGCCGGCCGGCGCTGCGAGCTCACGCGCGAGTTGATGTCTTGAAGCGCGCGTCTGCATGCCTTTCAGAGTGCGGGATTCTAGCATCGGCCGGGTGGGCGGCTGACGCCCGCCGGGACCCGCGCCCTCAGTCGAGATCGTCGTATCCCCAGAGTGTCACGAGGTCGCGATCGAGGTGTTCGCTGAGCGCCTCGACCTCGCCCCTGAAGCGCAGGCGCAGCTCGCGCATCAGCTCCTCGTCCGCGGGCGGCGCGCTCCCGTGGACCACACGCCGCTGAGCGAGCTGAAGCATGCGCCGGCGGGAACCGTGTGGTGTGAGGGTCTTGATGGCGCTCTTCGCAGCCCTCGGGACCGGGCCCCGTCCCACCGAGACCGCGTGGACCATTTCGTCCATGCTCTGGGAGCGCATCAGGATCGTCGGGTTGGCGTCACGAACCTCGATCGGATGGCTGTCGTCCACCTCCAGGAAGCGCAGCACCGACCGGACGGTCGCCTCGTTCTCGCTCCTGAAGTCGTCGTAGATCAGGACCTTCAGCTGCTCCGGCGGGAACAGCGCCTCGTAGCGGCGGAGCTGCTGGACGTAGCGCACATGATCGGTGTACTGGAGAAGCTGGGGCCTGTGCGAACGGCGCGGAACGTGCCTGCCGCGGCGCCTGTCCTCCTCGAGTGCGATCGCGTCGCGCAGGTCACGCTTGGACTCGACATGCGTCTGCAGGAGCTGCAGGTGCAGAGACCGCAGGAAGCTGGCGGGCTCACGCAGGATCGCTATGCATCTCGCGCGCGGGGCGACGGCGGCGATGCCGGCGGCCGCCGTATGCGACCACAGGTAGGACGTGGATGCCTCACCGACCATCTGGCCCGGCTGCGCCCCCGCGAACAGCTCGACGTATTCTTCGAGCGACTCGGGCTCGGCGCCCGCCATCGGGTGCTTGAAGCGCGGGCGCATGTCGGTCGAGAAGAACCATGGCTCCTTCGCCTCGGGCATGTAGATCTGGGGATGGCCCCTCAGCATCTCGTAGAGAGCCGTGGTGCCGCTCTTGGCATGGCCGACGATGAAGAAGTCCGGAACCCGTCCGCTGCCGGCCGCCGGCCTCTGCTCAGCCGAGCTCGTCATATCCCCACAGCGCCAGCAGATCCCGGTCGATGTACTCGCTGAGCGCGGCGACCTCGCTGCGGTAGCGCCTGCGCAGCTCGAGCATCAGCTCATCATCGTCGGGTGGCTTGCCACCGTAGAGGACGCTGCTGTTGACCGCGTGTAGCGCGTCGCGTCGCGCCGCGCGTGGGGTGACCGCCTTGATCGCCTCCTTGATCGCGCGGGATATGGGACCCCGTCCGACCGAGACCGCGTGCACCAGCTCATGGAGTCGGCCGGAGCGAACCGCAACCGTGGGATTCGCCTGGAGCGGCTCGATCTGCACGTTCCCGTCGACGTCGAGGAAGGAGAGCACCCGTCGCACCACGGACTCGTTGTCCGCGCGGAAGTCGTCGTAGATGAGCGTGAGGATCTGCTCCGGCGGGAACACCCGGTGGTAGCGGCGAAGCTGCTCCACGTAGCGGACGTGGTCGGAGTAGAGAAGCCCCTGGGGCCAGTACGTGTACCGCGGGATCTCCCGGCCCTGGCGCCGCGCGGGCTCGAGCTCGAGGGCGCGGCGCAGATCGGTCTCGGTCTCCACGTAGCTCTTGACCCACTGCAGGTGCAGCGATCGCAGCAGGCTCGCCGGCTCACGCAGTATCGCGATGATTCGCGCGTCGGGCCGCTCCTGCGCTATCCGTTCGGCGGCCGTCGGCGACCACAGGTACATGGCGGTCGCCTCCCCCGTGAGCTGTCCGGGATCCGCGTCGCTGAACAGTGCGAGGTACTCGCTGAGCGTCCTCGGTGTTCCCTGGGGGCGCGGCGGGGCGCGGTCGAGCAGCTCCGGTGCCAGGAACCACGGCTCCTTGTTCTCCGGCATGAAGATGCGGGGATGGCGCCTGAGCATCTCGTACAGGGCTGTCGTCCCGCTCTTGGGCTGGCCAACCAGGAAGAAGTCGGGCATCCGGTTCGCGCGCGAGTCTGCGTGAGCCGAGGCGACCACGGGCGCGCCGGTTGAGGACTGCTTCCCGCTCACGATTGCTTCCCGCTCACGGCAGGGCGCCTCCGGCGGCGAGCGTCGAGGCCAGCCGGTAGTAGGTGTTGTTCACGCGCAGCGAGTCGGTCGTGTCGAACGCTGACAGGTAGCCGTCCTGGATCACCATCACACGGTCGCATATGTCCAGCGTCGACATGCGGTGGGCGATGATGAACAGCGTGAGTTCGTGCCTGAGACCCGTGAGGGACTCCTGGATCAGGTTCTCCGAATGCGGGTCCAGGGCGCTCGTGGGCTCGTCGAGCACCAGCACCTGGGGTTTGGCTGCCAGCGCGCGCGCAAGGCAGATGCGCTGCTGCTGTCCGCCGGAGACAGCGTCGGCGCGCGGGCCCACAAGGGTGTCATAGCCTTCGCGCCATCCCGTGATGTCGTCGTGGATCCGCGCGAGCCGCGCGGCTCGTTCGATGGCGTCGTGGTCCAGGTCGCGGTAGTAGCGGATGTTGTCCGTGACCGACGCGTGCAGCAGCCGGGGCTGCTGAGGAACATACGCGACGCACCTGGACCAGTCCTGCGGCCTGTATTCAGATGCGTCCATCCCGTTGACGAGGTAATGACCCGAGTCGGGGTCTCTGAGCTGGAGCAGGATCTGTACGAGCGTGGACTTGCCGGCACCCGAGGGGCCGACGACGCCTATCGATTCGCCGTCGGATACCTCGAACGTGATGTCCTTCAGGACGGGACGGTCCTTCTTGTAGGCGAATGACAGGGAATCGAACGCCAGCGTCTGAACCGACGGCAGCGGCACGTCGCCGTCCGGGCGGTGGCTGTTGGCGTACCTGCGCTGGACGGTCTGCAGGCCCTCGATGAACGGCAGCGACTGCCGCAGGCCCTGGTAGGACCCCTGGATCGCCTGGCCGTAGGTCCCGGCTCGCACTATCAGCAGGATCACCGCGCCGAGCGAGGCGAAGCGCGTGGCGCCGTTCGCGTACACCCCGGCCAGACCCGCGATCAGTATGAGGTAGATCGCGCTCTGGTAGAGGCTGGGTGCGAGTCGCGCGATGATCTGTACCCGGAAGAAGAGATGTTGGGCTTTCTTGATGAAACCAGCGACCCGGTCCTGCTGCCTGTCGGAGACGCCGAACACCTCCGTCTCTTCTGCCAGACGGCTCGCCTCGTTGATGCTCGCCGCATACCCAATCTGCGTTTGCGACAGTTCCGACGCCTTGCGTGCACCCAGCGTGTTGAGAGGGCGGAGCAACCCGAACAGCACGACTGCGGCCACCAGGATCAGCAGTGCTGCAGTGATGTTGAGCACAACGGCGAAGGTCATCAGCACGACAAACGAGACCCCCGAGATCACGAGCGAGGTCGCCTGCAGCGCTCCGCCGGTCGCCTGGAGGACCTGGCTGGTCATCTGCTCCTGCAGATGACCTTCGCGCTCGCTCGACTTGACCTCCCATGAGGCGAGGGTGAACGCCCTGAAGACCTCGAGGCGCAGCCGGGCCTGCACGCTGGACGCTATGCGCGAGGGAAGGTAGGCCATCGGTACCTGGATCACGACGCGGAACACCGCCAGCCCCCCGGCGATCGCGAAGAGCGTCGACATCGAGCCGCTGATGTGAACGGCCCCGAGCAACGGGTTCTTGGATCCGCCGCCTTTGACCGTACTTGTCACGATCTCCGCCAGGAGCGCGAGGATCGCCGCTTCCGCGATACCCGAGACGACCGAGCAGCACACGAGAATGATGATCGTCCCGCGGCGATCACCCAAGAGCGCATCCAGCCGCGCCCGCGTCGTGGAGAGGTCGCGTTCCTCCCATGCCTGCGAGTTCATGCGGCCACCGCCGCCGGAGTACTCGTGGGGGCCCCGAAGGACATATCTCTGGGGACGTCTCGCCCTGGGCCGAGGAACCAATACGAACTGAGTCCCGCGAACATGAAGAAGAACGGCCCGAGCGCCGCACTGGTCGTGGTGGGGCCGGAGAAGCCCTCGATCGTGAGGGCGATGAACGACGCGAACAGCGCGGCCATGTATATGCGTATCTCGAGGTCCGGGACGCGTCTGAGGGATTTCACCCCGAGGACGAGCAGCCTGATCGTGAATGCCACCCACACCACGAGCCCCGGCAGGCCGACTTCGTCGACGATGAAGTTGTACTCGGTCTCGGCGCTCAGCCCTTTCCCTTCGACGGTGCTGTGGCTGGTCTTGCCTCCGAGTCCGGCTACCGCGCCCACGGTGCCGAGTCCCTCACCGAACGGGACCTCGGCGATGGCCGCCGGAATGTGCTCCAGCGAGCCGGTCTTTTTGTCCTTCGATCCAACCGCGTTTTCCGGCTCGATACTGGTGTATCGCGAGAAGCCGCCGCCGCCCTCGACCGCGACGAGGACCGCTATCACAGGGACGGTGAGCACGATGATCAGGAAGATCGCCGCCAGCGGACGGGTGACGCGTCTGCCTGCGCTGAACGAGAGCGCTATGAAAGCCATCACAGCGAGCACGGAGCCGACGACCTGCAATCGTCCGAGGCCGGTGACTATGCCCAGGATGGCGCCGAGCGAGAGAAAGATCACGGGCCATCGTCGCCGCAGCGTACCGGTCGCCAGTAGCGCGAGAGTGGCGGGAAGCGCGATGCCTCCCACTCCGCCTCCGAAGCCGGCGTCCGTGCCGAGGGCGGGCGGACGGACCCTCGCTTCGCCTTCGCTGGAGAAGGTGCGGGCGGCGAGGCCGCCCTTCTGGCCTTCTTCGCCCACGCCGAGTACGAGTTCCCTGTATCCGGGTCCCCAGGCCGCGAGCGCATGCGGGCTCAGGCGGTACTGGTAGGCGCTGACGGCGCCGTTTGCGAGCGCGACCACCCCCATGACGAGGATCAGAGCCCGAAACCGCGTCCTTGTGCGGATCAACGCGTAGGCGAAGAAGAAGAACGGCACCCACTCGAGTTGCTGGCTGTAGCCGCCGATGACATGCAGGAAGCTCCCCGTTTTCGGGTTGAACGCCTCCACCGCGACCACGCCGATCCAGGCCATCACCCAACCCGTCAGGGGGGGAAACCTGATCTTCTCTCGGCTCGAGAGGATCCGGGCGCCCGCCCCGAGGCATATCGCGACGATCAGCACGTCTCGCAGCGCCGCAGCGGCCTGGTGCGATCCCGTCCCGAGCTTCGCGTAGCCCTCGAGCAGCCCGAGGTAGAGGATCACCACGACCACCGAGATCTCGTAGCGGGTGCTCACAACCAGGGCGACGATGCTGACCGCGGCGGCGAGCACCCCCACCACCAGGACGATGCTCGGCTTCTTGACCTCGACTGCCACGGCCAGCGCCAGCACGAGCGGCAGCACGACGCTCGCCGCCAGAAGCGCGCGCTCCTTCAACCGGCGGCTCTGCACGAGCGGATGAACACCCCTCAGCTCGTTCGGGAGGCGCGCGTCTGCGCTGCTCATCGCCGCAGCAGGCCCCGGCGTGACTGCTTCACCGGTGCATACGAGAAGCCATAACGGTTGATATCCCGACGCGACACGCAGTTTCCGACGGCGCCGAGCAGGGGCGCCGTCGTGGTGCGCTGCATGAGCTGGGTGAGCCGGTAGGCGGATGCCTCACGGGTGTGGCCGAGACGGGCTATGAGAATGATTCCGTCCACGAGTCGCATCAGCGGCATCGCGTCGCTCACTTCCAGCGGAGGCGGGGCATCCACGAGGACCACGTCGTAATCGGACGCCAGCGCGACGAGCAGCTCCCGCATGGCGCCGCTGCCGATCAGGGCCGGCGGGTTCGCGGCGACTCCGCCTCCGGCGATCAGCGACACCGAGCCCACGTGACCGTCGATCGACGGTGCTGCCTGCGTGGCCAGCGGCGAGCCGGCTTCCTGCATCGGCGCCGCCTCGAGTTTGACGGGACGTATCGCCTCGTCCAGCTTGACGCGCCCCGTGAGGACGTCCGCGAGCCCGTACTCGCCGTCGGCCCCGAGCAGGGCGGCCAGCGTCGGGCGCCGGAAGTCCGCCTCCACCACCGCCACTCGGTCCCCGCCCTCGCTCTGCACCCGTGCGAGGTTCGCGATCAGCGACGAGCGGCCGTCGCCCGCGTCGGCGCTGACGAAAAGGATCGTCCTCGGCCTGTGGTCCGCTCCCGCTCCGGCGAAATCCTCCATCGCGAGCGTCGTCTGCAGTCGCCTGAGTGGCTCCAGCAGGGATTTGGCGGGGTAGCGGCGCCCATCGGGCCGCAGGACGGGCGCCTTCACCTCGGGCAGAGCCGCAAGGATCCGTGTTCCGAACGTGCTCTCGACGTCCTCGAGCGTCCTCAGCCTGCGATCGACGCGCCCGAACAGGAATGCTGCGATGGCGGCCAGTATCAGTCCGAGCACGAAGCCGAATATCGCGTTCTGTTTCGGCGCAGGTTCGACCGGGACGGGTGCGGAGATCGCCGGATGCACCTGCTGCACACCTGCGAACGTCGAGAGCTCGGATTCGAGCACGCTGATTTTGCTCTGCAGGTTCGCCGCCTGGATCGTGGACGACGCGCTGGTCGTGGTCGTGCCGCCTTTGCCTTTTCCTTTGCCCCCCTTGGGGGCGACCGGGGCTTCGATCCTGCGAAGCTGCTCACGCGACGTGGTGATCTGTTTCGTGATGCTTCGCACGTAATTGGTGCGCTGGCGTTTGATGTACTCCGCCGCATATCCATCTGCGAGGTCCCTCGCTGCCTTGGGCGTGTGCGCTTCGGTGGAGATGCTGATGAAGTCGCTGCTGGCGGCAGCACCGGCTTTGGCTTTCCCGCGTGCGGCAGCCGTCTTGCCTTCCGCTTTCAGGCGTTTGCGGACGGGACCCCCTATGACGGCGGAGTTGATCAGACCGACCTGATCGGCGAGCGTGCGTGCGCTCAGGCCTTTGGAGCTTCCGCTACCACTACCGGTCCCGGCCTGCGGTTCGGAGGTCCCGCCGAGATACAGCTGCGTCGCGGCGGAGTACACGGCCGGCACGTGCTTGTAGTACTCGTATGTGGCGACGGCGACCACGACCGCGACCGCGAGTATCAGCCACTTGCGTCTCCAGATGGGCGCAAAGGCACTCCCGGCTGTATTGCCGTTGCTGGCGTTCTCGTTCATCGGTCTCGGTCTCTTCGGGCTCGTCCGTGGCCGCAGCTAGCCAAGATAGTTTTCCCCCACCACAGGGTACAGCCCCTGAGACGGCGGCACGCAAGGCCAGATGCAACGATGTCGCCATGTCCGCTCCCCCCCTGAGGCCAGCCGACGCGACCCAGGATAGCGGCGAGACCTCAAGCGTGGGACGGCGGCTGCTCGTGGTCAGCCACCCGGCCGTTATCAGCGTCAACCAGGAGGTCTACCGCGAGCTCGCGCGACGCGGCTGGGAGCTCACCCTCGTCCTGCCGAGCCGCTGGCGGCATTCGTACTCCGAGGGTCCGGTCATCCCCGCTGCTCTGCCTGGTCTCGAGTCCTGCCTGCGCCCGACGCCGGTGCTCTTCGCGGGTGAGCCTCAGCGCCACGTCTACCTCACCCGCTGCGGGGCGCTGTGCCGCATGCTGCGCCCGGACGTCGCGTTTCTCGAGGCTGAGGCGTTCGCCCTCGCAGCTGTCCAGTGGAGCCGCGCGCTCGTCGCGGCGAAGGTCCCATTCGGCGTGCAGAGCTACGAGAACATCGACCGCGACTTCCCGCGCCCGGTTCGCGCCCTGCGCAGCCGGGTGCTCGCCCGGGCGTCCTTCGTCGCCGCGCGCTCGGATTCCGCCGCGGAGCTCGCCCGGCGATGGGGCGCCAGGGGCGAGGTCGGCCTCGCCCCTCCCGCCGTTCCGCTCTGGGATGCCGAGCCCGAGCCGCACCCGGCGCGCCCGTTCACCGTCGGGTACGCCGGACGGCTTGTCCAGGAGAAGGGCCTGGCGGACCTGCTTGCCGCCGTGCGGGAGCTCCGCGCGCCCGTCGAGCTGCTGATGCTCGGCGACGGAGAGATGCGCTCGAGCCTGCAGGGGCAGCCCATCCCCGGCTCGAGCGTGAGGGTCCTCCGCGGGCTGCACCACGAGGAGATGGCCGGCGCCTACGCGCAGCTCGACGTCCTGGTGCTCCCGTCCCATACGACCGCGACCTGGAAGGAGCAGTTCGGCAGGGTGATAGTCGAGGCGCTCTCGTGCGGGGTCCCGGTCGTCGGATCGGACTCGGGCGAGATCCCGTGGCTCATCGGCCTCACCGGGGGCGGCCTGTGCTTCCCGGAGGGGGACGCTCATGCGCTCGCGGAGCAGCTGCAGAGGCTGCGGGATGATCCTGCGCTGCGCGAGCGCCTGGCGCGGGACGGAGGCGGGGCCGTGGAGCGGCTGTTCACGGTCCCGGCCGCAACCGACGCCCTGGAGCGTCTGCTGCTCGGGGCGCTGGCGCGGGGCTAGCGTGCGGCGAGCCGCTCGTAGAGCTGTTCGTGCTCGGCGACCATCCGCGCCCAGCTGAACTGGAGCGCCGACTCGCGTGCGGCGTCGCCGAGCTTTGCGCGCAGCTCCGGGTCTCCGCCCAGGCGGCGCAGGCGCTCGGCGATCATCTCGGGGTCACGGGTGATCAGGTAGCCGTTGCGCCCGTCCTGGATCAGCTCGCGCACACCGCTGACGGGCGCGGCCAGGATCGGCAGCCCGCTGGCGGCCGCCTCGAACGTGACCAGCGAGAAGGTCTCGTAGCTGGACGGCAGGATGAACGCGTCGGCGAGCTGGTAGACGAGCGGGATGTCCGAACGGACGCCCAGCCAGTGGACCCGCTCGCCGACCCCCAGCGAATCTGCGAGCGCCCGGTAGCGGGCGAGGTCACCGGAGCCGGCGACCGCGAGGGACCAGCGGTCAGTGAGGGCGATCGCGCGTATCGCGGGCTCGAGCCCCTTGCGCTCCCACTCGCTGCCGACGAACGCGGCGATCAGGTCCTGTTCGCCGGCTCCGATCCTCTGGCGCTCTGCTCGCGCCCGCTCGCTGTCCCTGCCCGGCGCGAAGGACCCCGTATCCACCCCGTTGTGGATCGTGAGCACGCGGTCTGCGAGCGAGGGGAAGCTGGCGCGCACCTCCTCGGCGACTCCGTCTGAGACGCAGAGGACCGCCGCGGGCCGGTTGATCCTCAGGCAGACCCTCTCGCCGAGACGCTTCATGAGCCCCGCGAGTGCCGCGTTGAGGCGGAAAAGACCCGTTTCCCTGCTGGGGTTGACAGGCCCGACCTGATGCAGGTAGTGCACCGCCACCACGTCGACCCTGTTCAGCACTATCGCGCCTGTCGCCTGGACCACGCCGCGACGTCGGCGGCGCACGGCGATCGACCCTGCGACCAGAAACCACGGATAGGCGAGCGCGAACGGGCGGCCGGGAGCGCGCACCCGGTGAAACTCGACCCCGGACCCTTCGGGCAGCACGCACGTGCGCGCTATGACCGTGACGCGATGACCTTTCGCGCGCAGCCCCATCAGGAGCTCGGCGAGGACGCGCTCCATGCCTCCGACTGCCCCTATGTCATGGGCGACGATCGTCACGTCGGTCGGGCCGGAGGCAGTTTGCATGTCCTTCAGGGTCTCGCGATCGGAGTGGGTGCCCGGCACGGCTGCCCACCCTGGGAAGCGGCCACGTTATCCGAGAGCGGGGGTGCCCGCCGCGAGCCCGCGGGCGGACGTCCCACCACCGGATGCCATCGGGCCCGCGCTTCTCTAGGATCAACCGCCATGCGCGAGTACTCCGACCAGCTGGCATCGGGCGGCTCCTCGATGGACGAAATCGTCGAGGGGGCGCTGCGCGCCGCCGAACCCGAGCGCGGGCTGCGCTGGCTGGACATCGGCTGTGGCCGCGGCGATCTCCTGCGCAGGATCCGCGATGAGTGGCAGCCGGCCGAGCTGCACGGGCTCGACCCGATCGACTGGCTGGACGAGGACCTGCGGCCGGACGTCGACTTCCACGAGGTCGGCGCGGAGGACGCGCAGGATCTGCCGCAGGCCGACCGTGTACTGCTCGTGGAGGTCATCGAGCACCTCGAGGCGCCGTGGACCGACCTGCGCAAAGCAGCTCGGCTGCTCGCGCCGGGCGGACGGATGGTCGTCTCGACGCCGAACATCTCGACGCTTCGCAACCGCCTCGAGCTCGCGGTGCGGGGGAACCTCACGTCCTTTCGGCCGGGCTACGATCCGCATGTCTCCCCCGCCCTGCCGCACGTGACCGCGCGCGTGCTCTCCGAGGAGGGACTGCGCGTCGAGGCGCCGGTCTACCTCGGCGCGGACGTGATCTCGCTGACCGGCGGGCGCGGCTGGCCCCCCTCCCTGCACCGGCGCTATCCGAGGCTGACGTCCGTCTCGGTGCTCATCGCCGCATCCCGGGACTAGCGCCGCGCCTCGAGGTCGGCTGCGAGCGCCTCGATCTCGGCGAAGAACCGCTCCCGCAGCGCCGCGGTGGTGAACTGCTCCAGATAGCGCTCCCTGCCGGCCTGCGCGACGCTGGCCCGCAGCTCGGGGGACCTGAGCAGCACCTGCAGCGCGTCGGCGAGAGCCTCCGGGCTGTTGCTGCTCGCGAGCACTCCGGTGATGCCGCTCTGGATGATCTCGGATGGACCTCCGGAGTCGACCGCGACCACGGCGACCCCGCGGGCCATCCCCTCGAGGATGACGATCCCGAAGGGCTCGGCATCCGAGGCGTTCACCAGCACGTCCATGCGCTGGATGTAGGGCCCGGCGTCCGGCACTTCGCCGGTCATCGTGACCTCGTCTGCGATGCCGAGCTCCTGGGCGAGCACGCCGAGCGATGCCGCGTACTCGGGTGAGAGCTCGTAGGAGTCGCCGCCGACTATCACCAGGTGCATCGGCACTCCGCGCGCGCGCAGGATCGCGTGGGCGCGCAGGAGCTGGTCCTGGCGCTTCCACGGCTGAAGGCGCCCGACCAGCCCGACGATCGGAATGTCCGCGGGGAGCTCGATGCCGGCCGGCTCGACATGCGGGTCCGGAACCGGCGAGCCGGCGTTGACCACGAAGACACGCCGGTGCGGCAGCAGCCGGGCCTGTTTCTCGGCCACCACCCCTGAATAGCAGCCCACCGCCAGCGTGGGGAGCAGGGTCGCGGCGCCGTCCAGCCAGTCGCGCTTGGCGATCCCCTGCTGCCACCAGATGACGCGGTCGGCCATGCCGGCGAGGATCGCCGCCGGCGAGCCGTAGAGCTGTGTCTTGGCGGACCAGTTCAGGATCAAATCGGGTCTGCGGCTGCGCATGAGACGCGCGAGCCTGAGGACCGTCGCAACGTAGATGTGTGGTTGGCGCAGGCGACCGGCCGGCATGACCCAAACCCTCAGCCCGGCGGCCGCGAGCTCATCCGCCCACGGCCCGTGCTCGAAGAAGACGACCTCGAGTTCGTGCGGACCCTCGGCCGCGCCGTCGAGGATGCCCTGCAGCATCGCCTCGGCGCCGCCGAGACGCCTCGCCCACGGGACGGTGATCAGTATGCGCATCCCCGCCCCGTCTCTAGGCCGGCTTGACCGCTGCGAGCGCCGCGCTCAGATGGGGGTAGCGCATGAGCCGGGTCAGTGGCCGGTCGAGGACCACGAGCGCTCGAAGCGGCAGCATGATCGCCCACGCCGCCGGCAGCCCGATCCGGGGTATCAGGCCGCGCATGAGATTCGTGAGCTTCTGGGAGACGACACCGCTGACGAACGCCTCGTCCGTCACCCGCAGGCCCGCGTTCTCGGCTATCTCCCGCAGGCGCTCCTGCGAGTAGCCGTAGCGCACGTGGAAGCCGTCCTCGACCGGGCTGGGGTCGGGATCCTCTGACAGCAGCGGATGGTGCCCGTCAAAGGGAACCGTGAGGAGCAGCTGCCCGCCGGGCGCGAGCATCTGCACCAGCGACCGGACGAGTCCCTCGTCGTCGAGGATGTGCTCGATCGTCTCGAAGCAGATGATCTGTTCGAAGGTGCCCAGTGACGCGCGGTGCTCCTCGATCTCCCGCAGGTCGAGCTGACGGAAATCGATGGTCATGATCCCGACGACCCCGGCGCGCCTGCGCGCATCCTCCTGCTCGCGCGGCGAGAAGGACGCCGCAACCACGTCGTTGCCCTCGCGAGCTGCATAGATGCTGAACGCGCCGTTTCCGCATCCGGCGTCGAAGGTCCTGACCCTCCCGACGCGCAGATGGCGCCTGAGCCACAGCCACCGGTCCAGCACACACGGATCACCATTGATCAGAAGGGGGCTCCAGCCGAAAGCCCGGAGCATGGTGTCCGTCATGCCCGAAAGATACACAACGGGTGCGGGCGCCCCCGGCGCACAGCGGACCATCGGGCGCCGCACGCGATGCGGGTACGCTTGCGCGGAGACCGCGCGCGTCCTCCTGATGCGCAGGGCTCTCGGATCCGATCCAGAACAGCCCGAGCACGCATGGCAGACCCAAACCGAACGACGGATGCGCCGCCGGCGACACACGACGCGAGCGTGTCGATTGCGCACGACTACCTGCTGGTCATGCGCGGCGCGGAGCGGACGTTCGCCGCGATCGCCGAGCTGTATGCCGATGCCCCGATCCTCACGCTGCTCTACGACGAGAAGAGCACCGGCGGACGCTTCGCCGGCCGGTCGATAACGACCTCCGCGCTGCAGCGCCTGGGCATCGGCCAGTCCGGCTTCCGGCGGCTGCTGCCGATGTATCCGATCGCAGCATCGCGGATGACGGCGCCGGAGAGCGATGTGCTCGTCAGCAGCAGCAGCGCGTTCGCACACGGCATCCATGTGCGCCCCGGAACCGTTCACGTCTGCTATTCCCACACGCCGTTCCGCTACGCCTGGTATGAGCAGGAGCGCGCGATCCGGGAGACGCCCGCGCCGCTGCGCAGAGCACTGCGCGCGCACCTGCGCAAGATGCGCAGGTGGGATCTCAAGGCAAGTTCGGCCGTGGATCTCTATATAGCCAACTCGGTGCTCACACGAGAGCGGATCAGGCAGTTCTACGGTCGCGACGCTCCGATCGTGCATCCTCCCGTCGAAACCCAGCGTTTCAGCCCCCGAGAGCCCGGAGAGCACCTGCTCCTGGTGTCCGAGCTCGTTCGCCACAAGCGCGTGCATGTCGCGCTGGAGGCGGCACGCCGCACCCACACGCCGATCCGCATCGTCGGCAGCGGCCCCGAGCACAAGGCTCTCAGCGCGTCATACCCCGAGGCGGAGTTCCTCGGGCGCGCCAGCGACGAGGAGCTCGTGGAGCTCTACGGCACGGCGCGCGCGGTGATCGTGCCGAGCCGCGAGGAGTTCGGGATCACCGCCGTGGAGGCGCAGGCCGCCGGCAGGCCCGTCATAGCGGCCGACGCCGGGGGCGCACAGGAGACCGTCATCAACGGCGAGACCGGGATACTGGTGAAGCTCGACGATGTCGACGCGTTCGCGCTCGCCGTGCAGCACCTGGACGATCTCGACTTCCACAGCGAGCGCGCCGTCGCCAACGCCGAGCGCTTCTCGGTGAGCGCATTCCAGAGGCGACTCTCGGCGCAGGTGCGGGAGATCCTGCGCTCGGACGCGGTGCCGCGGTCGATCCGATAGTCGTGCTGTAGGGTCCGCCGATGCCGACCAGGTCGCTGCACATAGCGTGGCTCGGTCCAGCCCCGAGCGCTGACGGCGGCGTGCCCGGCGTCGCGTGCGACCTGCTCGAGGGGCTGACGGCGCTCGGCCACCGGATCGACTGCTTCTTCCCTTCCTCTGGACAGCCGATCCCCGAGCGCCTTCAGGGCAACGAGCGGATCAGCTTCAACTGGGGCACCGCGAACTGGAACTGGGACACCTGGTACAGCCGCACGCGCATCATGGCCTTCGTGAGCGGGCTCGTCGTCCGCGGCCTGGCCACCGTCCGCCTTCGCAGGCAGATCGTCTCCGGGCACGAGCGCGACCCGTACGACCTGATCTACCAGTTCTCGACCATCGAGGGTCTCGCGGTTCCCAGGCGCATGCTGCACACCGTCCCGCTGGTCATCCACCCTGAGACCCATGCGGCGGGCGAGCTGCGCTCGCTGATCGCCGAGCGCGGTCTCGCGCTGCGCTTCCAGTCCCGTGCGCGGTTCGCCACGATCGCCGCGATCATGGCCGTGCGGGCGGCCGTGCAGCGCCTGCGGATCCACGATGCCTCGCTGCTGATCTGCATCAGCAGCGTCTTCCGCGACCACATGGTCCGCGACTACCGTTTCCCGGCACGGTCCACGGCGGTGGTGCCGAACCCGGTCCGGATCGCGCGCTTTGAGGCTAGCCCGAAGCCGCTCTCGGATCCTCCGTGCGTGCTCGTGCTCGGACGCATCGCAGCCCGCAAGGGGCTCGAGGACGTCGTCGCGGTGGCGCGGCTGCTTCGCGACCAGGGGACACCCGTGAAGATCCGCATCGTGGGCGGCCCGAGCCTGTCCTCGGACTACACCGGCCTGCTCGGCGACCTGCCGCCGGAGACCGCCGAATACGTGGGGCCCGTGCCCGCGTCGGAGGTCCCGCGCGAGATCGACGGGAGCGATGTCCTTCTGCAGGCCAGCCATTACGAGCCGTTCGCGCTCACCGTCGCCGAGGCGCTCGCCTCGGGTGTGCCGGTCGTCGCCACGACCGAGGTCGGGGCGGTAGAGGGTGTTGACAGGTACGTTGCCGCGGCGGTCCCCCCTGGAGATGTCGGCGCCATGGCCCGTGCGATCACGGACATGATCGCCCACGTTCGGCAGGACCCGTCCGAGACGTCTTCCAGGGCACGTGCAGAGGCCGAGCGGCTGTTCGCGGCGGACGTGGTCTGCCAGGAGATCTCGTCCGCTCTGGCCGACCTTGCGGCCTCCGGCGTGGAGACGGCGGGCCGGCTCTCGGCTACGTGAGGTCCGCCAGCCAGCCTGTCCCGCCGGCCCTGATCCTCTCGTAGACGCGGTTGGAGAGCTCGAGGTGGGAGCGTTCGACCCCCTCTTCCCATGCTTTCCAGCGCCGGCTGTTCAGCAGCCGCACGCCTTTGCCGACCACGGGCACGCCCATCAGGGGCAGCGGCTCGGGTGCGCCGGCGCGGTCCACCGGGCTGAGCTCGCCCATGCGGAACCCGGCTCCGTGGTGGTAGATCACACCTCCGTAGACGGCGAACCAGAGCGGGTCGAGGTTGCGCCGGTTCGATCTGAGCACCTGAACCCAGGGTGTGTTCGTCAGTTCCAGCCTGCGCATGAGGTTGCCGCCCACGTCCGTCGTCGGGCGGCCCTTTGCGCCCGGCCATACGGGCCCTGCGGTCCAGTCCCCGGGAAGATCGAGCCACGTCCCAACGGTCGTGACGCAGAAGCACGGGTGCGGCTGGGGCTCGTCCACGTTCTCCGCCCTGCGTACCGCCACCAGCGGAGCCCTGGAGAGGGCGTCGTCCACCAGCCCCATGGGGTCTGCGATCGGGAAGGCGTCGCCGTCGAGGAACATCAGCAGGTCATCGCGGGAGGCCTCGTGGGCGATCTCCGACGCGAGATGGTTGAGCTTTCCGGCGTGGGAGCCCCGCTGGTCGATGATCCTGTCGAAGTAGCGGGCGTACGAGGGGTCGATGCCCTCGAGCGAGGACCACACCTGGTAGGGCACCGAGAGGTTCTCGCGCAGGTAACGGGTCTGCACCTCGATCCACTTCGGGGACCTGTAGTGGACGGTGGCGACGTAGAGCACTTGAGCGGGGAGCCGGTCTTCAGCGGGTGCGGGGTTCCGGCGCACAGCCCGAAGCGGCTGCGGTGAGAGGCTCCCGCCTGCGGGCCCGATGATATCGGGGCCGCGGCGGGCGGCGCAGGGGCCATCGTGGACATGTGGCCAGCTGCGGGCGGGCCGCGTTCAAGCTTTCCGGCGGGATGCCGATGGGAGCAGCAACGCCGACCCTACCCCTGGAGAGAACATGCTCCTCATCCTCATCCCAGCAGCGTGGCTGTCGATCTCGATAATTATTCTCGCGATCTGCACGATGGCCGCCCGCGCTGACGAGGCGATGGCCTCCGCCTCCAGGGCGTCCATGCCGATCCGCGTGCATCGGGTGAGGGTGCGCTCGAGCGAGACGCGTCTGGCTGTGGCTACAGGCCGCGGCGAGCGAGCACGTGGGGCACGGTGCGCAGCAGGATCTTGATGTCGGACCAGAGCGACCAGTTGGCCACGTACAGGTAGTCGATCGCGACCATCTCCTTGAGCGGGACCCGCGAAGGTCCCAGGATCTGCCACGGACCCGTCATTCCGGGGGTCAGCTCGAGGCGCCTGCGGTGCCAGCCCTCGACGCGCTGATCCTCGTCGACGACGAGCGGCCGCGGCCCGACGAGGCTCATCTCGCCTCGCACGATGTTCAGCAGCTGGGGAAGCTCGTCGAGTGCGCTCTTTCGCAGCAGGCGGCCCACGCGGGTGATGCGGGGGTCCTCGGCGATCTTGAACAGCCCGTCCTTCGCCTCGTTGCGGTGCCGCAGCGAGTCCTTGAGCTCCTCGGCGTTGGGGACCATCGTGCGGAACTTGATCATCTCGAAGCGGGTGCCGTAGCGCCCGACGCGCATCTGCTTGAAGAAGACGGGCCCGCGGCTGTCGATCTTGATCGCGATCGCGGTGATGATCAGGAGGGGCGAGACCGCTAGAAGCCCGAGTGAGGCTCCGAGGAGATCGAACGCGCGTTTGAACGCGGCGGAGGAGCGTGTGAGGTCAAAGCGCCGGACGCCCATGACCGTGACGCCGTGAAGGTCGTCGAACTCGACGGAGGAGCCCACGACCTCCAGCAGTCGCGGCAGGACGCTGACCCTGACCCCGACCGCCTTCAGCGTGCGCACCAGGTTGAGCATCTCGCCGGCATCGGCGCTGCGCGGGGCGATGATGGCGCGGTGCACGTCGAGGCTCTGTGCGAGCTCGCGTATCTCGACCAGGCGGGGTTCGGAGAACGCCTCGGTGGACCACGGCGCGACCTTGTCGAGATCCAGATGCGCGACCACCTGCGCCTTGACGCCGCCGTGGCCGGTCAGCTTCGCGCGGATCGTCTCGGCGGAGAGCTCGTCGCCGATGAACAGGCAGCGCTCGGTGGGTGCGGCCCGCAGTGCCAGCGCCCGGCCCACGGTGCGGCCGATCAGCAGGAGTGCGGCGAGCACCACCCACAGGAACATCACGTCACGGCGGTCGAGCTGGGGATGCACGACGAGACGCCCCACGAGCCACGCGACCAGCGCGCCGAACGTCGCCAGCTGGAGCAGCTTCGGCGCCTCGTCCAGCGTCGTCTTGCGCAGCAGCGTCTCATCGCGGTCGTAGAGGCCGGTGAGCTTCGCGCAGACGACGAGGATCGGCACCGCGCCGAGCGCGGCCCACGTCGGTGTAAGGCCCCGGCTGCTTACGGCGATGGTCAGTGCGAAGGCGGTGCAGATCGCGACGATGTCGGCCGCGATCAGCGTGCGGCGGAACAGCGCGTCCCTGCGCGTGCAGGCCGCGGGTCCCCTGACGTCAGAAAACGACGACGCGAACAGGCCTCGCTTGAGCGAGCCCGCCGCTGCTCCCCGTCTTGCCTCAACGCCTCCCCACGGAACACCCTGATCTGTTCCGCTTCCGGTCTCGACGCTCACGAAGCCTCCCGCCTCCTTGCCTGCCACACCTGCCCCATCTTGATCACGCCGACCCGAACAGATGTCGAGATCCCGTGACCTCCCTCAATTCCCTGCCGATCATAGGACCGGTGCTGGGTTTAAGCAAGGTGTCACCGTGATCATGCAGCCCGCCGGGGCCGATCCACGGACACGACGGAGCTACGACCTACCCCACCCGTAAAGTGAAGAAGACGGTAAACGGGCCGTCCGCGGGCAGGAATACGGTGGGTCGTGACAAAGAACACGAGATCCTCGGCACGGACTTGGAAATGGACATGATCCTGCTCCTCATCCTTCTCATAGTGTGGCTCTCAGTGACCGCGATGGTCATCGTCCTATGCGTGGTCGCCTCGCGGGCCGACGCACGCGACGAGGAGGCGGCTCGCATCGAGTACGCCCGCTCCTGTGGGTCTTCGGGGGCTGCACCTGTAGAGCACGGCGATGCGCCGGCGCCGATCTCCGCCTCACGTCTGCCGCGACGCCCCGCAGCGGCCTGAACGCCCGCCCGGCGTTGCCCGACCGCATCTCGAGGCGCCGCCCGGAACGAGGCCGGCCCGCTCGATCGATATCGAGCGGGCCGGCGGTACTACCTCTCCCTGCGGGACCTCGATCCCGCAGGGAGCTGCGTGCTATCGACTAGTAGCCAATCGCTGCGGCACCGCTCACGAGCTCCGCTGCAACTTCTTTCGGAACTCCGTAGTAGTCGTTGCCTGCGAGCAGCTTCTGCCCGCCTTTCTTGTCCGCGACGAACCCGAAGTAGTCGTGGACCGCCTGAGCCTCAGCTTCGCTCGTGCCCGACAGCAGCGAGTATTTCGTGCTGACGACGTCGTAGGCGAAGTTGCACAGCGAGTACGTCTTCTCCGGTTTCGTGATGGACGTTGTGACTTCGTTCCAGAGCGCTGTCACGGCCGGCGGCGGGAACGAGCTTTCCCCGTTGGTGTACGCCGTGTCCTTGCAGTTGGCGCTTGCCGCCGTCCCCGAGTCCCCGTTGCTCGACGGGTCCTGGTAGGTGTTTTTCAGCGATGCTCCTTTGCCTTTGGTCCCGTTCTGGATCTCGACCCAGAATTTGGCCGTGCCCGCGCCGTTGCCCGTGCCGCTGAACAGGTTCAGGACTCGGAGTTCGGCGAGGTTCGAGTAGCCGATGCTGCCCGGGATGCTTGCGACCTTGTCGGCCTCTGCTGCGTCGCCTTCGGCGGTTGTCAGCGTCGGGGCAAGGGCGGTCGGCCACACCACGTTCAGGCTGCCTTCAGAAAGCGCGTCCCAGCTCTCGGGGCCTTTGGAGGTCGAGAGCGTGCCTTTGTTGATGAGACCGAGGTACTTCTTGAGGGTGTTGGTCGTCCCTGCTTTTTCCTTGCGCACGACGGGAACGATCGGGTCGGTGGCGCATCCGCTACCGGTGATGGCGTCTCCATCGTCGGTGATTTCGCCCCACTCTTTGATCGTGCCGTTCCAGATGGCCTCGAGCGTTTTGTCGCTGAGGACCAGGCGACCGCTGGCCCCGGTGCTCGTGGCCGTGCAGCCGGTCGGCAGGTTGACGTAGACCGTCAATGCGTACTGGGTGACGGGGAGCGTCTCGATCGTGTCAGGCGTCGACGTGCTCTCCTGGCTCTGGATGTCCGTCTGCTGCGTCGCGTTCGGCGCTTCGGCGGTCGCGAAGAACGCGTTGCCGGGCCCGAAGTTGATTTCCGTGGGGCTTTTGTCTTCCGCACCCCACGAGCGCAGACCCGCGCCGCTGCTCGTCGAGTTGTACGTCACGGTCGGTTTGGCTTTGTTGCCCTGTTTTCCGCTGCAGGCCTTTGCGTCGGTGGACGTGTTGAAGTTCGCCGTCCAGACCCCCTGGGCCACGCCCTCTACCGCCGCGCCCTGGCCTGTGATGTTGGCGCCCGAGCACTGCACTCCGGCGCTCGCTGCGCTCGGCGCGACCATGGCGGCCACAGCGGCCGCCGAGATGACGCACGCCGGTACGAAGCTTAGGCGGCGTGCCGATTGGACCTTCATGTGATGACTACCTCCGAGTCGTGGATTTCCATTCCGTCTGCTGCGCATGTGCCTCGGGCCGTTAGATTCCTCACCCGCCCAGTGAGGAGTATTCCTCACCTATCCTGTGCGGTTGTCGCGTTCTTGTAAACGCAGCGAACCGCCCGCGAGGGCGGTTCGGCGTGCGGTGCGGCGACCGCGGCGCGGCTGCGCGTCGATCGGTATGGAAAGCACGACGGCCGGGGCACCGCATCCTTGCGGGCCCCGGCCGTTGTCGAGCCTGATCTGCTCAGGCTCTACGTCCCCCGCATCGCGGTGGGACGCTGGTTGCGATCAGGTCAGTCGATCGCTGCTGCTCCTGTTGCTGCCAGGCCAAGAACTTCTTTCGGCAGCGTGAGGTAGTCGGCGTTGGTGATCGCCTTCTGCCCGCCTTTGTCGGTCACGAACCTGAGGAAGTTGTTGACCGTCGTGGCCTCAGCCGATGTTGCGCCGAGGAGCGAGTAGTTGGTGAACGCCAGGTCGTAGGTGAGACCGCACAGCGTGTACGTCTTCTCTGAGGTCGACGTGGTCACGTTGTTCCACGGCGCCGTGGTTGCCGGCGGCGGGAAGGGTTTACCTTCGTTGTTGATGTATTTGGTGTCCTTGCAGTTGGCGTTCGCCACCGTCGGGACCTCTTTGTTGCTCGCGGGGTCCGCGTAGAGGACTTTTTCTGATTTGCCTTTGCCTTTGACGCCGTCCTGGACCTCGACCCAGAAAGCGGTGGCCGTCGGCGTGCCGAATTTCGTACGTGCTTCGGCGAGGTTCACGTAGCCGATGCTTCCCGGCGTCGCGAGGACCTTGTTCATCTCTTCCCCTCCGCCCTTCGCGAGAGGCTTGATCACGTTGGCGGCCGTCGGCCACGTCGTGTTCAGGCTGCCTTCGGAGAGGTTCTGCCACGTCTCGGGACCGGCAGACGTTTCAAGCGTGCCGCTGTTGATCTGACCCAGGTACTGCTTGACGATGTGGGTCGTGCCCGACTGGTCGAAACGGACCACGGGCTGGATCGTGTCAGCCGCGCATCCGGTGCCGGTGACTGCGTCGCCACCTTCTGTCAGCTGGCCCCAAGTGGTGACCGTGCCGGCGAAGATGCCCTCGAGCGTCGAGTTGTTGAGCACCAGACGTCCGGGAGCTGCCGTGCTGGTCGCCGTGCAGCCTGCGGGCAGGTTCACGATGATCGCGACGGACTCCTGAGCGACGGGGATCGTCTCGAGAGATTCGGCGGTCGGCGTCGACTCAAAGCTCTCGATGTTGGTGATCTGTTTTGCGCTCGGCGGTTCGTCGGTGCCGACGAAGGCGTTGTTTTCGCCGAAGCCGTCGGGGGTGCCTTCGAGTTTGCCTTCCGCGCCCCAGGACTTCAGGCCGGTGCCGCTGCCCGTCGAGGTGTACAGGACGGTCGGTTTGGCTTTCGAGCCCTGTTTGCCGTCGCAGGCCTTGGGGTCGTTGGACGTGTTGAACTGCGGGTCCCAGTAGTTCTGCTGCGCGAGTTTCTGCAGCGAGGAACCCTGCCCGGTGATGCTTGCACCCGAGCACTGGGTGCCGAGCGAGGCGCTTGCGGCACCTGGCGCGACTAGAGCGGCGGTTGCAGCCGCCGAGAGGATGCACGCCGAGGCGAGACGGCGCGCGTGAAGACGCTTCATTACGAGACTACCTCCTGGTAAACAGCGTTTCAATCGCGTCAGGGAAGAACATCCCTCCCCTGGCGACCGGACCGGAAGCTTTCGTGCTCCCGGAGTGCACTCTCCGGGCAGCGCGGGTTCACAAGGTTGCCGAGCCGTAACGAGGGCTCATTCCGGGGCAAACCTTCACCGCCCGTTCACATCGCGTAACAACGTGATCACACGCGGTCACACGTAGATAACAAGCGGAGGACGCAGTGCGGAAACGTACACCCACCTGAGGGCGAAGCTCGGCCGTTCGCGTGCGCGCCCTGCGTGCGCCGCCGAGAAGCCCCGGGCATCGGCATGCCGATGCCCGGGGCGCTCGCAGCCGCCTACTTCTTCTTCGCGGCCTTCGCCGGCTTCAGCGTGAGCGTCGCGGTGCTCGTGGCGCTCTCGGCCTGCGGGTTGTGCGCGAGGACCGTGACCTTGGCCACGATGCTGTGGGACTTCGCGAGCAGCGCGCGTCCTGCCGATGAGAGCCGGAGCGTGATGGTCTTATGCTGGCCGCCCGACAGCTGGAACGTGCCTGAGGAGAGCGTCAGGATCACCGCCTTCGGCTTGCCCTTCGCGGCGTGACCCACGGACGCCACAACGGCTTTGAGCGTCTTCAGGGCCACACTCCCCGAGCACGACGTCTGCCCGGTCGGGCAGGTGAGCGTCACGGTGAAGGACCCATTCGCACTGACCGCCGAAACCGCGCCGATCTTGACCGCCGGCGCCGGTGGCGGCGGTGGTGGTGGTGGTGTCGTCGTGGTCGGTGTGGTTGTTTCGCCGCCTCCCCCGCCAACGGTTTCGGGCGACTGGGTCTCGAAGGACTTGGTTTCGCCCTGCACCGTACCGCTCACCGTCGTGGCCAGGACCCTGTAGTAGTAGCTGGTGCCTGCCGAGAGCCCGGCGATCGGCGCCGACACGCCCACTGGGGTCGTGCCGTCACCCGGGAGTGCTGAGCATGGCGCGCTCTGTCCCAGTTCGGGACCCGCCCCGTATTCGAATGTGCACTTCGTCACTTCGGCGCCTTCGGGGTTGACGGTCGCGGTGAGCGTCGCCGAGCTCGTCGTCGTCGCGCTCGCGCCTTCGGTGACAGCGACCGGCGGTGGTCCGGTGATGAACGTCGCGTCTTCGCCCACTCCCGGCCCGGCGGCGTTTTTCGCGACCAGCCGGTAGTGGTATTCCTCGTGCTCCGCCAGTCCTTTGATCGCTCCCGTGACCGCGACCGCGTTCTGGCCGGACCCCGGTTCCTTCGAGCAAGGAGCGCTCGCGCCATAGGAGGTGGTCGTGCCGTATTCGAATTTGCATTCGCTTAGGCTGACCGTTTTGCCGTCCGGGTTCACCGTGCCCGCCACGGTTGCCGTCGTTGAGCCCACGATCGGCGCCGGCGTGCCGTCTTCAGCGACCGGTGTTTCCGGATGGATCAGGATCTTGCTGTGGACCACTATCACCGGTTCGGCCAGGTTGTCGGTGTGGATCGTCTCGGTGATTTCAAACGGTGTCTTGCTGCTCTTGATGAATTTGTGGGGCACTTCCGTGACCTGGAACTGGTGTTTTTCGTGGGCGTTCACGGTCTGGACCGCCGAGCCGTCCCCGAAGTTCCATTCCACGCTCAACGCGTTCGCCTGCGTCAGCGTGGAGGACAGAGCGACGATGTCGCCGATCGGGATCGCTTCCGATTCCGGCACCGGGTTACCCGCCACCTTCGCGGCGGGCCTCGTCGCGCTGTCGGACTGGCAGTTCCCGCCTCCGGGGCCGAACTCGACGATCTTCGGCGCAGTCGTGCTCGTGTCGAACACGAACACGTCCCCGTTTTTACCGGGGGCGATCTGCGCGGCGTTGTCATAGCTGATCAGGCAAGCGCCCGACGGCGAAGTTGCCACGCTCTGCCCGCCGGTCCAGCCGAGCTCTTCGAGGTTTTCGTTGAACTCCAGCACCCCCGGATAGCGCGAACCCGTCCGTTCGCCATGCAACTGCTGCACGATCGACGCTTTCGTGTAGATCGTCCCGTCTTCGGAGATCGCCAGCGAGCCACCCGTGATCGTTTCCGGAGCACCCGGGAAGATCACAGTTTCCTGGTGCTGGAACTTGATCCCTTGTTCGGCTTCTTCCTGTTCTTCCTTTTCGGTCTCTTCGAACTGGATCAGCGGCTTGGGCACCTGGTCTTCGATGAAGGACCCGGGGATTTCATCGAGCTGATCGTAGTAGTCGACATACACCTTGCCCGATTTCGTCACCACCGGGGAGGTCGCATCTTCCCCTTCGAAGTACTGGCTGCTGTCAACCCAGTGCTGGCCCATCTCGCCTTTGTCGTTCACGCGCTCGAGCGCGATCTCGGGTTCTTCTTCCGCGGTTTCCACCTCGCCGAGGATCACGATGTCGTGTGTCGTCGGGTCAACCGTGATCCCGTTCGGGTAGAGCAGCGACTTCCCCACGGCCGGGGAGAACGGAGAGAAGACAGCGGTGCCGGCGAGAACCCCGCCGGTCGTTCCGGCGGCGGGCTCGATGGTGCTGGTGGGCGTTTCGGTCGAGAACGCATACAGCTGCGCCGCCACCGGGTCTCCCGCGTCAAGTTCTCTGCCTTCGGGCCGCAGCTCCGAGACGAGCAGGTATATGCGCTTCATCGACGGATCCACCGCTATCCCCTCGACGATGTCAGGCGATTCGTGCGTCGGATCTTTCGGCTTGAACGTCGTGGACGCGATCAGCACACCCTTTTCGTTGAACTTCTGAATCCGGTATTCGCCGTTTTCGTCCGGGAGATCGACCACGTAGACGCTGTTGTCGGTCGGGTCGACCCCGATCGCCGACGCTTCTTCACTCGGTTCAAACTGACCGGGCCCGATGCCCGCCGACCCGAAATGCCCAAGTTCGCCAAAGGACTGGGCGTCGGCTGCTGCTGCGAACAGCCCGGCTGAGATGACGCTCAGGGCCAGCGCGAGGGTTAGGCGTCTAAGGGCACGTGCGAGGTCAGACATCTTGCTCCGATCTTGTAGCTTGCTGGAAGTCCATATCCGGTGTGGGCCGAGCGCCCGGTGGACGCGGAACGTCTCGCCCGTGCCACTCCGCCGTGCTGCACGCGCTGGTTGCACGACAGATCGATATTGCCGTGCGCAGACGAGCGCCTGGTGTTAAAAGCGTGAACCCGCTGTGAACCGGCGTTTGCATAGCGGTCACCGACCCCAACGTCCGTCGCGGGCGCTCATTCGCCGCTGAGCCCGCGATGAGGAGATCGTCGCGGGCGCCACGCGGACGAGCCTGTCGCGGCCGCGGGTGCGCTTGCGCATCGAGGCGCCGGCGAAGGCGGCGAGCACGACCACGCCGAGCAGATACGGCGGCACGGGCTCATGTTCCGTTTCGTGGTAGGCGGTCGCCTGGTTACCGACCGACTCTGGCGCGGACTCCTCCTGTTCTTCGCGCTGCACAGCCTCGACCGCCGAGGTTCCGCTGGGCGGCGACGGCCGTGCGGGCGTCGGTATCGGAGGCGGCACGATGCTCGGGACGAACGATGCGAGTGCCTGGGTGGAGATGAACGGCGGCAGGACCACGGCGGCCGGCTTGACATGCGCAGGGGTCACGGCTGCCGGCGGTGTCGCTGTCACCGGCGGCGGCGGGACCGGCGGCGGCGCGGTCGCCGGCGCCGGACTGGCTGCCGGCGCGGGCGCCGGCGGGGGCGGGGCGGGCGCCGCCACCTTGTTTTCAGGCAGTTCTTTGAGTTTGGTGGTGCCGCAGGGCTGGCGCACGCTTCCCGCCTGGATCGTCACCGGTAGGGACGCCGACAGCCCTCCTGCGCTGACGGTCACGATCGTCGTGCCGGCGTTGTAGGCGCAGAACAGCCCCGATTGTTCGTCGCCGATCGGCTTGCCGCTCGCGCCGTATTCGACCGCCAGGGGATCGGTGGACGCGAGGTTCGGTTTCACGAATTCCCCGAGGTCGTCCCTCGAGGACGTGAAGCTGTACGCCGGGAGGATCCCGTGTGCACAGTTCGCCCCGAGGCAGTTTGACGGGATCGGTATGTAGGGGTCGGTTTCCGGCGTGTTCGAGTCGTTGTGCGAGACGTTGCCCGAGCGCGGACGCCTGGCCAGGCCGGCGAACAGCGCCGCCTGGCTGCGCCGCAGCAGCGTCCCGCTCTCCGCTTCCAGCGCGAGTTCCCCGATGTTCGGGATAAGTTTCACGGTCACCGGTGCCACGTTTTCCGCGTTGCGCGCCGCCGTGTTGATTTCCGTCAGCAGGAAGCCGCTCGCCCCGATGAAGTCGCTTTCTTCCTGCGCGGCGTAGCTGACGTAACCGAGCGTTCCCGATCCGAACGCGGGTATCGAGTGCCCGCCGTACGTGAGGTGCAGTTCCACGTTCTGTTCGGGCGAGTCATAGAAGTAGGCGGAGGCGTCACCCCGGACGATCGCCTGCGCGACCGCGGTGCCGGCAGGTTCGCCGGCCGCCACCTCTGCGGGCAGGCTCGCGTTCCCGATCACGATCGAGACCTCTGATTCCTTCCTTGCTTCCCCGAGCTGGCCTTCCAGCCACTTGAGCTGCGTCGGCCCGACGCTCGTGGTGTTATCGAGCACGATGACCCGCACGTTCTGTTTCTTTCCTGCCGCGCCGATCGAGTTCATGGCGTAGTAGGTCGCCTGGCAGCCGGGTGTGCCCGGGCATTTTTCGGGCGAGCTCCCGGCGGGTTCCAGCCCCGGCGCCGCTGTTCCTTTACTCCCGAAGGGCGCGGGGAAGCCGCTGAAGACGGTGGCGAAGGTCCCCTCGCTGTGCGATTCGTCGAGGTCGGTCGGCGAGGGTGCCACGTACACCGGCTTGGAGCTCTGGCTCGCGAGTTCCGCGTATCGCGCAAGCTCGTTCTTGTACGGGACGGCGACGGTGGCGGGGCCTGCCGTCTTGCCGGTGGTCACGCGTGCGCCCGTGTAGAAGAAGGCACGCGCCTTCTGGATCGAGCTGGCGAGACTCAGGGCGTGGGAGAACCAGACGTCGGGTCCGATGCGCGCCTCGGCGCGGTCAGAGCAGGGGGCGGCACACTGCGCGCCTCCCCCGACGGCGAACGTGACGGTTTCCGGGGCAGTCGTGATCGGCGACGTGCCCACGCCCGTCGGGGTTGTCCCATCAGCGGGATAGCGCCACACGTCCGCGGTGTCGAGCTGGGCGTTGGTCGTGTCGGTGATGCCACCCACCGCCCAGCCCTGGGTGCCGGTGGAGTTGACCATCACCGCGGCCACCGGGTCCGGCTGGTAGACACTGTCGTAGCGTTCGAATTCGCCGGGTGGCTGTTCGGCGTTGTTGAGTTCGTGCTCCTCGTCGCTCCATCCGGCGGCGGTCTGGCGCAGCACACCTTTTTCCTGGCTGGAGGCGATCGGGTACGGGGGCGCGAGGTTGGGCGGGAAGCCTGGCGGGGGGGCCGCTTCGTCTTCGATCTGGACCGTTTCCGGCACGCTTCCAGAGCCGATGACGCGCAGAGCTCCGTTTTCGCGGAAGAGGACGATCGATCCTGGCGAGCCGACGCCCGGATAGGGCGTGGGCGTTGGTTCCCACGCGGCACCCGCGCTCTGGCGCTCGAAGATCCGGCCGTCTTCTACGGTGAAGGCAGCCCCGCCGTCGGCCAGGCCCGCGGCCGCCCAGGGAGAACTCGAACCGATGGCGGCGGCGGCGCCGGTGTCGATCGTCCAGCCGCTTCCCGAGTTGACCATAACGCCGCCTTCGAAGCGGTCGGTCGAGGGGACGAGCCGCCGGTAGATCACGATCGCTTCCGAGCCCGCGAAGGCGATCGACGTGTAGTTGGCTCCCCTGGCCGGCTGCGGGATCGCCGATTCTGGTTCCTGCTGCCAGGTCTTGCCGTAGGAGAGAAGGACGCCGCTCTGGCCGACCGCATAACCGCGCGCGGAGTTGTTCGGGTCAAACGCGATACCGAGCAGGTTCCCGCGAAAGTTCAGCGGCGTGGCCGGATCCTGTTCCCACAGTCCCGTTTCGCCGCGCCAGATCCACATCTGGCCGAGGTCCCCGACCGCGTAGGCCCGTGAGGGGATCGGCCACGCCACAGCACGCAGGCGAGGCGTTTCGTGCCGGCTGCCGATCCCGAGGAGGCTTTCCGGCGTCCAGCCTTTACCCGACTCGTAGCGGGCGATCTCGCCCTGGTCGCCGACGGCCAGCGCTTCGCTGGAGAGCGAGCCGACGGGCTGGCCGGGCGCGGGGGCGAGCGCGAGCAGCGCGTGACGGAAAGCCGCCGGCCAGGGCTCCAGACGGCTCGGGTATTCGCCGAGCGTCAGATGGACCGCAAGGCGTTCCTGGCCGAGCCATCCCTCGCGGGCGTTCGAGAACGCCGAGCCGAATGATCCCCCGACGTCCTCCGGCGGCTTTGAGGCCCCGAGCGCGTCGACGCGAACAAAGGAGGTCCCGTTCAGGCGCATGCTCACCCCGCCGGAGAACCCCGTGATCACCCGTTCGCCGTACGCCCCAGCCGAAGGGTTGGCCCAGGCGAAGCTGCGGATCCGCGCGGTCGTCAGCGGTTCGGGCAGTTCGTACGTGCAGCGCTTGCTGCCTGCCGGCGCGTCTGAGGGAAGCGTGCACCACGACGCGGTGAAGCGTCCTTCGGCTGCTTCGCCCGCGGGCTTGAAGTACATCGTCGTGGGCGTCTGAGCGTCCGTGCGCAGGCCGTCGACCCAGACGCCTTCGGAGGTCACGGTTAGAACCTGCGACTGGTCGCGGTTCGGCAGCGTGAACTCGGCCCCGCCTTCGGTGAGCGGCACCGAGATCGGTTCGCCTGCGCCAGCGCCGCTGGTCGTGACGACGGGCTGCCATGTCGTCGGTTCCCCTCCTTCGCCGACATGGCGACGGAACAGCGCCATCGAGCCCACGGGATACTGGTTGGAGAGTTTCGCGAGCAGCCACGCGTTGCCAGGGCTGCTCGCCCCGATCGCGACGACCTGGAATTCTGCGCTGCTGGCGGACGGCACTTCTATCGTCTCGCTCGTCCACTTCGTCCCGTCCCAGTGAAGGACGCGGCCCTCCACCCCTCCGCCTTCGCTGACCGGGACCACGAGGGCGCCGGCGTGCGGGCTCGAGCCCCCTTCGTCAAGTGCCGCGACGAGGGGTGCCCGGTTAACACCGAGGAGGCGTTCGCCTTCCTTCAGCGCCACTTCCCCTTCGGCCGGCAGCGGCTGGGTCTCCTGGAATGCCCCGCCGGGGTTTCGCACGAGCAGAACCTGCTGCTCGTGTTCGCCGCTTTTCGCGGCTGGGATCGTCCCCGCCAGCACACCGCTTCCACGCGGCGTGATCTGGCCCGCGAGCGGGCTCGGGTTCGGGTACTGGAACGCTTCGGGCTGGTCGAGCTGGAACCCGCTGAGCGCCTTCCCGGAGGAGTCGAGCAGGCCCGGCCCGGGCGTCCAGCCGGTTTCGGGCGTGTAGCGGACGAGCGCCGACTGCCCGTCCTGTATGCCCAGTCCCCACGTCTCGTCGTTCGCCTCTGCCGGGGCCGCGCCGATCATCATCACCCTCTGCGCCGGCACCGAGGCGTCCGTATACGGTTTCGGTTCGCCGTTTGCAGCACTGGCGTGCGCGGCAGGTGTCGAGCCTGACCCTGGGAGGCCGATGACGGCACCGACCGCGATCACCCCGACCGGAGCGAGAACGGCCGCCAGGCGCCGGGGACGCCGGCGCAGCCACTGGCTACCCCGGCTCACAGCCGTCCCAGTCCGGCCAGGTTCGTCCACGCCGTCGCCGAACCGAGCGGTGCGCGCAGGTTCGGGTACACGAGCGAAGTGGAGATCGTTTCCGTGCCGGCTTCGAGGGTCGTCACGGTTTTCAGCGGTGCAAGCGCGTGCGTCTGCAGGTCCAGCTTCGTCGGCCACAGATGGACGTTCAGCTGCACACGCAGGTCGTGGCTGCCCGCCTTCATCACACTCGTGGCCGTCCTCGCGACGACCTGCTTGTGGTGCTGGGCGATCAGGCGCACACGAGCCTTGACCGAGAGGTGGAAGCTCACCTGCAGGGTCGTCCGGCCTACGAGGCGCGAGCGGATGTCCGCGAGGAGCGGCACCTGCACCCGCGCGAGCGGCTTCGTCGGTTTCGTTTTGACGAATTCGACCGGCGGCGGTGCTTCCACCAGCCCGGAGGTGTCTTCCGGCACCGCGTCGGACTGCTGCTGCGGCACGCCTTCGTCGATCGGGCGTTCTGCGATCAGCGGGCCGGAGAACGCGCCGTCGCTGTCGATCTGGGGTGCCGAGCGTTCCGCTTCGGTTGAGAGGTGGAACAGCCAACCTCGGGTCGTGGCGAGCCAGCAGTCGTGTGTTGCGGGGCACACGATCCTTTCGGCTGCACCCTTTGGCCCGGATCCGTCGCCGGGAATCTGCAGCTCATCCGTGACGGCGCCGTTCGCGGAGATCCTCGCGATGCTTGCGAGCGCGAGCGGGTTCTGGACGGTTTCGGCTTCTTCCTGCGAGCCGAGCGAGACCCATGCACTGTCGGTGCCGGGCTCGGCGGCGATCGAGTGCACGACCTGTTTGGGGAAGAGAGTTAGACCCGTCGGTTCGTTTTCCGGGCACGTGCCAGGGGTGGGCGCCGGACCGCACGGTCCGTCGACCTCCTCCCAGGTGGGCGACGCGGTTTCGACGTATTCGCCCGCTTCACGGGAGTACTGCCGCTTGGACAGGTGCAGCAGCGTGATCCCCGCCGGAGCCGATTTTTCGACGGGCGGCAACGCGGGCCCGGCCGCAGCCCAGAGCGAGTTTTCATCTGAGCTCAGATGCAGCGCGTCCAGTGCGTCCGAGAACTCTCCCGGCCCGTACAGCGGCAGGCCGAAGATCGGTTCGAACGTGGTCGACGTGGCGGGTTCGAGCACGTGCAGCGCCGGAAGTTCGGGCGGGTGCTGAATGTCGGCGTCGTCGGGGGACAGCTTGACGCTCTGGTAGATGAGCCCTTCGAACTTCGCCATGTCCGTGATCGCGTGACCTTCCGCGAGATACGGTTCGGGCGTGAGGGTCTTGCCGTTCCAGTGCAGCTGGAACGCACCGACCTGCGGTTCGGGAAGGGCCGCGCCGGAGAACCAGCAGTTGTTCGGCCCCGCGCACGTTGCCGCGTCCATGGCCCGGTATGACGTCGAGAGGAACGCGAGCGACGCGTAGGAGTCGATCACTTCGAGTTTGCCCGAGCTGCCGATGCCGAACCGGCAGAGGCTGTCGTCTTCCAGGGGCGGCGGGTTCCCTTTCGAATCGGGCGCCTGGCCGGGACGGCCGTCGGAGATCGTCCAGAATTCGTTGGGGCCGGCCCACGCGATGCGCCCGTCGCTTGCTCCGCACACGTCCGCGAGCTCGTGCCAGTTCTGCCCGTTGTACTCCCAGACGCCCGCGGGAACGGTGCTTCCGTTGCCGGCGGTGATCAGCACTCCCCTGTTCGGAGCCCAGAACTCGATGTCTCCGATGGCACCGAGGCCGACGGGGGTCTTCGCGCCTTCAACACCGTTCGGGGGTTCGGGCGCCGCCGGCTGTTCAAGGCGCCACTGCGCTCCACCGTCGTCGCTGAGACCTTCGGCGCCGGCCTGCGACGCCCACGCGCCGCACGCGAGCGAGAGGATCAGCGAAGCCAGCAGGAGAGTCCAGATGCGCCTCGGGTTCATCACCGGTGCCGTGCCTTCTCGCGGGAGCTCTTGCGTGCCGTTGTCTTCGCCCGCCTCGATGAATGGGCCGACGCCTTGACGACGAACGTCACGGGCACGGTCTGCTTCAGCGTCGGCTGACCCGGCGCTGCGAACGACACGCTCGCGAGCGCCGACAGGCCACCCGCGCGGCTCGCGAGCGCACGGTATGCCGGCGACAGCGTGATGATGACGCTGACGACGCTCAGACCTTCGGGCTCGCTGCTCTGGCTGGTGGGGGCGACCGCGCGCGCCTGAACACTCGCGCGGGTGGTGCGCTTGGCCCCGTGGCGCGTAACGCGGCTCGAGCTCGCCGTCACCTCGACAGCCGCGCTGACCCCGGTGCGCAGCGTGCCCGCGGCGGGGATGGCGACGTCGAGCCGCACGCTCCCGTTGGAGAGTGAGCTAGACGTCGCCCCGATCTCCCAGACCGGTGAGATGGAGGGTCCGGGCGGCGCCGGAGAGATCACCTGCGGCGTGGAGGTGGGCGGAAAGACGACGCGCTGGAGGGCGAAGACGTCACTGCCGTCCAGGTTGTGATCAAGCAGAGGCGGCGTGTTCCCGTCTCCGAATACGAGGTTCGAAGCTGTCGAGGAGAACGTGAGCCATTCGCCTTCCGCGGAGAACGAGGGCGAGAGGGCCCCATCCTGACCTTTTTCGTACGGGTTTTCCTGATTGGTGTTGGTTTCTTTGTGCGGGTGTGAGCTGGCGCCACCTTCGTAGCCGTGCGTGACCCTGGTCAGCGTGTTGTCGACCAGGTCGACGTCGAAGAGTTCGACCATGCCGGGGACGCTCGCCGGCGTGCTCACGTAGGCCAGCGAGCTGAGCGGGAAGACGGTGCGCTTGGTCGAGAACGCGACCTGGGTGCCGTCCGGGGAGACCGCGAAATCGATTATCGGCGCGTTGTTCGCTTCATCGGATTCCACGCCGCTCGCGAGCTGGGTGACCTCGCGGATCGCCTCGTCGCGCGTCAGCCCTTCGTGCATGTTCGCGACGAACAGGTCGGTGTGGCGGTTGTCCGCTTCCACACCGAAGTCGCTGCCGAGCGAGACGGGCGGGGCTGCGGCGAGGAACGCGATCGTGTATCCGTCCGTGCTCAGGCGGGGGATCTCGTCACCTTCGCCGCCGTTGAGGACCCCGAAATTCTCCGTCGACTGGGTGTTGAACGGCCCCTGACACGGATCGCCCGCGGACGGTTCGTTGGGGAGCACGCGCTCGCCGCTCGCTTCGCATGCGGGGTTCGTCGGGTCTGAGCCACCCGTCACACGCCTCGTGGGCTCCTGCTCGCTGAGTTCGTTGTTGGCGTTGACCACCCTGCGCCAGAGAGGCTCGCTGTAGAGGCCGGTCTGCGTTTCGCCCGGCAGGAACCGCGCCTGCTGGCCGATGTCCTGGCCCATCCAGGCGACGGTGGACCCGTCGGCGCTGATGGATGCCCCGGTGCCGGTGCTCATCACGTACGGTTCCGGGACGGTGAACGGCTGTGGCCTGCCCCGGCTCCGGACAGCCCCGTAGCGGCCGCTGCCTTCAGACTCTGGCGCGATCGGCTCCGGTTGACCGGTCTGCTGGTTGATGACCGGCAGACCCGTCGACGGGTCTGCCTTGACGCTCACGAGCTCGGTCGCTTTTGTTTCGAGATCCCGGACGGCGACCTGCAGCGCAGGAGTTCCGTCGCCGGCGAGATTCGAGACCGCGGTCGTCACAAACGCGACCCGGCGCCCGTTCGCACTGATCGCGGAGCGCCCGGCCGCGGCCGATCCGTAGCGTTCGACTTCCTGTTCGTGCTCTTCGCGTTCGGTTTTTTCGCGCGCTTCGCGTTCCTGCTGCGTTTCGCCTTCCCTGCCGTGCCCCGTCGGGTATTCGTAGCTCAACGGTTCGGAGGAGCCGTTGGGCGCCGAGACGACTTCGAACGCGCCACCAGCCGCCGCGGGCTTGCTCATGTCGCGCACGTAGACGTTCGGCGATTCGTGGGTTTCGTGAAAGGGGTCAGGGAGCCCGTTGGTGACTTCGGCCAGGTGCGCTCCTTCGGTGGTCGTGAAGCTGACGTAACGCCCTTCCTGGCTGACGGAGGGGAGCTCGGCGTCGCCGCCGGCGACCTCTTCGAACGTTCCGCCGGGCTTGTTTTCCTTTCGCCACACGCCGGTGACGCCGCCCACGGACCCGTCGAACACCACATAGCGGCCGTCGGCCGAGACCGCGGGGTCGTGCGCGTAGTCGGCCTGCTGGAGAGGGCTGGAATCCACGAGCGAGATGGGCCCGAACACATCTGCCGAGGCCGATGAGGAGAAGCCGAGCGCGGCGGCGGCGAACGCGCAGAGCAGTAGGACCGGACGGCGTCTCATCGCACGTTCACCAGCTCTCGAACGGTGCCCTCGTTCCCGACCTTGTTGCCGGCGGTGACCGTGATCCGATAGATGCCGGGGTGCGCGTAGCGGTGCGTGACGCGGGTCTTGCCGGTTGAGTGCTGCCCATCACCGAAGCTGATGCTCACGGTGTGTGGCACGACCCCTGACTGCGGGTCGGTGACGCGCACGGCGATCACGGGCGCCTTGCGCGAGGGGACGATGCTGACCGCAGGCGCACGGGCGTCGATCCGCAGGCTGAACCGGGCGGTCAGCGTCTGCTGAGCGTCCGAGTCGGTCGCCAGGATCTGCACCTGGTGGATGCCGCTGTCGAGGCCGTGCGGATTGAGCGCCAGTGAGAAGACGCCGTCCGGCGTCGGGACGATGCGCCCGTCGAGCACGACCGAATAGCTGACCGGGGGGTTCGCGCTCGGGGCGGGCTGCCATTCCACGGTCGCCTGTGACGGTTTGATCCATTCTTTGGAGACACTGAGGACGAACGAAGACGGCGGCGCCGAGACCCGCGATGCCACGATCGCGGCGTTCCCGATCGGGCCCTGCTGGAACGCGACGAGGCCGTCGCCGAGCCCGGAGCGGCCCACGGCGAGTTCCCCGATCGGGCCGCCGGCGCCGCCGCTCACGAGGCCGGTCTGAACAGCACCGCTGGGGAAGTCCTCCCGCACCGAGACGGCGGGGTTTCCGACGCTGTCGCTGCTCGCCCATGCGGAGACGCCGCCACCTTCGGGGTTCATGACGCTCGCGGCGGGGAGTTCTTCGGCCGATGTGAGTTCCGAGCCCACGAAGGGGGAGCCGAGGGTGAGCGACCCTGACAGCCCGCGGTCGTCACCGGTGATCACACGGGGCTCGCCGTCGTCGTCGTATAGGACTCGCAGGTCCTGGCGTTCATCGATGTCGATGCTCGGCCGGCCGATTTTCGCGCTCTTGCCTCCGGGCACGGCCCCGTCGATTACGTTTGCGCCCTCGAACTCCGCACCCTTGCCGGTTTCTCCGTCCGAGAGGATGTTCAGGAAGATGCGCGGTCCCGGAAGCGGCGAACCCGCCCCGGCGCTCTGGCGGTAGACGACCTCGGCCTGCCCGAGACGATTGAAGGCGACGCCGGGCGCGTCCGCGTCTTCGTTGATCGGCGCTCCGTTGTACGTCAGCGCGCTAACGGGCATCACGTAGTTGAGGGACTGCCCGAAGATGCGCCGCGCGAATATCCGCGCTACACCATCGATTTCTGGCTCCTGCCACACGACGACGCCGTTCCCGGTGGGTCCCACGGCGATCTGCGGCGCGTTGGCGGAGGTCGGGGGGCGCATCGAAACACCCGGATCACGGTTGACCGCCCCGAGGAACGACCAGCGTTCGCGGTCGTAGTGCGCGACCCGTACCTGCTCGGACACATCGCCGGCGCGCAGGAGCGCGGTCGAGCCGGGTTTCTCGACGACGCGGTACACGACATCGGCCTGCCCGGTGGAGCTCATCGCGAGATCCGGGCTGGTTCCCGTTCCTTCGCGGATATCGGGGTCCACCACGGTTGGCTGCGCGAAGGTGCTCGAGCCGGCCCCGAGGGTTGAACTGAGCAGCTCCTCGACGGGTTTGCCGCTTTCGGTGGCAAACGGCGTGGCCCAGATCACCAGCAGCTCACCGCCTTCCGCTGCGCCGATGCGGGCCCAGCTCGCGGCGTAGTGGTTTTCGGTGTCGACCCTCACCGGCGGGAGCCAGTGACCGCCGACGAAGCGCGCGGCGAAGACGTGCGCCACCCCTTCCACGCGCTTGATGTAAACGAGGCCGCCGGTGCCGTCTTCGGCCATCGCGACGCCGCCGAAGGCGACGATGTCCTGGTTTGGACCGTCGATTGTCTGCGCGGGCAGCACCACGGCGCCGGCGGGCTGCGCGAGCACCAGCAGCAGCGCGCCGACGAGGGCGCCGAGCATTGCTGCACGCCGCGCTCGCGCTGTGCGCGGGGATCGGGGAAATCTGCCGGGCGCACCCATCGCGAGCGGGACGCTAGAGCGCCCCGTGCAGCAGTGAGCCGGTACCCCATCCCCGTTAACAGAAACGTCACGGCTGGAGGTTGAGGAGAGGGCGCTCGCGCCGAGGTCCAGCGTTTCGTCCGCCGCAGGACGCACGGATGGACTCAGCCTTCCGGTTTGTTCAGCGCGCCCGGAATCTTGTTGAACGCGCAGCGGAAATTCTGGGCTTCACCGACCGGCTCAGAGCCCGCGAAGCCGCCCTTTGTGCCGTTGCTGTAGACGGTGACGTACTGCAGACTTTCGGGCATCGGGTTGGCCGGGAGCGGGACCGGGTTGGCCTGTCCCTGGCGTGGATCTCCCGTTGCGCCTTCGCTCACGCCCTCCGAGCCCGCTGCTGCAGACCCGGCCTCCGTGGTGACGAGCGTCGAGGACATCTCACGTTCGTCTTTCAGGCCACGACTTGGGTCCTGGTTGATGGTGGCCGTCAGCGGCGAGTCGTGGATAGTCGACTCGAGTTTCACGCGTTCGGCGGCGCCGAGCAGCTGCGCCGCGGACGGCAGGTAGCCACCTTCCGCCTCGCATGCTTTGCTGGCCCATATGTAGTTGTTCTTGCCGGCGTCGGCGTTGGAGAGCGGGTAGGGCGCCGTCATCAGGCACCACGTGCCGAGGTCGACGGAGGTCGCCGGGCAGGTGCCGGCGAGTTCTTCGGCGGACTTGCCGTCGACCCTCGAGGCGTCCTTCACGGTCGGTATCGCCGATGCGGGGAATTTCCTGTTCTTCCCGAGCAGCAGAACACCGCCGGCGATCGGCTTTGCACTGACCGGGTGCCCGGAGATGGCGCTAACGACTGCGGTCCGGGCCGCATCGGCCAGACCTGTTGTCGAGAAGACGAGCGCGATCAGCGCAATCGTCATTGCGGGGGAGGGCAGGTGAAGGCGCTTCCTCACGATGCCTGCTTCGGGTCGCGCGAGGTCGCGGGCCTGCGAACGTCGCGCAGGTCCTCCAGGGTCGTGTCCTGGACCGTCGACAGCACGGCGTCGAGTGCGACGCCTGAGAGCGTCTCGTGCTCGAGGAGCGCGACCGCCGTCTCCTCGACGGTGCTCCAGTTGCGCTCGAGGATCACGGCCGAGCGAGCCTCCGCGTCGCCGACTAGGCGCTCGATCTCGTTGTCGATGAGGTTCAGCGTGGCCGGGCCGACGGACCCGAGGTCCTGGAGCGATGCCCCGAGGAAGACCTCACCGCTCTTCTCGCCGATCGTCACGAGGCCGAGTGCCTCTGACATGCCGAACGACGTCACCATGCTCCTCGCGAGTGCGGTGGCCGCGTGAAGGTCGTCGTTGACGCTTGTCGACGTGTGGCCGAAGGCGATGCGCTCGCCCGCGAGGCCTGCTGTTATCACGATCAGCTGGCTCTGCAGGTCCGGCTTGGTCATGATGATCTGGTCGCGGTCGGAGAGCATGTGGGCGGCCGTTCCGAGCTGGCGGCCACGGGCGACGATGGAGAGTTTACGAGTCGAGGAGGTATGTCCGAGCGCGTCTGTCACAACCGCATGTGACGCCTCATGGATCGCGATGAGCCAACGCTCGCTCTCGCTCATGATGTGCGTTTTCGCGGGGCCTGCGACCACGCGGTCGATCGCCTCCTCAAGCGTCGCCTGGTCGATCTCGCCGCGGCTCTGGCGCACGCTCAGCAGCGCGGCCTCGTTGATGACGTTCGCGAGCTCGGCGCCGCTGAAGCCCGGCGTCTGACGCGCGACCTCCTCAAGCGAGGCACCCGGAGCGAGCGGCCGCTTGCCGCCGTGCAGGCGAAGGATCTCCAGGCGCCCGTGGACGTCGGGGTTGTCAACGACCACCTGGCGATCGAAGCGGCCCGGGCGCAGCAGCGCGGGATCGAGGATGTCAGGCCGGTTGGTGGCGCCCATGACGACGAGGCCTCCGTCCCCGGCGAACCCGTCCATCTCGACGAGGATCTGGTTGAGCGTCTGCTCACGCTCGTCGTTGCCCTGTCCGATACCGGCACCACGCTTACGCCCGGCGGCGTCAAGCTCGTCGATGAAGATGATCGCCGGCGACGCCTTGCGTGCCTTGCGGAAGAGATCGCGGACGCGCGCGGCGCCGACGCCGACGAGCGACTCGACGAAATCCGATCCGGAGAGGGAGAAGAACGACGCGTCGGCTTCCCCCGCGACCGCCTTCGCGAGCAGGGTCTTGCCGGTGCCGGGAGGGCCGACGAGCAGGACGCCCTTCGGCGCGGCCGCGCCGACGTCGAGGTATTTCGACGGGTCCGCGAGATAGTCGCGGATCTCCCGGAGCTCGGCCAGTGCCTCTCCGGCGCCCGCCACATCGGCGAAGGTGATCCGTTCGGTGCTCCCCTTGCCCTTTTTCCGGCCCTTGCCCGTGAAAGTGGAGAAGGCGGCTATGCCCCCGGCTCCACCGTCGTCGCCGAGCCGCATGAAGAACGAGAACAGGCAGACGAGCAGCAGGATCGGGATCAGGAACTGGACGATGATCGTCTTCGTGCCCTTGCCGGACTGCTGGTCGACGGCCACCACCGCGCCGCTTTCGCCGAGTTCTTTCGCGAGTTGCTGCGTCTGGGCCCCGGATGCCGGGTAGGCAGCCCACAGCAGCTGGACTCCGCCACCTTCGCGTGCGCCGGTTTCAAGCGGGAGGGTTTCGGTGCCGAGTTTCGTCCCTTTGCCGGTCAGGAACGCGACGGTCCCGTCGGGCAGGACGGCCGGCGCGTTCGCGGTGGTCGTGATCTCCACCCGGTCATCGTGGTCGAGCAGGAGAGCCCTGCTGATCTCACGATGTTTGGCGAGCGACTGGACCGCGCTGATCGGCACAACCCTGCCGCGACTGCTCGGCTTGATCGCTCCGAGGAGGCTGAAGAACGCGATCGCCAACCCGAGGGAGGCGAGCAGCAGGAACGTCGCGATCGGGTCTTTCAGGAGAATCCTGCGGAGCGCGGACCCGACCTCGCGCAGCCATACACCCACCGGGTTCTTGCGCTCGGCGAGGCCGGACCGCACGGGTGGACGCGAGGCGCGTTTGGCACCGTTGCTCGGAGCGGCTGCGGGTGGTGTGGGCTCGGGCTCGTCGGTCATCTATCCGGTTTCTCGTCGGGGTTTGGTGTCGTCGATGTCTTGTGTCGTCTGCTGCTCTGCGTGTCCGCGCCGACAGCAACACGTCCGCAAACCAGACGGAGCGGGGAAGTGTGGTTGCACCTCGGGAACCCGCTCCCCGGTAGCCGGAAATGGACGCGGCCAACGCGTCTGCCTGGTCGAATCGATGCCAGCGTCACACGCACGGCGGGCAAAAGCAACTACGTTCACAAAAACAACACATGGCAACGGTCGCGTTCACATCCCGTTCACATGCAGCCGTTCACAGGAAGGTAACAAGGGCCGGTCCGGTTACGCTAGAGCGTGCCTGTTCCCTGATTTTGGAAGTGAACGCGTGCGTTCACAAAATCAAAACACCAATAGGCTCGGGGAGCGACACCCTTCCGTCCTCGGTGACGTCGTTCGCGCGCACCGCTTCGTTTTGCTCACGAACCGCATCGTTTTGCTCATAGACCTGTTTGCGGCCATGAGCGTTAATCAACGCCGAGCCCGACTCACCCTCAACGACAAAAAGGAGCACCAATAGTGCGCGCGCACCGCACCCTCATCGTTTCTCTGATACTCACACTGGCGCTGGCGGTCCCCGCCGTGGCCTCCGGCAAGCGCCTGATAATGGCCGGCTCGACAGCCATGCTTCCGCTGGTCCAGAAACTCGCGGCCGCCTACCACCAGCAGAACCCGAAGATCCCGGCGCCGAAAGTCGGCGGGTGCCAGTCCGGCTGCGGGATCACCGAAGTCGCGGCTGGACGCGTCGACATCGCGGACGTGTCCCGCGACCCGCTCGAAAGCGACCCGCATCACCTGGTGTTCACGAAGGTGGCCCGAGACGGGGTCTGCATGATGACGAACTCAGCAAACCCGCTGGGCAACATCTCGCAGGAAACCGTCCAGGAAATCTACGACGGCTCGATTCGCGACTGGAGCAACGTGCCCGGGTCGACCATGACCGGACCCATCGACCTGTTCGACCACGACCAGGCGGCTGGTACTCAGGACGCCTTCCAGAACATCTTCATGGGAGAAGGCCTGAAGATCTCGCCGAGCGCGACACAGGAGAGCTCGGAAGGACTCGAGGTCAACGCCGTGCACGCCGACCCCAAAGCGATCGGGTTCACGTCGTTCGCCGCCACCATCAACGGCGGCGTCCACGACATCCCCTACCAGGGGATCCCCTGCACCCTTCAGAACGCCAAGTCCGGCCAGTACGGCGGCGTGCGTAACTTCTGGATGGTCACCAAGGGCCGCCCGACGGGCGAAGCTGAGAAGTTCATCGCCTGGGTCGTCAAGCCTGGCAACAAGGTCGCCCGCTCGATCATCGCCTCCGAGTGGATAGCGATCCACTGAGAGAAGTCCCTTCCCGCGGCCGGCGGCGCATCCGCCGCTGGGCCTCGGGGAGGACCGACCGGCGCGCCGAGCTCATGCTCGGCGCGCTGGCCACGGTCACACTCGTGCTGATCGCGGCGCTGTTCGTGACGGTGCTGCAGAAGGCGTGGCCGTCCTTTTCGCATAACGGGCTGCACTGGTTCGGCCCCGGCGGCGACGTCGAAGAACAGCTCGGGGCGATGGAAAAGGGCGTCGCCCTCACAGGCCACTCGATCTACTACTTCAGGGCCTGGCCGATCATCTGGGGCACGATCGTCACGACCGTGCCGGCGGTGGTGATCGCGCTCGTCGCATCCACGCTGGCCGCGATCTTCCTGTCGGAGTTCGCACCCCCGTCGGTGCGGCGGGTGATGGACCCGGTGATCCGGCTGCTGGCCGGCGTGCCGTCGGTGATCTACGGGCTGATCGGGATCCTCGCGATCGCGCCGTACATAGACAAGCACCTGATCAGCGACGAGCGCAGGAAGTCAGTGCAGTACGTCGTTCAGCTGAGCGGCGCGAACCTGATGACCGCCGCGGTGATCCTCTCGGTGATGATCCTGCCGATCATGGTCGCGATCAGCACGAGCGCACTTGACTCCGTGCCCGCGGCCTGGCGCGAAGGCTCGGCGGCGCTGGGCGTAAATCGCTGGCGCACCATATGGAGGGTGTCCCTGCGAACCGCTCGCCCGGCGATCGTCGCGGCGACGGTGCTTGCGACGGCGCGCGCCCTCGGCGAGGCGATCATGCTCGCGATGGTCGCGGGCTCTCGCGCGTTCTCCCCGAACCCGCTCGACGGGCTCACATTCCTGTTCGAGCCTGTCCGACCGCTCGCCGCGACGATCCTCCAGCACGCCGAAGGCCTGGCGACCGTCAGCGTGAACCACACCGTCTATGCGATAGCGGCCGTGCTCCTGGTCTCGGCGATGATGCTCTCCCTGATCGCTTGGGTGGCCAAGCAGCAGTTCAAACGGTTCGGGGTGCAGAGCTGATGGCCGGCACGATCGATATCGCTCCCGCCGGCTCTCCCACGCCCTCCGCGCCGCCGCCGGGGCGCAACGTGACGCGCGCGCCGCGCGAGCAGACATCGAGCTGGCCGCTGGCCGACCGCGTCGGATACTGGCTCGCGTGGTGCGTCGGGGTGGGGCTCTGCGTCATCGCCCTCGCGATCATCGCGTTCATGTTCGTCAAGGGCATCTCCTACCTGAAGCCCAGCATGTTCTGGGAATCACCGGCACC
>Ga0182013_10000574_pt1 | contig 50540 bp, 40 predicted proteins | sample 612S2MmetaG_FD_120487 | JGI IMG/M metagenome (GOLD analysis project Ga0182013, IMG submission 120487) | Permafrost microbial communities from Stordalen Mire, Sweden - 612S2M metaG | ecosystem: Environmental > Terrestrial > Soil > Wetlands > Permafrost | place: Sweden: Stordalen | collected...
ACTTACAACGTTCGGCCTTCCAGGCGATGAACGACCGATGATTGCGCCTGCGGCGCGGATGATATCAAGCTGCTCTATACCGGCAATTGTTCAGAAAACGACGCTTTCAGATGAGCGATGACATTCAACGAAGCAGGAGTTTTTTTAGAACAACAAAAAGGGCCGCTCGCGAGAGCCGCCCTTTCCGGTCCCTGAAACCTGGCCCCTCATCCCCAATGAGCCTGCGTAATGACAAAGTCATTACGACATGGTATCCTTCATGTTGGAGCGGAGGATCGCCATGCCTGCGGCGCAGCAGAAAGAAAAGCGCGACACGCTGAATCTAAGAATCAAGCCGGAGCTGCGCGTATTGATCGACCGGGCCGCGAGCGCGTCGGGCAGAAACCGGACCGACTTTGTGCTGAGCGCTGCGCGCCGTGCGGCCGAGGAGACGCTTCTGGATCGCACGAATTTCGCGGTGGACGCGAAGACCTATGCGGAGTTCCTGGCGCGCCTGGATGCGCCGCCGCGACCCAATGCCCGTCTGCGCCGCACGCTCGAAACCACCGCGCCATGGGAGAAATAGCCGGTATTCGTCCGCCTGGGCTGCTCCGGGCAGATCACGAGCTTGCGGGCTTCTCGTCCGGAGAAGATGCTCTTGACGATTGGCTGCGACGCCGTGCCCGCGCCAACCAGGCGAGCGGGGCGTCGCGCACCTATGTAGCTTCCCAAGGCGATCTCGTGATTGGCTACTACGCTTTGGCTTCCGGCGCCATCACCGTCGCGAGCGCGCCGGGAAGATTCCGGCGCAACATGCCGGACCCGATTCCCGTTGCAGTGCTTGCGCGCCTTGCAGTGGACCGTCATTGGCAGGGAAAGGGCATCGGACGCGGCCTGTTCCGCGACGCTGCATGGCGCGTGGCCCACGCTGCCGATTTGATCGGCATTCGCGGCATCGTGGTGCACGCGATTTCGGAGAAGGCGAAGAGTTTCTACATCGCCCTCGGCTTCGACCCGAGCCCGCGCGAGCCAATGACTTTGATGGTCACTCTGACCGACATCCGCGCGGTACTCCACGAGCAAAGGTGATTCACAGACGTAAAAAGGGCTGCTCTCGCGAGCAGCCCTTTCTGACCACTGATCACTGACAACTGACCACTGCTCTCACGCCGGCGAGGGCGAACCCTCCGGGAAGCTGCCGGCGCCGCCGCGGCTCTCGGGCTTGAGGACCTGCTGCGGTGTGCCGTCGGAGTCGCCGGGCGAGGCCAGCGACGAGCGCATCGGAGGCAGTTCCTTGCCTTCGATGAGCAGCTTCAACTCCTCGAGGTCGATCGTTTCCCGCTCCAACAGCGCCGCCGCAATGCGGTGCGTGGGATCCTGGTTCGCTTCGAGAATGGTATGCGCCGACTGGTAGGCCTCGTCGATCAGGCGGCGGACTTCGAGATCGATCTGGCGGGCGGTTTCCTCAGAAAAATCGCGGTGCTGCGAGATCTCGCGGCCCAGGAAGATCTGCTCTTCCTTCTTGCCGAAGGTGAGCGGACCCAGGCGGCTCATGCCGAACTCGCACACCATGGAGCGCGCCAGTTCGGTGGCCCGCTCGATGTCGTTGCCCGCGCCCGTGGACATCTGCTTGAGGAAGATCTCCTCGGCCACGCGCCCGCCGTAAAGCGTCGCCAGCCGCGTTTCAAGATATTCGCGCGTATAGTTGTGGCGGTCGTCGGGCAGGTATATGGTCACGCCCAGCGCCATGCCGCGGGGAATGATGGTGACTTTGTGCACCGGATCGGAGTCCTTGCGCAGGATAGAAACCAGTGCGTGGCCGGCCTCGTGATAGGCCGTGACGCGCTTTTCCTCGTCGGAGAGCAGCATCGACTTGCGCTCGGCGCCCATCAGCACCTTGTCCTTGGCGAGCTCAAAGTCGTACATGGTCACTTGCTTGCGGTTCATGCGCGCGGCGCTCAGCGCGGCCTCGTTGACCATGTTGGCCAGGTCGGCGCCGCTGAAGCCGGGCGTTCCGCGCGCCAGCACGTTCAGATTGGTGTCGTCGGAGACCGGAACCTTCTTCACGTGCACGCGCAGGATCTCCTCGCGGCCGCGGATGTCGGGCAGGCCCACCACCACGCGGCGGTCGAAGCGCCCTGGGCGGAGCAGCGCGGGATCGAGCACGTCGGGGCGGTTCGTGGCCGCCACCAGGATCACGCCGTCGTTCGACTCGAATCCGTCCATCTCCACGAGCAACTGGTTGAGCGTTTGCTCGCGCTCGTCGTGCCCGCCGCCGAGGCCTGCGCCCCTGTGGCGGCCGACCGCGTCGATCTCGTCAATAAAGATGATGCAGGGCGCGTTCTTCTTGCCCTGCTCGAAGAGGTCGCGCACGCGGCTTGCGCCCACGCCCACGAACATCTCCACAAAATCCGATCCGGAAATCGAAAAGAATGGAACATTGGCCTCGCCGGCCACGGCCCTCGCCAGCAGCGTCTTGCCGGTGCCCGGAGGCCCCACCAGCAGCACGCCCTTGGGAATGCGCCCGCCTAGTTTTTGAAACTTCTGCGGCTCGCGCAGGTACTCGATGATCTCTTTCAGCTCTTCCTTGGCCTCATCCACGCCGGCCACGTCTTTGAACGTCACCTTCTTCTGCTGCATGGAGAGCAGGCGCGCGCGGCTTTTGCCGAAGGAAAGAGCCTTGTTGCCGCCCGACTGCATCTGGCGCAGCATGAAGAGCCACACCAGGATGATCAGCACGATCGGGCCCACGTTGTACAGCAGGGGGATCAGGAAGTTGCTCGACTCCGGCTTGATGTTGCAGGTCACCTTGGCCGCCACCATGGCCTTCAGCAGGTCGTCGTAGTTGGGCGGCAGTGTGGTGTGGAACTCGTCTTTGGAGTTCTTCAGGTGGCCCTTCAGGTCGTTGCTCTGAATGGCGACATCCTGCACCTGGCCGTTCTGCACCTTTTCGTAGAGATCGGAGTACGAGTACTCCGTATCTTTGGTCATGCTGGTGCCCTTCGACACGATCACCCACAGCATCAGCAGGCAGATGCCGATAAACACCCAGAACATGATGTTTTTAACGCTTGAGTTCACCCACTGCTCCTTGTTTGCGATCGAGGGGAAGACACTTCCGCGACTCCGGCCGACCGACTCTCAAAAAAACCACTCCTCCTATAGACGCTTGAGGGACCGTCAAAGTGGCAAAAAATACACAATCCCCCGGGGCACGCCAAAAACGCACCGCCAGAGGAAGCAGTACCCCGATTGTACTCCCCGGCCGGGAAAAGTTGGAGCAGTTGCGTTGCCTCGGAAGGGCAGAACTCCTTCGATCACTCTGCTTTTGGGCGGTTTTGGGACAGGGCCAGGGGGCTTTCCGCCGCGATTTCCTCGGCGGCAATCGTCAGGCCGGGTATTGGCTCCAGTTCCACGCCCCGCATCCACACGATCTGCCCGCCGGCCACGAGCACCGGCCAAATGGCCCGTTCGGTTCCCGTAACATGCTTGCGTTCCAGCACTTCCTTCACCTTGCGCAGCCCGCCGGAGTGGCGAAGCCGCACCCGGTCGCCGGGTCTCCAGTTGCGGAGCGTGGCCGTTTGCGGGGTGATGTTGTGACCGGCATGCTCATCTTCAGTTACTTTCGTGGGGATTCTCTCGATGCGCAGGCGCACTCCGAATCCTGGGGCGTCGAGGACGCCGGGAATCGGCCCGCTGTACTGCTGCTGATCAGTTGCGCTTTTGCCTTTGGCCGCACCGTCATTGCCCTTGGCTGCGCCGTCGTTGCCCTTGGCTACCCTGCCCGGAACGAGCGAAAACCTCAGCTCCCGCGCCGTCCGCTCGGCATGGAGGCCCTGCGGCAGCGCCAGCCGTTGCCCGGCGCGTCCGCCGAGAGCCAGAGACCGCACCGCTTCCGTCGCGGCAAAGTCGAGCGCCACGCCAAGCTGCTGGGCCGCGTGGCGCAGCAGCCTCCGCTGCAAGGCTGGCGCGAGCGCCGCCAGGCGGGGCACTTCGATGGCCAGGCCGGAGTCCAAGCGGGCCGCGCGGCCGCCGCCACGCGCCGGACGGCCGGGGAGAATCAGTTGCGGCGCCAGGCGAGCCAGCTCCGCCTGCCACCACGCCTCTTCGTCGCGCGCCAGTTGCGCCATCTGCGCCAAGTGCTCGCGCAACCGCGGGTTCCAGCCCTCCAGCAGCGGCAGCAGCTCGTGGCGGATGCGGTTGCGCGTGAAGGTCACATGGCGATTCGAGGAGTCTTCGCGCCAGTCCTGGCCCAGGCCGCGCAGATAGGCCTCGATCTCCGCGCGCGTCACGGCCAGCAGCGGCCGCAGAACGCAACCCTCCGCGTATTTGAGCTTCGGGCTGATTCCTGCTAAACCCTCGGTCCACGCCCCGCGCAAAAACTTGGCCAGTACCGTCTCTGCCTGATCGTCCAGCGTATGCGCCGTCACGACTGCGTCGAGCAGCCCTTTGGACATGAGTTCTCGGAACCACAAGTAGCGCAGCCGCCGCGCCGCCTCTTCGATGGTCTCGGAGGGCTTGCCCGCTTGCGGATCGGCCTTGGCCGCCGCAGCCGCATCCACGCGCGCCTCGTGAAAGCGCACGTCCAGCCGGGCCGCCAATGCGCGGCAGAATTCGAGATCTCCGTCGGCTTCTTCGCCGCGCAATCCGTGATGCAGATGCGCCGCATGAAGCACAAGACCCAGCTCCTCACGCCGCTCGACGAGCGCGCGCAGCAGCGCCACCGAGTCCGCGCCGCCCGAGAGCGCAACCGCCAGCCGCATGCCGGGCTTGAGCAGGGAAGTGTCGAGCGGCAGGCCCTGAATGGAATTGCGAGTGGACTTCGGCTTGGGCAGACGGGGCACGAGAGGATGATAGCGCGCCGGCGCCGATCCGCCAGGCTTTCAGTCCTCCGCCGGTTTTTCAGTTCCTCGACACGCAGCCCTGCTTCGAGCCGCAGTGACTTCAAATGCCAAGCCAGTAACTTCCGAATCGCCGGTCGCTCACCGACAACCGCGCAAGCGGTTGTCATCCCGAGCGCAGTCGAGGGATCTGCCCTAAAGATTCGACTAAGTCATTTAGATTTGACTTGTCAAAGACCGTCGAATCTTTATGGTCTTGGGTGGCGCAAAGCGCCATGTATGACTGCGGTTGCATTTGGCGATGTTCGTATCTTAGAGGATCGTAGTTTCCGGTTTGCGGGTCATCCGCCCACAACCATGCTCGTCGGCGTTCTGCACAACGCAGAGAGGGCAGATTCCCAGGAGCGTGGATTTGTTCCCGGGTTTGCGCTCATTTCCACGCGAGCAAATAGACCTGCGCCGCGCCCGTGTGGCTCATGATCGCCGGCTGCCCGTCTGCCGTCACGCTCACAAATCCATCGATCTGGCTCGCATCGACGTTTTCCATGCTCGCCACTTTCTCCCACGCGCCGCCCGGCACCGACAAACGATATATGCCCACCTTCTCCTGCGTCTGTCCAAAGTAGATCGACCGGCTGTCCAACGACCAAGCATAGTACCCCCAGCCCGCGTCGAACCGCCGCAGTTCCCGCCATTGCCTGGTGGCCACCGTATAGAGCATCATGCGCGACGGCTCCCGCGCTATCGCCACCATGTATTTCCCGTCCGGAGACCAGTGCGCCACGTAATACTTTCCCGCGCCCGCCATAGGCGTCACTTTGCGCGTTGCCATATCCAGCACGTACATCCCGTCGGGCTCGTGGGAAAAATCGTACCGGTTGAACGCGATCGACTGACCGTCGGGAAACCAGGTCGGCATAACCTCGTTATCGCCCGACTCGATGAGTTTTTCCGGTGTCCCGCCGTCCGCCGGAACCCGGTAGAGCTTGTGCCAGTCCGAATACACGATCCACTTGGCATCCGGCGACCACTGCTCCATATACGCCGGCGCGTCGGTCAATTGCAAGGCGTCGCTTCCATCCACGCGGCTCTTCCACAAATGTCCGCTCGGATATTCCGTGTACGCCATCCATTGCCGGTCCGGCGAAACCACAAACTCCAGCGCCGAAATCCCGTTCAGAAACGGCGTCAGAGTCCCGCTCCGTGGATCGAGCGCCAGCGTCGTACCCTGATCCAGCCGTCCAAGCACGAACAGAGCCTTGCTGTCCGGCGTCGGTGCGGAATCCTGAATATCCACCTGATTCCCGGTGATGCGCACAGCCTCGGGTTTCCTCCATGGCTCGTACCACGGTGGGGAAATGACTTCATAGACGTTGCCGCGACCCTCGATATCAGAGTGAAAGGTGAAATGCCGCCCGTCCGGCGTCCACTGACCGTTGGTTTCGTTGCCACCTTCCGGCCATTTCAGCGAGAGGGGATGGGGGTTGCTGCCGTCACTGCCCACTTGCCACAAACGGAAGCCCGCGGTCGATGAGAGCGACACCGAAATCTCCTTCCCATTCGGGGAAACGGACAGATACCATGGATCGTTCGGCGGGGTCCAAAGCTTCCGGACATTCCCGCCGTGTTCATCCATCACATAGAGCCCGTGGCTGTCTGCGAAGAAGATCGATTTCCCATCCGGAGACCATCGCGCCGCCTGGAAAGACAAATGATCGCCGAGCTTCCTCATCGGACCCCCAATCGTCGATCCCGCCCACAGCCATCCGCGCCCTAATTCGTTGTTGACATCCGGCGTGAAGACAAGGGCCTTCGATCCATCCGCCGACACATCAACCAGAATCATCCCCTCTGTCAAGCCCGGCATGGGGGCAATAATGCCGCCACTTGCCGCCATCTCTGACGGAACATTGCGGATCTGAAAATAAACACGTGTCCCGTCCGTGAGCAACGGCGCCAGCTTCGGTTCGCTGGAAAATGTGATTTGCTTCGAATCGAGCAGTCCCGTTGTCCGCGTGGGCGTTAGCAGTATCGCCGCCGCCACCCCGGCAACGACTGCCGTTACGCCTGCTGCCAGCCACCATGCGCGGCGTTTTGACGGCTCTCTCGTCACCGCGCCGGTGTAAGGCATCGTCGTGCGCAGATCGGAAAACTCCCGCATCAACCGCCGGAGGTCCGTCTCCATGTCTGCCGCACGCTGATAACGCAGTTCGGGGTCCTTCTCCAAAGCCCGCGCGACGATATGCTCCGCCAGTGGCGGCAGCTTGGGCCGAATCTCGCCCAAATCCGCAACCGGCTCCGCAGTAATTGCATGCAAAATAGAGATGTTGTTGTTTCCCTTAAACGGCGGCCGCCCGGCGAGCGACTCGTAATACAGCGCGCCCAGGCTCCATAAATCCGTTCGTGCATCGAGGTTGTTGCCGAGCGCCTGTTCCGGCGACATATAAAGTGGAGTCCCGAGCAACCCCTGCGTCTGCGCCAGAGACATGGTCGCGTCCCCGTCCGGCGGCGCCAGCATCTTTGCCAGCCCAAAGTCCAGAACCTTCGCGTCCCCCTTCGGAGTGATCATCACATTCGCGGGCTTCAAGTCGCGATGGATCACCCCGTGCTCATGCGCTTCCTTCAGCGCCTCCGCCACCTGCAGCGCAATCGCGGTGGCGTCCTTCACCGGCAGCGCGCCCTTCCTCAGCTTCGCCGCCAGCGACTGGCCCTCCACCAGCTCCATAACAATGTAGTCCGCGCCGTCCTGCTCGCCCACGTCGTACACCGCAGCGATCCGCGGATGGTTCAGCTTCGCCAGAGCCCTTGCTTCCCGATGGAAGTGCCGCCGCGACTCTTCCCCCGTCAATACTCCAGGAGCCAGCATCTTGATCGCGACCGTGCGTTCCAGCTTTTCGTCGCGTGCGCGATAGACGACCGCCATACCACCCGCACCTAGCGGCTCGACAATTAAATACCGCCCGAGCCGCGACCCCGCTGCCAATGATCCCACCCGGCCCGCGGCGGTTCCTGCCAGGGTTTCAGCTTCTGGGTTCGGTTTCGCGTGAGGAGACTTCGAAGGGAGCACGCTCATTCTGCAATTCTCCGCGAGCAGGGAATCAGCCCCAAGTCGCACCTCAGGCATCCCGCGACAGGCCCGATCGAGAAAGGCCGAACACCCATCTCGCGGCATATCGAGAGCATGCCCAAAAGCTGCTCTGCAATGGGCTTTTGGCTTTCCATCCCGGCCTTCCGTCGCTCGTTGTGCCCCGAAGGGGAATGTGGTTCATGGTACCACGCAGTAAAAGGGGCGCGTTATGAAATCCAGCCTTCCGGTTCAACGCCGGGTCGGCGATTCGCGCGATTTTCGAGGGCGCCAAGCGCATCGGCGATATGTTGTCTGCCCGTCAGAAACGAAGCAATAACTCTCGAGTTGCCGCTACTCCTCTCGGAACCCCGGAGAAGGCCTGTCATGTTGAGCGAAGCGCAACGAAATAGAAGTCTCTGCAGTTGCACTGCGGGCGCCAAGTTGGTGGATTGCCGCCAATCCGAAAGTTACTTTTTCTTTCACATCAGTCTGACCGAGTGCCTAACGAATCGAATTCAAGCCCTCCGGGCCGCAGGCCCGGCCCGGTGTTATACTCGCAGAGCTATGCAGGTCTTTGTCATTCTTCCCGCCGCGGGACTGGGTACACGGATGGCCGGTCCGCAGCCTAAGCAGTTTCTTGCCTTGGACGGCGTGCCCATCCTCATTCATTCGCTGCGCGCCTTTGCCGCGGCGCCGCGCGTCACGTCGATCTATGTAGCCGTGCGCAAGCAGGAGATGGAACGCGCCGAAGCGCAGGTTGCCGAGTACGGTTTTGCGGGCCGGGTGCGCGTGGTGGAAGGCGGCGAGAAGCGCCAGGAATCGGTAGCCAACGCGCTCCACGCCTTGTCCGCCCAGCCCGACGACATTGTTCTGGTTCACGACGCCGTGCGCCCGCTCATCGACGCGGCCACCATCGAGCGTACCATCGACGCGGTTATCGAATATGGCGCGGCCATCGTCGGGATGCCCGCCGTCGATACCATCAAACAAGTCGAGCGCACCGCGCATGGAGCCTTGATCACCGCGACCATCCCGCGCGAGTTCGTGGTGCAGGCGCAGACGCCGCAGGGCTTCCGTTACGGCCTGCTGGAACGCGCCTTTGCCGAGGCCACCGCCGACGGCTTTGTAGGCACCGACGAGGCCTCGCTCCTGGAGCGCGCCGGAATTCCCGTAGCCGTAGTCCCCGGTTCTCAGGTTAATCTTAAGATTACGCAGGCCAGCGACCTGGAGCTGGCGGAGTTCTATCTGAAGCAGCGGAGTTCGCGGAGCTAGCGGTCCGTGGCTGATGTTGAGCTTTGAAAGGGCACGACTTCAGTCGTGCCGCAGTGGTCGCAAGAAACCGGGCTTTAGCCCCTGGGGGACGTCTTAAGCGATGCCGGATCGCGGCTAGGACGCCCGCTGGTTCACGGCCCCAAGCAGGCGAACGAAGATGGCAAAGACGGACATACGCGTCGGTTTTGGCTATGACTCGCACGAGTTCATGGCCGGCGTGCCGCTGCGCATGGGCGGCATGACGCTGGACCACCCTGAAGGCCTGGCCGGCCACTCCGACGGCGACGTGCTGCTTCACGCCATCACCGACGCCCTGCTGGGCGCCGTGGCTGCCGGCGACATCGGCAGCTTCTTCCCGCCCGGCGATCCGCGCTGGAAAGACGCCGACTCCGCCATCTTTCTCAATCTCGCTCTCGAAGAACTGCAACACGCGGGTTTTCGCGTGGTCAACGTCGACACCACGCTGATCCTTGCCGCGCCCAAAATCTCGCCCATCGCCGGCGAGATGTGCGCCCGCGTCGCCGACCTGCTGGGCGCCGGAATCGATCAGGTGAGCATCAAGGCCAAAACCCCCGAGGGCCTGAATCTCGATCGCGTGGCCCAGTGCCACGCCGTGGTGCTGGTGGAGCGCGTGCAGGAACCCGAAGAACTCAAGAGCATGGAAGCGGTGATCGAGACCCAGCGCCAGCTCGAAGACGTGGTCGACGACCTGCTCGCCTCGGTCCACGGCGTGCCGAAAAAGCGCATTGTCGATCCGGTCTACGACACCGAGGACATCACGTAAAAACAGGGATCAGGGAAGAGGAATTGTGGGGCGGTCAGCGCGCGGAATCTTTCCCCGAGTCCCTTCCCGAAGCCCGCTGGAAGCGAAGTCTGGCGCCGGGACAAAAGCTCCTAAGCGCGCAGATTTCTATTGCGGATCGCGACGGTTTGGCCTTACTGTTGCTTCGAACCGGAATTCACTTCAGGAGCGCATCCCATGAATGATTCGCAGCAAATCAGCAGCATCTTTGCCATGATCGCCGGATTTTATCTGATCTTCTACCTGTTGATGGCGACGTTGTTCATCATTCCCACCTGGTTCATTGCCAAAAAGGCCGGCATGTCGCCATGGCTGTCGTTGCTTTGCCTCTTTCCGCTCACCGGCTTGATCCTGTTCTATATTCTGGCCTTTGCCGAGTGGAACGTGGTTCCTGTGTCGAAGCTCGTGGCCTATCCGCCGCCTGTTCAGCCGCCGTATCCGCCCTTGCCGCCCACAGCCTGATACTCCACCGGCACGGCGCTCCCTCGTCCTTGCGCAGACGCGCGACGCGTTTGTACCATGGTTTCGCGCGGCCGCGCGCAGACTCGAGGTGAACTATGGGAGATTTGTTGCAACCCTACCACTTGATTTTGATCGGTTTCATTTTTGGCTTTCCCAGCGTCATCATAGGCCTGATTCCGTTCTGGTTCATTTGTAAGAAGGCCGGTTTCTCGCCGCTTCTTTCTCTGTTGAACCTCATCCCCTTTTTCCTGGGCACGCTGCCGCTCGTCTATTTCCTGGCATTTGCTCCCTGGAAACCGGCGGCCGGGCTGCATTCCCCCGATTCACCGCAATCCTGAGATGGGCTTAGACTGCGGTGCGATAGCATCGTGTAGGAAAGCAATCGTCACGATGCCCGATTCAGTCTCCGCACCTCTCGCGCCTCCGCGCGTCCGCTTTGCGCCCTCGCCCACCGGTTTTCTTCACGTGGGCAGCGCCCGCACGTTTATCTTCAACTGGCTCTACGCGCGCCACAATCACGGAACCATGGTGCTGCGCCTGGACGACACCGACGTCGAGCGCAACACTGAGGCCAGCGCCCGCTCCATCTTTGACGGGCTGCGCTGGCTCGCCCTCGACTGGGACGAAGAGTACAAGCAATCCGAGCGGCTCGCCCTGCACCGCCATCAGGCCGAAGCCATCTTTGCCAAGGGCCTCGCGTATCGCGACTTCACTCCCGCCCACGCGACCGATGACGACAACTCCTCCGCGCAGGGCGCATGGCTCTTCAATCCCGGTATGCGCGAGATGTCGCGCGAAGAGAGTGACCGCCGCGCAGCCAGTGGCGAGCCGTTCGCGCTGCGCTATCGTGTGCCCCGCGGTCCAGACTCGGGAGTTGCCCGCATTCTGCACTTTGTCGATGGCGTTTATGGCGCGCAATCCCGGCCGGCCGACGAGGTCGAGGATTTTGCGCTACTCCGTTCAGACGGAATGCCGACCTACCATCTCGCCTCCTGCGTCGACGACGCCGATTTGCGCATCAGCCACATCATCCGCGGCCAGGATCACCTGACCAACACCTATAAGCACCTGCTGATCTTCGAGGCCCTCGGCGCTGCGGCGCCGCAGTTCGCGCATCTGCCGCTCCTGGTCGCGCCCGACGGCGCCAAGCTCTCGAAACGCAAACACGGCCCGGTGGTCAGCGTCACCACCTATCGCGATGCGGGTTTTCTGCCCCAGGCCTTCGTCAACTTCCTCTGCCTGCTAGGCTGGTCGCCCAAGAACGATCGCGAGTTCCTTACCCTCGACGAGCTCACCGATCTTTTCACGCTCGAAGGCGTCAATCGCTCCAACGCCGTCGTCAACTTCAATGAAGAGCTCCCGTTCGATGAAAAAGCCGTCTGGCTCAATGCCGAGCACATCCGCGCTCTGCCCGTCGACGAGCTGAGCCGCCGCCTTGAGCCTTTCTTCGAGCAGGCGGCCTTTCATCCTACGCCTGAGAAAGTCGCGGCCGTTACGCCGCTCATCCGCGAACGCATCAAGCTGCTGCGCGATGCCGTCTCCGCCGCCGATTTTTTCTTTGTTTCGGAGCTGGCCCCGTACGACCCCGCCGAACTGATCCCGCAAAAGGGCGACGCCGCGATGGCCCTGCGCGTGCTCGAGACCGCCCAGCAAGTCCTCGCCGCCACCAATTTCGACCACGATTCGCTGGACGCAGCGCTTCGCGGTGCCGCTGCGCAACTTGGCTTAAAAGCCGGGCAGGCCTTCCAACCCATTCGCGTAGCCGTCTGCGGACGCAAAAACGCGCCGCCGCTTTTTGAAACCCTGGTTGTTCTGGGCCGCGACACTTGCCTCGCCCGCATCCGCCAGGCCGAAGAGAAGCTTGCCCCACTCGGCTGATTTTGGCGCTTTCCCGAGCCCGAAAATCCGGACCCTGGAGCACCCGAAGAAACCACTCAATCCAAACTGAATAGACTCGATTGCGTCCAATCCAAGTTTGACAGTCTGTAATCGATCAATTACACTTCGAGCATGTATTCCGTCAGGCCGCTCCCCGAATTCACCGCATGGCTTGATGGATTGAAAGACTTGAGAGTACGCGGAGCGGTGGCGGCACGCATCAAGCGTCTCTCCTTCGGCTTGCTCGGCGATTTCAAGGCTGTTGGCGGTGGTGTGATTGAGCTGCGCATCGACTTCGGCGCAGACTGGCGTTTGTATTACACACAGTGCGGAGCCCGGATCGTCGTCCTGCTTGCGGGCGGTTCCAAACGCACGCAGAGGAAAGATATTCAACGGGCTAAGGCTTTGGCCGCATTGCTGAAAAGCGAAAAGGACAAGAAATGAGAAAAAACATTCGCGTGGACGACTTGCCGGAATTCGACCCCGCGCAATACCTTGACAACGAAGAGAGCATCGCCGTCTACCTGACCGGAATTCTGGAAGCGAATAACGCAGCCCTGTTGGCCTCGGCGCTGGGCGACATTGCCCGCGCGCGCGGCATGACGGAGATCGCCAAAGCCGCCGGGATTACCCGCGAAGCTCTCTACAAAGCCCTTCGCCCCGATAGCGCGCCGCGCTTTGACACCATCAGCCGCGTCTGCGCGGCATTGGGCGTGCGCCTGGTGGCTCAGCCCTTGCCAACCGGCAAAGCAGCCGCTTAAGAGCCTGTCCCTGACCGGCTCGCCGCGTGCCGGGCGCCCCAGGTCCGTCGGCCGTGGCGGAGGACCTGGGAGAGCATGAACCCCAATCATTCGAAACCTCTCCCGCGCCGCCCCTATTTGGCGCAGCCCTGCGGTGGAATAATGAACTAAAGCCATGCCCAACGAAGATCCGGAAAATCCGCTCTCTCAAAGCAACGACGTCCGCACTGTGAACAACTTCCTCCACGATCAGATCGCCGAGGACGTGCGCACCAAGAAGTTCGGCGACGCCCAAATCCAGACCCGCTTTCCTCCCGAACCCAACGGCTACCTGCACATCGGCCACGCCAAGGCCATTTTTCTTGATTTTGGACTGGCGGATGAGTTCGGGGGCAAGACCAACCTGCGCTTCGACGACACCAATCCCGAGAAGGAAGAGACCGAGTACGTCAACGCCATCCAGAAAGACATCCATTGGCTCGGCTTCGAGTGGGAGCGGCTGTGCTACGCCTCCGACTACTTCGGCCAGCTCTACGAATGGGCCTTGCAACTAGTCAAGACTGGAAAAGCTTATGTCGACGACCTCTCGGCCGACGAGATCCGCCAGTACCGCGGCACGCTCACCGAGCCCGGCAAGGACTCGCCGTACCGCACACGCTCCATCGACGAAAACCTCGATCTCTTCGTGCGCATGAAAAACGGCGAGTTTTCCGACGGGTCACGTGTCCTGAGAGCCAGGATCGACATGGCCTCGCCCAACGTCAACATGCGCGACCCCGTGATGTACCGCATCCTGCATGCCTCGCATCACCGCACCGGCGACGCGTGGTGCATCTATCCCATGTACGACTACGCGCACGGCCAGTCGGACTCGATCGAGCGCGTCACCCACTCCATGTGCACGCTCGAGTTTGCCGACCACCAGCCGCTCTACCGTTGGTACATCGAGCAGTTGGGCATCTTCCCCTCGCGGCAATTTGAATTCGATCGCCTCAACCTGACTTACACCATGCTCTCCAAGCGCAAGCTGCTGCAGTTGGTGCAGGATGGTCGCGTCTCCGCATGGGACGATCCGCGCATGCCTACTCTCTCCGGCATTCGCCGCCGCGGCTTCACGCCCGAGGCCATCCGCGCCTTCTGTGCGTCGATCGGCGCCACGCGCACCAATGGCACCACGGACATTGAAATGCTCGAGCACTTCCAGCGCGACGACCTGAACCACCGCTCCCCGCGCGCCATGGCCGTGCTGCGCCCGCTCAAGCTGGTCATCGACAACTACCCCGAGGGTCAGGAAGAGTTCGTCGAAGTCGCGAACAATCCCGAAGACCCCTCTGCCGGAACGCGCCAGGTGCCCTTCTCGCGCGAGCTCTACATCGAGCAGGACGACTTCCGCGAGGTGCCTCCTCCCAAGTACTACCGGCTCAGCCCCGGCAAAGAAGTGCGCCTGCGCAACGCCTATTTCATCACCGCAAAGTCCATCCAAAAGGCCGCCGACGGCAGTCTGGTTGAAGTGCATTGCACCTACGACCCCGCCAGCCGCGGCGGCAACTCGCCCGACGGTCGCAAGGTCAAGTCGACGATGCACTGGGTCTCGGCCCGGCACGCCATCCCCGCGGAGATCCGCCTCTACGACAAGCTCTTCACGAATCCCGATCCCTTCGATTTTCCCGAGGGAGGCGACATCTTCGACAATCTCAATCCCGACTCGCTCGAAATCGTGAGCGACGCCAAGCTCGAACCGTCGCTAGCGAGCGCCAAACCCGGCGACCGCTACCAATTCGAGCGCGTAGGCTACTTCTGCGCCGATCCCGACTCAACAGCGGATAAATTGGTCTTCAATCGCACGCTTCCGCTCAAAGACACGTGGGCCAGGATTGAGAAGAAGGCGGGAGCGTAACAATCCCGTAGCACTACGAAGCCCGCAGCACTACGAAGCGGTAGCACTACGAAGCCGTAGCGCCGGCTTCCTAGCCGGCTGTAGCGTGGGCCTCCCGGCCCACGCACGTCTTTCCGTATTACAATCCCCGCATGGCAGATCGCGGCCAATCTCTCCCGCGTAACCGTGTCGCGGCGCTTCTCGGCGCAGCACAGCCTCGCTACGGCGAGGTGCACATTCGCAACCGGGGCCGTCTGCCGCACTGAGAAAAGGATTCCGGCCTCTACTTCATCACGTTTCGTCTCGCGGACTCGTTACCCCCGTCCGTGCTCAAAAAGGCGGCCGAACGTCACGGAATTCTCGCCGCCGCCAAAACATCCGGAGCGCGGCTTCTTCCAGCGCAAGAGGCTGAACTAGCCGAATACAACCCTCGCCAAATGGAAGCGTATTGCGATCGCGGATTGGGAAGTTGCGCGCTGACCGATCGGCGTATCGCGGGCGCGGTGGCCGCGGCGCTGACTTTCCGCGACGGAAAGCACTACCGGCTTCTTGCCTGGTGCATCATGCCCAATCATGTGCACGTCGTTGTGCGCCTGCTGCCCGGAGCCGATCTGGCGACAGTTTTGAAGACCTGGAAACAGTTTTCGTCGAAGGCCGCGAATCAGGTTCTTGGGCAGAGCGGCCGATTCTGGCAGCGCGAGTATTACGACCGCCTGATTCGTAACGAGCAGGAATACTCCCGGGCCATCCGGTATGTGGTGGAGAATCCAGTCAAAGCTGGATTGAAGAACTGGCCGTAGGTGTGGAGCGCGGACTCGGAAGTCCGCGCGACAGCCGGCTAGGAAGCCGGCGCTACTCCCACCATGCCGCTCAAGGACACGTGGGAGAAGATTGAGAAGAAAGCAGGGGCGTAGGGCGTGGCTTGCTCCTTGAGGAACGATTAGGAATGAAAGGCGAATGCAGTCGATGCAAGCGGCCATTGACGGTGGAAAACGCCTCTAATGCCGTTGCCAGAACCGGAATCGGTCGCTGTCGTTCATGTGAGAACGAACACACGAAAGGCAGATCGCGGACATTGGGCGGAAGATATACCCTTGGTCGCTCCCAGGCAAAGTTCAACAACCACAAATGGGAATTGAGCTTCCAGCAATATGCAGCGATAGTAGCATCCGGAAGATGCTTCTATTGCGGTAATCCACTTCCAACTGCGGCAGCCGGACTTGACCGCAAAGAGAATGAGGACTACTCCTGGGACACTGTATTCCCATGCTGCGGAAAACAGCCGAAGGCTAAAGGTCCAAGGGGCTGTAACGAAACGAAAAGCCACGAGATTGCGCCCATTCTTCTGTTCGTTCGTCGATGGTATGAACGGTCAGGAAAACTTCCGACGGAACGGGAATTTGAGGACAGCGTTCGACAGTTTGAAGCGAGGCGAGACAGAGCATTCGAAATTATCAGCAAATTGGAAGCGGGAGAAGTCAGGAAATTGAAGAGAGCCAAGTCAGTCGCCGAGGGGTTAGCCGCTTTGAGGTCAGATGTCTTAGATTTCGCCCCCGAAACCTGAGATTCACGCGACACGCCCCTACGGAATCTGAAACGCCCCCGGAATCCCCTCGTCCAGCGTCGCCAGAACCGCTCCATTCACGCGTGCCAGTCGCAGCAGATGTCCGTCTGTGGTCTGACTTGGTTTCTTCACCCAAGTTGGAAGGTGGGAAATGTCGTTGCCGTCCGAGAGGAAGGCAAGTTGCAGTTTGCTGTTCGTCTTCAGGCCAAGCAGCAGAGTCTGTGCCTGCTGGACAGTGAAACCATAGTCCGGCCTTTGCGCGATCACGCGCACGAATCCCAGTTCCGTGATCGAACAGGTCAGCCATTGCGCGCCGGCTTGCGATGTGATCCAGGCATTGACGCGATCATGGAATCCATGGTGGAAGATTCCAAGCGCGACAAGAGCATTCACATCGAGAAGGTATTTCATGGGAAATCGACGAGCAGTTCGCGAACCATCTCGCTGGTAAGCACAGGCGCATCGGGTCCCGCGTAGAGCACCGGAAAACCCGTAACGGGATCCTTAATGATTCTGGCCGTGGAACGAGGTCTCTTTGGGGCTGTCAGCACAATTCGATCCTGCTCGATGGCGACATCGAGGCGATCGCCCGCGCGAATGCCAAGCCTGCGGCGAAGTGGCGAGGGAAGCACGATCTGGCCTTTCGTGGAGACCTTGGTCTGCATGGTAAGACAATCTTACCGCAAAATGGGCGTTTGGAGAGCGAACCTGCGCAAAGATAAGGCCCGGGCCTAAAGGCCCCGCATCGAACGCGCCTCATTCAGGGGCCTGAAGGCCCCTGCTCCCTCCGAAGGCATGAAACGCGGGTGCCCCAGCTCTCGCTTTTGGGACCTGGAAAGCGCGTAACCTCAACCATGGCGTCTTGTCTGGATCGCGACCTGGCTAAATTCGCGTAATCTGCGCCAGCGCATCGAAGTGCGCGTCGCGGGCGCAGAGCACAAGCGAATGCTGCAACACCAGCGCTGCGATCCACATGTCATTGGTGGGAATCGGCGTTCCCTGCTTGCGCAGTTGCCGGCAAGCATTCGCGTAGTGGTGTGTGGTCTGCTCGTCGGCGTAGAGAATCCCCACGCCTGGCTTGAGCAAAAACCGGCGCAGCACGCCCTCGTTCCGCGCCTCCTGCGAGCCGGCCGCAAAGCCCGCTCGAAGTTCTCCGAGAACGACAAACGGCAACCAGACCTCATCGGCGGCCGCAACCAGATTGACAACGAATTCGTCGCCTCGAGAGAGGTCGGTGTAGCGATAGGTGTCGAGGGCCATTCTCATCGATCGGATCGTTTCCGCGATTCCCGGAGGATTATCGCCACATCGCCTCGTCGATTTTCTGCTGCTCAGCGATCGCGTTATCGAATGCGGGATCCTCCTGCCATGTGCCCGCGATGTCGCTCAGATCGCGCTTGACGCGCTCGCGCTCCGCCAATCCGGCTCCGCGAACAAGGGCAGCAACCGCCGTCTCATTCAGGCTCTTGCCTTCGCGCCACGCGGCATCACGCAATGTAGCGTCGAGATAGTCCGGAATGTTTCGGATCGTATACTGCATGCATTGATTGTACTCAATGCATGCATCAAATGCAATCAGAGACGAATTCCTTCGTAAGTTAATAAATGTAAATCACTTACTAATCACATCAATCGCCACCGTGATCGTCCTGGGCGGCAGGCATTGATTGTTGTCGCAGGCCTGGTAATGCAGTTGGCCCTCGACCAGATGATTGCCCGCCGTGGCCACGATGCGCGCCTGGATGACGAACTCGCCGGTGTAGACGCTCAGTTTGGTGGTGGGATCGATGGGCAGCGCCATCAACGCGCCCGCCGGGTAGGTCGCGCGTTCCAGGCGCACGCCCGAGCCCTCGGGAATCGAGAACGTGGTCGGGATCAGGAACTCGTCCGTGGGCGTGTGCGAGTTGATGTGCAGCCCCGGCGCGATGCGAAAGTGCAGCGCGATCTGGCTCGGCTTGTTTGCGGGTACGTTCACCTGTTCGGGAAAGAGATACGTCACCGCATCGGTCTTCACGAGCGGCCGTTTTTGCGCGGCCGAGCTCAAGCCCTGCCCGCGGGCGGCCATTGCGCCAAGCCCCAAAACCATCACCGCCGTGCAAACTCGCTTCATCAACGGATGCATCGACCCCAATCCCCCTGCGCCCCGGACTTCTGCGGCTGACAACTAACCACTAACCACTGATCACTGATTGAGCGCCTTCTGTATCTTGCTCTCGATCTCATGCTCCGAGGTCAGGCCCACTTGCGCCGCCACTATCACTCCCTTGCGATCGACAAAAAACGAAGTCGGCAGATCGTCGAGCCCGCCGTAATCGCGGCTGATCGAGTCGCCGTCGAGCAGCACCGGGTAGGGAACTTTTTCCTCTGTGACGAATTTACTCGCGGCGGCCGTGGCCTTCGCCCATCCCGTCTTGTCGTTCGGCTTCAGGTCGTCGCCCTCGGTGTCGACGCCCAGCACCTCGAAGCCCTGTGCCGAGTACTTCTCGCGCAGTTCGACGATCCACGGCGTTTCGATCCTGCAGGGCCCGCACCAGGTGGCCCAGAAATTGATCATCACAGCCTTGCCCTGGTAGTCGGCGAGAGAAACCTTCTTGCCATTCAGGCCCTCCAGCGCGAATGCCGGCGCGGGCTTGCCGTCGAGCGGAGAAACGTATTGTGCATTGCCTGCATCGGGCGCAGGCACCAGCTCGCCTTGCCCGGCGTTCGCGAGCAACCGCTCGGCCTGCTGCCGGCGATACTCCCAGTTAGCCCAGCCCGCCCAGGCAAAGATCGCGAGAATCAGAAGCGTTGCGCCGAGAACCTGTGTGTTGCGCCGCACGGGGATAGACCTCATGGGTCTATTTTACGAGGCGCGCACGAGGGATCAGGTTTCAGGGGTCAGGGGTCAGGAATCGGACGGCGCTGCGGATCACTGAAACCTGAAACCTGAAACCTGACCCCTGTCTTTTGTTACCATCAAAGGCCGATGAGTTTTCCAGCGCAATACGACGCGTTCCAGCCGGCGGGGCTGGTGCGGATTGAGGCGGCCGCGCTTGAGGCGCTTGCCGCGCGCCTCGAGGGACCGATGGCCGCGCCCTTCGCGCGCGCCGTCGAAATGATCCTCCGCTGCGGCCAGTCGAACGGCCGCGTGGTGGTCACCGGCATGGGCAAAAGCGGCATCATCGCGCAGAAGATCGCCGCTACGCTCAGCTCCACCGGCTCGCCGGCGCTGTTTCTGCATCCGGCCGAGGCTGTGCATGGCGACGTGGGTGTGCTCATGCCCGGCGATGTAGTCGTCGCGCTCTCCGCGAGCGGCGAAACCGAGGAGATCCTCCGCCTGCTCGCCACGCTCAAGCGCAAAGGCGACGCGCTCGTCTCGTTCTGCTGCAATCCGCAGTCGACTTTGGCGCAGGCCAGCGACGTGGCCCTGGATTGCTCGGTCGCGCGCGAGGCCTGCGGCTTGAATCTCGCGCCCACGGCTTCGACCACCGCCATGCTCGCCTTGGGCGATGCGCTGGCCGTCGCCGTCAGCCTGCGCAAGGGTTTTCGCGCCGAGGACTTTGCCGAGCTGCATCCCGGCGGCAAGCTGGGCAAGCGGCTGGCCAAGGTGCGCGAGCTGATGCACGCGGGCGAAGAGATTCCCACCGTCACGCCTTCCACGCCCATGGCCGATGTGATCTTCGAAATGTCGTCGAAGAAGCTCGGCATCACCACGGTGCAGCAGGACGGCCGCTTGTGCGGAGTGATTTCCGATGGCGATCTGCGCAGGTTGCTCGAGCGCGAGGGCGGCGCGGCGCTGAGCAAGACCGCGGGCGAGGCTATGAATCCGCATCCGCGCACCATTGCCGGCGGCGAACTAGCCGCCAAAGCGCTCGCGATTCTGGAAGAGCGCAAGATCACCTCGCTCGTGGTCGTCGACGCCAACCAAAACGTCGAGGGCATCGTGCACCTGCACGATCTGTGGGGCGTAGAGCTGATCTGAATGAATCTCTCACCCCAGCGACGGTTCGGACGGAACTTCAGCTTGAGACTCAGCCTGTAAAGCAGCCGCCACATGAGGGTCTGGATTAGGATCGCCGAACAGCTCCCATCCTTCACCTTCCGTCGGTCGGTCAGACCTCTGGAATTGATACCATTCTGAGCCCTTGGTAGCAACCGAGTGATAGACCTTCTTCGCAACATAGTCACTCGGGACCACAAGGTACTCCGGCTTCTCCCCTCGTGCGTTGTTGACGAAAACGTACATGTGACTGTCAGATTTCATTCGTTCGGCGTGGGCGCCGACCAACCAAAAATTTGGCCGGCCGCTATTGGTTTTCACCTGCACGGACCAAGCCTTCTTACATGCCTGATCCGTCACCAAAAGGTCGGCTCCTGCTGCGCTGCGTGACGTTGGGGAAACTATAAAACCCCGCTTCGATAGCTCCGCCGCCACTAAATAGACGCCGAGCATCCCAGTCATTTGGCCCTTGATTGCCATTTCTTCTCCTTTCTTGGGATCAGTTCTTGGCTACTGCGAAGCATATAACACCAACAATCCCGTTTTGCGCTATGATTTGAGGAGGAGTTAGTCCGATGACCACCCGAATCGTTCGCGTGGGAAATACGCTCACGGTGGAGATTCCCGAGGAGCTGGCTGAGCAGGCCGAATTGGCTCCCGGCGAGCCCGTGGAGTGGGTTGCGAATGGAAGCGGCAGCATTGCTCTCGTGAAGCAATCGAATCCTCCCACGAAGCCGAGGAAACGAAAGACGCTTGAGGAGCTTCTGGAAGGGATTCCGGAGGGCGCCGAGATGGAAAAGATTGAATGGGGACCTGATCGCGGGGCCGAGATTTGGTAATACAGTACGTTCCCGATGCCGGAGATCTGATTTGGTTGGACTTCGATCCGCAGGCGGGCCATGAACAAGCGGGACGCCGGCCCGCGTTAGTGCTTTCCTCTTGGCGATTCAACAGCAAGGCATCTTTGGCCTTTGTTTGTCCGGTCACGAGCAAAATCAAGGGCTACGCATCGGAAGTTCTTCTGCCGCCGGGATTGGTCGTCCACGGCGCGGTTCTCTGTTCACATCTGCGCAGCGTGGATTGGAAGGTTCGCAACCCGGTACTGATCGGAAAAGCTCCCGACGATGTCCTGCTTGCGGTTCGTGAAGTTGTCGCTTCCTTCGCTGGGATCGCACCGTGAAACTCACTCCAGAGTCCAACTCCCGCAAACATTTAGAATGAAACCTGCTGTCATTTGCACATCGTCCACGTATCGCGGGCGGGAAAGTTTGCTCTCTTTCTATGCATCGTTGGTCGAAACTCTTCATTCCAACTCTCCGCGAGGCCCCGGCAGACGCCGAAGTGGCCAGCCACAAGTTTCTGCTGCGCGCCGGCTACATCCGCCAGCTCGGAACAGGCATCTACAACTACCTCCCTCTCGGCCAGCGCGCGCTGAACAAGATCATCGGCATCGTGCGCGAGGAGATGGACAAGATCGGCCAGGAGTTTTATCTGCCGGCTCTCTTGCCTAAAGAACCGTGGGAGGAGAGCGGCCGCTGGACTGGCATGGGCGACAACATGTTCCGCCTCAAGGACCGCAAGGGCGCGGACTTGTGCCTGGGCATGACGCACGAAGAGATCATGACCGTGATTGCGCGCGGCGAACTGCGTTCCTACAAGCAGTTGCCGCAGATCTGGTACCAGATCCAGACCAAGTTCCGCGACGAGCCGCGGCCCAAGTCGGGCCTGCTGCGCGTGCGCCAGTTCACGATGAAGGACAGTTATTCGTTTGACATCGACAAGGCGGGCCTGGACAAGAGCTTCGATCTTCATGACCAGGTCTATCGCCGCATCTTCACGCGCTGCGGCCTCAAGTTCGTCGCCGTCGAGGCCGATTCGGGATCGATGGGCGGCTCGCAGTCGCAGGAGTTCATGGTTTATACCGACGCCGGCGAGGATTTGATCGCAAGCTGCCCGGTCTGCGGCTACGCGGCGAATCTGGAGAAAGCCGTTTCACGGCTTGAACCTTTGGGCGAGGTGGTTGCTACGGGTGACGGCAAGCCGGAACTGGTGCACACGCCTGGTTGCGGCGCCATCGCCGATGTGGCTGCGTTCTTCAAAATCTCTTCGGCCTCCGACGTCAAGTGCGTGGCCTACATGGCGCTCAAGCGCGGCGCGGCAACAAAAGATGGCGGCCGGAAAGATACGTGGCACGGCGTGGCGGCGTTTTTGCGCGGCGACCACCAGGTAAATGAGACCAAGCTTCTCGGCGTCATCGGCGCTGCCGAGCTGCGCACCATGCAAGCCGAGGAGTTGCAGAAATTCTTCAGTGGTCCCGCGGGCTATCTCGGGCCGGTGGGCCTCAAGCACGATCCGCAGCCGCTCGGCGAAGGCCTGACGGTCATCGTTGATCGCGCCCTCGAAGGCCGCAAGAACATGGTCTGCGGCGCCAACAAGCTCGACTATCACCTGCGCAACGTTACGCCGGGCAGAGATTTCACTTGGACGCTCGCAGCCGACATCCGCAGTGTGAACGAAGGCGAAAGCTGCCCCAAAGATGGCTGCGCGGGCAAGCTGGTCGTCGGCAAGGCCGTCGAAATCGGCCACATCTTCAAGCTCGGCTACAAATATTCCGAGTCGATGGGCGCGCGCGTGCTCGACGAGAACGGCAAGGAAGTGACGCCGATCATGGGTAGCTATGGCATCGGCATCGAGCGCATTTTAACCGCGGCCATCGAGCAGGCCAACGACGCCAACGGCTTTGGCCTGCCGGCTTCGATTGCGCCGTTTCAAGTCGTGGTCACTGTTACCAATGTGGCCGACACGGCGCTGCGCGAGACCGGCGAAAAACTCGCTGCCGATCTTGATGCTGCCGGCCTCGACGTCCTCCTCGATGACAGAGACGAGCGCGCCGGAGTCAAATTCAAGGATGCCGATCTGGTCGGCATTCCGTACCGCATCAATGTGGGCAAAAAAGCCGCCGCGGGCCAGGTGGAATTGGTGACTCGCGCCACAAGCACCAGCGTGGATGTAGCCTTGAATGAAGCGGTGGCGCTGGTGAAGAAGCGCGTCGAGGAAGAACAGCTTCTAGCCTCCAGCTCCTAACTCACAGCTAATTCGTGCGCTGGGTCCGATATCGATTCTGGCCCATAACTGCAAAGGCCCGTTGAAGCAAGAAAAGCTAGAAGCTACCAGCCAGGAGCCGCCTTTATGGCATTACGAGTCCGGTTCGCGAAGCCCGCATCGGGCCGCTCTCTCAGGTCGCGGATTCTTGTGATCGCGCTGGCCGGCTGTGGCGCCGTGTCGCTGGTCGGTATCTGTGTCTTCTTCTTTCTCTACATCGAATACACGGGCATTGTGAACGAGCGGCTCAAGCAGCCGATCTTTGCCAACACTGCTCAAATTTACGCTGCGCCGCGCGAGGTGCGGCCGGGGCAAAAACTGAGCGTCAGGCTGATCGCCAATGAACTGCGCGAGGCCGGCTACACCGGCGATGGCGCGCCGCAGCCTTCCGAGCTCGGCACCTTCAGCCAGGGCGTACAGCAGATCGCGGTGCGGCCCGGCCCGCAGTCGTTTCACGCGCCGGACAACGCCACCATCCACGTCAGCGGCGGCGTGGTGGACGCGATCAGCGACGCGCACGGACAGCCGCTGTCGAGCTACGAACTCGAGCCGCTGCTTATCACCGGACTGAGCGAAGATGCCAATCGCACCAAGCGCCGCATTCTCACCTACGACGAAATTCCGCTGAACCTGGTGCACGCCGTCATCGCCATCGAGGACCGGCGCTTCTTCGAGCACGGCGGCATCGACTACTGGCGCATCCTGGGCGCGATGCGCAACGATATCTTTCACCTGCACCGCTACAAAGAAGGCGCATCGACGCTGACGCAGCAACTGGCAAAGGGCTTTTTCCTCACCCCGGAGCGCACCTGGTCGCGCAAGTTGCGCGAGGCCGTGATCAGCATCATTCTCGAACACCGCTTCGATAAGCAGCAGATCTTCACGATGTACGCCAACGAGATCAATCTCGGGCAACTCGGCAGCTTTTCAGTCGACGGCTTCGGCGAAGCGGCACAGGACTACTTCGGCAAGGATGTGCGCCAACTCGATCTCGCCGAGTGTGCGCTGCTCGCAGGTCTTATCCAGAGCCCCAGCCGCCTGAATCCCTTCCGCCACGCGGACCGCGCGATGGAGCGGCGCAACCTGGTGCTCGACTCGATGGTCGAAACCGGCGCCATCACCAAGGCGCAGGCCGAAGCCGCGAAGAAAGAGCCGCTTCATCTGGTCGCGGCCAGCGTGGATGAAAGCGAAGCGCCCTACTTTGTCGACCTGGTGCACGACCAGCTCACGCAACACCTCGGCGATCGCGATTTCAACCGCGAGGGATTGCGCATCTACACCTCGCTCGATCCGGAGCTGCAACGCCTGGCCTCGCAGTCCGTAGACTCGACCATCCAACAGGTGGATGCGCTGGTTGACAAGCTGCACGCGCGCGACCGCAGACTGGGCAAGCCGTACATTTACCCGCAGGTGGCGCTCATCGCGCTCAATCCGCACACCGGCCAGGTGCTGGCGCTGGTCGGCGGGCGCAGTTACGGCACGTCGCAGGTAAATCACGCGGTGGCGCACCGGCCCACGGGTTCCATCTTCAAGCCGTTTGTCTACGCCGAGGCCTTTCAGACCGCGGTGGAAGGCACCATGCTTCCGGGGCAGACCAAGCTGTTCTCGCCGGTCACCATGCTGAACGACGCGCAGCAGACCTACGGCGCGGGAACGCCGTACGAGTACACGCCGAAAAACTTTCAGGACGAGTTCTACGGCAATATCACCGCCCGCTTTGCGCTCTTGCGATCCGACAACAATGCCACCATCGGCCTGGCCAGCATGGTGGGCTTCGATCGCGTGGCGTCTTTGGCGCGCAGCGCCGGCGTCAAGAGCGCTCAAGGCACGCCTTCGATGGCCATCGGCTCCTACGACGCCACGCCGCTCGACATGGCCGGCGCTTACACCATCTATGCCAACGGCGGGTTGCACATCGATCCCTGGATGCTGGCCAGCGTGCGCACCCCCAACGGCGACATCGCTCAAGACTACTCGCCCACGGCGCGCCAGGTCCTCGATCCGCGCGTGGCCTTCCTCACCACGTACATGATGGAAGCAGTTCTCCAAGGCAACGGGAGCGATGGCTGCCAGATTGGGGGGCGAGATTTCTGCGGAACCGGCGCGGAAGTGCGCAACATGGGCTTCATCTCGCCGGCCGCGGGAAAAACCGGCACCGACCACGATGCGTGGTTCGCCGGTTTCACCAGTAATCTGCTTTGCATCGTCTGGGTGGGCAACGACGACTACACCGACATCAAGCTGCAGGGCGCGCAGGCCGCAGCGCCCATCTGGGCGAATTTCATGAAGCAGGCAGTCCTGTTGCCGCAGTACTCCGATACCAACGAGTTCACGCCGCCCGCAGGCGTGGTGGTCGAAACCCTCGATAAGAATACGAACCTGCTGGCCGATGGAGCCTGCCCCGACGACTACACCGCGGCCTTCCTTGATGGCACCGCGCCCACCGACACCTGCGACCACAAAGGTATGGGCGGCGACGAGCATCGCAATATTCTGCAGAAGATCTTCGGCCTCGGCAAGCCGTCGAACTAGCGCCGGCGCGCAGGCTTTGCCGCCACGCGCCGCGGCCGTTGCTTTACTGAGACCGAGCGGATCACGAGAGTTCCTCGCCCCGTCGCCGGCAGCGGTGCTTTGCCCTGCGCAATCGCTGCAAGAATCAGCGCCTCCACTTCGGGCTTGCTCAAATCGCGCGCACTCGCGAGCCGAATAAATCGATTTTGATTCCCGCCGCCCAGCAGGATTCCCGCCGGATCAGGAAGCGTTGAACCGTAGTAAAACGCGAGCCGCACGCCGTGGGCGTCGGCTACCAACTGAGCAAAACAGTCTGACGGCCGCAGCGTCGGGCAGTAGCCGATGACGAAGAAGTTGTAATTGTCGTAGACGAGTTCATTCGCGGTGGGCAGACGCTTGCGCAGGGCAGCCCGCGCGGCGCGAATAGCTTTGGCCATCTCCGGCGTGAACTTGTCGATACATCCGGCAAGTTGGTCTTCTGCGTTGTTCTTTGGGGAAGTTCTACGTGTCTTCATTTCGTCTCCTATTGGGGGCCCTGTCGCTTTCAAGCTCCCTCTACATCCGAACCATCCGGCATCGGCTGGCAAAGCGGGCACCAGAAGGTGACGCGCGCGTCGGCGCCCTGCATGCGGCGGCGGATTGGCTCGCCACAGCGGCGGCATGGCTCGCCGGCGCGCCCGTAGACCCATAGGCTCTCGCTCGGGTCGGAAGCGTGCGTTGTGCGCCGCTGCTGCCCGCGATAAGTCACAATCGTGTCGCCGGAGTCCTCGAGCACATTGGCCTTGAGCAGCTTTTGCGCGCTCGCAATAATGGCCGCGGCCTCGTCGCGCGTGAGCGAGTCGACCCTCCGAAACGGATTGAGGCCGTTGACAAAACAGATCTCCGACTTGAAGACGTTGCCCACGCCGGCCAGCACTGACTGATCGAGTAATACATCGGCGATGGCTTCGTCCGGGCGCGCCATCAGCCTTTCGAGCGCCGCCGCGGCATCGAACTCCGTGCGCAACAGATCGTTCTCAGGCGACGCGACGCGCAGATCGCGCTCGAGCGAAGCTGCGGTGTGCATGCGCGCTACGGGCACGCGAAAGCCGACGGCCTGGTACTCGGCATTCTCGATCAGGATGCGCATGTGAATGTGCGCCAGTTGCCAGCGCTCGCCGCGGCGGTAGATGTGCCAGCGGCCGTTCATCAGCAAGTGCGAGGCCAGGATGCCGCCGCCCGAGAAATGCACCAGAAGCCATTTGCCGCGCGCCTCGACATTGTTGACGAATTGCCCCGCGAGCGGGGTGTCGTCATTGAAGCGCATCAGCCACGGGAAGGTGGAGCGGAACGCAGTGACGGGTTTGCCCACGAGGGCGCGGCCCAGGTTGCGAGCGGTGCGAAAGATGGTGTCGCCTTCAGGCATTTTCGTTAGAACCAATCCTATGAATAGCCTTGTGAAAGGGCACGACTTCACGGTTTAATGAAGAACTCCGTTTCTCGTCCGTTGGAGGGAGCGGGAGGCTTTAGCCTCCCGAATAAATCCCCTCGATTCAGTGTGGCTTTAGCCACGGGCCTTTCTTCAAAGCATCCAGCCAGACTTTTTCGCCAAACCATTCAGTCCTGCCGAAAATGCCGCAAAATGAGGGCGGGCTTTAGCCCCTGCTTCCATTTCTTACATCATTGCAAGTCCCCAAGCCGTGCGTCGTCTCCGCGTTGCCCCACAGGCAACGGAATCCGCCGCAGGTGCATCCCGAGCGGGCCCGGATGAAAGCCTGCATCCATCAGGAATCGCGCCATAAAATGCGCCGCCACCGGCTGGCCGTTGATGGTGGTGATGAGCACGCCCTCATGGCTGTGCAGCCGCATTCTGTCTTGGCCGCGCGAGCATAGAAAGTGCGCCAGTCCCGACGCCGACTGCGATCGTTCCGGCTCCTCGGCGGGGAGAAAGACCAGCAGGTTGGGATTGCCGCGCTTGAGCCACGCCACCAGCCGGCCGTTGCGCAAGATCACTTCTGCGTAGGCCGCACGCGTAAGCACGCGCGGCGCGCTTTCCGAATCCTCTTCGGCGACCGGCAACTCCGGCCAGCGCAGAACCGATCCATAAGGATTCGCCGGATCGGTTGCAGCCAACTGCACGAACTCCGGCTTTTCTTGGCTTGGCTCGGTGCGCAACTGGCGCAGCAGGTCCACGGCAGCCGGCAGTGCGAATTGCGTAGCGCCGAGGCCGCCCACAAAATAACCGCGGCGAATGCGTCCGCTCTCTTCGAGCGCCTTGAGCACGTCGTAGACGGCGCTGAACCCGCCAGGCAGATTTTCCGCGGCCACGTGCTCGCGCAGCAACACGCCGTAGCGATGGAGCAGTTGCAGGGCGAGCGCGTGGCTGCGCTCGGTTTGCGACGGATTGTAGCGCCGGTCTCCAGACCGGCTGTCGTGTGGGTCTCCAGACCCACGCGTATCGCCGATCGGCGCAAGGCCAGCGTTGTTTTGAAAGGGCACGGCTTCAGCCGTGCCGCCCATCGCTGCAGATAATTCGGCGGGCTTTAGCCCCTGGGGGATGGATTCGCCGGCCGCGGCCTTTCCCTCCGCGGCTAAAGCCGAAATATTAAACTGCGTTCTATCGGCACGGCTGAAGCCGTGCCCTTTCAAATCCCCCGCGCTGGGAGCGAATCCCAGCGGCAGCATCGACCAACGCCCCTGCGCGGTCGGCGGCGTAGTGCGCCGCGAGCGGAAAACCATGCCGGTCTGCAACCGCCGCGGCGTTCGCGCGCTCTCCGGCCTTGCAGTGTACGCGCGCAAGGCGTGCAGAGAATCGTTGGTAATAAGCCCGCGCCACACCAAGCTCCAGAGCGCGTCAATGGTTTCGCCCGGATAGCCTCCGCCCGCGGCCTGGTGCAGCGCATCGAAGAAGCTCGCGCCGGTGGATTCGAGGACCGCGAGCAGTTTTTCCTCGCGCTCGCTGAGCGGGTCAAGATTCGGATTGGGTTGCGGCCGTCTCTGCGCCAGCAGCGGCAGCTTGTCGGCAAGAAAGAGCGCGATGCGCCCGTCGCGCTCGCCGATCGGCTCGACCCCGGCCCACGCCACTTCGCCTGCCGCGATCAACGTATCGAGCCCGGCAGGTGTGAAATCGGCAATGCGCGCGGGCAGTATCGACGATTCCACGAGCGATGCCGGCAGCGGCGCGCCTTGCAGGTTCTCGATCGAGTCGAGCAGCGCATCGAGATGCACCGTTCCCGTGCGACGCGGCGCCAGCAATCCCTGCCAGTGCGTGAGGAAGCGCGCCAGCGTGTGCTGCTCCACCGGCTCCACTTCGCGGCGCAGCCGGGCCAAAGATTTGCGGCGAATCTGCCGTAGAATCTCCGCGTCGCACCACTCGCGATGGAGCCCGCCGGGACGGAATCCGCCTTCAAGCACGCGCCCATCCGCAGCAAGTTGGCGCAGCGCATTCTCGACCGCCTCCGCGTCGAGCGCAAACCGGTCCGCAGCCTCGCGCAAGGTGAATGGCCCATGCGTGCGCGCGTAGCGGCGCACCAGTTCGAGCACGGGATGCGCCACCGGCTCGAGCAGTGCGGCCGCCAATCCCGGAGGCAACGGAATGCCCAGCCCATCGCGGTAGCGCGCGGCGTCTTCGGCGGCAATCAGCCGCTTTTCGCCGGCGATGCGCAGCTCCAGCAAGCGCCGCGAGCGGATCAGCCGGTCCAATGATTCGAGCAGCGACTTGTCGGCAACGCGCAGGGCGATTTCGGCCCGCGATAAATCGCCCAGCCGCAGACAGAGGTCGTGAATGCCGTCGGCCGACCGCGCGCGAAAATTCTCCGCGAGGCACTGCGCCGTCTCTTCCACCTCCGCGATGGCATCGGCATCGAGCAGCTCGCGCAGATCGGCCTCGCCCAGCAGTTCGCGCAGTTGGTCCTGATCGATGGTGAGCGCCTGGGCGCGGCGTTCGGCCAGCGGCGCGTCGCCTTCGTACATAAAGTTGGCCACGTAGCTGAAGAGCAGCGACGAAGCAAACGGCGACGGCTTGCGCGTCTCCACCACATGAACCCTGAGTTGGCGCTGTTCGATGGCGCGCAGGGTTTCAATCAGCGCAGGCATGTCAAAGACGTCGCGCAGGCACTCGCGATACGCCTCCAGCCGCAGCGGGAACGAGGGATAGCGCGAGGCCACGCTGAGCAAATCGTAGGAGCGCTTGCGCAACTGCCAAAGCGGCGAGCGCTGGTCAGCGCGGCGGCGCGGCAGCAGCAACGCGCGCCCCGCGGCCTCGCGAAAGCGCCCGGCAAAGAGCGCCGTCGATCCCAACTGGCGCAGCACAAGCTGCATGGCCTCGGCCGATTCGACCAGAATCCAATCCGCGTCGGGCAGCTCGTCGGTGTCAGGGAAGCGCAAGACAAAGCCGTCGTCGCTCCATAGCGTCTCCACTTCGGGCCCGCCGGCGGCGCGGATTCGCGCGCTCACCGCCATCGCCCAGGGGATGTGGATGCGGCTGCCGAAGGGCGTCAACACGCAGACGCGCCAGTCGCCCAGCTCGTCGCGGCAGCGCTCGACCACAATCGTGCGGTCGTCGGGAACCTGCCCTGTGGCCTCGGCCTGATCGGCGAGAAAGCGCAGCAGATTTTCGGCGGCGCCGGGATCGAGATCGTGCTCGTTGACGAGGCGCGTGAGTGCGGCCGCCTGCGGCAGGGCACGCAACTCGCGCACCATGGCGCCGATGCGCCGGCCGAATTCGAGCGGGCGTCCCGGCCCGTCGCCCTTCCAAAACGGCATCTTGCCCGGCTCGCCCGGCGCGGGCGTCACCAGCACGCGATCGTGCGTGATGTCGACGATCCTCCAAGTGGAGGCGCCCAGAATAAACGTCTCGTTGGGATGCGACTCGAAGACCATCTCCTCATCGAGCTCGCCCACGCGCACCGCCTTGCCCTCAGTGAACGCAAGGAAGACGCCGTAGAGGCCGCGGTCGGGAATGGTTCCGGCGTTGAGAATTGCCAGCCGCGCCGCGCCGTCGCGCGCCGAGACCACGTTGCGCACGCGGTCCCACGTCAGCCGCGGGCGCAGCTCTCCGAACTCATCGGAGGGGTAGCGGCCGCTCAACAGATCGAGCACGCCCTCGAAGGCCGAGCGCGAGAGCGATCCAAATGGCGCCGCGCGGCGCACCAGGTCGAAGAGGAAGTCGACGGAGACCTCCGGAGCAGCGGAGCTAGCGGAGTTAGCGTTGCCGCCATCTTCTCCAGTTTCAAAATCAAAGCCCGGCAGAGTGGCCGATCTCTGATCTCTTGTCTCTGATCTCTTGTTTCTGTTCCCTGTTCCCTGATCCCTGTTCCCTGTCTTTCCTGCACTCGCAACGATCGCCACCAACTGCTGGCACAGCACGTCGAGCGGATTGCGCGGAAAGCGCGTGGACTCGATGTGGCCCTCGTGCATGGCGCGCGTCACGGCGGCGCAGGCCACGAGATCGGCGCGGTACTTGGGAAACAGAATCCCCTCGCTCACTGCGTCCACGTGGTGGCCGGCGCGGCCGATGCGCTGCATGCCGCTCGCGACCGAGGGCGGCGACTCGATTTGAATCACCAGATCCACCGCGCCCATATCGATGCCCAGTTCGAGCGTCGATGTCGCGCACAGCGCGCGAATCTGTCCGGCCTTGAGCTGCTCCTCGATCACCGTGCGTTGCGCCGCGGCCAGCGATCCGTGATGCGCGCGGGCGATGGGCTCGCCGGCCAAATCGTTGAGCGCACCGGCCAGCCGCTCGGCGGTCTGGCGCGCGTTCACAAAAAGAATGGTCGAGTTGCGCTGGCGAATGATTTCGAGCAGCCGGGGATGGATCGCGTTCCAGATGGAGACGCGGCGCGGCGTCTGCGAGGCCGGCCCCGAGGGAATCTCCTCCATCTCGCCCAGCCTCGCCATGTCCTCCACCGGAACCTCAATGCGCAGCTTGAGCTGCTTGCGCGCGGCGTCGTTGACGATAGTCACAGGCCGATAGCGGAGCGGCTCGGCGTCGGCCGAGCCAGGAAACAGGGAACAGGGATCGGGGGAACCACAAGACGGGGAATCGGCAATTTCGCCCAAATCAGGACTGTCATCCTGAGCGACCGAACCCTGAGCGCAGCCGAAGGGGGAGGGAGTCGAAGGATCTGCGGTTGTTCTTCGTTGGCCGACTGAAGAAGTAACGTTCCTCGTTACAACATTCGTCGTGGAATCTCCTCTCGACGAATTGTCCTTAGCACCGGGCCTACTCGCTGACCCGCTGACCTGCTGTCTTTCTGTTCCCTGTTCCCGGCCAGGGTCCCCGGCGAACGATCTTTGTTCGCGGGGGTGGCTTATCCCTGATCCCTGCACTTCAATCCCGCCCAAAAACCGCGCCACCTCTTCGAGCGGCCGCTGCGTGGCCGAGAGGCCGATGCGCTGCAGGGGCCTGGCCGTGAGCGCCTCCAGCCGTTCCAGGGTCAGGGCGAGATGCGCGCCGCGCTTGGTGGGCACCAGCGCGTGAATCTCGTCCACAATGACCGTTTCCACCGTGCGCAGCGCCTCAGCCGCCTGCGACGTGAGCAGCAGGTAGAGCGACTCGGGCGTGGTGATGAGAATGTCGGCAGGATGCCGCGCGAAGCGGGCGCGCTCGCGTTGCGGCGTGTCGCCGGTGCGAACGCTGATTGATGGCTCGCGGAAGGCGACGCCCATGCGCCGCGCCATATTGGCCATGCCGGCCAGCGGCGAGCGCAGATTCCGCTCCACGTCCACGGCCAGCGCCTTCAGCGGCGAAACATAAACAATCCGGCAGCCGCGCCGCGCGGCTCCGGCGCTTTTCTGATCCCTGTTCCCTGATCCCTGTTCCCTGTTTTCTCGTTCCCTTGTTCCCTCGTTCCCTCGTTCCCTGCCTTCAAGCATTAGCCGGTCCAGGCACCACAGGAACGCGGCCAGGGTCTTGCCCGTGCCGGTTGGCGCCAGGATCAGCGCATTTTCTCCGCGCGCAATCACCGGCCAGCCCAGGCGCTGCGGCGCTGTGGGCGCGTCGAAGACGGCTTTGAACCACGCCGCCGTCACCGGGTGAAAGCAGGCGAATGGATCGGAGGCCTGGGCCGGATTGGGAGATTGCGGGGCCATGGTGCTCTCACGAGATTAACGCGGCATGGTGGCGAATACAAGGCGAAGAAGCAGAGACCAAGAGAAACAGGGAACAGGGCGCCTGGAAAACCTGGGATCGGTCGCCAGCTCCCTGCTCCCTATTCCCTATTGGCCACTCCCTGCATTCCCCCACCTGGCCACGCTGAACTGCGCTCCCGCGAACATGATCAGCCCCGAGATATACGCCCAGAACAGCAGGCTCACGGAGATGTAGAACGGGCCGTACATGCTCAGATCGACGTGGGGAATCGCCAGGGCAAAGATGAACCGCGCGATCAGCCAGATGATGCCGGTGACGATCGAAGTGCGCAATACCGGCCGCCATGGCACCTTGCGGTTGGGGAGCAGGTAATAGACCGAGAAGAAGAAAAGGATCGACGCCGCGCCGGTGGCAATGTTCAGGCAAATCGTGGTGATTCCGCTGGTAGTCCAGACGATGAAGCCATTCGTGCTGTGGAAAGAGATGAAGCCGAGAGCGTCCTTTACCCCCACGGTCACAAACATGCTGAGGAGCGCGAGCGCGGCCATCAGAATCGCCAGCCCGAAGGCGATGGTCTGGTTGAAGAGGTAGTTGCGGCTCTTGGCCACACCCCAGGCCTGATTGAGAGCCACCTCCAAAGGCAAGAAAATACCGGTGCAGGCGACGAGAATCATCACCAGCGAGAGAGCCTGGGCGCCCTTGTGGTGCAGCAGGGGAAGGACGGCTTCGGAGTAGATAGTGTTGACCAGCCAGTCCCTATTCTTGGCCGCGGTTGGCAGGTAGTAATTCACCATCTCGTCGACCACGCCCCTCATGGCTTCGGAGTGAAAGACCGAGAGCGCAAGGGTATAGAGCAGCACCACGAACGGAATAAAGGAAATGATGGCGTTGGCCGCCACGCTGAAGGCGAAGGTGTGCACCTCGCTGTCGAGCAGGTAGTGGATGAGCGCCACGCCATCGTGCCGCCAGAGATACCACTTCGATTGCTTGGGCTGCTCGGCCGGCACCGCGCCCGTGGGTTCGGGCGCCGTCTCGACAGTGCCGGCAGGAGTCAATTCGTCAGCCACGTAGCTATCCCTCTTTCCTGGAGCATCGTTGCCATCGATCGCGCGGGAGGACTGTTTCAAGGATAGCCCTTCGCGCGCGTGATGCTTCGTAACGGCGCAAGCTGCAGCGCGCGGTCCGTTTTCCCGGAGCTTACTTGCGCAGCCGGCCCAGCGCCCATCTTGCGGCCGCGCGCAAACCCTCGTTGCCGCCCGCGGCCCACTCTTCGAGTCTTGGCACAAACTGGACGAGGCCGCTGTTGCCCATGGCAATCGCGACGTTGCGCTGGAGGCCCCGGAATCCCGCGCGGCGCACCGGCGAGCCGTTGAACATTTGCTCGAAGGACTTCTCGTCGAGCGACGCCAGCCATTCCAGCTTGGGATTGATCAGCTCCGGCCGCGGCTGGAGTTCCGGATCGATAGAAATCGGTCCGCCGCGCAAAGCCTTCTGATTCCACGGGCAAACATCCTGGCAGATGTCGCAGCCGAAGACCTGGCGGCCGATTCCCGGCATCAACTCCTCGGCGATCGGGCCCTTGTGCTCGATAGTCAGGTATGCAATGCATCGCGTGGCGTCCATCTGGTAGGGCACATCGAGCGCGCGCGTGGGGCAGGCCTCGATGCAGCGCCGGCACGTGCCGCAGCGGTCGGGAATCTCGAACGAGTTGCGTTCAGGGGCGCGGCTGCGCTCAGCGCCTGCTGCGCCCGCGGACCCCGCGAACTCGCCAACTCGCGAACTCGCGAACTTGCGAACTCGCGAACTTGCTAACTCGCTAGCCCGCTGACTCGCTGGCTCGCTCACGTCGAGCGACATCAACAGCACCGCCAAGAATCCCCACGAGCCCAACTGTGGATGAATCAGGCAGGTGTTCTTGCCTGCCCAGCCCAGCCCGGCTGCCACGGCAAGCGATCGCTCCACCACGGGCCCCGTGTCCACATACGCGCGCGACTCGAAGGCGCCGAACTCCTCATGCAGCCGCGCCTCCACTGCTCGCAACCGCTTGAGCAGCACCTTGTGATAATCGCTCGGCCGCCGCTCGCCCTTGGCGTTCGCACGACCGCTCCATGCATATCGCGCAATCCAGCCGCTCCGCGGCTCTGGCGTTTTGGTCGAGAGTGGTGCTTCAGGGTAGACGTAGCTCGCAAAGCACACCAGCGCCGAACGCGCCCACGGAAACGGCGCGGCCACGCGTTCCCTCGCCAACTGTCCGTCCTCGGTCCTGCGCTCCAGGTAGCGCATGGTTCCTGCGCGGCCTTCGCGCACCCACGCGGCGAAGCGCCCGGCGTCGCGCTCCTCGTTGGCGTAGGGAAACGCCACCAGCCCGGCCTCGGTGAACCCCGCCGCCAGCGCCAAGGCACGCGCTTGTCTCCCGATTAGACTCGGCGAATTGTGCGCCTTCGCTCCCAAGGGAACCTTCTTCTCCTCTCCTGCGTATTGGATGGTGTTGTTCGTTTCCGGACGCGCGCAACGAGATTGAACACCAGCCGCCGCGCCGGACGAGGGCAAGGACGCTCAAACGCCCTGCAAATTCAGCATATTCCCCAACCGCGGCGCTTTTTCTGGTTTGGCCGCCCGCGTGCATCCTTCAAGGCCAGGTGATAACAGAACGCCCGATGGTCCGTTATAGCGTAGACGCTTCAAGTGCATCGGCTGGCCGTCGCCCAAGGAGTTTTGCGATGAATCATCCCCTTCGCTCATCCACACAATTCGTCAGCGGTGTCAAGGAACTCGTCAGAGGTCAGGAACGGGAGTTTCTCAACGAGCTGCATCCGCTGGTGTGCCGGCAAAACGTCACACTCGATCTCGAAGACACCCAACGCATCGACGCGGCCGGGCTGGCCGCGCTGGTTACGCTTTACTGCGAATCATGCAAGTCCGGCCACCGGTTTGCCGTCGCGAATCCCTCGCCGCAGGTGCGGAAGATCCTGGCTCTCGTCAGGCTGGACGCGATCCTGGTGTCCCGCAACACGGAGAGGATTCCATACTGCGGGACGCAGCTTCAGGAAACCGCGGCCTGATCTCCTGCGAAATCCGGGCGAAAACCGCGCCGGCCCGCCGCACCCGTGTCAAATGGCAATACCGCGTGCCTTCTATTGAAACTTCCCTCCCCATGCCCGCGCATCCCCTGTGACCCATGGCACAGGCAACCCTAACCCCCAGACGATATTCCTAAACGGGACAACGCCCGCTTGGCGCAGTCCCATTTTGTTCAGGGGCCTCGCTCGCTCAGCCTATTCTCAGCTTCCAATTGGCGCGCTGGGCCTCCGTTCCGTTACCCTTTCATATGGACCGCGTTGCGGAATCCTACCATGGAGATTTGACACGATGACTCAGGCAGTTTTGGAGCAGTCGTCCGCCAAGGCGGACCCAACATCAACTGAACGCTATGTGTACTTCTTTGGCGGCGGCAAGGCCGACGGCAATGGCAAGATGAAGGACGTGCTGGGCGGCAAAGGCGCCGGCCTGGCCGAGATGACCAACGCGGGTCTGCCCGTGCCTCCCGGATTCACCATCCAGACCGAGGCCTGTCGCGAATACATGCGCGGCAAAGTCAGCCCCAAAATCGACCAGGAGATACTCGCGGCGCTCTCCAAGCTCGAGCAGTTGCAAGGACAGAAGCTCGGCGTCGGCGAGAATCCGCTGCTGGTTTCGGTCCGCTCCGGCGCCAAGTTTTCCATGCCCGGCATGATGGACACGATTCTCAACCTCGGCCTCAACGATCAGGCCGTGGAAGCTCTGGCCAAGCGCAGCAATAATCCCCGCTTTGCATACGACTCCTACCGCCGTCTCATTCAGATGTTCGGCGACGTGGTCCTCGACGTTCCCAAGAAGAAGTTCGAGCACATCTTCGACGCCGTGAAGGCCGCCAAGAAAGTGAAGTTCGACTACGAGCTGCAGCCCGACGCGCTCAAGAAAATCATCGAGGAGTACAAGAAGCTGGTCAAGAAAGAGACCGGCAAGGACTTTCCGCAGAATCCGCTCGAGCAGCTCACCGCCGCCCGCGATGCCGTCTTCAGGAGTTGGCAGAACGAGCGCGCCAAGACCTATCGCCGCATCAGCAACATTGACGACTGGCTCGGCACCGCAGTGAACGTGCAGGCCATGGTCTTCGGCAACCTGGGCGAGAACTCCGGCACCGGCGTGGGCTTCACGCGCAATCCCGCCACCGGTGAGCACGTCTTCTTCGGCGAGTACCTGATGAACGCGCAGGGCGAGGACGTGGTCTCCGGCGTCCGCACTCCGCTTTCCATCAGCGAGCTCGAGAAGGCCATGCCCAAGGTCTACGAGCAGCTCAAGGACATCACGCGGCGCATGGAGAAGCACTACCGCGACATGCAGGACTTCGAGTTCACCATCCAGGATGGCAAGCTCTACATGCTGCAGACGCGCAACGGCAAGCGCACCGGCCTGGCCGCGGTTCGCGTCGCCATCGATATGGTGCGCGAAGGCCTCATCACCCAGGAAGAAGCTATCTTCCGCGTCGAGCCCAACCAGCTTTACGACTTCCTGGTTCCGCGCCTGGTGGAAAAGGGCGAGAAGATCGAAGTGCTCGCCACCGGTCTGCCGGCTTCGCCCGGCGCGGCCGTCGGCCAAATCGTCTTCACCGCCGAGGAAGCCGTCAAGCAGCACCAGAAAGGCTGGAAGTCCATCATTCTGGTCCGCGGCGAAACCACCCCTGAGGACATCGCCGGCATGGAAGTTGCCGACGGCATCCTGACCTCGCGCGGCGGCATGACCTCGCACGCCGCCGTCGTCACGCGCGGCATGGGCAAGTGCTGCGTGGCCGGCGCGGGCGACTGCGTGGTCGACGAAGCCAAGAGGGAACTGCGCGTGAAGGGCAAGACCTTCAAGCATGGCGATTACCTTTCGCTTGACGGCACCACCGGCCGCGTCATCGCCGGCCAACTCAAGACGCTCGAAGCCCAGCCCGACGATCCCGATCTCGTCAAGTTCATGAGCTGGGTCGATCCGGTTCGCCGCCTCCAGGTCTGGGCCAATGCCGATATTCCGCGCGACGCCAAAATGGCTCGCACATTTGGCGCCCAGGGCATCGGCCTTTGCCGCACCGAGCACATGTTCTTTGCTGAAGACCGCATCGAGCACATGCGCGCTATGATTCTCGCCGACAACGAGAAGGACCGCCGCGCGGCCTTGAAAAAACTGTTGCCCATGCAGCGTTCCGATTTCGCCGGCCTTTTCAAGGCCATGGAATCGCTGCCCGTGGTCATCCGCTTGATCGACCCGCCGCTGCACGAATTTCTGCCCAAGCGCGAGGATCTGCTGGTTGAAATCCAGCACCTGGTCGACACCAAGCCGCGCTCGCCCAAGCTCAAGGGATTGCGCACGCTGCTGGCGCGCGTGGAAGAGCTGCACGAGCAGAACCCCATGCTCGGGTTGCGCGGATGCCGCCTCGGCATCACGTTCCCCGAGATCACCGAGATGCAGGCGCGCGCAATTATTGAGGCTGCAGTCTCGGTGAAGTCAAAGGGCGGGGAGCCCCATCCCGAGATCATGATCCCGCTGGTCGGGTCGATCGAGGAGATGCGCAACCAGGCCGCCATCGTCCGCCGCGTCGCCGATGAGGTTTTCGCGGAGAAGAAGGCCAAGGTCGACTACAAGGTGGGCACCATGATCGAGATTCCTCGTGCCGCTTTGACCGCCGATCAGATCGCCGAGGAGGCCGAGTTCTTCTCGTTCGGCACCAACGACCTCACGCAGACCACCTTCGGTATCTCGCGCGATGACATCAACAACTTCCTGCCCGCGTATCTCAAGCTCGGCATCTTCAAGCAGGACCCATTCGCCACCCTCGACCAGGTCGGCGTGGGCCAACTGGTGAAGATGGCCGTGGCCAAGGGACGCAACACGCGGCCCAATCTCAAGGTCGGCATCTGCGGCGAACACGGCGGCGATCCCGAGTCCGTCAAGTTCTGCCACAGGATCGATCTCAACTACGTCTCCTGCTCGCCCTTCCGCCTCTTGACGGCGCGGCTGGCGGCGGCGCAGGCCGCTCTCGAAGAGAAGACAGGAGCCGGCCACACCAACAAGTAGTCCCCGACGGCTGTTCGGGGTTGCCCCATCCTTTCGTCCGCGCCAGCGGACGAAGGGTGGGACACGCAAATCCAGGGGCGTCCGCCATGGCGAACGCCCCCCAAGTTTTTGCGCACCTTCTCGCAAGCAACCGCGCAAGCGGTTGTCATCCCGAGCGCAAACATTTTGCAAAAGCGGTCGTCATCCCGAGCGCAACAATACGCAGAGGAGATTGTCATCCTGAGGCGCAGCCGAAGGATCTGCGGTTGCTTTTCGGGCCGCTTCAACTGCGCACGAACCTCAACCATCCCTTCTCAACTCCGCACGAAGCGGGTTGCCCCATCCTTTCGTCCGCGCCAACGGACGAAGGGTGGGAATGTGCGCACTCTCCGGGTAACGACTCTCTCCGAACTCCGTCTATTGAGCATCGAGGACTCGAGGTAACTCAAATTCGCCGCCGCTCAACCGCCGGGAATGCGCCCGGGATCGGAGCGCTCAAGAGAGGTGTATATGCAACGGCCCGGTTCCTCACGTCCTCGCGCCAATCCGCGCGCGGAAGACTCCGCATTCGATTTCTTCCCCGGCGCGGCCCTCGATGACAAGCCGCTCTGGGCCGCGCTTTACGAAAATCTGCGCGACGCCTTCTTTCCGTCGCGCCTCCCGCCGCTCGAACTCACGTCAAAGCCCATTCAGGTTCCCGATCGCATGGCCGCGAGAACCAATCCCTGGGCCATCGGCACGGCGACCTTGGTCAACGGCGGCATCATGGCGCTGGCGATTCTGCTCGGCATGAGGGCGGCCGTGAGTCACTTCCCGCCGTCGCCCACTGGCGCGCACATCGACATCAGCGATCTCAATATCTTCGCGCCGCTTCCGGCAAGACCCTCCAACGGCGGCATCGGCGGCGGCACGCACGATTTGATTGACCCGAGCGAAGGCCGAAATCCCAAATTCGCCAACGCGCCCGTCGCGCCGCCCATGGTTCCGCTTATCCGGCAGCCGAAGCTGCCCGCCGAATCCACGATCGACATTCGCCTGCCCGATGACAGCTCGATGCCCAACATCGGCGTGCACAACTCAACAAATGTGACTCTGAACTCGAACGGCCCCGGTGGGCCCAACGGCATAGGGACGGGAAAAAATGGCGGCGACGGTCCGGGCAACGGTCCGGGCTGGGGCCCCGGCAGCGGAAACACCATCTACGTTCCCGGCCACGGAGTCCTTGCGCCCACGGTCGTCTACGCGCCCGAGGCCGAATTCTCCGACGAAGCGCGCCGCCAGAAATACCAGGGCGTCTGCGTGCTATCGCTGATTGTCGACACCCACGGCAATCCGCAAAATGTGCACGTGATCCGCTCGCTGGGCATGGGGCTCGATGAGAAGGCGCTCGAAGCCGTGCGCAGCTATCGCTTTAAGCCGGGAACAAAAGACGGCAAGCCCGTGCCGGTGACGATTACCTATGAGGTGGACTTCCACCTGTACTGAGCACATCGCTGTCGACCCTTTCTCCGGCCGTTTCGCAATCGCTCGGCGTGATTGAACTTCAACACGGAGTTCCCTCCGGGTGCTGAAGCCTGGGTTGATTTTGAGGCGTCTATGGCACAACTAAAGTCGTGCCCTTTCACGATTCGCCACTCCCGTAGAGTTTTTCAGCAAGCTGTGAAGCCGTGCCCTTCACGACGGATTCAAACTCACCCGCTACCGATCGAAGACCTGGGGCCGGAAAGGGATTACACTGTCCAGTAAGCACCCATACGGATTTAGATCGGCTCCAATAAAGGTGTACCCACCTTTGTGGCTTCCCGCGCTTGCGACAAAAAAGTCGCAAGCACGGGGCACGGAAGCTTGGGTACAGCGAATCTGGAACTGCTCCAGACCCAATCGAACAGTGGTGCCCGAGATCGAGAGGAATCTAGTGAGAAAGACGACGATCATGCAGACTCGTGGGCTTGGAAGAGCTGGTCTCTGTGTCGCATGCCTATTGGCTTTATTGATGCTTTCGGGCGGCCGGGCCCGCGCCACGGAAAAAGGCGGCAGCGTGTGGCCAGTCGGCGCGGAATCGTATGCCACGGCGGCTGGCGTGCCGCACGCGGGGCAGACCTTCTTCTACGAATACAGCCTCTTCTATTGGTCGCATGAGTTAACCGACGGAAAAGGCCAGAACGCCGGCGTCCCAGACTTCAAGCTGCGCGTCTTTGCTCTGGCCGGCAAGCTCTCTCACAACTGGGGTGTGCACGTTCTGGGCGGCGAACTGGGAAGCTACATCGCGATTCCGACGGTATACGAGTGGGTGAGCGTGGCCGGTTCCCCCAACTCCAAAGACGATCTCAGCAACATCAACGTCGTCCCGGTCACGATCTTCAACCACAAGGGAATCGTGCATTGGTACTACGAGTTGCAGGTGCAGACCCTCGGCAGCGGATACCAGTCGGGCGCGCCGGTGAATATCGGGCAGCACAACGTCGCCTTCACCCCGGCGGCTGCTTTCACCCTTACTCCGCGTCATGACGCCGAAAACATCATGTCGCGCTTCGACTACGTAATCAACGATGTCGACCACGACACCCATTACCACAGCGGCAATGAGTTCTTTTGGCAGTACGACGCGCAGCAGCAGATTACTCATCATATGAGCGTGGGCTTAACCGGCTATTTCTACAAGCAGATCACCAACGACACGTTGAAGGGATCGCCGGTCGTCACGGTGAACGCGGACAGCAGCCAATGCGTGGGCTACAAAGGACGGGTGCTCGACCTGGGGCCGCAGATCACCTTCCCGTGGGGCAAACACGGCGCCTTGGTCGTGAAATGGGACCACGACTTCCTGGTTCAAAATAAGCCTCGCGGCAACGGACTGTGGTTTCAGTTCGGTATCCCTTTCAGCTACCTTCACCATCCAGCTGGCAAGTAACAACGATGGAACGATCTCGATGCGACGCCGCGCCGGTGAGGACATTCCTTATGCAGCCTCAATAAAAGCTGGAGGCTGGAAGCCAGGTCACTGACAGCTTGAAGAAGAACCCTCCCGTGCCCCATCCTTTCTGTCATTCTGAGAGCTTGTGACTTTTTTGATTTCTCACCAAAACCGATGCTGAAAACAAACGATTTATTCGTCAAAAAGTCGTGCAAATTCAATAAAGTCACAAACTCTGAGCGAGCGAAGCGAGTCGAAGAACCTGCTTCTTGAAACCTTTGGGCGAAAGGGTGGGAAAGCACGAACCCCACATGTACAAATTCATACTGTCAGAGACCTGGTGGCTGCGGAAAAACTCTCGTCGAGCGTCGAAACGTGAAAGGGCACGACTTCAGTCGTGCCGTAACCAAAGCAAGATGAGTCTGGGGCTTTAGCCCCGGCGGGATGTTTCTCATGATCCGGCGACAGTTTCGGCCTTTTTCCGCAGCCTGCTGGCGGCTGCCTTCCCCTCAAAGTGCGCCTCAATCTCTTCGAGCGTCTTGCCCTTGGTCTCCGGCAAAAAGAAGGCCGCGGTGACGAGATACACCACCGTGAAGCCCGCGAAAAGGAAAAACATCGACGAGTAGCCGTGCTGGCTCACGAAGGGCAGAAAGATGGCCGCCAGAGTCGTCGACACCATCTGGTTGAGCACCAGCGCGACGCTCATGCCGTTCGAGCGGATGCGCGTGGGCATCAATTCGCTCAGCGCCAGCCACACCACCACGCCCGGCCCCAGGGCAAAGAACGCGACGTAGAGGTAAAGCCCCAGCGCCACCAGCCAGCCGTGGCCGGCCTCCGGCACTTGCCCCACCAGCGCCTTCTCGATCCGGAGCGGCGCGGTCTCGGCGGCCTTGAAGTTGGCGAAGGGATTTTTGAAGATCGCCTCGACCCTATTTGCCGGCACGCAACTCGAGCGCGTGATCGCAATCGGCGCGGCAGCCGCGTCGTCGGAGCGCACAATGCTGGTGGCGGCCGTGAAATCGCCGTAGGAGTAAATGATCGCGAGCGAGGCGCGGCGGCTGTCGATCCCGGGGCCTGCGGCGAGCGATCCTGGCTCGCTGGGGTGATTGGCGCGGCCCGTATCGCCCGCCGCAATCGAACTGCCCAGCAGTTTCCGTGCCTCTGCCGCATCGAAGCTAAAAGTCAGTTCCTGGCCAGGCCCCACCAGCGCCTGCACGGAATCGCGGCAGTCCACTCCGGATCTCTCCGTGGTTCGGAAGAGCCATCCCACGCTCGCCATGGCCACGATCACGCCGCATGTCCCCATCACCAGCAGGAATTTCCGGCCCTTGCGATCCACCAGCGCCATGCCGATCATGGTCGCCAGAAAATTCACCACCGTGAAGATCACGTAGCCCCAGTGCGCGACGAGATCGCTCATCCCGCTCTCGAGCAGAATGCCGGTGTTGTACTGGATGATCGAGTTGATTCCCGTAGCCTGATTGCAGGCCAGAATCACGCAGGCCAGCAGAAAGGGAATCACGTACTTGCGCCGCAGCAGCGAATCGCGAATCTTTTCCCCATGTGACGCTGTCGCCGCATGCGCCGTCGTTGCCATCTCTGCGAGTTCGAGCGCCGCCTGCTCGGCGTTGCGCGACCGAAGCAGCGCCGCGTGGGCCCGCTCTTTCCGGCCGCGCCGGAAGAGCCATCGCGGCGACTCGGTGACAAAGAATCCGCCCAGCACAAACAGGAGTCCCGGAGGCAGCGAAACCCAGAAGATGCTTCGCCAGGCGCGATCTTCAAAATGGAGCAGCGCCGCGGCATCGCCCAGCCTTTCGACGGCGGCCACGCGGTAGCTGAAGAACATTCCCACCAGCGCCGCGGCCACAATGCCCAGCGTAAGCAGCCACTGAAAGATCGCCGTGCCTCTGCCGCGATGCGCCGCCGACAGGCACTCGGCAAGGTAAAGCGGCGCCACCACGCCGATGAAACCGCCGCTCATGCCCTGCAACAGGCGCCCGCAGAACAGCACGGCAAAGCCGTGCGACAGAGCGATCACGGGAATGCTCAGCGCAAACGCGCATCCGCTCAGGATCATTAGCGGCTTGCGGCCAATCCAGTCGGCGAGCAACCCGGCAACCAACGTGGAGAGCACGCTGCCCAGCAGCACCGCGGCCACAATCACCGAGAGCTCTGAAGCTGTCAGCCCCGACGTTGCCGCGAGATACGGATACGCGCCGCCGATGATGCCCACATCGATGCCGTAGAGCAGGCCGCCCAGGCCCGCCACCAGCAGCAGAAACGCGTTGTAGCGGCGGATCGCGGCCGGATCGGGCGGAGCCATAGACGTTGCTGCGTGCGGAGGGCCGGTTGCGCTCATCGTCTCGATCCACCCCTTTCACTCGTCGCTGCGCGGCGCCGGCAGCGCGCCTTCGCGGGAGCCAACCCCGGCGATTCCTCAGTCTACAATGGTCGCATCGGGTGCTCGAACGCTGGTAGTGGTTCAGGCCGAAGCCGTCGTGAAAAGGTACGACTTCACAGCTTGCTGAAAGAGCCCTGTGGAGCGACGGAACGTGAAAGGGCACGACTTCAGTCGTGCCGTGAACCTGCAATATGAACGAGGGGCTTTAGCCCCTGAGGGGCGACCTCCTTCAAACCGATCACTACCCGAACGCTCGATCAATCAACCGGAAAGCAGGTCAGCATTGCCGCGTCTCACACTACGCTTCGTCTCGTTTCTTCTGTTCCCTGTTCCCTGTTCCCTGTTCTCTGTTCTCTGCTCTGCCCAAGCGCAGGTCAAGCTGCTGCCCGCGCCGCGCGAAGCGCATTTCGGGCCAACCGCCGATCTGCCGGCCAAAATTCTCGTCGCCGTTCCCGGCCACGACGCGGAGGACGAGTTTGCCGCGCGCGATCTGGAAAACGCGATCAAGCGCATCGCGCCGGACTCCGGCGAATCCAGCGCCGCCGCGCAACCGGCCTATCGCGTCACCCTTCTGCGCAACGACTCCGCGGAAGCCAAGGCCGCACTGGCGCGCACCAATCTGATCTTCAACCCCGTGATGGAATCGGAGGGCTACGTCCTCATCGTCGAGCCGCGCGAAGCCACCATCATCGGCGCTACCGGCGCGGGCGTCTTCTACGGCGCGCAGACCTTCAAGCAGTTGCTGCCCTTGCCCGGCGCGCCGCGCGTGCTCGCCACGGGCACGGCCCGCGACTGGCCGGCAATGAAATATAGGGGCATCAGCGACGATCTCTCCCGCGGCCCGTTTCCCACGATCGAGTTTCAGAAGCGCCAGATTCGCATCTTCGCCGCGTTCAAGATCAACATCTACTCGCCCTACTTCGAGCACACCCTGCTCTATCCCGATCAGCCTCTGGCCGCGCCGCCCGGCGCTGCGCTCACGCCAGCCGAGGCCGCGGAGCTGGTTACCTACGCCCGCCAGTATCACGTCACCATCGTCCCCGAGCAGGAGGCCTTCGGCCATCTGCATCACGTGCTCCAGTACGAGCTCTACCAGGATCTGGCGGAGACGCCGCACGGCTACGTGCTCGCGCCCGGCCAGGACGGCACGCTGCCGCTCATCAAAGATTGGTTCACCCAGATCGCAGCGGAGTTTCCCTCGCCGTTCATCCACATCGGCGCCGACGAAACCCTCGATCTGGGCGTGGGCCGCACCCGCGACGCAGTCGCGCAAAAGGGCCTGGGGCCGGTGTACGTCGACTTCCTCAATCAGATTCACGACACGCTCGCGCCGCTCAACCGCCGCCTGCTCTTCTGGGGCGACATTGGCGACGCCAATCCCGACGCCGTCTCCAAGCTGCCCAGGGACATGATTGCCGTGCCCTGGAACTATGGGGATTCGAGCGGCTTCGATAAGCTCATCGAGCCCTTCGCCAAAAACGGCATCGAGACCTGGGTCGCGCCCGGCGACGCGAATTGGAACGAGGTCTATCCCGTGGCCACGGCCGCGCTCTGGAACATTCAGGGATTCATTCGCGATGGCCAGCGGCTGGGATCGACCGGCGCGCTCACCACCGTGTGGAACGACGACGGCGAAGGCCTCTTCAACATGGATTGGTACGGCGTACTCTTTGGCGCGGTGGCCGCATGGCAGCCCGGCGAAAGTTCCATCGCCGATTATCAGGACGCCTACGGCGCCATCTTTCACCTCGACCCCAGCGGCAAAATCGACGCCGCCGAGAAAGAGCTGATGGCCGCCCATGAAGCCCTGAGTGCGGCCAAAACCGCCATGAAAAGCGATCAGATCTTTTGGCTCGATCCCTGGAGCGCAGAGGGGCAGGAGGTCTCGCAAAAGCTGTTGCCGCAGGCGCGCGATCTGCGCCTTCACGCCGAGCGCGCTATGGTGTTGCTCGCCGAGGCGCGCGCCGCCAATCCCAAGCTCGCCGAGCCCGGCGCGCTCGCCGCCATGGACCTCGGAGCGCGCCGCCTCGATCTCATCGGCCTCAAGTTCCAGCTTGCCCAGGAGATCGCCTCCGCTTACGCCGCGGCCGCGGCCCAGCAGCACGACAAGGCCCAGAGCGCGGCTACCGGCAACATGCTCGACGAGATCGCAGGCGCCAACGGCCGCTGCCAGGATTTGCGCGACGCCTACTCTGCTCTCAAAGCCGAGTTGAGCCAGGTCTGGCTCGCCGAAAACCGTCCCTACTGGCTCAACAATGTCACCGTCCGCTACGACCTGGAGATCGAGCGCTGGCAGCGCCGCGCCACCCGGTTTGAAGCCGCGAAACGCGCCTGGAATAACGGCCAGGACCTGCCCGCGGCCGCGTCGCTCGGTTTGCCCGCTCCGGCCGAGCCTGCGCATTAATGCCCCGCCTCAAAAACCGCCTCCGTGCCCCACCTGAAAAACTGCCTCCGTGCCCCATCCTTTTCCGCGCCTTTTGCGGAAAAGGGTGGGAACTGCGAATGCCGGGTTGCCTCACCTTTCGTCCGCGTCAGCAGACGAAGGGTGGCGTAGGTTATCATCTGAACCAACTTGATTACCATCAGAAAGGTTTTCGCTTCGGGGCAGCGCCCACGAGGCAAACTTGATATATGTTCGTTCGCACCGCACTGAAACCTTTACCCCTGATCCTGCTCATCGACGACGATCTGGTTAGCCGCGAAGTTACAGCTACGCTTCTCACCATGCTTGGCTACACCGTTTACACCGCGGAAGATGGCGCCGCCGCTTTGGCTCTGCTCACCGCCGCCGAGGGCCGTCCCGAGCCGCTCAAGCCCGATGCCATCCTTATGGACGCGCAGATGCCCGGCATCAGCGGGACCGAGTTGATCGCCGAGCTCCGCGCGCGCTCCCAGGCGCACATCATCGTGGTGAGCGGAAGCAACCCGCCGCCTCAAGTGACGGCAGCCGCCGACGGCTTTCTCCTCAAGCCCTTCAGCGCCGAAATCCTCGGCAAACTCCTCGAGAGCAGCCAGCCGGAGTCCGCGCCTTCACTGCTCGATGCCAACGATCCCGTGGTCAGCGGGGAGGTTCTTGCCCAATTCCGCAAGCTGATGCCCGAGCCCGCGGTACGCAAGGTCTACGAGGCCGTGGTCGCCGATCTCGGCCGGCGCATCGATGCCGTCTCATGCGCCATGGCCAAAGGCGATACCGCCGAGTTGCGGCGCATTGGCCACTCCATCAAAGGCGGCTGCGGCATGGCCGGGGCGCTGGAGGCTGCCCGGCTGGGCGCGCTGCTCGAATCCGGGGCTATCCAGGCCGGGGGTAACCAGTTGGATAACAGGGAAGCTTTACTGCGCGATTTGCGCACCGCGGCCCGCAGGTTAAAGAATATGCTGGATGCTGAGATGCCTGCCTGACCTGTTGTGTCTCGCAATGCACGGCAGGAGCGGAGGCAGTTGAACCAGATGGACCGACCGATTCGAATCGTGATTGCGGATGACCACCCTGTCGTCCGCGTTGGCGTGCGCAACATGCTCACCGAAGCCGACGGCTTCGAAGTCGTGGGCGAAGCTACCGATGGCGACGAGGCCATCACCGAGACTCTCGATAAGCAGCCCGATATTCTGCTTCTCGATGTCTCCATGCCGCGGCTGCCGGGCCTGGACGCCATGCGCGCCATCATGAACGGCCCTTCCACGGCCAAGACTCTGCTGCTCACCTCCACCATCACCACGCAGCAGATCATCGAGGCGCTGCACATCGGCGCGCGCGGCATCGTGCACAAAGACGCGCTGGCCAACCACCTGCAAACCGCCATTCGCACCGTCCACAGCGGCGACTACTGGATCGGCGGCAAGCGCGTGGTCAATCTCGTCACCGCTTTGCACGACCTGATGCAGCAGGCCGCCACGCCGCAGCGCAAGACCTACGGCCTCACCCCGCGCGAGCTTGAAGTTGTCGGCTGCATCGTCGAGGGCTGCTCCAACCGCGACATCGCCAAGCAGTTCACCCTCAGCGAAGAGACCGTCAAGCGCCATCTCTCCAACATCTTCGACAAGACCGGCGTCTCCACGCGCCTCGAGCTCGCTTTATTCGCCATCGCGCATCAACTGGTCGCTCCGCAGTAGCATTGCGCCGATCGCTCCGGCAACAAAACACTGCCACCGTGCCCCATCCTTTTCCGCGTCTCTTTAGTACTGCAGTTGCAGATAGGTTTTTGCCAAGGGAGCAGGGGCCTTCAGGCCCCTGAAAAATCCGCGGAAAATGGGGGCCTTTAGGCCCGGGCCCTTGTCTTTTTGCTAAATCACAGCGAAGCACAACTGTAGTATTAGGCTGAATCGACATAGAGCATTCGGCTAAGTTGTCGAATTCAATTTGTCATCCTGAGCGGAGCGCGTTCGGGGCCCCATGATTGCCACGCAATCATGGGGTAATCGGTGCCGAAGGATTTGCGGTTGTCTTTGAACCGCACGCATGGCACGCGAAAGTCGCCATCAGGGCTGTACTTATATGCCGATACGGCCTAGAGGTATAGATGGGAATGCACGGTCTCACGCCATCGGGCCGCATCCATCACGCGCGAGCCAGCGGAAACCTTCGGGGCCTACGACTTTCCTCTTTGCACGGCGGCCCTCGAACTTCGTGCGCCGTCACAGCCTGCCGCTTTTACGCTCAGGTACACTGTTGGGCGCGTGAGGTGAGGCATGGGCCAAGAGTGCGGACAGGTTCTGGCCATCAATCCCGGAACCACCTCCACCAAGTTCGGCATCTTTACGCGCGCGGGCCAGGTGCTGGCGCGCAACATTCATCATGGCGACGACGAGATCCAGCGCTTCAAGGGGCGGCCGATGCTGGACCGGCTCGCCTACCGCGGGGAGCTGATCGAAAAGTCGCTGCTTGAAGCAGGATTCACTCCAAAAGGTAAAGGGGCGGAGCCGATCGAGGGAGCGCCGGCAGCTGCAGAATCTACTCCAAAAAGTAAAACAGCGGAGCTGTGGATAGCGGTGGCGGGGCGCGGCGGTCTGCTGCCGCCGATGGAGTGCGGCACTTATCTGGTCGACGACGCCATGGTCGAGGAGTTGCGCCTGGCGCGGCGCGGCGAGCACGCATCGAATCTTGGCGCGGTCCTGGCCCTGCGCTTTGCCCAGGCGGCCGGCGTCAATGCCTACATCGTCGACCCCGTGACGGCGGACGAGTGGCAGCCCTCTGCGCGCTTCTCCGGTTCGCCCTTGGTCGAGCGCAGCTATGTCGGCCACTCGCTCAATACCAAAGCCGTGGCCAGGCGCTACGCGCGCTCGCTGGGCCGCAGTTACGCATCGCTCGGCCTGATCGTGATTCACATGGGCAGCGGCGTCACCGTCTCGGCGCACCGCGGAGGCCGCATGATCGACAGCAACTCCATCGAGGAAGGCCCCTTCGGACCGGACCGCACGGGATCGCTGCCGGTGCGCGCGCTCGTGAAGCTTTGCTGCAGCGGCACGATGACGGCGGCCGAGCTCGACCGGCACGTCTTTGGCGATGGCGGCCTCTACGCGTATCTGGGCACGCGCGACCTGATCGAAGTGGAACGTCGCATCGACTCCGGGGATAGCGGCGCGGGCGACCCCGAGACTGGCCAGCCGAAGGCCGCGGCCGTCTTCGAGGCCATGATCTACCAAATCGCAAAAGAAGCCGGCGCCATGGCCGCCGTGCTCCAGGGCAAAGTCGACGCAGTGCTCGTAACCGGCGGCATGGCGCATTCGGAGCGCGCGGTCGCGCGATTGCGCGAATATGTGGAGTGGATCGCGCCCGTCAAAGTGTACCCCGGCGAGGACGAACTGCAAGCACTCGCCGAAGGCGTCTTCCGCGTGCTCGACGGCGAAGAAGAAGCCAAGCGGATAAAACCAGGGACTAGGGACTAGAGCATTTTCAATTTAAGTGCAGACATATCCGGATGAGGCAAAATAGTTTGCGCATTCATCGGCGGTGATCGTATCGAGAAGCCTGCCGATTTCCTTCCAAAGGTCTTCAGTGGCTCGTG
>Ga0182013_10000575_pt1 | contig 50517 bp, 36 predicted proteins | sample 612S2MmetaG_FD_120487 | JGI IMG/M metagenome (GOLD analysis project Ga0182013, IMG submission 120487) | Permafrost microbial communities from Stordalen Mire, Sweden - 612S2M metaG | ecosystem: Environmental > Terrestrial > Soil > Wetlands > Permafrost | place: Sweden: Stordalen | collected...
ATACTTTCTGATCGGTTGCACTTAACTCCTCCAGGGCCAGACCCAGGACCAGCCCGGGCCGCGGAACCAAGTGCCGACAGCGGTGAGCACAATCAACTCAAAGAGAAACCACGTCATGATCCAGTAAGCCAGCGGCTTCAGGGCCAGGTAGCGGCGCAGGCGCGAAGGCGAATCGGGCCTGCTGTTTGCCGCCACAATCATGGCCAGCGCAACAAGCACGGTAGGCGCGACGGCGACATAGACATGGAACGCCAGCAGGAAGACCAGCATTCCCAAAGCCGTCAGGTAGAACAGCCGCAGTCGCCTGGTTCGATCCTTCAGGAAAAGGCCGTTGGCTTCGATGTTGACGTTGAAATAAGGGATCACTACCAGGGAGAGAATGAGAAGCGTGGGCACCAGTACACCCGCCACGACAGGCGGGAAGTAATGCAGCAGCTCCTGCAGTCCGAGAAAGTACCACGGTGCTTTGGCCGGGTTGGGCGTGTGCGTGGGGTCGGCGATGCCCTCCAGCGGCGCATTGAAGAACAGCGAGAAGAGGACCAGCGCGATGGCAAGCAGTTCGATGGCCAGGGCCGCGCGGAAAAGTACCTCTGGGAAGGTTTGCACCTGGTCTTCCTGGGTAACCCTCACTTGCGCCGAGGTGCGCCGCGTGACAAAGACCACGCGCGTGGGCGAGCGGCGCTGGTCCGAGTCGATGCCGGCAACAAAATCCTTCGCTTCGCTCATTGCCCCTCCTTGGCTGCAAGCGCACCGTCGGGAATTGCCTGCGTCTTCGGTTCCGACTGCTGCACGTAGAGACCGCCGTCCTTGCGGATGCGCCAGAAATGGATGGCGATGAAGAGAATGGCCGCCAGCGGCAGCACCACGCAGTGCAGCACATAAAAGCGCAGCAGCGCGTTGGCGTTCACCTGGTTGCCGCCCAGCAGCAGGAAGTGAATCTTGCCCCCGACCAGAGGTACAGCGGAGGACAGGTTGGAGCCCACGGTGATGGCCCAGAAGGCAAGCTGATCCCAGGGCAGCAGGTAACCTGTGTAGCTGAGCAACAGGGTGATCACAAGAAGAACAACGCCGATGACCCAGTTGAATTCGCGCGGCGTGCGGTAAGCGCCACGATAGAAGACCTTGAACATGTGCGCGAAGACCAGGAACACCATCAGCTGTGCCGACCAGCGGTGCAGATTGCGCAGAAAGAGGCCCGACGAGACGACGAACTGCAGGTCCTTCATGTCTGCGTAGGCCTGCGGCACGGACGGATGATAGTAGAGCATCAGCAGAATCCCGGTGATGACCAGGATCAGAAATGTCCCCAGGGTCAGCGTGCCCAGGTACCATGTGGCGCTGAAGCGGACTATTCGCTTGCGAACCTTGGTCGCAAACAGATGCAGAAAAATATTCTGCTGGATGGCGAGTGCGCGGTGCAGCGTGCTTGAGCCGGTCCCGCTGCGAAAAACCGATCGCCACACCCGACTCCCGCGCACTTTATCAATCATCTGGTTGGCGTTCATGGGCATGGTCATATCCTCAAATACTGCAGCGGCGGAATATCGGTGGAGCGATCGACCATTAGATCCCCTTCATCGCTGACCCAGGTCTTGAGCCACGGCAGCGGCTTGGGTGCGGGACCCTCAATCTTCTCTCCCGTGCGCGTGAACTTGCTGCCATGGCAAGGGCACGCGATAATGCCCAGGTCCTGGTTCCAGGCGGTCAGGCAGCCCAGGTGCGTGCACACCGCGCTGAGCGCAAAATAACCCTCTTCGGCGCGAACCAGGTAGATTCCGGAGTTAACGTCCATCGTGACTGAATTCATCGCGAAGCTCTCGGGCTTGCCCGCGTTCACCACCGCCGAAGGCTCATAGAGGACGTTGGGCGAGAGATATTCGTAGGAGAACAAGATGGTGCCAGCGGCGGCAATGCCCAGCGATCCAAGGCCCATCTTGGTGAAGAAGGCCCGGCGGTCGAACTCCGTGGGAAGTTTGGTCGTGATGATGTGTGTTGCGTCGGGCATCGGTTACCTCTTCGGCGCGCCTGCCAGCGGCGGTTTTGAGCGCAAGGAGCGATCGATGGATTCCACCGAAATGAGACCGGTCGGATCCGCGGAAAGAAGGTTGTACGACTCCATGGTGATGGTGCCGGCCGGACAGCGCGCTGCGCATAGCCCGCACCGGATGCAGCGCGTTTCATCCTTCAGCATGGCTGAGCCGGCGATCACGCCAAGGTCTTCCGCCTTGATGTCGTCCAGTTCCACGCCCAGCAGTTCACGAACTTCGGCAAGTTGAGTGGTGGTCGCTTCGTCGAACTGAATGCGGTCGAGCGAGACCAGTTCGAGGCAATTCTCCGGACACACATCAACACACCCTCCGCACAGAATGCAGGAGGTCGCGTCCGCGGCGTTGCCCTCAAAAACCGTGTTGATCCAGCAGTGAAGGCAGCGCTGCGCCTCGGCAATTGCCGCTTGCTCATCGAAGCCGATCTCGACTTCAGTCACCCCGGTGCGGCGATTGAGGGGCAGCATCGGAATCGGCTGCCGCTCCATGTCCAGCAGCTCCAGCGGCATGCGATGGCGCTCAAGCACCTCAACTTCAACCACCGGGCCGGAGTGGTGCGTTCCGCGCAGGAACTCGTCAATGCCCACCGCCGCGCGCTTTCCGTCCGCCACGCTATCGATGATGAGCCGCGGCCCAAACACGCAGTCGCCGCCCGCGAACACGCCGCCTGCCGAGGTCATCAGCGTTTGCGGGTTCACCGCAATCAGGCCCCGTGGCGAAACATCCACGCCATCCTCCGGCCCGAGGAATTGCAGATTCGGCGCCTGGCCGATCGCCATGATGATGCTATCGCAATCCAGCCTCGTCTCGCTGTTCTCATAGAAGGTGGGATTGAAACGCCCGTTGGCGTCGAAGACAGATTTGGTCTTGACCACTTCCAGCGCGACACAATGCCCGTTCTCGCCGATGATTTGCTTGGGGCCGAAGCCGGGATGAAGAATGATGCCCTCTTCTTCGGCTTCCTCGATTTCCTCGAGCGCCGCCGGCATCTCCGCGCGATTCTCAAGACAAACCAGGTGTACCTCCTGCGCGCCCAGACGCAGCGCAGACAGAGAAACGTCCATCATCTCGCGGCCGGCTACCGCATCCATGCTTCCCTGCGACGGTTCAAAGTTCTCCACGCCGCCCGCATGCTGGCGCAACACTTCGCGGGCCGCCGAGCGGGCTACGTCCATCGCCACGTTGCCCCCGCCGATGACCAGAACCTTCTTGCCGATGGTGAATCGGTACCCAAGATTGACGTTGAGCAGAAAGTCGATGCCCTTGGAGACGCCGTCAAGGTTTACGCCGGGAATGGTCAGATCGCGGCTGCGGTGCGCGCCCACGGCGATCAGCACCGCGTCAAACTCTCGACGCAGATCGGCAATGGTGAATTCGCGCCCGGCTGCATGGTTGAGTTTCAGCGTGATGTCGCCGGTGGAGAGAATCTCGCGCACCTGCGCTTCCACCACGTCGCGCGAAAGTCGATACTCGGGCAGACCGAGATAGAGCATGCCGCCCGGCACCTGAGACGCTTCAAAGATGGTGACCCGATAGCCCATCAGAGCAAGATCGTGCGCCGCGGATAAGCCCACCGGCCCCGCGCCTACAACGGCCACGCGATACCGAAGCGTAGGCTGGGTGCGGCCCGCATTCACATCAATGGGGCGGCGCGATTCAGGCCCGTGGCGCTCGGTGAGGAATCGCTTGAGTGCGCGGATGGCGATGGGTTTGTCGATCTCTCCGCGGCGGCAGGCCGTCTCGCAGGGATGGGCGCAGACTCGGCCGCAGATGCTGGCCATGGGATTCGGCTGGCGCGCAACGCGGTAGGCCTCTTCGAATTCGCCCTCCGCAACCAGCGCTACATAACGGCCGGCATTGGTATGCGCAGGGCAGGCCATCATGCAAGGGAAATTGGTATTCAGCCAATCGGTGTCAACCTTCTTGTCGACGAATCGCTCGAGCATCCGCTGACCTCCCGTCAGAGGAAGTAACAGAGGGCGGCCTGGAGAAACTCAGTCGCCCGTGTCTTACTTGCTGAGGGTGAAATCCGACGAGGCGTCCCCGGCAACATTCAATGAACTGGACTTGGCCTTCGCGCCTTCGTTCCAGGCGGTCACGGTATACGTGCCGTCGGGCACGTTCTCTATCTTGTAGGCGCCGGTCTTGTCGGTCGTCGCAAAGTACGGAGTGGGAGAGACGATCAGGTAGCCCGACATATCCGGATGCACGTTGCAGTACAGGGGAACGATGCCGGGGGTGTCGAATTTAAACGATTGCCGCTGACCCTGCGGCCAGGTGCCCAGATTGTGTCCCAGCTTTTTGTTGCCGCTGATAGAGGGCCAGAAGACGTTGTGCGCTACGCTGTCGCTGTTCAGGAATTCGACGGTCGTCCCTTGTTGAATGGCAAGGATGTGGGGCACAAACATCAGCCCCTTCTGGTCCATGGTGACGTGCTGCGAGGGAGCTGGAAAGGTCTTCCCGGCAACGGCTTCCACATACACGACGGACTCCCCTTTGACTCCGGATACCTTGCCATGGATGGTGCCGGCAACCGCCAGCGTGCTGCATGCGGCCATTGCCATGAGTGCTGCGAGAGCGATGCGTTTCATAGAACCTCCTGGGGTTGATTGCGCTTGAAGTCGGTTGGATCCGATGGGAAATTCAGCCCCCATCAGAAAATAAAGCGAGCCAGCAAATAAACGGTGTTGTTGTCGCTCGCGTTTCGGCCCGAGCCATCGTAGTTGGTGGTCCCGCCGTTGAAGCGGGTGTAATTGGTGTATTGAGCGGCTAACTGGATATTCTGATCCGGCCAGTAAGAGACATTGCTGATGAAGCCTTCGCTGCGCGCTCCGCCGTTGGCGCTGCCCGACACCGCGGCCGGCGCGTACAAGACAGGGTCGTTGGTTCCATCCGTCAGAAACCATCCCAGGGTTCCTGAAAACCGATCGCCCACGTGGTACGCGACGTTAGCATTGCTCGCGTTCAGATGATGAGGCCCGGGGCTTGCTGTTGGGGTCGCCGGGCTCGGCGGATTTGCGCTTGCCACGAGTGCTGCATTCTCCCGCACGTAAGTGGCGCGCACGGAAAGGACATCTTTCCCAATGGTCCGGTCATACTCGACGTCCGGCCCAAAATCCGTGTAGCTGTTCTCCAGGCCAGTAACGGAGCCCGGCGTCGATTTCACATGCATGCCGTAACCGCCCACTTCCAGGCTTGCGGTTCGCCCGTTTTGCTGAAACGCCAGCCGCCAATAGGGCGCCGTGCCCTGGATGTTGTAGGTGCAGCAGCTTCCGGTGGTGGGCTGGGCATCCCCAACATGATCGGAGCGGTAAAGAGTTCCGGCAAAGTACACATGCTGGTCCAACATGGCGTACCCGCCCAATCCCGCCACATCCTGCGCCAGCGAGCCGTTGATGATCGGCGCCGCGGCGGGTGACGGCGCGCCGTTCGCGTTGATGAACGGATAGCCCCATGCCGGCGTGCTGTTCCACAGGTCTTCCAAGCCTGGATTGTTGTTCAGTGTCAGGCCATAAACCAGTTCTTTGCCTGAGAGCTTTGTCTTGTTGGCATAGCGGATGTCGGTGTTATCCATGCTGAAGTGGTCATTCTGCACCTCGTAAGTAACCTGAAGAAAGCTGCCCACGTGGTTGGCCCAGGCTCCGGCCAGAAAAAGCGAGATGTCCTGGGGAAACTGAGAGTTCCAGTTTTGCGTACCGGATTGGGGAGTTTTGATGCCCGTCATCGAGGTCTCAAAGAAAGCGCTCAGCGGCAGCGTCTCGAGCATGTTCAAGGATGCGCGGCGCCCGCTGGGCTCTGAAGTGATGCTCTTGTTCTCAGCGCGGTCGGTGTACGCCAGCAGCTTGAACAGCCGTCCGGCGGGGTTCAGCTCCGGCGGCGTGGTGTGGCAGCCATTGCAGGGCAAACCGGTCTGACGTGCATAACTGGGAAGCGCCAGCGCATTGGGAGCAAATCCCCACACTCCGGCAACAAATACAGTTGTGCAGAGTAAGACGGTACGTCTCATGAGACCTCCTATGACCAACCAGGGACGAGGGAATTAAGTCCGTATAACAATAGCGATCGGTGTTGCAAATCACCGCTTGAAGTCTTAATGGAATAGAAGTGTGATGTACCTCACCTGACTTCATCTGTGACGGCAGTCACAGGCTGGAACGGCGCTTTCGCCAACGGCGCAGCTAACGGTCGCTGAGGATGGCCTTGGTCGGTGCGATCAATGACCCGTTTACAAGGAGACCTTCACGATAGCGAACGTAACGAATGCCAAGGGCGACAGGACCACTCACTCGATCAACAGCGCCGCGTCCTCTTCCATGCCCACAGGCGAATCAGCGCCGTGACACAAGGGGTCGTAAAATCCCCCGTAAACCCCACAAAACACACGGCCGGATCTCCGCGATCCGGCCGTGTCAAAAAGTGTACCTTTAGAGACACCTTCGGCCATTCCGGCGCTTACGATAACACTCGAAATACCCCTCAATCATCTTCCAGATGCAACCGCCCTTTGCTGTGTCCGATTCTGCGAACTCAGCTGGACGCAGGTTAATTCGGTCCACTCAATCGCGCTTCGGGCTTCAAGAGCCTGCTGTGCAAAGTTCGACACCTGCAGCGCGTTGAAAACCCAGATCGGCCACTGTGAGTCGGCCACTGCGCGCCCAAACTTCCCAAGAAAGTCAAGAGTGATCAATTGGAATAGCAGCGGCTCGATGACCCGAGTGGGGTATAGGAGATTTCTTAATTACCAATTAAGCTCGTAAGCACAAGGCGCGGGCGTTCGGAGTTCAATGGCGCCTCTATGGTCAGCATGGGCAGGGCGCGTAAAGATCTAAAGTAGCGCAAGTTATTGATTGTGAAGCGACCGTAACTGAATGCTGCGGGCGACTTCGTCGATCAAAGCATTAAGGGGCCTTTCCGATTTGGAATTCTTGGCGAACATCCACGAGAGCCCGCCAGGGCTTCGGCTAGGAGTCTCGCAAAGGCCACGTCCCAGGCTTTCGCGTTTGCAGCTTTTTGTGTTCGTTTCCATCCTTATCATTCAGCGCGTGGGCTTCGAAATCCTGGGCACCGGCCAGAGCGGCACGCTGTTTCTCGATCTGCTGACGATTCTGGTGAATTCTCTGGCGATTGGCAGTTGCGTTACCGCCTCTTGCCGGGCTCGTGGCGTGACGCGTATGTTCTGGCTGCTGTTCGCCATGGTTTCGATCCTGGAACTGGCCGGGGATGCGGGTTGGGCCTACTTTCGATTGGCCGACATCGCGGTACCTGGTTCCGCATTGTTTCCGTCTTTGCTTTATCGGCTCGAAGCGGCGCCGATCGCAATCACATTGTTCCTGTCGGACAACGGTCGCACCTCCAGGCTCGAATCGTTTCTCAATAGCTGCATGGTGGTTGGACTCGTGGGCGTCACGACGTACCAGGTCCAAATGGCGGAACTCGATGCCCACGATCCCAGGATGTGGCAGTTGATTACGATCGGCACAGCGGTCAACGCCATCCTGTTCCTGGCCGCGATGATCCGCATTCGTTTCGCAGCGACGGGCGTTTTGCGCGGCCTCTTTACTCGTGTGACGATCTATATTTCAATCTACGTCGCCATTTCGTTCATCACCAGCTGTGTGGACGCGTTTCTGCCAAGATTGGGTCCGTCAGTCGACCTGCTCTGGATTGTCCCCTCTCTCGCCATCGCGGCGCTGGCAGTTAGTTGGCGTCCGAGTGTAGGAGAGGAAAAGCCGCTGTCGCGGCAGGTCAGCAGGCGTACGGCGTTGCTATGTTACAACCTGACCCTGGTTACGATGGTTCTGGGCAGCGCAGTGCTCGGGCTCCGCCTGGTGAACTCCGCGCACCTGGTAGGGCTGATCGCGGTGAGCGTGGTCTTGTTTTCGTTTGCGGTGCGGTCTGCCATCATGCAGGACACCCAGGAAAAATACCTCTTTGCGCTGCAAGAAAGCAGAAAGGAGCTGGAGCGCCAGGCGCTCTACGACGAACTGACGGGATTGCCGAATCGGAGGCTCTTTGGTGAGCGCCTCGCCCAGACGCTTGCCTTTGCCGAACGCGATCAGCACAATGTCGCGCTCTTCTATATCGATCTCGATGGCTTCAAGGGGGTCAACGATCGGTTGGGGCACGGGATCGGGGATCTCCTGCTCAATCAAGTTGCCCATCGCATGACTTCGCGCATACGCAAATCCGACACGCTGGCTAGGATGGGCGGGGATGAATTCACTTGGCTGGTTGCCCACATCGCGAGCGTAGATCAGTCAACCCAACTCGCAGAAGGCATGCTTCGTGATCTGAGCGAGCCGTTCGAAATCGAAGGCCGTTCGGTAGCGATCACCGCCAGCATTGGAGTGGTGTTGTATCCGGAAAGCGCTTCAGATGCTGCCGGTCTTCTGCAACACGCTGACCGTGCGATGTATGCAGTGAAACATAATGGAAAAAATGGCGTGAAGTGCTTCACCCTTGAGGATGAGTTCGTTTGACCGGGCGACGAAGTCGTCCGATATCCGTCCGGCGCGGCTGAACATTCATCGACAGCCGTGTCAAAGACGACGGCTCCCGCGCACCAGGGGCAACTGCGGGAGAAGCTGCTTGAAGCAGCTCGGCGAGCAGCCTCCGTTCGAACAAGAGCGGGGTTTTAAGAAGACCATTTGATGTGGTCACAACTCCTCTGAAGCTTTTATATGCCATTAAAAAGCCGTGAGTACACTAATGACGAGAGAACGGGTTATTCCATTGAAAATACAACGCGCATTATTCCTAAACTTTGTCCTCGCCGGCGCCATTCTGTTCTGTGTTACTTGTGGAGCCCAGCAAACTCTGGGAGTGATCGACGGGAGCGTAAGCGACGACTCCGGCGCACTGATCGGCGATGCGACGGTGACCATCTCGAACAACTCCACCGCGCTCACCCGCGCGACATCTTCCCGAAAGGATGGTTCCTTCGCCTTTCAGAATCTGCCCATCGGCATCTATCTGGTGACGGTTGCCAAGGACGGTTTCGATAAGGCAAACTATCCGTCCATCCGCGTCCAGGAAGGCCGCACGACGACTCTGGAGGTCAAGCTGAAGGTGGGCCAGCTTTCGGAGTCGGTGACGGTGAGCGGGTCGCCGCTGCTGAACTCGGTGGACACAACTAACGGATATGTGCTGGACAATTCGCAGATCCAGCAACTGCCCTTGGCCACGGGCAGCTTTACGCAACTCGCCGTGCTGGTGCCGGGAGCCAACGCGCAGTTCATCAATGGGACCGGGACCAACGAGGGTCTCGGGAACCAGGCCCTCTGGGTGAACGGACAGCGGGCCACCGATAACACATTCACAGTGAACGGTATCAACGTGAGCAACCTGTTCAACGGGAACACCACCAGCCAGGAACCCTCAGGACGCGTGGTGCCGAACACTGGGGAGAACTTTGTGAGCGGCGGCCTCATCCAAACCAACACGTCGGTGTATGACGCGATCGGTAACGCGATGCCGACACCGACGCCGGAGATGATCCAGGAGATGAGCGTCAATACGTCGATGTACGATGCGATGCAGGGCGAGACCAGCGGGGCGCAGGTGGCGCTGAGCACCATGACAGGATCGAACAAGTATCACGGGGCGGTGTTCGCGAGCCACCAGACGAACTGGCTGAACTCCGCGCCGTTCTTTTATAAACAGCAGAGCGAGGCTTACGGTGGTTCGATCCCGTTGAACGAGGTGAACCCGGAGATGCATAGGTGGACGGGAGGAGGCACGGCCGGCGGCCCGATCATCCGCAACAAGCTTTTTCTCTTTCTAGGCTACAACCTGGTTCACGTGACGGACCAGTTCAACGGGGAGTCGGCACTCTACCTGCCCCCCGGCCTGACCGACGCAAACCGCACTACGACGGCGGGCCTGGTGGCGGCGGTGCAATCGAGCCAGGCCGCGGGCGAAACGCCGTTTTGCCCCAGCAATTCAGCCAGTTGCTTCGACCCGGCCGCACTCCAGTTGCTGCAGGCGAAGCTGCCCAACGGGCAGTACCTGATTCCATCGGTGGGGTCGAACGCAGCGGGGAATTTGGGCAACAACGAGCCCGACGCAACGCTTTTCGGCTCTCCGCTCTTCATGGCCAACCAGGGAGTGGCGAGCCTGGATTACAACGCCGCCAAGTCGGACCAGCTCGCGCTGAAATACTACTACCAGCACGATCCGGCGACGAACCCCTATACGATCAGCCAAGTGTCGGGGTTCAACCAGCATCTGGACGCGGGCAGCCAGGTGGCGTCGATCAGCAACTCGTATACGCCGTCGAGCCATTTGAGCTGGCAACAGGTCTTCGGGTATTCGCGTGAGAAGGCATACAGCACCAACGACCAGCCGTTTGGCCCGGCCGCCATGGGGATCAACTTGTTCGGATTCCCTTCTTTCCCGGGCATCAGTCTGCGCAGTGCCAACTCGATCAACGGCAACGGCCTTGATATGGGGCCCACGGGCGACTTCGAGCGCGACGGCATGTTCCAGAATCTGTGGGAGCCCTCGACGACAGTGATTTCGACCCTGGGCAAGCACACGCTGAGCTATGGCGCAACGTATAACTATACGCAGCTCAATGTCATCAACCGCCGCCAGGACTCGGGCGTGATCAGCTTCGACAGCTTTGAGGATTTCGCGCAAGGTTCCGTGAACACCAGCCGTTCCAGCTTCCTGCAGGGCGCGTCGAGCCGCTATTACCGTTCCAATTACATAGGCGCGTACGGGCAGGATAAGTACCAGATGACTACGCATTTGAGCCTGACCTTGGGCGTCCGCTATGACTTCGACGGCCCACTATGGGAGAAATACGGCAACTTCTTCAACTTCGATCCAACGCTCTATAAGTACGACCAGGCCGGCGATACGATCTCCAATGACGGCTTCATTGTGGCCGGGAACAACAAGCAGTACCACACCTCGGGCGTGAGCAACTCCACGCTGGACGCGCGGCAATGGGGTATTTCGCCGCGCGTGGGCGCGGCCTGGATGCCGGGCTGGTACAACGACAAGGTTGTCTTCCGCACCGGCTTCGGCATGTACTACAACCGCGGCGAATACTTCACTTATCTTTCGCCGGGCGCGGGCAGCGGTATCAGCGGCCCGTTCGGCGTCACACAGGAGCCCCCGTTCGTAGTGCCTTTCTCGTCGCCCAGCGGGGCCACGCTCTCCGACCCCTTCGGCGCCACGCTGCCGCCTCCGCCGACCGGTAATCCGCAGGACTTCTACCAGTATTTGCCCAACATGGCAGCATTGGAGGGCGGCGCCTCCACCTATCCTTTCGGCTCTTACGGCATTCATAACAAGCTGCCGTACACGATGGACTTCACGTTCGATGTGCAGTGGCAGCCGCTCAACGACCTGTCCATCGACATTGGCTACGTGGGTAACCTGGGACGCCACGGGGTAATCCCGGTGACGTTCAATCAGCCGCAGATCGCCACCCCCAGCAGCCCGGTGAACGGGCAAATCTATTCCTATGGCGAGCAGACGTACGACACATCGGGCAACAACCTCTCCACGGAGCCGTATTCGACTTATGACGGAGGCAACACGGACCTGCGCGTTCCCTACATCGGCTATAGCATAAACTCTGTCGAATACCAGGCAGCGGGCAACTCCAGCTACAATGCGTTGCAGGTGCAGGTGCAGAAGCGGATGCAGCACGGGCTGCAGTTCGGCCTGGCATATACGTGGTCGCACTCGCTGGACGAGCAGAGCGGCCTTGGACTTTTCTACAACGGGAGCGATCCCCTCGATCTGCACAGCGGGTACGGGTCGTCAGACTTCGACCTGACCAACGACACCACCCTCAATTTCATCTATCAGCCAACTTTTTCCCATGGCAACGGTGCGTTGTCGCGGATCGGCAACGGGTGGGGCCTTGAAGGGATCGCGGTTTTCCAGAGCGGGCAGCCCTACAGCGTGGAAGACTATACGGGCACGGTGGCCAGCCAATACTACAGCACTAACGACGGCATCACTAATCCGATCGTTCCGTTAGCGCCGGGAGTGAGCCCAAGGCAGGCTGAGACCGGGAACAGCGGTGCGTACCAGGTGGGCGCTCACGCAGGCCCGGCGCTCAATTCCTCTGAGTTCGTGGTTCCGTTTGTCAATCCGGGACAGAACGGCGTACCTCCATGTGGCCTGTCAACAGCTGGCAACCCGGTATGCGACGTGTTCGAAACCACCTGGGGCCCGAGCGGACAGCGAAACATCTTCCGCGAAGCCTTCCAGGCGCGCATCGATGCCTCACTCGTGAAGACCCTGCCCATCAACGACAGGTTATCGCTTAAGTACTCCCTTGACGTCTTCAACCTGACCAACACGCCGAGCTTCGACATTCCCTACAACTCCGTTTCGGGCAATCCCAACTACAACAATGGGCCGACCTACGATTCGACCCTGAGCACATATGCGAACCGGGCCACCGTCTACCAGATTAACTCCAATAACACACTGCAGAGCGGACTTGGCCTGGGGGTTGTCCAGAATACGATCGGCAGCTCAAGGCTGATCTCCATGTCGATGCACATGGTGTTCTGACACGGGAGTTGACGGAGTTAGTCAACCTGCGACGGATGGCTCGGTCCGGCTCGTGCTGTTCTGCTGCGATCGAGGCGTGCCCGCCGCATGCCGGCACGGACTCGCTCGACGATCAGGTTGCGTTCCAGTTCCGCGATCGCTCCAAAATCACATCTCGAGAGGCGGCGCAAGGCTGTTTTCATACCGGGTACTGGGGCTTCAGCACCAATTGAAGGAGAAATTTGCCGAGCCAGTTTATCCCGCAAAAGCTTCCCGTAATTCCGGGTAGCATGTTCCCCTACAGATATTTCGGTGACTTTCGGAATCCAGTTCTGGTTTCAACTGAGGTGTCCTGTTCGCGTCCAGCGGAGCGCCGCCACGAACGTCCGCACCGGTGTATTGATTCAGCGGTATAAGGTTGGCCGAGCAAGTGCCGAGACAACATGCCTCAATCATTTCATCGCGCCCAGACTTGGCGTGATCCACGAAAAAACGAAATCCGTGATCTCGGGAAACTGGGCGACGATCAGGCCCAGCGCGGGCACGCCGACAAAGCTCAATATCCTCAGCCAGAAGTGCGCTCCGAGAGCTCCGGGTTTTGTGTTGGTGATGTGGCTTAATGTGCTGTCGCGATCGAGGCCGGCATATACCGTTCCGACCACTGCTCCGATGGCCAGCAAAAGAAGCATCAGCGAGAGCGCAATGGTAGGGCGCGGCGTATAGGGATAGAACGCTACCGTGAGGGCGATCGAGGCAAAAAGGCCGGCCATCGATAGAACCATGGTCCGCATCCGGGCGAGAATATTTTGCAGATAGCCGACATACACCATACATACGAACTCTTCCGCAAATCTGACCGTGGCTTTTTCGCTGAGCGCCATGTTCTCAGCGTTTTCGCCTTCCTGCGAGACATCTCTGAGATCGAGCGAGGTCCTCTCCTGGACCCATTCCTGGGCGAGCAGATCACTCAATATGTCCTCGGTGCATGTCGATAACCGGGTTCGTATCTTGTGCGCTTCGCTGTTGTTGATCATGGCCACGTCTTGCTCTTCGCAGCGCTTCTGCACGAAGCGCCATCCCTGCGCCCAGGCCGCATGAATCGAACTCCGGAGAGCATCGCTGCCGCCATCTCGCGCACCGAACGAGTCCAACTCGTTCCTCAGGTGCATCAGCGACTCCATCTGGTAAGAGAAGACTTTGAATCGAGAGCGGGACGTGGTGCCGCTCAGCCTCCAAAGCGACTGCATCGAAAGGCCTTGAAGCGCGGCAAATGTGCGACGCAGCGGCAAGCGATTGAGCGCCTGCAGCAACCGGTTCAAGGAAAACCATGTGAGGAGAAACTGGGCACACTCCATCAGCAAGAGGAAGAGCGCGAGCCAGAATAGAACATGCAGGGTCCAGATAAACGCCGAGTTCTCCAGACTATGCAGCAACAAATCGGCGCCTTCGAACCATGGCCGCAGCAGTACAAGAGCCTGAAGAACCACAAGCAGCAAAGGGATCAGGTAAAGCAGGCGGTTCGACCCGATGGCAGAAGGAAAAGGCATGGCTGCCGTCTCGATCGTCATAGCGATTTCATCGCTGACCATTGCCAGGCCTTTCGGCACCCGGATCTTCTCAGGCAAAACCGGGCGGCCACGTCCAAGCAGCGCGAGTCCCGCCAGCGTGTGCCAGAACCACCAGTAGTATCCGGCCATCATGAGGATTACAGAGACCACTGGCGACACACCGCTGGTGAGATGCACAGAACGGTAGGCGATTGTCACGCCGGAATCCAATCCGCGATAGTCGAATATTCTCCATCCGGCGATTGCGGTTAGACCGATGAGCAGTACGATCATCGCAATCCAGGGGAGGCGGTGAAAGTTGTTCCGGGATTCGGGCGCCCGGGTCTCCAGGTTCTGATTGCTCTCCGGTTCCGCGGCCTCAGTCGCATCTTCAACACGCCATGAATAGATCCCGTACAAAGCCAGCGCGGCTGCGGCGAAGGCCAGGATGCCGGTGAAGCCTGTCCAGACTCTATCAACTCCACCTAACCACGCGAAGATCCGAAAAGAGGTGAGGAACAAGATCAGAAGCAGCGAACAGATCGTTGACCATCCAAGGGCAATCAGAGCCGGGCCGCGGTTACCGCGCGCAGGGGCAAACTGAACGAACATGCCGAAGTCTTGACTCGACCAACCATAATGGCAGGCAAAGAAATGCATGAAGAATAAGAGCGCTGCCAAAGCGCAACAAAACTTCCAGTCACTGCCGAGAGTCAAAGGCTGCCTTGGAACTTGTTCTGCCGCCCCACTCTGCTGCTGATTGCCATGTGGCGCTATAAGAGCCTCGTTCGAGAAAATATGGGGTGGTCCGTCATTCAAAACCGCAAGCGGCCAGTAGCCATCTCTGCCGATTACGCCAAGCCATGTGGAAGGCCGCGACGGTTTTCCATCACCCGGCGACCGAAGCCAGAATGGAGCCGCGTAATCGGGCAGGTCTTTCTTGTTCGTGGCGTCATGCGTGAATGGCTGCCTCTCGCCTTCGCTAGCTTCGGGATCGGTGATGAGGAAACGCGTAGCGATGTAGTCGCCCTCCATCGCATAATTGCCGAATACCCTGTGCGCGTGCTTAGGAATATCCTCGGTCAACCTGGTCCAGTCCTGCCCGCGCGGCAGCAGAGGAAAGCTCGAGAGAGAAACGACGCCGCGAAACTCAGTGGAATCGATCTCCCTCCCAAAGAGGATATCCGTACCGATGGTAACGAGGTAGGCCGTGGGATAAGCGCGATGAAGGAAGCGCGCCAGAAACAGATAATCAAGGGTATTGGTGCTGCGAAGCAGGACGTAGCGGATTCCGTGCGTCTTGATAGTGTCTACGATTCCGTAAAGCTGTGCTTCCTGCGTAAGGGCCATGTTGGGGCCGCTGAATGGCTCGATTGTGTCTGTATTGCTATGCGCGGATGGGCTGGACTCGGGATGGAGAACTGTGCGCTGTCCGGAAGAGGAGTCCGTCGTCGATCCGGAAGAAAAAATCGACTGCTCCTGATAGGCCGAACGCACGGCCGAGATGTCGCGGGGATAGTAAAGATGAACTGGCCTGTCGCTGCTTGGATAATAGGGCTGACAGCTCGCATCTTCGGAGTTCGAATCGATTTTCGAGTCAGGCTTCGAGTCCGGCGGTTTCGTGTTCGAAGTCGACGGTGGAGGGGAAGAGTCGGGGAGGCTGCCATAGGCCGTCTCGTCTTCTGAGAGGACAGCGACCTCGGATAGATGGTGTCCGCGGTCTTTGAGAAACTGGAAGAACCGGTCGGTCTGAACGGCATCGTTTTCTTCGAAGTCCGCAATGCGGACCGGCAACAGCGGCGCCGGACGCGGCGGATCCAACTGCGACTTCATCCATTTCCACGATGCGCAACCCCTAATCTGGCCTGAATAAAGCAAAACGCTGGTGAACGAATGGCCCTCGGTACCAACGTCGTTGAGGGCTCGAACGAAGGTCGGAAGCGAGCCGGAAAAGGTCGGACCAAATGTTCGAAGCGCCTTGTCGGGTCTATCCTTGCTTGCATATCTGTCGATCCACCACAGTGCGTTGTCCCATTGAATGCGGTTCAATCCTGCTGTCGGCTTCTCGGAAACGACGAAAACAAGCATGCCGCATTGATACGGATCGACCGTCGGCCTCTGTGAACAGCGGGAAGCCTTTTCCCAATCCTCGGTTCGCGGGGCGCCCATATTCTCGCGAAACAGAATCAGGCCCGGGCAGATCTCCCGCCGAGCGGCTTCCCTTGTCTCAGCCTCCTGGTCCGCAAGGCTTGAATAGGTGCTGCTCTGGCTTTTCCACGGCAGCCACGACGAGTCGTAGGTAAACCTCTCATCCTGCGCGGCCTGCTGGATCGCCTCTAGCGTGCGATCGAATTCCAGGCTCAAATGAGTATGAACAGGGTCCGGCACCGTTGCGATCATCAATTTAATGTCTTTGGGCAAAGCTCCCGGGGACAGGTGCGAATGCTGGCTGGCGCCGTAAAGGTACCGCTCAACCAGCGCAGTGATCTGACCCTCGTCGCCCGAATCCGAATCTGAAGCGCCAGTGCTGTTTTTTCCCTGCTCGGGGTTTGCGAATGCTTCGCAGGTCGTCTCTGCGGGGCCGGCATCTTTAGGGGCGCGCTCAACTGCTGCTTCGGTAGTCGTTGCGGACGGAGCTTTCCGACTGGCCGGGCCACTTGCAAAGTGAGCTCCAGCCACGAGGAACGCGAATAGAGCATAGAGACCCACACCGCGTTTCATTGTCAACGCTCCTCAACCGACAGCAGAGGCCAGGATTACCTGGATCAGAAGGAAAGTGGACGCTATTCCGGGACTGCGTGTCCCGCAACCGAAACACATTCCAGATCGTCGAATCCTCATCGGCATCAGGGAACTCGAGACCCGGCAATTTCCGCTTTCAGAAGTCTCCTCGGGCCATCGGAATGGCTGCGTGGGGTTTCGCAAGGACTCGTTCTCCGACGAGTCGGCGTATGAATTACGATGTTACAAATTTGCGGCTCTGCCGTCACCAGGTAAATTTCGGCAGTGCCGGCGTCGCGAGTTTGACGGCCTGCCGGAAGCGCCGCGACTGGACTCTCAACCTGGGTAGTGCAAAAAGGTGTGGAAGCGTTACACATCGCCGCGCAATTGAGGTGCACGCGCGGGCGGCAGCTCAGAGTCCCGAGGTCAGCGAAAGCACCTGGTTGATGGCCCCCACCACCGCGCCAAAGGTCGAAATCCCACCGGCAATCCCCGATATCTTGGTTTGTAACGCCTTCAAACCGGCATTCGTCGTATCAATCTGCGTCAGAATCGTTTGAAACTGGGGATAATTCGCCTGAATCCGGTACTGATCATCGGCCTGGAGCAAGTTTCCCACGTCCAGTTGGCTCGCCTTCAGCGATGTCAGCAGATCGAAATCGTTTGTGCTGTCAATCACGGCTTGATTTTTCGCGTATACGGCCTCGTACGAAGCTCTCACATCGGGCGAAAGCGGAATTGTCGGTGCAGTCAAAGTGATCCTCCAATCTATATCCTGATATATTCGTCCATTTCCTGAGCGGCTATTTCTCTGAAAGGCCCGAATAGAAAGTGCCCAGATTCTGTCCCGCAGCGATCAGCTCCTTCAGGTTGTCCTTCAAAGGTTGCGGATTAGCCTTGGCCAGATCCTCAGCGAGCGCGTGGTGCGTGAGCGCCAGGTTCAGAATCGCCTTCCTCAGTCCTGCCAACTGAAGCTCGACAGCATGCTGTTCTCGAACAAGCTCCTCCATCTTCGCTACTTCATTGCGGCGTTCCACCTCGGTGAGCGTAACGGCTGGGTTCATCACGAAGTACTTCTCTTCACCCAGCATGTAGTTGAAGTCGATCGTCTCGGCGTCGGACATATCATCGACTTCGGCAATCATCGTCTTGCAAAGGGAAGTTACCTGCGGATCGAGCTTCATAACGAGCTGCGGCAGATCTTTTTCGATTGCCCGATAGGTCAGAAACTGCCCCAGCGCGTTGGCTCCAGTGCTGATCAGGTTCTGATCGGTCGACGTTATCGGCGCGGCGGGGGACTTCTTGATGCTTGAAGTGGAAGTTGTCGTGTCACCGGTTGTGGAAGTCGTCGTAATTACGGTCGTGGTGGGGCCCGTTGCTGGTATTCCCAGCGCATTATCAAGCGTGGGCGCCACGGTATTTCCGAGGCCCGTCAAATCCTTCCCCAGCGATTTGGAGGCCGCATCCAGCTCTGGCGACTCGGTTCCGTTCGTGATCTCCACCAGCATCTTCACATACAACTGAAAGGCCGTCAGTACCTTCAGGCGGATTTCGATGTCCTTGTCGTCAATCAGTTCGTGAACAACCTTCAGTTTGTCGATCGAGTGGTCCTGCTCGAACACCGCAATTGCGTCATAATCCGCACGCTTTTCGTGAATGGCATTCGCCGCCTGATACGCGGCGGCAGCCTGGTCGATCACCGGGGCAGTAGCCGCGGCGAGAGCCGTACTGTGCTCCTTGAGCGACTTCATGCAGCCGCTCGTGAACAAGCACAAGGCGACCGCCAACGCAATCAGGTAGCGAACCCCAAGCTGGCTCACCAGCCACCTACGTCGAGAATTCACTTTGTTCCACATTGGGGCATGGGAAATCCAAGGCGATGGCCTTGTCAAGAAGGTTTTTGCCGGTTGGCTGAATCTGGTTCTCCAAAAAAGTTATTCTCAATCCACACACGGCCGGCGTATGGTACAAACAATCCGATTCACCGGAGCCATTCAATGCCGAAAAGAATCGTATTCTGCGCCGACGGCACCTGGCAGGCGCCTGTAAACAACACCAACGTTTACCGGCTCTACAAAGCTCTTCTCGTCACTTCCGACCAGATCCCCTTGTACGACGACGGAATAGGCGCCGACGCCAGCGGCCTTGACCGACTTCTTGAGGGCGCCTTCGGCCAAAACCTTTTCCAGAAAATTATGGACGGCTATACCTCAATCGCCCACGTGTATGAACCAGGCGACCAAATCTACCTTTTCGGCTTCAGCCGGGGAGCCTACACCGTGCGCTCCCTCGCCGGCATGATCGCCCACTGCGGCCTTCCCAGCGGCTCCTTCACCGATGACTGCGTCACCCAGTGCTTCGCTGCCTATCGCAACCCCTCCCAGCGCGAGACCATCTTAGCGGGTCTCAGCGCAAGCGGCCTGGCGGACGCCGCCATCACGATGGTCGGGGTCTGGGACACGGTCGGTTCCCTGGGCATCCCAGCCATCTTCGGCAGCGTCAATGAAAGCCAATTCGGCTTCCTCGACACAAGCCTCCACCCTGATGTGAAGAACGCCTGCCAATGCCTGGCCATCGACGAACAACGCGCCCAATTCCCGGCTACTCTCTGGGACCCGCTCCCCGCAACCGCGCCCGGTCAGCAGCCCACGCAGACACTGGAACAGGTCTGGTTCTCCGGCTGCCACGGAGATGTGGGCGGCGGCACAGCTCAAGGCTCGACCATCGACAACGGCACCCGCCTCTGCGATATCACCATGGGCTATATGGTCGCAAAAGCCCAGGCTCTCGGTCTTATCTTCGACCCCGCGATCGCCGCCCAATACGGAACCCTCCCCTCCGAATATGCGCTCGACCCCATCCGCCAGACCTGGGCCCCTGCAGATGGCCCGCCGCACCTTCGCCCTGTCGCCGCGGGCTCTCTTGTATCCAACAGCGTGGCGGTGCGCATTCAGTACGGCCTGACTTACACCCCCGGCAATCTCACCATTAATGACGCAGTGCTGTCCGACACCTATTCTCAAGTAGCCCTTGTCGACCCCAACACCCTGTAGGAGACTACGAGAAGTGTGTAATGGTCAGGCTGCACGCCTCAGCCCGCCATAAAAATTGAACTTGACATCTGTTGCAGGCTTCAGATAATTCGTTAGCATCTGAATCTCGTGATCCTGGCCGTTCACTTCTCCGTTTTCATACATTCGACGACCGTCCAGTCGTCATCGGCCCGGTACCCGTTCAGTTGAACGGATTTGATGTCTCGCGTGATGCGCCCGGCCGCAAAGCGGTCGAAGGCGACGCTCATAGCTGTGCGTAATTATTTCCGTCTTTGTGGAATGGCGGGAACTATGCCTGCTCCAGATTCCTGGGAACATTGGGAGGCGTTATGAAGGCTCTCGGTTGTGCGCTGTTCATGCTGGGCGCGACATGTTTGATCAATGCACAAACCGCTCCTCCTGCAAGCCAGAGCTCTTCCGCAGCGACCTCGGCAAAGCAGGAAGAGGCAAAGGCACTCCTGGCATGCGGCCGGATGGTCGCTGACCAACTCGCTCTCCTCAAGATCCCGAATACGCGCGGCCCTCGCTTTCAAGACAAGGTTTCCCAGGCTATGGCTCTCTGCCGTGGCGGCGCTGAGGCACTTCAGTTTCGCGCCACACCGTGGGTCGACTGGGGCAATTATTGGGGCACAGGGGATTTGAGTTCGTTGCCGACAGGCTTCATCTCAAGCAAGTTGCCTGCCCAACGCGGCGTGCTTGGGGCGCTCGAAGATCTCGAACTGCAGAGAGTCGAGTTGATCAAATTCAATCTTTTCGATAACGCCGGAACTTTCTCTGAGTACGTTCAGGGCCACAACGGAGTGCCTGGGCCGGCAATCAAGGTCTGGCCGGAGATGCGTCTGCAGCCGGGCGACCCGAGCTACAAAGCAGTGGGCGGCGATGGAGATCAGGTCTGCAAAGGCGACCTGATCCGCTGGCGCACCGTCAACGGAATCTGCAATGACATCCTGAATCCGGCCATGGGCTCATCGGGAATGTTGTTTGCGCGCAACGTCGAGTTCGAGACGTCATTTCCGGATCTGGGGCTGGACCAGCTGACGCGCAATCGTCACGGGAATCGTCTTTCGCTGCTGGAGCCCGACCCACAGGTCATCAGCCGCCGCCTGTTTACGCGAATTCAATCCAGTCCGGACAAGTGCCAGGCTGGTTATGGCCTTCCCAACGATTCGAAGGATGCAAACTGCGATTACCAGAAGGCCCCTTTCTTCAATGTACTGGCGGCTTATTGGATCCAGTTCATGACGCACGATTGGTTTTCGCATCTTGAGGAAGGGCACAATGCGCCGCAATATATGAAGGTCGGATGCGAGACCAAGCTGGTGAACAATGTCGAAGTGCCGCTAACGCCCGAGGACATTGCCAAGCTCGGCTGCCGTCCCGATGACCGGATGGACAAGGGCTATGTCGCGCAGGATACGCCGCCCGGCACCTTTGATTCCGGCGGACATACTTATCTGGCGCGCGCACCCAAAACCATGGCCAACACCAACACTGCCTGGTGGGACGCCTCACAGCTCTACGGATACGACGACACTTCGCGCCAGCGCGTGAAGCGCGATCCGGCCGATGCAGCAAAGCTGCTCTTGGTTCCCGCCGCGGGGCAGTCGGGGCCCGGTTACCTGCCGGTGTTCGGACCGAATGATCCCATCAATCCCGAATGGACAGGCCAGGAGGCGGCCGGTTTTCCCGACAATTGGACGGTGGGCTTGAGTTTTCTGCACAACCTTTTTGCGCGCGAACACAACTCATTCGTCGCCGAGTTCCGTCGACAAAAGGCTATAACGCCCGATGCGGACTGCGGGCTTCGCGATCCGGCGGATCCGACAAAAGTCATTCGCTATCGGGATGTAACTCCCGATGAGCTCTTCGAAATCGCCCGGTTGGTGGTTGCGGCGGAGATTGCCAAGATACACACGACGGAATGGACCCCGCAGTTGCTCTATAACGAACCGCTCTACCTGGGTATGAATGGCAACTGGAACGGGCTGCTGGGCGAGAATGGAGGATTGCTGTCGAAGGCATTGAGCGACGTCGTGGTTCGTAATTTTGGCAAATCCACGGACGCTGCCAAAGCTACACAGTGGTATTCAGTCTTTGCCTCCGGGCCGGGGATCTTCGGCCTGGGCAGCAAGGTTACCGGATACGACATTACGAACCCAAAATATACCAATGGCGGCGTGAACCATTTCGGTTCGCCTTTCAATTTTCCAGAGGAATTCGTCTCCGTGTATCGCCTGCATCCGCTGGTGCCCGATCTGCTCGAGTATCGCGACTTGAAGACCGATCCAAACAAGATCGCCAAGCGCATTCCCGTGGTTGAAACTTTTCAGGGTAAAGCGACACCATTCATGCAGACCATGGGGATAGAAAACTGGGGACTGACGCTTGGCAGGCAAAGATTGGGATTGCTGACACTGCACAATTCACCCATGTTTCTGCAGAACCTGAAGATGAGCAGGCTGGACAGTCCAACGCAGCAAATCGATGTGGTGGCGCTGGACATTATTCGCGACCGTGAGCGCGGGGTACCGCGCTTCAACGAATTCCGGCGGCAATACGGGCTGCGCCAGATGACCAGCTTCGACGATTTCATGGATCCTGGAGTTGCGCCGGGTTCTCCCGCGCAGCTTGAACAGCAGGATGCGGTGCGGACGTTACGAGAGCTCTATGGCCAGCACGTATGCGACGCATCGAAGGTCATTACCGACGCGCAGGTGAATCAGGATGGATCGCCGATCAACGACTGCCTTGGTCATCCGGATGGAACGCTCATCGACAACATTGAAGATGTAGATACAGCGGTGGGATACCTGGCCGAGTACCGTCGCCCGCATGGATTCGCCATTTCCGAGACTCAGTTTGTCGTCTTCATTCTGAATGCTTCGCGGCGCCTGTTCAGCGATCGCTTTTTCACCTCCTGTTTTCGTCCCGAGTTCTACACCACGCTTGGCGTCGACTGGGTAAACAATAACGGTCCCGGTGCGCCGGTGATGGAGAAGGGCGCTCCAAACGGCCATGTGCAGCCCGTATCGCCAATGAAGCGCATTCTGCTGAGAAATATTCCTGAATTGACTGACGAGTTGGACCCCGTGATCAACGCATTCGATCCGTGGGCGCGAGATCGAGGCCAATACTACAGCCTGGCATGGAAGCCGCGCCCCGGGGCCGAGTCCGACGATTCCTTCGCGAACCAATGAGACAAACGGGCAACGGTGTTTGGAGGTCGACATGGCCAACCAGGTGGTGAATTACGACGGCAGCATTACCGCTTCTCCCCAGCAGCTCGTTTACCCGCAGTCGGTGGCTGAGATTCAAGCCATTTTGCGCGATCCCGTCACCTATCCGAGCCCGGTTCGTGCCATGGGAAATTACCACTCGCTGACCCCCTGCGCTTCATCGGATGGCACCATCGTCAACATGACCAAGATGGCCGGCGTGGTGGCAATCGACGCCACCAACATGACGTTCACCGCCCAGGCCGGAATGCAGATTATCGACGCGGCGAACGCACTGCGCGCTCAAAAGCTGCAGATGATGCTCAACATTGAAATCGGAAACATGACACTCGGCTCGGCTGCCTGTTGCCACAGCAAAGATGCACTCGACGGCATCGAATTCGGCCAGGTGAGCTCCTATGTCACGCAGATGAAGTGGGTCACGCCTGCGGGGGATCTTGCCGAAGCCTCTGAAACCGACAACCCGGACCTGTTGCACCTGATGCGGTCGAGTTATGGCCTCTGCGGCATCGTGTACGAAGTAACACTGCAAATAAAGCCCATTGAGGCGCTGCACTTCACCTATCTGCCAATCCCGGCCGATCAGCTCACCCAGGCGCAGGTCGATAATCTCTTGGATACTTCGGAGGGACTGATTTGTTGGACAGTAAACAGGACGGCGATCTTTCAGCAGCGTTTCCGTGTTGCCGAGCCTAATATCCTGTCCTCGCTCCTGGCGGACGTTCGCCGCTTGCTGTGGAGCTATGCCGAGGCGCATCAGGGCCAGCTGATTGACCGATTCGTTACCGACCCCACGCTGCGCAATGCTCTTCAGCAAGGAGATTTCGACGCCGGAAATCTGCTCTACTCAACACTGCATCTTACCGGCGGCATTACGATTCTGGCTCCGGACAAAATCATCGATTACGACGCGACGCCGGACAACGCCAAGTATGCATTCACATTCTGGGCATTTCCACGCTCGCAATGGTTGACGACTTATCTCGCCTACCTGGACTTCACCGACCAGTACTTCCAGACCACCGGCTTCCGCTGCAACATGCCGTTGGGTTCGTACCACATTCGCCAGGATGCGGGTTCGCTGCTCTCGTACACGCAAGACGAGGAAATTTTCTCCATCGATCCCATTCACGCGCCAACCGACCTTGCCGCCTGGCAAGCGTTTCTTCGGGCGTTCAACGATTTCGCGGCTCAGCGGAACGGCATCCCTTTGCTCAACCAGAGCCCATTCGTGACACAGGCGCAAGCCGCAGCCGCCTACGGGCCGCGCTGGCAGCAGTTCTCCGATGCCGTGCGCACCGCGGACCCGGGTGGCCGCATGCTGAATCCATACTTTGCGGCACTGCTGGCTCCGGCGACTTCTGCAACCTAGACTCCCCGAGACGCAACGCACGGAGTGTCGACCCCAGCGTATTGCGCATCGTACAAGGTTCTAAATCTGCGCGGCTGATGAAGCGGTCGGATGATTCCACACCAGTCATTGAGGGCTGTCTCCGCCGTTGCGATTGTATTCGCTTTAATCATCTTCGAGATTGTGGCTATCTTTGCGCTGCTTTGGTTGTCATACAAGTATTTATGGAGTTCAGCGCGCTGATCGGTTTGAGTTGGTCTCAGGGAAGCGCAAGTTCTCAAAACGTAAACCGCCCCGTCAGCTCCAGACTGCGCGGGCCGGCGCCTTCGGCGGTCTGCAAAGCCGTAATTGAGCCGAAGCCCGATGAATCCACCTGCATGTTGGGCGGCTCGTAGTTGCGGTGGTTGAAGACATTGGCGGCCTCAAGGCTGAACTGGAAGCTGGTCTGCTCGCGGATTGGAACGCTCTTCATCAGCGACATGGAGAAGTTGGCCGTCCCCGGGCCGACCACGCCGCCCACCGGCGCATTGCCGAAGCGGCCAATGCCGATCTGGTTCGGAGTGCCGAAGCTCACGGCGAGATTCTGATAGGGAAATGCGTTGGGATTGAGCCATTGTGTCGTAGTGCGCGCGGGCGCGTACGGCGAGGTGGTTGTTAGTTGATCGGTCCGCGCCTGGCCGACGGTGATGAGAATGTTGGTGTTGGCCGGGTCGACGGATTGCTGATACGGGGTGAGAAATGGCCCCGACTGAAAGATGGTTACGCCGCCGAGCTGCCATCCGCCGGCCAGTGTGCCGGCCGCCGAGCCACGGTCAAGCCAGCGCTGTCCCTTTCCAAAAGGCAGGTTGTAGAGATAGGTGGCAAGGAAGCGGTGACGGCGATCGTAGATCACGTTTCCATAGTCCAGGCGGGGATGAAAGCGGTCGGTCATATACGTTCCGCCGGAGACCGCGAAGGCGCTGGGCGTGGCGCCGCCGGCATTCGACAGGTCGCGCGTGAGCGAGTAGCTCGCGTCGAAGGTGAGCGACTTGCCGCTGTGCCGCGAAACCTCAACCGTGGCGCTCGAGTAGTTGCTCACATCGGCATTCTCCACGCTCTGGACCACGCTCCAGCAAGGGTACGGGCGGTGATCGGAGACCAGCGCGCCTCCATCGCTGACACATGCGTCAGCAGCGGGCGCGGCGGGCGTCGGGTTTGAGTAGCCATAGGAATTCGCGGGCACCTGGTTGAGGTCCTCCATGGCTTCGAGGTCCTGGCCGTGGCTGCCGGAATAAGAGAGACGTAGGCCGATGCTGTGGCTCATGTCCTGCTCGACGGTCAGGTTCCACTGCTGCACTGTCGGGTCGATGTAGTGAATGGGGTAGGAATAATAGAAGCCGGCGGTCCCGGTCGAGCTGCCCGCGGCCCGCGCGAATGGATCGGCGAGAGTCAGCATCGGGGTCGGAGTGACGGCGCCTGGCGCGTAACCCTGATTGTAGGTGGCCACATAGCTCGCGTGCACGGCCCATCCTGCGACCAGCGAAAAGCCGAGCGGAGTTTCAATGAACCGGCCCCATCCGCCGCGGACCACGGTCTTGTCGTTGCCGTAAGGCCGCCAAGCAATACCCAGCCGCGGGCCGAAGTCGGTCATCCTGGTGTAGCGCAGTCCTTGAGGAATACCGGCCTGCGAGGCCGTAATGATCGGTGTGGGCGCGATGGCCGCAACCAGCGTTTGCGACTCGAACGACTCGGCCTCTGCATTGGAAACAACCACCGCTCCATGGAACGGCTGGCCACCGGATGTGCCGGAATAATCCGGAAGAAAGGTTGCGGTATTGTAGTTCGTCTCGCGGATGGGCGGATGCAGTTCGTAGCGCAAGCCCAGGTTCAGGGTGAGATTTGGCGTGATCTTCCAGTCGTCCTGGCCAAAGAAGGCATTGGAGTAGCCAAGACCGTTCATGGTGGTCTTGTTGACCGTGCTGACCTCGGTGTAGTCGGGATCGCCCAGCAGAAATGCGGCGTAAGGATCGCCGATGGTTTGCACCAGGGTCGAGGAACCGTCGAAGACGTACCAGCCCGAACGATAGTTGCCGTAGACGTTGTCGTCGCGGTCCTGGAGCCGCTTGAAGTCCACGCCGAATTTGAAGGTGTGGCCGCTGCGGCTCCAGGTCAGGTTGTCGAGTGCCTGGATGATCTGTCCGCGCTGCACGCCGGGGTTGCCGGCGCCGGTGGACATGAAACCGTTGATGAGCACCTGCGGCGCCTCAGACCACTCCGTGTCGGGCTGCGGAACGGTGATTCCGGTATCGGCAAGGATGGATGAAGTGGAGTAGTACTGCGTCTCGGAGGTGTGCTGCGCGTTGTAGCCGCCGCGAAACTCGTTGACCATGCGCGTATTGACAACATAGTTATGCGCGAAGGTCAACCCCTCGTCGATCTCCGGCGTATTGTATGGACCTTGCAGCGGGCTGCCTGCCTCGGCGCAGTAAGTGAAAGTGCAAGCCGCCGATGGCGCTGTCAACACCTGGCGGTTCTTGTACGAGAAGCGCGCAAAGATGGACTGCTGCGCCGAGAAGGCGCGGTCGAATCGAACGTCGCCCTGGTTGGTGGAGATGGGCGAGGGAAAGTTGATCTGGTAGTTATTGGCATAGATTCCGGGCGCGCCGTAATTCGGCGCCGGGAACAGGTACTTGAGCACATTAGCCGCAACCGGTGTGACCGGCACGTTCGACGCATCGAGTTGCGTCACTCCGTCGGGCTCGTAGACGGCCGCGACTCCCTGACCGGCCAGATAATCGGTGAGGTTGCCGGCGCGCATTTCGGCCGATGGCACGCTGAGGAGGATGGGCGTCTGCCGCGGCAGGCGCAGCGCTTCAAAGCTCGAGAAGAAGAAGGTGCGGTCGGGCGCCGTCATGACGTGCGGAACGATCAACGGGCCGCCCAGCGTGCCGCCGAAGTCGTTCATGATGATGCGCGGCTTGGAGAGCGCGAAGATGTTGTTGGAGTTGAAGACGGTGTTCTCGTTGTTCTCAAACAAGCCGCCGTGATAGTGAATGGTGCCGGCCTTGGAGACGGTGGTGATGTCGGCGACGCCGGAGAACTCCGCATTGTTGTTGGATTCCGAGACGCGAATCTCCTCGATGGAGTTGAAGGAGGGAAACATCTCGTTCACCGGCCCTGAGTATTCCACGCCCACCGAAGAGATGCCGTCGATGGTGACGCTCAACAGCGGAGGCGGCGCGCCCATCACTTCAAGATCGCCGCTGTCGTCGGTTTGCACTCCGGCCTCGGTGGTCAGCGTGGAAATGGGGCTGGTCGAACCCTCGGAGCGCGAGTAAATGGCGACGGGAAGCGAGGTTAGTTCATCGCCCAGCTTGGTCTCGGCCAGGTTTGAGACATCGGTGGTGATGACCGGCGCTTCATCCTCAACCACCACCACGGTCTCGGCCGCTGCACCCGGCTTCAGTGCGGTATCGATGCGGCGCGTCTCGCGCGCGGTCAATTCGATGACGGGAAGCGAACTGGTCTCGAAGCCCGTGGCTGCGAAGGTGAGTTTGTAGGTACCCACCTCAACATTCTTGAATGAGTAATTGCCCTCCGCGTCGGTGAGCGCGGTTTGATGGGCCGTGGTGCCGGTGTTGGTCAACGTCACCTGCGCGCCCTGGACGACCGCGCCGGTCGAATCGCGCACGATGCCCAGGATGGAGCCAAACGTGGATTGCGCGGGAAGCTGGCCCGCAGTGATCGCCACCAGCAGACATAACAGCAGGCACGCCCAACCAAATCGCGCAAGACACCCCCCACAGGGGGAACAATCTTCCATCCACGTAACCTTTCATCGAACATTTCGGAGAGAATCAGAATCGTCGGCCTCGACTTCATTCTGTAATGTAAATTTAACGTTTTGTGAAGCCCGGCGCGGAACTTTTTTCCCACAAAAGTGAAACGGCTGAACCGCGGCGTCCCTGCTGCTAATTGCGCGCGATCTTCAGAATGTGCCCCGAAGCCCGCGCGGGATTCAACTCCACATAGTTGGTCGGACCGCTCCAGGTGTAGCGCGCGCCGGTCAGCAGATCTTCCACTTCAAATGGCCGGTCCTCGGGGATCAGCAAATCATAGAGCGGCAGCGTGACAAATCCCGCCTGCGTCAATCTGGGATCGAGGTTCACCACCGTCAGGATCAGGTTCGACCGGTCGCCGGACTCTTTCGTGTAGCAGATGATCTGCTCGTTGGCAATTGCATGGAAGCGCAGCGACCAGTCGTTTTGAAGAGCCGGGTTGCTGTTGCGGATCGCATTCACGCGGGCCACGAGCGGTCGCAGGCTGTCCGGCCGATCGAGATCCCAGTGGCGGATCTGGTATTTCTCCGAGGCAAGATATTCTTCACTCCCCGCCTTGATGGGAGTGTGCTCCATCAGTTCGAATGCCGGCCCGTAGATGCCGTAGTTGGCGCCCAGCGTGGCAGCCAGCAGAAGGCGAATCGCAAACGCGGCAGGCCCGCCCGTCTGAAGAAACTCGATGAGGATATCGGGCGTGTTGGTCCATTGATTCGGCCGAAAGAACTCGCGCACCGGCGTCTGCGTCAGCTCAGTTAGATATTCGATGGTCTCCGCCTTTGCGATGCGCCACGGAAAGTAAGTGTACGACTGGCTGAATCCAACCTTGGCCAGGCGGTACATGACCTTCGGCCTGGTAAAGGCCTCGGCCAGAAACAGCGTCTCGGGGTGCTCGCGCTTGATCTCCCCGATAGCCCACTCCCAGAAGGGAAACGCCTTGGTGTGCGGATTGTCGACGCGGAAAATGGTAATGCCTTCGCCGATCCAGTAGAGGAATACGCTCTTCAACTCCTCCCACATGGCCGGCCAGTCGCTGCTCTCGAAGTCGAAGGGATAGATGTCCTGATATTTCTTGGGCGGGTTCTCAGCGTATTGAATGGTCCCGTCCGGCCGCGCCCGAAACCACGATCGGTGCTCGCGTACATAAGGATGGTCGGGCGCCGCCTGGAATGCGATGTCGAGCGCCACCGTCAGATCGAGCTTGGTGGCCGCGGCGACGAAGCTGCGGAAGTCTTGAAGTGTGCCCAGCTGGGGAAGAATCGACTTGTGCCCGCCCTCGGCGGCGCCTATGGCCCACGGACTGCCTTCGTCGCCCGGAGCGCTCAAGGGATTGTTGTTGGGGCCTTTGCGGAAGTTGCGCCCGATGGGATGAATCGGCGGCAGGTAGACCACGTTGAAACCCAGTTCCTTGATGTACGGCAGTCTCTTTTCGCAATCGGCAAAGGTGCCGTGACGGCCGGGTTTCTCGGCCGTTGAACGCGGAAACAGCTCGTACCAGGAGCTGAACCGCGCCCGCTCGGGATCGACGACGATGGCCAGCTCGCGATCCGACTCGGTTGCGAACCGTTTGTCGGGATAGCGATGAACCAGTTCATGCAGGGCGCTGTCGGTCGCGTGAAGGCGCAGTTCCTCAATAGTGATTTTTGCGCCGGCAATTTTGCCGACGAATGCCTTCGGATCCGCTTCCCCGCGCAGGGTTGCCGCCCATTGCAAAAGCCGCTTCGCGTCTGCTCCGCAAGCGCGCTCCGCGGTCTCGGCTATCAAATCGGCGCCGATCATATAGTCGACATTCGTGTCAGATTCTGCCGCGATGCGTTTCAGAAGATCGCGGCGCCAGGTCTCAAAATGGTCGACCCATCCCTGCACCTTGAAACCGTACCGACCGAGTTCGTCGACTCGAAACGATCCTGTCCACCGGTCGTTCTCGAGAAATTGCATGGGCGTTTCCAACCACTCATCGGATCCTTCGCGATGAGACAGGAGCGAGGCGGCAATGGCATCGTGGCCGTCCGTAAAGATGTCGGCCGCAACCAGCACCAGGTCGCCTGCGGTCCGCTTGGCGGCGAACCGCCCGCCGTCTACCTGAGGGGTAATGCCTTCGATCACGACTCGCTTCCGCCCGGCCAATTCGATCGTTGCCATATCTGCCATTCCGCTCCCGCATTTAGAGTCTGTAATTCATTGAACTTCGGCCAACGTCGCTAACGAAAATTCTCAAGACCGCCCGCTCCCCTTCCGCTCCTCGAGCAGCCGCTGGTAGAGCGCGATGGTCTGGTGTGCAATCGAAGTCCAACTAAAGATCTCCTCCACGCGGCGCCGTCCCGCCTCTCCAAAACGACGGCACTTCTGCTCGTCCTCAAGCATCTCGGTAAGCCGCGCCGCCAGGTCTCGCGCAAACCGTTCCGGATCGCGCGGAAAACCGGTGACCGGCTCCTGATCAAAGGGCACCAGGTAGCCTGTCTCCCCGTCCACCACAACCTCCTTGATGCCGCCTGTCGAGCTGGCCACAACCGGGGCGCGGCAAGCCATGGCTTCAAGATTGATAATGCCGAAAGGCTCATACACCGAGGGACAACAAAAAACGTGGGCGTTGCTGTAGAGCTGGATGGCCTCCGGTTTGGTTACCATCTTCTCGATCCACACAATGCGCGGATTGCGCTGACGGGCGTGGTCGACTTTGGCTCGCAGCTCATTTGCGATCTCCGGCGTGTCGGGCGCTCCGGCGCACAGCACCACCTGCGTCTCAGCGGGCAGATAGTCGATCGCGTCGACCAGGTGCGTGACGCCCTTTTGCCGCGTGATGCGACCCACAAAAAGAACATAGGGCACATCGGGATCGACGCCGTAGTCGATGAGAGCCTGAGTTTCCGATGTCTTCTGATATTCCGCCAGATCGATGCCGTTGTAGATGACATGAATGCGCCCGGGATCCACGTCGGGATACGCATTCAGAATGTCTGCCCTGGTTCCCTGCGAGACGGCAATGATCGCGTCCGCATCCAGAATCGCGGTTCGCTCCATCCACGAGCTCATGGCGTAGCCCGAGCCAAGCTGCTCGGCCTTCCAGGCGCGCAACGGCTCCAGCGAGTGAGTGGTGAGGACAAACGGCACGCCGTAAAGCTTCTTGGCCAGGTAGCCGGCCATCGAAACATACCAGGTGTGGGTGTGGACGACATCGATGCCCTGGAGAGCCTTCACCTGCGTAAGGTTCAGGCTCAAAGCCTCCAGCGCACCCTTGAATTTGCCGTCGGTCCCGTCTGAGATTTCGGCCCACGGTTCCTGGCCGCGCACATGCAGATTGCCGCTGTCAGAGTGCTGCGGTCCCCAGCAGTGCACTTCCACCTCGATCTCCCGCGCCAGTTCGCGGCTGAGGTAATCGACGTGAACTCCGGCGCCCCCGTAAACCTGCGGGGGATATTCGCGTGTAAACAAGCCAGCGCGCACTTCTCTTCTCCATTCCCGGGGTCTCAAGTGGTTCAGCACCCGTCGCCGGAGAAAATCTTAACACCTGGGTCCTTGCAGAGTTTGTTTCTCCCCGCAATGCTTCCGGCTTATTCTTGGTTGCCGACCAGAGAGAACATCGCCCCCTGTGGGTCTTGGCCCTGGATGATCCAGCCTCCGCCGGGCACCTGCGTCGGACCGTTCAACACCTTTCCGCCGCCGGATTGAACCCGCTCCATGGCCGCCTTGATCGAGTCGACGCAGAAGTAGAAGTTCCAGCATGAGACGGGGACTTGGGGCGGTTTGATCATCATTCCGCCATCGCCCATCTCTTTGCGATCACCTTGATCGAAGATGCGATAGAGGCCCATCGGTCCCATATCCATATCGCTGAGTTTCGTCCAGCCAAACAGCTTGTTGTAGAAGTCGAATCCGCCGTCGAGGTCCGTGGTGTAGAGTTCGTGCCACCCGATGGTGCCGGCAGCCGGTGGCGCCGGGCGTTCGGGCGAAGGCATGGCCGGGTGGGGCGTGAAGACCACAATCGCAGCGCCCTGGGGATCGGACAGGACGGCGAAGCGAAGCATTCCGGGAACGTCCGTCGCGGGCCTCCACAGCTTGCCACCCGCTTCGACAATCTTCTCAATGTGCGCATCGACATCGTCGACAGCGATGTAGCCTACCCAGGCTGTATGCTCCGGGAGGGTCAACATGCCGGCGATTCCAACGCCGCCGATGTTAAAGGTGGTGTAGGGGTGGCCGTCAGGACTCGGCATCTCCTGGGTCGTCCAGCCCACGACGTCAGAGTAAAACTTGCCGGCAGCCTTGGTATCGCTGGTCATCAGTTCGTACCAGCCGAACTTTCCTTTGGGAGTAAACACGGGGAAATTCTCCTTTTTGGCAGAGAGTCTTTGGTGTCGGCATGAGCCGACTTCAAGTGAATATCAATTCAATCAGACATATGTCAATACGGGAATGTGTTAATTTTTGGCCCGGAGCAGAGGGTCACGGCGGAGGTGTGAAGGTCTTGATCTTCATTGACGCGTATCCAGCGCCTTGCCGTGTAAGCTCGTTCAAGGAGCTTCCACGGATGATGACCATCGAACTCCCCAGGCAGGCGCGCGCGCAGGGCGCCGTCTCGATACAACGCTATTTCCAGGAAAATATGCCTGAGCCGATTGGCGAACTGGCCGCCGGCCTGCTGCTCAAATTCTTCGTAGAAGAGATTGGCCCGGTCATCTACAACCGCGCCATCGCGGATGCACAGTCGCGGATGGAGCAGCGCGTGGCCGACCTCAATGGAGAACTTTTCGCAGACGAATTTCAGTACTGGCCGAAATACGATGCCAAGCGCAAAGGCCGCCGATAAGCTTGCCGGCGCGCCGTTCGATCGGTTCGAGACTCCACGCAAGCCGGCCGGCCCTCGGTCTCTCATCCCCGATCCGCGCTACCGTATGTTCCAATTGAAGAGATCCCCGTCAACCTGATGTGAATCGAGAAGATGCACAAAAACACTGCACCCACTGAACCCGGGCTGGAACCAAAATCTCCCGCCAGGCTTCTTGCGATGATCGTCCTTGCGGCGCTCGTCATCCGCCTCATCGTGGTTTACTTTTACTTTCGCCAGCTCCCGGATGCCGACCAGAACTATGAGCAGTTCGGCTGGGAAGCGGGCTGGGTGGCGCGTGCCCTGGCCAGCGGACACGGCTTCAGTTCGCCGGTTTATCCCATCACCGGACCCACGGCCATGGTGCCCCCGCTCTACACCTTCCTGCTGGCAGGCATCTTCAAGCTCTTTGGCATCTACACGCTGACTTCAGGATTCATCATCCTGTCACTGAACAGCCTCTTCTCCTCACTCACCTGCATCGCGGTTTACTTCAGCGCAAAGTACTCGCTCGGTTCGCGCGGCGCAAAAATCGCCGCCTGGAGCTGGGCCTTCTATCCCTTTGCAATTTATTTCTCCGCCGACCGGGTATGGGAATACTCGCTGACCTCGCTGCTATTCACCATCTGCTTCTGCATCGCCCAGCGCATTCACGCCTGCGAAAGCCCGCTGCCGTGGCTGGGTTTCGGCGCGCTCTACGCAGTCACTGCGCATTCCAATCCATCGGTAATTTCAACCTTCCCGTTTCTCCTGGCTCTGGCGCTCTGGCAGGCCCACCGCTCCGGCCGAGAGTGGATCGCAAAGGGCGCGCTGACGGTTGTCGCCTTCATCGTCGTAATGACCCCGTGGACCGTGCGCAACTACCGCGTGCTGCATGTCCTCTGCCCGGTTCGCGACGACTATTGGATCAATATCTACGCCGGCAACTACAACAATACTTCTCCCATCAATCCGCCTTCGAATCCATCCGCACACCCGCCCAGCAACTCCGCGGAGATGCAGAAATTTCTTTCCATGGGCGAGGTACCTTATCTGGCAGAAAAGCACGCCCTGGCCGCGGACTGGATTCGCCATCACAAGCTTGACTTCGCCCACGCCATCCTGCACCGGGCTTTCTATTACTGGACCGGCTATTGGTCCTTCCGCCCTGAATATCTGGCCATCGAGCCCACGGAGCTGCCCAACATGTTCTACGTCTGCTCGGTGACCTTTCTGTTGTTGCGCGGCTTGCGCCGCTTCTGGCTTTTGAATCGGGGTGCGCTCCTGCCTTACCTGGTGCTGGTCGGGATCTTTCCCTTGACCTACTATCTCTCTCTTGCCCTGATGGATTATCGCCAGGCCATTGAACCCGCTATTGTTGTGCTCGCCGTAGCGGGCGCGGTTCCCTTTCGGCGGATCAAGCCGGGACGTAGCTGGGTGGGTACCGGTCAGGCGCCGGACTGAGTTTAGCGTCCCCCGCCGGTCGCCGGTCCGGCCGGATTCAAGCAGTTTTCACGGTTCCCCATACGGCAGCCGAGTCTCACTTCGACTATCCTGAAGCTGTGCTCCCGGAGGTCACCGGATGATTTCCCCCGCCGTCACCGCCCCCGCCACCCCCACGCCCGCAGAGCAGATCGCGGACGCGCTCGACCACATCGCCCCGCTGCATGGGCTTCCTTTTGAGGAGCGCCTGTGGCTTGCTCATCACGGTCACGAAATCGTCGCCGACCCCGGCGACATTCTCTTCGAAGAGGGAGTTCCCGCCGAACACATGGTGCTCATCCTCAAGGGCGAAATCCATGTTCGCCGTCATCAGGGCAGCCCCATGGCCCTGTTTATCGGCCGCGCCGGCCAGATGACCGGCGTCCTGCCTTTTTCCCGGATGAAGAGCTACGGCGGGCAGGGATTCGCCATCACCCCGCTCTGGGCGCTGCTGATTCACCGCACCGTCTTCCCCGAGATGCTTCAGGCGGTTCCATCGATGGCCCAGCGCGTGGTCTCAACCTTACTGGACCGCGTCCGCGAGGTGACGCGCATCGAACAGCAGGCGGAAAAGCTGACCGCTCTCGGCAAGCTGGCCGGTAATCTGGCTCACGAACTCAACAATCCGGCCTCGGCCGCACAGCGCGCCGCCGCAAACCTGGTTGAAGCCGTCCAGGCCAATCGCAAAAACCGCTTCAAGCTGGTGAATCTCTGCCTCAGCGAGGAACAGATTGAGCGAATCGAAGGCTGGGAAAACAAAATTCTCACCCGGCCCATCCCGCTGCCGGGCGCCCTCAACGACATCAGCCGCGAGGAGTCGGTCCGCACCTGGCTCGGCGGCATCAGCTGCCCGGAGGCGTGGGATACCGCCCCGGTGCTGGCCGAACAGGGTATTACAGCCGCCGACCTGGACGAATTCCTGACCATCGCCAGCCCCCAGGAAGCCTGCATTTCGCTCCAGTTTTTTGCCCGCTTTCTCCGCTCCTCCCGCTCCGCCGAAACCCTGGTCGACTCAACCGCGCGCATCTTCGATCTGATCGGCGCGGTCAAGGACTACTCCAACATGGACCGCGCACCTATCCTCGAAGTGGATGTGCCGGCCGGCCTCGACGCCACCATCCAGATGTTCAGCTCACGGATGAACGGGGTCGAGATTGAGCGCGACTACCAGCCTGACCTGCCGCGCATCAGCGCCTATGGGGGAGAACTGAACCAGGTGTGGACCGCGCTGATCGAAAACGCCCTCGACGCGCTCGGCGACGGGGCCCCCACGGACAGGTCTTCGTCCGTGGGGCGCGGAAACCGCGGACATCTCCGCATCACCTGCCGCCTTGAAGGCGATATGCTCCTGGTCGAAATCTGGGATACCGGCCCGGGCATCCCTCCCGACTTGCAGGAGCGCATCTTCGAGCCGTTTTTTACCACCAAGGCTCCGGGGCGCGGTTTGGGCCTGGGTCTCGATTACGCCATGCGCATCGTCCGCAAGCATCGCGGCCACTTGAGCGTGCATTCGGAGCCCGGTTCGACATGCTTCCGGGTGCGCCTGCCGATCGACCAGTTGCAGGCCTACTAGCGCGGCTTTCTCGCCGTGGGCACTAGCCGTTGCGTACAATTAGCCCGCAAAGGCTCACACTGGGAAGTGTGAGAAGCTTACGTCTAATTCCATCTTTCGGGTATGCGCCTGGTCTGTTTTGTCCCGGCCCCCGCCGGTTTTTACGGGGACCCCACCCCCCTCGCCCGCAAAACACCCCTCTCGGGACAGGCATTCCATGTAAATTTAGTAGAATCAATATGTTACGATCAACGCCCGGTGATCAAATAGTAAACACAGCCTCGTTTTTTCGTTCGCTTTTGGCTCTTTTATGTCGATTTTTGAACGAAAACAGGGCCTAACTACGCCGAATTGGATCGGAAATCAGGGGGGGTCGGAGGCCTGAAGGTCTACTTTTCCACTTCCACGCCTCGCCAGAAAGCCACCGAGCCCTTGATCTTGCGGGCCGCCGGCTTTGGATCGGGGTAGTACCAGGCCGCGTCCTGGTTGTCCTGCCCGTCGATCACTACGCTCATGTAACGCGCCTGACCCTTCCATGGGCAGGTGGAAGTGGTGCTGCTGGGTCGAAAGTACTCCCGCTTGAGGCTGGACTCGGGAAAATAGACGTTCCCCTCCACCACTTCAACTTGATCGCTTTCGGCAATGACTTTGCCGTTCCAGATTGCTCGTGCCATGAGTTTTTCCGCTCTCCAAAATCTTGTCCGGCACAGGGAGCGCAAAACCAGAACCGCCGGGGTAACGGATATGACGCTAACTGAGATTCCCGCCGGGCGGGGAGTACCCGGAGTCGGGACGATATTCTCCGGGTTAGCTACTTCGCCTGGGCGACCGAGTCAATGTGGACGCTCATTTGCGCTTCATCCGCGGTTGCGGTCACCGTCACATGGTCGCCATAAAAATCCTTCACCGCATCCGGATTGTCGATCTTCCAGACCTGCTTCTTGGCCTCGTCGACAAACACCGGTTTCTCGCCGCCCGCGATGCACTTTTTTACGCATTCGGCGCCGCTGCCGGCATGTTTGGCGCCGCACATCGAATCGGAAATCCAGCCGTTAATCTGGGTGGAATCAGCAGCTTGCGCCGCCATCGCGGCCAGTGCCAGGATGCCTGCGAAAACCAAAGAAATACGCTTCATGGGAGACCTCTGGGTGTATTTCGAGCTTTTAACAGGTCTTATCATGCTCTACCCACCTCATTTTCGCAAGAGCAAGATTCAGGAAAGGTCTCAGCCCGAGCAAACTTCCGCCGGCCGATTCTATCGCGTGAAACGTGCCTCGCGCATCGCGTCAACGCGCTTCAGAGTCTGTTCGTAGCGTTGCGCCCCGGCCGAGAAGCGAGTCACAACGTCGGCCGTCTTGGACAGAAATCCAGGGTTCTTTTCCCTTATCGTCTCGAGGAACGGGGAAAACTTGGCCAACAGGAAAAACCCCTCGCCATTGCAGTCCACGAATAGCTCGGCGGAGACGGCCCCGTGCAGCACCATGGCCGCGGCCATCTCCCAATAGGTAATCACCTGACGGAGCCACGCGCAGTGGGGATCGTCAGGATTCTCCGAGACCGCCAGAAACTCCTCGGCGGTCTTGGGCCAGAAAGAGCCGGTCACCCATGCTCTCGCCTGGCGCATCACAGTCTCGGTGCGCAATCGATAAAGATTCAAGATAATCTCGGCATCAGCCGGGGATGCCAGCATCCGTTCCATGTGTTTCTCCGTGGCCCAATACTACAGGATCGCCCCGGAAACAGAATGTATCATCCGGCGCAGACGCTCACCCCGGCCTTTCTTTCGGAATGAATTTCCCGGGCGCCCGCATGCCGAAATCTCCTATCCCTCAAGGATGCCCGCGATCAGAGAGAACCGGAGACTCGAATCGAGTCCATTCTCGAGTTCGCCAGCCGGTGAGCCGGGGAACTCAGCCTTCATGGCTTCGACAAGATCGCGGCGATCACGCGTCCCATCCAGTAGCCTGAGCAGGCTGCGTACCTTCGCGTCCTTCAAACTCACCGTCTTGTGCAGCAGCGAGGTTGCGTGCTCCCTGGTTCGCGCTTCATGCCGGCTGCACGCGCTCGCTCGAGGGTGCTCTGAGAGTGCCGGAGCGACTGGGGCGCGCCAGGCGCGCAATTCGATCATCCTGGCCGAAGCCAGCCTCAGCAGCAGAGCGGCACCCTCGCCGTCGAATAGACCTTGGGCCGCAACACTCTTCGCCCCAAGCTCTTCCCAGCTGAGCGCACGCGGCCACGCTGCGCCCAGTTCCCGGAGCAGGGCGACCACGCCGGGGTGATTCGACTCCATTCTGCCGCCCCCGGGCAGCAGAAAGGCGGCTGCATTCCCTGCCTCGGCCGGTCCCTCACTGGCTTCGGAGGCCAGCAGCAGCCGTCTAAAGTCTTGCCCGCGAAAATCGCGCCGCGGCTCCGCGCCCGCCTTCACCAGCAGGGTCTCCCGGTACATGCGCATGCGCACGAAATCTAAAACCTGTTCCTGCTTCAGATTGTCCGCGCCCACTGCGCTCTCCAGTTGCCTGAGCACTTCTTTCCGATAACAAGGGTCCGGCGCCGGCGGCAGCTCGGCTTCGCACAGATACTGCAATCCATGCTGCCGGGCATGCTCAACGAACTCGATGAAATGCACGGGGCGATAGGCATCGCTCAATTCATCATGAAAAATAGCAGCGGGATTGCGCGTTTTCATCTTCTTCAACTGCTGATCGAGAAGCGCGCGGAATACATCGCCCTCCGGCCTGGCTTCAATAAGAAACTCGAGGAATTTCAACCCGTCTGCGGTGCGGTTTTCGGGTTTCGTGACGCCCTCGGCACCAAGCAGCATCATGTCCCGAATCATCAACCGCAGATGACCACCCGGCATCGCGGCGTAGCTTACAAAAGCAACTCCGTTGGCGGCCAGCAACTGGTCGCAGAGCTCCAGCAACCGGTCGCGCGCGTGACCTGGGATCCATGCGTAGACTCCGTGGGCAATGATGTAGTCGAACTCGCCCAGTTCGGTTCCCGCATCGAGAAGGTCCATCTCGAAGATGCGCACGTTGCGCAGGCCAAGCTCGCGAATCCGCCGCTGTCCGCGCTCGATGGGCGATCGCGCCAGGTCGAAGCCCACAAACTCGCTTCCCGGAATCGCGTAAGCCATCGGAATCAGGTTTGCGCCGTCGCCGCAGGCGATCTCGAGCACACGGCAGTTGTCGACCGGAGCCGGAGTGAGTCCATGCAAGATGGCCATAGCCGCCAGGCAATCAGGATGCGAAGTGGGGTTAGGCATGCCCGGGTAGGCAACCGCGTCGTACGGATTCTGGGACGCTTGCAGTTTCGTTCCTCCCGGAAAGCCGGCGTGCGCCTCCGAGCCGCCTTTCAATCCTCGCCGCCTTACGCCGGCTGCAACTCCCTGTTCTCGTCCTTTTTCTCGACGACCGGCCCGTGCGTCTCAACCGTTGGCGGAGGCGGCGCGTCGCCAATCCGCTTGGAGTATGTGCACACCACCGCGCCGTCTTCGGCCGCAGGAACTGCCTTCTTGGCCGGCTTCTTCGCCGCAGTTACTTCTTCGGCAGACTTCTTCTTGTTCGGGCATTCAAGGTAAACACCGGACTTGAGCGTCTTTTCCACCAGGTAGGGACTCTTGCAGATGGGGCAGGGCTTGGGCACCGGCTTCAAATTCGACGTGAAGTCGCACTTCGGATAGTTCGTGCAACCCCAGAAGATGTTCCCGCGCCTCGCCTTGCGCTCCGCCAAGTCGCCCGTTCCACACTTGGGGCACTTCATACCCTCGATCAGATTCTGCTTGATATATTTGCACTTCGGATAGCCCGAGCAGGAGACAAACTCTCCATAAGCTCCCTGGCGAAGCACCAGTGGCTTGCCGCACGCCGGGCAGTCCTCGCCGGTCGGCTCGGGAGGCTTTTGCTGCTGCTTCTGGCTCAGCTTTCTGAAGGTCTTGCAGGGCGGGTCGGCGTTATAGTCGGGACACGACATGAACGGTCCGAAGAGCCCGCGCCGCAACACCATCACCTTGCCGCAGTTTTCGCAGTACTCCTCGGTCTCGCCCGCATCCTGCGCCTCAGGCGTGTTCAGATCGGGCTTGGCGGCGATGTTCTCTTTGGTAAACGTACAGCTTGAAGGGTCTTTCTTGTCGTAGGACGAACAGGCAAAGAAGGTGCCGAACTTGCCCCACTTCAGCACCAGCGGCGATCCGCACAGCTCGCACTTCTCCTTCGTCACTTCTTCCATGCGCTTGACGTTGCGCATGGTCTTGCCGGCGACTTTCAGCTCGCCCTCGAAGTGGTCGTAAAAACCGTTCATCAGGTCGGTCCACTTTTCCTTGCCGTCTTCGATGTCGTCCAATTCTTCCTCAAGCCGGGCGGTGTACTTCGTATCGAAGATGTAGGGGAAGCTCTCGACCAGCAGTTCGCACACCACCACCCCGATCTCGGTGGGATAGAAGCGGCCTCGCGATCCGCCGTGCTTCACCACATACTCGCGATCCTGGATGGTATTAATGATGGACGCATAGGTCGACGGACGCCCGATTCCCCGCTCCTCCAGTTCCTTCACCAGCGAGGCTTCGTTATAGCGCGGCGGAGGCTGTGTAGCGTGCTCTTCAGGCAGCAGCTGGTTGAGCTCCAACCCCTTCACGCCGTCCAGGCTGGGCAGCTTGTTCGACTGCTCGTCATCGTCATCCTTTTTGTCTTCCGACACCTCGTAGACCTTGAGGAATCCGTCAAAACGCATCACCGAGCCGCTGACGCGGAAGTCATACGTCTTGCCGGTCTTCTTCGACACCGCGGCGATGTTTGCCGTAGTCACGTCAAAGATGGCCGGAACCATCTGCGAGGCCACAAAGCGCTTCCAGATGAGGGTGTAGAGCTTCAATTGCTCGTCGCTCAGGTAGCGCGCAATCGACTCCGGCGTCCGTGCCGCATCCGTGGGCCGGATTGCCTCGTGCGCGTCCTGCGCGTCCTTCTTGCCTTTATAGGCATTCGGCGACGCAGGAAGATAATGCTGCCCCAGGTTTTTTTCAATCCACTCCCGGGCGCCGGTGACCGCCTCGGGCGCCACACGCGGCGAGTCGGTGCGCATATAGGTGATCAGGCCGGTTGTGCCTTCCGCGCCCAGGTCCACGCCTTCATAAAGCCGCTGCGCTACGCCCATGGTGCGGCGCACGTTGAAGCCCAGCTTGGTGGAGGCGTCGCGCTGCAGCTGGCTGGTAATGAAGGGCGCCAGGGGCCTTCTCTGCTGTTCGCGCGCCTGCACCGAGGCCACCGACCAGCTCGCCTTTTCAAGCGCTGACAGCACCTCGTCCATGGCCTTCTTGTTGGGCAAGGAGCTGGCGATGAACTGGTCCTTGCCGTCCTTGTCTTTTCCGTTGGCCACCCGCGAGGCTTCGCCGTCGATGCCGATAAAGCGCGCCTTCAGCTTCTTCTCGGCCTGGCGCTCGGGATTGAGAATTGCATCCAAAGTCCAATATTCGACCGGCCTGAACGCGCCGATCTCCCGCTCCCGCTCGACAATCAGCCTGAGCGCCACGGTCTGCACGCGGCCGGCGGAGAGGCCGCGCCGCACCCTGTCCCACAGCAGCGGCGATATCTGATAACCCACCAGCCGGTCCAGAACCCGCCGCGTCTGCTGCGCGTCCACAAGATTCTGATCGATGTCCCGCGCGTGCTTGAACGCCTCCTGCACCGCCTTCTTGGTGATCTCGTTGAAGGTTACGCGGCGAATCTTCTTTCTTTCTTTCGCATTTGTTCCCAGCTGCAGCGCCAGGTGGTACGCGATCGCCTCGCCCTCGCGGTCAGGGTCGGGCGCCAGGAAAATCTCATCTGCTTTCAGGCCCAGCTTCTTGAGCTGATCGACCACCTTCTCCTTGCCCGGAGACACAATCAACTCCGGCTCAAACGTTCGTTTTTTCAGCTCCACGCCAATATCGTTCTTGGGCAGATCCATGATGTGCCCAACCGAAGCCCGAACCTCAAAGCCCTTGCCCAGATACTTCTCGATCGTCTTCGCCTTGGCAGGGGATTCGACGATCACCAGTGCTTTATTCGTTGCCATCCTTGACTCAATTCCCTCTCTTGCTGCTTACGTTCAGCCGGTCTAATCCTCTACCAGCGCCTGGTGGGTCCGGCCTGTTTGACTCACTTCGGACTCATTCGGGTTCATTCCCCGCCCGGTCCGCTTGCCTCTTCTATAAGAACGCGCTCAATCCCAATCTTCCCGGCTCCGCGTCTGTCTGACCGGAAAAATCATCCCGCAAGTGTTGCACCCTACCACGGAACACGACTCCATTTCCACTCATTCGCAGCCCTCTGGCGCGCTTCCATCCCATTTCCGGGCAGGTAACCGGAGGCAGGACGAAACGCTAACTCTGCCGCAACCCTTGCCAAATCACCCGTTGAGACCCCTTATCCTGCGGTGAATCTGCTCCTCCCCGGTTAGACGAATAAAAAAAATTGACGCCTCGACTTCGACGGAGAGTTGTTGCCCGAATTCCGAGGATCGGCTGCCTCGGAGGCCGCCGCAGCTCGGGGCGACCCGCCCGTTGGGGTCGGGCTCGTCCCGGGTCGAAGCTCCCTGTTCTTTCACATGGTCAGGACGTAGTTTTTCCCCGGCAGGCACCGTATGCGCCCCGCCATTTCCAATTCAAAGAGCGCTGTAAATACCTCAGAAGAAGTCAATTGCGTGTCGAGTAGCTCCAGGATCTCATCGATCTGCCGGCTCTCATCGGCGCGCAAAACTTCCAGCACCATCGCCTCCTGGGGTCGGAGTGCGGGTTCAGGCAGTAGAGATGCCGCGACCTCCCCTCCGGATGCAACCGGCGCCTCGGCTTCCAGCTCCAGCCGCACATTCGAGGGCAATTCCTCCCAGATGTCTTCCCAAGTCGCGGTGAGCTTGGCTCCCTGCTTTATCAACGTGTTAGGCGTCCATGATCCTTTGTTGGTGACATTCCCTGGAACCGCAAACAGGTCGCGGTTTTGTTCGGCCGCGCAGCGCGCGGTGACCCTGGTTCCGGAGTTTTCACTTGCCTCAACCACCAGTACCGCCACGCTCAGCCCGCTTAAGATTCGATTGCGGCGAGGGAAATTTTGCGGCGCCGGAAATGTACCCATGGGCAATTCGCTCACAATCGCGCCACCCAGGGCGAGGATCTCCGCGGCCAGCTTCTGGTTTTCTTTCGGATAAACGACGTCGATTCCCGTTCCCCAGACGGCAACCGTGGGCATCCGGGCCGCCAGGGCGCCCTTGTGCGCGCAGGTATCGATGCCCCGGGCCATCCCGCTCACAATCAGCAGCCGCCGGGCAGCCAGGTCGCGCGCCAGCATCTCGGCAATCCCGCTGCCGTAGGGAGTCGGGTGCCGCGTCCCCACTACCGCAATGGCCGGCCGACTGAGCAGCCTCGCGTCTCCGCGCACCCAGAGCACGGGCGGAGGATCGTAGATCTCCCTCAGCCGCTCAGGGTAGAGGCCACAACTGAAGCTGACAATGTTTGCGCCCTGCGCCGAGACTCTCGCCCACTCCGACTGCGCGGCGGAACGTGCCTTGCCGTCAAAGATGAACTGCGCCGCCTGGGCCGGAAATCGCAAACCTTCCAGCGCCGTTAGAGGAACTTCGAAGATGCGGCTCGCCGTTCCCAGTTCCTTCACCGCATCCAGAACGCGCTTCGGTCCCAGCCCTGGCGCAAGAGCCAGGGCCAGCCACGCAAGCCGCTCTTCATCTAACGCCGCGGGCGGCGACGAAGCGGGACTTCCACCGGGGCCGGGCGTTATTCCGCCACGTTGACTCAAGATTTCCACACTACCGCTTTCTTCACAGGAAAACCGTTCCAGTTCTCAAAGGGGTTTGCGCTCAAGTTATCCCGCTACGTGCCGTGAAGTCAAATTGACCCCGCGCCCGCGTCCCGCCCGAGACGCATCCGGCAGGCAGCCTTGGTAGTCTAATGACTGTGAACGCCCAGCAAGATCCGCGGCTGCGCGTGGCCGCCATCGATTTTCTCAATCCCGCGCCACTGATGTGGGATTTTGAGCACCCCCCAATCGACGCGGTGCTCGCCCAACGTTACCGCATTGAACGCATGTTGCCTTCAGAGTGCGCCGCGCGGCTTGCCTCCGGAGAAGCCGATATCGGCCTCATCCCCATTGCCGCCCTAGCCACCACCCGCGGTCTGCGCATCCTGCCCGGATGCACCATCGCCTCAAAAACCCGGGTCCGTTCGCTGCTGCTGGTTCGACGCGCTCATCAACCCCTGGATTCACTGCGCTCTGTGGCGGCCGACACCGCCAGCCGCACCACCATCGCCTACGTCCGCATCCTCTTCCACAAGTGGGGCCATGCGGAGGTGCCGTTTGTGCCCATGGCTGCCAACCTCGACCGCATGCTGGAGCGCGCCGACGCCGCCATCATCATCGGCGACCCCGCCCTGCTGGCCCTCGAGGAGCGCGCCAACCGCTTCGAGCGCACCGGCGAGGAACTCGTCTACCACGACCTGGCCCACGAGTGGCGCGCGTTAACAGGCCTCTCATTTGTTTCTGCCGTGTGGGGCATTGCATGCAGCGGCGTTTTGGATGAGAGTATCGCGCAGGACTTTATTCAATCGCGCGACCATGGCCTCGAACATATCGACGCGCTGGTCGAGGAGTGGTCGCGGCGACTGCCGATCTCAGAACAGACCATCCGCAGCTATCTCACCACCAACATCCACTACGTTCTTGATGAGGAATGCGTAGAAGGCATGCGCGGGTTCTTCCGCATGGCCGCGGAAATCGGCGTGCTGCCGGAATATACGTTCGCGATCTGAGGCTCACCGCCCAGCACTGACCGACCAAGGCGCTGGGGCGCCTCAGCTCGCGGTCAGCGGGCAGAAGAACAACGGCAAGCCCCGGCCGCTCGCCGGATTATCCGTAAACGAACTCGTGAGGAGGAACCAGACTGCCGATGCGCGGCGGCAACTCGTTCAAGGGCCCCATCCACTCCAGCTCGCGCTGGATGTCCTTATGCAGTTCGTACTTCTTCTGGACGGAAGCAATTTGAGCGCCCACGACCTGGATTTTGGAAAGGTCGTACTGGCCAACGCCGGACTGCCCGCAGTAGTTAAGGTAGCCGATCCAATCGGGGTTGATTCCCATCACTTCCACGCCGACACGATCGGCGGCAACGAAGTCTGTCGAGGCGATGGCTACATGCGAGGGAACGGCCGTTCCGTTTGAGGGACCGTCGCCTTGCATGCCTTCGAATCCATCGATGACGGCAAGTCCCCAGTAGGGCTGCAACTTCTGGGCCGTCATGAGCATGTTCAAGTGCATCTGCCGGATGCCGACGTGATACTTGCGCTTGTCGTTCCAGGGCAGTTCGCCGGGGACGCTGTGCAGAGGCGAACCCAGAACCATGTTCTTGACCGAAAGGGTAGCCACGACGCTGTTGTGGGTCTTGAGCATGGCGCTGCTGATGACGAAGGTGTCCGGGTCAAAGACGCGGGCCGCGAGTCGTACCGGCGTGACGTGGAGATCGAAGTCAACGAGAGAAATCGATTCGTATTTTCCCTCGCGATTGAGATCGACCAGGCTCACCTTCTGCGAGCGGCGCTCAGAAACCAGTTGGTTGTAGCGGAAATTCTCGAAGCCCTCCAGGGTGTCGCCTGCGGACGACTCGGCAATCACGACGGGGCCATGGAAGCGCGGCTCCAGATAATCCAGGATGCCGCGGAGGGCATCCAGGTTGGTGGCCGCGAGCTGGTTGCTGGTCGAGACGTTGTTCGGCTTGATGACCACGGATGTCTTGTTCCGCAGTCCGGCTTTGACCTGATCGTCGATGCTGACCAAGGCGTCATGGACGTTTTTGCGCCGGTCGTCGCCGTGGATGAGGGCGACCTTGGAGAGGCCGCTCGCCGCCTGCGGTCTGGGCGCTTCTCGGCCGGTCGCTGGTTGCGCTTTCAATAACTGGGAAGGAAGAAGAAAGCTGGTTCCTGCAAGCTGTACGAAAGATCTGCGCGATAAGCTCATTCGGTCACCCTTTTCTTTGCATTGCGGCGGGGGGTTCAGGTTGCCGGGGAACGACAATCAATGGAGTAAAGCCGGCAGCGTTGACGGCATAAATAACATATAGGCTCGGAGGTGCAGGGAGCGACGTGATCTCCGTCACATAAATCTGGATGAGCCGGCCCTGACCTCCCAGGACATTGGGGCGACCAGCTTTTTGCAGCTCTCCGGGGAAGGCTGGGATACGACGCCTCCGGCCGCACCATCGAAATCGATGCACCCTTTCCGGGCCGCGCGAATCCAAATCCCCGAGGAGAAAACGCTTCATGGCGAAGAAAATCGCATTCATTTCCGGTGGGAATCGCGGCCTGGGATTCCAGACCGCTCTCGAGCTCAGTGACGTTGCCAAAGTCGTGATCGGATCGCGCGATCTGAAGCAGGGCGAGCTGGCTCTGGAAAAACTGCGCGCCGCGGGAGCTGAAGACGCTGACGCGATCCTCTTTGATGTCACCTTGCCGGCCAGCCACCAGGCGGCATTCGACTACTTCAACTCTCGCTACGGCTACCTCGACATTCTGGTCAACAATGCCGGAATCTTCGGCTCCTCCCGCCCGGTCGTCGGCCCGGAACATTCGGCGTCCGACGTACCGCTCGCGCTGCTGCACAGGGTCTTCGAAACCAACTTCTTCTCCCAGGTAGCTATCACGCGGGCCTTGCTTCCGCTGCTTCGCAAAAGCGCTGCCGGACGCATCGTGAACCTGTCCAGCGTTCTCGCTTCCCTCACCCTCCACGCCACGCCCGGCTCACCCATCTACGAAAGCAAGTCCTTCGCCTACGACGCCTCGAAGACCGCGCTCAACGCCTTCACCATTCACCTGGCCTACGATCTGCGCGACACCAAAATCAAGGTCAACTCCGCCCATCCGGGCTGGGTGAAAACCGACATGGGCGGTGAAAATGCCACCATGGAACTGGAAGAAGGCGCGAAGACCACCGTGGCGCTCGCCACGCTGCCCGACGATGGTCCCACCGGCGGGTTCTTCCACCTTGGCAAGCCGCTTCCCTGGTAAACCCAAGATTGCCTGAGAGCTGGCGCGATGCGCAGCACGATCAGGCGGCTGTCCCTTCGTCGAGCTTGGAGTCGGACTTGGTTTCATCCTGGGGCGAGTCGATGTTGCCTTCGACAATGGGATCGGTGCGGGCCGCCCCTGTTTTTGGTTGATGCCTGCGGAGGGTTGAGCTGGTGTCGTCGCTTCCCGGACTCACGCTTAACGTGCCTTGACTGTCCTCGAAGGGGCCGGTCTCGGTGAGTTTGCCAATGCGCTCTTCGGCGAGATCGTCGATAATTCTGCCCGAGCCATCGCGTGCGTCCGCCAACTCGTCGTCCTGAAGCAGATTCACCTCGAGTGCATCCACTTCTTCATCGGTGCTGGCGTCCAGTTCGTCGAATTTCTCGGCAAGTTCTCCTTCAGGGATCTCGGGCTCGTCCGCATCCCTGATGATCGATTCAAGCCGATCGATCGTAGCTTCTGTTGCGGTGTCGCCGTCTGTCGATGCACTGTCTAGATCTTCGGCGTCCCCTTCTTCCGAATTACCCCACACCGAGCTTTCACTCAGATCGACCGGTTGCCTTGCTGGCGGTACCTGTTCCCTTCGCATCTGCTTCGCCCCTTCTGCTTTTCTTTCTACAATTCGTGAGATGCAAAGGGGGGCTCGGTCGCACGTATGGACGCTATGAGGATAAGGCTTGGAGTGGCGGCTGCGAAATCGACGAGGAAACAGCTTCGAATCCGTTCGGCCTGAGACCGGATTGGAGCCGAACAGGCGACAATCAAACCTGAATGTGTGCTGCTTGCGTGTTGTGTAACGGAAACACGGCGCGTTCGCTCCGGGCCTCAGTCATGACGCGTGGAAGGTTGCGGCGGCACCGTGCGGCGACGTGACAAGCAGGACCACGCCTTTATATTGTGGTGAAACTCGGCTGATCGCAACTCGACAATCTCGAGCGCAGGCTCGATCGCGAGAGTCACCTCACGTGCGGACCGGCGCGGCGGTCCGAATTCGCGGGCCGGGCCTTCAGTGCTGCCGATCAAGCTCAGCCATAAGCCGCCCGGAGCCAATGCGGCGGCTACGTTTGCCGCGAACCGCTCTCTCTCGCCCGGTTCATCGAACACGTGGAAGCAGCCGCGGTCGAACACGAACTGGAATGGGCCTTGGGGTGGAGTCTCGGCGAGAAAGTCCCATACAGCGAAGCGGCAGCGCAGCGCGCGCGCCTCCATTTTGGTGCCGGCTCTCTCGATTGCGAGCGGCGAGATATCGACTGCAAGCACATCGAAACCGCGTTCCGCCATCCAAATTGCATTCGTACCGGTGCCCGCGCCGATCTCAAGCGCCAAGCCCGGCGTGACCGCGCCCGAAGTGACGAACTCGACCAGCACGGGCTCAGGTTGCCCAGTGTCCCAGGGCAGTTCTCCCGAGGCGTAGCTCTCATTCCATGACGGGTGTGGCATCATCATGCGAGTTTAACTCCATCCACAATGGTGCTAATCGAGCGCATCCGGACCTTTCGCCGTTCTTCGCCTCCGTTGACCAGAAAGGAGCAGAGGAAGGGTGGGCGGCGATTCGACCGGAAAAACCAAGGGGCCGTGGAGATCTGGGACATGGCATCGTAATGGGTGAAGGTTCGCCATGACCCATCCCGCTTCAGCTTGAAGTGCACGCGGAACCTTGCCTTATCGGGTGTTCGCCAGCCGAGAGCGGTCTTGCACATTTTTACAACCCAAAACCGATGTGGCTTGACGGATAATCTGAAAGCGCCGCCCTTTGCTTTTCAACAACTTACTGTTCGACGCTCCCTCATAAGCGGAAACGAAATAGTCGTATATCATGCAAGTTTCCGATCTGAAAGACGAATAAGTTGAAAGTTTCGGCTTGAGTCGATTTTCTGTGGATCTTTAACTCTTTTCAAGAAAGGGGTTAACCTTACGAGGTGCACGCGCACCTATCGCCGAATCTCGAAAGCTCCGAACGCCGAGAATTTGACGCTAGTCCATCCCCTTAGGCAGTTCACCACGTTGCCCATTGTTGCCTTGTGGCGACTCAGCACCTAGCGGGGACATGTGGCCCGGAAGTTGGACAAATTGTCCAATTGGATTGGGTTTCCGAAAATCAAATCTTCCATGCGTTCCTGCATCTGCGCTACCGCGTTGCGACAGTGGTCGCCTTCCACGGCGCAGCTTTCGTCGCAATCACCGCAACCACAAGCGCACCGAGAGCCAAAAAAGCCAGCCCCAATGCCGCCCAATCGTCCGGTTCGAAAGCCAGCGCTGTTTTTCTCCCACGCTGTGGCATTTCGCTCTTCCTCGGGTCCTCGTCCATGGCTGCTCCACCTCTGAGCAACACCTTATCTTATCTTCAGTAATGTATTCCAGCGCGGCACTTGTGCAGGAGAGCCTTTCCGACGCTGAGTCAGCGGTGCCATTTCTGTTTAGGATTGTTCTGCCTCCGCAATCCACCACCCAGCGCTTCTTCGAGGTCCACGTCAGTAAAACCACAACCAAGTTTGAGTTTACTTCCGTGCTTCGCCGTGGTATTTTACTAACTGGTTAGTTAATTATGCAGTCCACTGCCACGAACAAGCACCCCAGCGATCGCGCCGACCAGACGCGTGCGCGGATTCTCGAAGCCGCCATCGGCGAGTTCAGCGAGAATGGGTTGGCCGGGGCGCGCACAGAGCAGATTGCCGAAGCTGCCGGGGTGAACAAGGCCCTGCTCTACTACTACTTCCAGGGCAAGGAGGCTCTCTACGCCGCAGCCATTGAGGCGGTCGCGGAAAGCGTGTTGGCCAGCAGCATGGCAGCCCTGAGCGCCGACCAGAGCGCCGGAGAGCGGCTGCTGCACTTTGCGCTGAACCACTTCGACCGCATTCACTCGCAGCGGGCATTTCAGAGCCTGATGCAGCAGGAGATGCTCAGGCTCAGGCAGGGCGAGGAGAATGCGCTCACCCCGCTGGTGGAGAAGGTGTTTCAGCCCATGATGGGGCGAATCCGGGAACTGCTCGCCGAAGGCATGCGTACCCGCGAACTGATTCAAGTTGACGAGTGGCAGATGATCTACGCGGCGCTGGGCGCGAATGTCTTTTACTTTCTCTCCGGCCCGGTGATGGGCATGATGCTGGGGCTGGATCCATTCGAGCCGAAAGCGCTCAAGGCCCGCCGCAAGGCGGCAGTTGAATATCTTGGACAAGCGGTTTTCTGCGACAGAAAGCATGGCGCGCGCGTTGCCGGCCGCGTGCTGGCCTCGACGCCCATTCCGGCGGTGGACAGAATGCGATTGGCTATTGGGAGGAAGAGTGAGCGCAAGAAATAGAGTTTTTACCATCCTTGGATTGCTGACCATCGGATCGCTGATCTGGTATTTCGTTAC